>Ga0206952_10198_pt1 | contig 16347 bp, 12 predicted proteins | sample Alteio_BWOrgHeat_39_FD_152966 | JGI IMG/M metagenome (GOLD analysis project Ga0206952, IMG submission 152966) | Enriched cells from forest soil in Barre Woods Harvard Forest LTER site, Petersham, Massachusetts, United States -... | ecosystem: Environmental > Terrestrial > Soil > Temperate forest >... | reverse complement strand
TCGACATCCACGAGCGGGCGGCGAAGACACAGCCGGGGCAGATCTGGATCAAGCGGACAGTGCTTGAAATGGGCGGCAAGGACTCGATTCTCGTCTGCGCTGACGCAGATGTGGATGCAGCGGCAGATGGAGTGGTGGCTGCAGCGTTCGGATTCAGTGGGCAGAAGTGTTCTGCGTGCTCTCGGGCAATTATCGAGGCGCCCGTTTATGATGCCTTCGTCGAAAAAGTACGGGAGCGGGTTGCGAAGCTGAAGGTCGGCGATCCGGTGGACAATCCGAATATGGGGCCGGTGGTGAATGCCGGCGCGATGCAGAGCATTCTTGGGTATATCGAGAAGGGCAAGAAAGAAGGGCGTCTTGTGGCGGGCGGCGAAGCGGTGAAGACAGAGACGGATGGGTATTTCATTCAGCCGACTGTGATTGCCGATGTCGATCCGGATGCTGTGATCTCGCAGGAAGAGATCTTTGGGCCGGTGCTGGCGCTGATCAAGGTGGATAGCTACGAAGAGGGCCTGGCGGTGGCGAACAATACAGAGTTTGGACTGACAGGTGCGATCTACACGGCCGACCGCGACCGGCTGAACCATGCGGCGGAGGAGTTCCATGTAGGGAACCTCTACTTGAATCGCAAATGCACGGGAGCGATGGTGGGTGCGCATCCGTTTGGCGGATTCAATATGAGCGGGACGGATTCGAAGGCTGGCGGCCCGGATTATCTGCTCCTGTTTACGCAGGCAAAGTCTGTGGCGGAGAAGTTGAGCTAAGCCGATGCGGCTGCTCAAGCTTTCGGATCGTAGCGGCTTGTGAACGGATGTTTGCGGCGGATGGGTTAAATCCATCCGCCGTTGCTTTTTGATCAGAAACAACTTAGTGCGACACGACGGCCTCTAAGCAGGCAGGGCGATCCAATCAATCAGCCTGGAAAGTCGAGGGCGTAGCCTTGAAAGCAGCTACAGTTGTAGGAATTTTGCTGATCGTCGTTGGCATTGTGGGTTTTGCCATGGGTGGATTTTCGTTCACGCACGAAAAGAAAGATGTAGATATGGGACCATTGCAGATTGAGCACAAGAAGACGGAATCTATACCGATTCCTCCGATTCTGAGTGCAATCGCTCTGGTGGGCGGCATCGGGTTGGTAGTCGTGGGCGTGCGGAGCAAGTAAGCTCACTGCATACCTTTTCGAAGCTCGGACTTTACACTGAATAGGTGAAGACTCTTAGCTCTCTCGAAGACAGGCTGTTGATTGCCTGCGCTGTGGCACGCGAGGTCGGGTTGCTGCAGAAGCGGCGCTTTCTGGATCGCGATAAGGTTGCATTCAAGTTCAAGGGGCCGCAGGACTACCTGACCGCTACAGACGGCGAAGTAGAGAAGCTGGTGCGCCGTCGGCTCCTGGGAATTTTTCCCGGCGATACGGTGCTTGGCGAGGAAGATGGCGGCCAGGTAAGCGATTGCACCTGGGTGGTCGACCCCATCGACGGCACCTCCAATTTCGCGCGCGGGATTCCGTACTTCTGCGTTTCGATTGCCTTTGTGCTCCGCGGCGAGGCGTCGATTGGCGTGATCTATCAGCCCATGTCGGACGAGCTGTTTGCCGGAGCGAAAGGCCTCGGCGCGACGGTGAATGGCGAGCCGATGCAAGTTGCGAAGACGACGACGCTTGAGCAGTCGCTCATTGAAGTTGGCCGGGCTTCGCGGCAGCCGCAGGCCGGATACCTCGCCATGCTTGAAAAGGTGATGAGTGCGGGTATGATGATTCGCGGAGCAGGCTCGGGTGCGCTGGCGCTGGCGAATGTCGCCTCAGGCCGAGTGGATGGCTTGTTTGAGATGCATATGTATTCGTGGGACTGCCTGGCCGGGATTGTGCTGATCGAAGAGGCCGGCGGGCGCATGAACGACTTTATGCGCGGCGAAGGATTGCTGAAGGGCAATCCAATTCTGGCAGCTGCGCCGGGGATTGCTGAAGCACTTTCAGCACTGGTGGGGGAGCCGCTGAAAAGCTAGTGTGAGCGTGGAGTGTCGGAGGCAAAAAGCCTCCTGCGTTTCTATTTGGAGGCAATGCCAGCCTCCAACCGCAGATTTTTCAACTTATCACTAATCGTTCCTGGGCGCGCTCACCAAACGTGAAGATGCAACGTCTTCACGCAAGTACTTTAATTCCCTTCTTTCTTTAGAACATTCCTGAACGTTGTTTCGTAGTTAACCGTGGATGAGGTATGGACGTTATCTGTTGGGGCGGCTGTCGGATTTGTGCGCCTCGATAACGCAATATTTTGCGGGGGTGAATCCGTGAGTGATCTGCGCGGCGATGTGAAACATGCGTTGCACATGTTTGTGAAGAATCCAGGGTTCACGATTGCGGTCGTGGCCGCGCTGGCGCTGGGCATTGGCGCTGATACAGCCATCTTTTCCGTGGTGAACACCGTCCTGCTGAAGCCGCTCAGTTATCCGGAGCCGGACAGGATTGTGCAGCTGCTGTGCACCTCACCGGAGGGCGAGGGACCATGCGGATCTGCGACAAAGCTGCACATCTGGCAGGAGCAGACCAGCGTTTTTCAGGATGTCGCGGCTTACGACTTCAGCGGCAAGGGCATGAACCTGACCTCTGCGATTCCCGAACAGGTACATGGAATGCATGTGACGGAGCAGTACTTCCGCGTCTTTGGCGCTCCGTTTGCCTTGGGACGGGGCTTCACTCCTGAGGAAGACCGGCCGCATGGCGGCAACGTGGTGGTGATCAGCAGCGGACTGTGGAAGCGAAAGTTTGGCGGCGACCGCAATGTGGTGGGCAAGTCGATCTCTATTGCCAACCTGCCTTACACGGTGGTGGGGGTGACGGGCGACTTCGATACAGACCCGGCAGCGGATCTGTGGATTCCGTACCAGTTCGACCCCAATACCAGTGATCAGGCGCACTACTTTGTGGCTGCGGCGCGAATGAAGCCCGGAGTGACGCTGAGTCAGGTACAGGCGCAGCTAAAGCTTGCGGCGGCAGAGTTCAACCGGAAGTATCCCGGGATCAACCAGAGGGGCGGATTTGACGCGCAACTCCTGAAGGATTCCGTGGTGAGCGATGTGCGTTCGTCGTTGCTGGTGTTGATTGGAGCGGTGAGTTTTGTGCTGCTGATTGCGTGTGCAAATGTGGCGAACCTCCTGATGGTGCGGGCGGCGGGCCGGAAACGAGAGTTCGCGATCCGCGCAGCGATGGGCGCAGGGCGGGCACGGATTATCCGCCAATTGCTGACGGAGAGCGTGCTGCTGGCACTGACGGGCGGCCTGCTCGGGCTGGTGATTGGGCTGACCGGCGTGCGGGCTCTGCTGGCGATGAGTCCGGGAGACATTCCGCGGATTGGAGAGAATGGCGTTGCGGTAGGGCTTGACTGGCGGGTAGCGCTGTTTACTCTGGGGATTTCGCTGCTGACAGGGATTTTGTTTGGGCTGATTCCGGCGCTAGGGGCTTCAAAACCGGATCTGAGCAGCAGCATGAAGGAGTCAAGCAAGGGTTCGGGTGGAAGTCTGAAGACCAGCAAGGTTCGATCGCTACTGGTTGTCAGCGAGGTTTCGCTGGCACTGGTTCTGCTGGTCGGTGCATCGCTGCTGATACGAACTTTTGTGGCGTTACGCGCTGTGGATCCAGGGTTCAATTCACATAACGTGCTGACGCTGGAGATGGCGCTGAACGGCCCACAGTTCGAAAAGACGGCTGGAGTGGCGCAGTTGGTGCGACTCTGCCGCGAGCGGCTAAACGCGACGCCCGGCGTTGTGACGGCTGCGGCGACCAACTCGATGCCGCTGCTGGGAGGCTTCGGACTGCCTTTCACAATTGTGGGCCGACCAAACAACGGGCAGCCGGAGGGGGCTGGATGGATGGCGGTTTCACCGGGGTTCTATGGAGCCTTCAAGATACCGATTCTGCGTGGGCGAGACTTTACCGACAACGATACGGGCGGAGCACAGGGAGTCGCACTCATTAACGAGGCAATGGCCAAGCATTACTGGAAGAACGGCGAGAACCCCGTAGGCCAACAGATCGTAATCGGGCATGGAGTGGGGCCGGAGTTTGAAGAACCGGCACGGTTGATCGTGGGCGTGGTGGGCGACGTGCGCGATGGCGGGCTGAATCGCAATCCCGACCCGAAGATGATTGTGCCGCTGGCGCAAATGACCGATGGGCTGACGGAACTAAATGCGAAAGTGGCTCCTATCGCGTGGGCAATCCGGACACGGGGAGAACCGCACCAGATGGCGGCTGTGGTGAGTGAGCAACTGCGACAGGCCAGCGGCGGCATACCTGTGGCACACGTGCGATCAATGGACGAGGTGATAGTGCGTTCGACGGCGCGGCAGGACTTTAACATGCTGCTGCTGTCGATCTTCGGCGGCTCGGCGCTGATCCTGGCAGCAATCGGAATTTACGGGCTCATGGCATTTTCCGTGCAGCAGCGGACGCAGGAGATAGGGATCCGCATGGCGATGGGGGCGGATCGCGGGCGGATCACACAGATGGTCGTCTGGCAGGGAATGCGGCTGGCGCTGGCAGGAGTGGTGATTGGCGTAGGTGCGGCTTTTGGTCTGACCCGGTTGGTGGCGAGCCTGCTCTACGGCGTGCAGAAGTGGGATCCAATAGTCTTTGTGAGCGTGCCGGTGATTCTGAGCGCGGTGGCGCTGTTGGCGGTCTGGCTGCCGGCACAGCGAGCGTCGAAGCTGAATCCGATGGAGGCTCTGCGGACGGAGTAGGCGATGCTCGAAAAAGGCTCATTCGACAAGTCGCATGGCTATGAAGCGCTTGCTGAAACGTTCATGCAAATACGCAATAGGCAGATCGGGCCCGCGACTGTTCGAGAGTGGAGTTGTTCACTTACTCCTGGCTGCTCCATTCTGGACCTCGGCTGCGGCAACGGAGTGCCTATCTCAGAGGTGCTGATCGAAGACGGCTTTGAAGTCTTCGGAGTGGATGCCTCGCGGAAGATGATTCGGGCATTTCACAAACGATTTCCTACTGTGCAAGCGGAGTGTTCGGCAGCCGAGGATTCGCAGTTCTTTGGTCGAAGCTTTGACGCGGCGATTGCGTGGGGCCTGATCTTTCTGTTGCCGCCTGATCTTCAAGAGACTGTGTTGCGCAAAATCGCGCGGGCCTTGAAGCCAAGGGGCCGGTTCCTGTTTACGGCGCCGCAAGAGGCTGTCGTCTGGAATGACTCCATGACAGGGGAAGAGTCTGTTTCGCTGGGAGCCGAGATTTATGCAAAGCTGCTATTGGCCGAGGGCGTCGCGGTGATTGGCGACGCTGTGGATAACGGCGAGAACTATTACTACTTCTGCGAAAAAATGTCGGGGTGATCTGGGCCAGCAACATTCGTTCAGGATGACAACATTATTTTTGGCGAGAGCCTGCGGGGGAGCAGGCTCCTACCGACGTTAGGTGCCCGTGCGGGCTATGCTTTGGACCTTCGGGGGGAGGGCCTCTGATGAGTGAGCTTCGGGCGTGCGGGGCGAGGTGGAGAGCTCCTCAGCCTCGATGTTGCTGCCTACCATCGCGGCTGCCTCGGCCAGTACGCGGTGGTGCAAAGTGAAAAGAGCCAGTTCTAGGCGGTCGCCGACGCCAGTCTTGTCATAGATGGAGCGCAAATAGTTCTTGATAACCTGTTCGGTGGTCTTGAGGCGGGTAGCGATCTCGCGATTCTTGCACCCCTGAACGATGAGCGCTACGATGCGCATTTCTTTGGGAGTGAGGCGGTCGCGGACGCGCGCGCCGACCAGATCTTCTTCCGGAGCTTCAGCGAGGAGGCCTTGAAGCGGCTGCCAGGTTTCGCCGGCTGCGACACGGTGAACACACTCAGCCAGGGCAGCGCCGGTGGTGTTGCGCAGGACTACGCCATTGAAGCCAAGCTGCAGATAACGAGCGGGGACTTCATTGTTCTCTGCAATGACGATTCCGCGGCTGCCCATTGTCTCCAGCACGCTGCGGAGACGATTTAACTCGGGCTTGAGGGTAGAAGCAAAGATCAGAATCGAGCCAGGAAAAGTGCTCACAGCATGCATCATTCGCTCAGTGTCGGAGCATTGCGCGATGATGCGCAGGTCGTCGTCAAGAGCCAGCACTTTGGCCGTGCCCGCTCGAAAGATTGCCTGTGAGTCTGCCAGGATTAGTTTGTTCATTGTCCCCGATTCGCCTTCCCAAGAGTTAACGCCCGGATCGGAGCCAAGCAAAAGAGACGAGACTCTGCCTCGTTTCTAAATGCGCGATTCTGCCCAGAATCCGTTTATCGGCAACAATCGCAAGCCCGTTGATCTGATCCGTTTTGCTACACCGGGGAAAGAGATGTTTCTTTGGTAAGCCCTGGAGACGGGTTCTGGCGCCCTTTGGTAACCAAGGTGACTCATTCAGAGTACAAGGATGGCGACAGTTGCGCTACCGAAATTCGATCTTTACGGAGCAGTCGCAGAAAATTCACTGTGCCGATTGAGGAAAGATGCCAGCAACGGGGGTAGCGTCTACACTGGGATTCAGGCGATCGAACGACTATGACCAGGCCCATTCTACTTGCGGTAGACGACGATATTAGTGTTCTGGAAGCGGTGGTGCAGGATCTTCGCCGCCATTACGGCTCGACCTATCGTGTGGTGCGGGCGGGCAGCGGACAGGCTGCGCTCGACACACTGAGCCAATTGAGGACGCGCGAGGAGGCCGTAGCGCTTCTGCTGAGCGACCAGCGCATGCCTGGGATGACAGGTGTTGAATTCCTGGAGAAGGCACGAGACCTCTATCCCGAGGCGCGGCGGGTACTGCTGACGGCCTATGCGGACACGGAGGCGGCTATCCGGGCAATCAATACTGCTCGGATTCACTACTACCTGACCAAGCCGTGGGATCCACCGGAGGAAAAGCTATATCCGGTGCTGGACGACCTGCTCCAGGATTGGAATGCCGGATATCAGCCGAAGTTTGATGGACTCCGGGTGATCGGGCACAGATGGTCGCTGAAGGACCATCAGCTGAGAAGCTTCCTTTCGCGGAATCATGTGCCCTACCGCTGGTTCGATGCCGCGGCGAGCGATGATGCGCAGCTGCTGCTCAAGGAGCGATCGCTGGACCCGGAAGTGTTGCCGGTAGTGCTGTTTGCCGACGGAAGCTCGCTGGTGGATCCCGAGCAGGAGGCCCTCGCGGCCCGGGTAGGTCTGAGCGTTCAAGCAACGCAGGATTTCTATGACATGGCGGTGATCGGAGCCGGGCCTGCCGGTTTGGCGGCGGCGGTTTATGGAGCTTCAGAGGGTCTGAAGACGCTGGTGATCGAGCCTGAAGCACCCGGCGGACAAGCCGGAAGTTCCTCAAGAATAGAGAATTACCTTGGTTTCCCCTCAGGAATCAGCGGAGCGGACCTGGGGCGTCGCGCGCATATGCAAGGGGTGCGCTTTGGGGCAGAGTTCCTGACACAGCGGGCTGTGGGACTGCGGGTGGACGGGCAGTACCGGTTTGTGAAACTGGCGGACGGGCGGGAGGTTTCATGCCACGTGCTGGTGGTGGCAACAGGGGTGGAGTACAAGCGGCTGCAGGTTCCGGGAGCGGACTTGCTGACCGGTCGAGGGGTGTACTACGGGGCTGCACTGGTTGAGGCGGCAGCCTGCAAGGACGAAGACGTATACGTTGTCGGAGGAGCAAACTCTGCCGGACAGGCCGCGCTTTACTTCGCAAGATATGCCTGCAAGGTAACCATGCTGATCCGGGCAAGCGGTCTTGAGGCCAGTATGTCGAAATACTTAATCGATGAGATCGAACGTACATCGAATATAGTAGTTGAGCCCAACACCCAGGTGTTGGGAGCGGAAGGCGACGGTCATCTGGAGGCGCTTTGCATCCAGGGGCCGGGTGGAACCACTCGTCGGCCGGCTGGGTCATTGTTTGTTTTTATCGGCGCGGTGCCAGGAACGCAGTGGTTTCCGGATTCGATATTGCGCGACGAGAAGGGGTTTGTTCTCGCTGGGCCGGAGTTAAAGGCTTCGAGCGGGTTCGCTTCGATCTGGAAGCAGGATCGCGATCCGTACCTACTGGAGACGAGTGTTCCGGGGATTTTTGTGGCTGGTGATGTACGGCATGGGTCGATCAAACGAGCGGCCTCAGCTGTAGGAGAGGGTTCAATTGCGGTGCAGTTTGCTCATCAGTATCTAGCTAGTTTCTGACGATACAAAGGTGGGATAGCTAAAAGGTAGGACAAGCCGCAAGCTAAGGAATAGGGTATGGCGCCAACGGCGGTTATGCAGAGCGGGAAACAATACACCACGGAGCGAGTTTCGCTGGACGATTACGCGAAACAGCTCACTCAAACCTTCGCTGCTGGAGGGTTAACACCGGATCAGCTCTGCGGTTTGGGCGAAGCCGACCTGCTTACGATTCCTGCCGGGGTAGTCTTTCACGATCCTACAGAGGGTATGCGCGCTTTCTGGATTTTGCTGGAAGGCGAGGTGCTGTCCGAGAAGGCAGAAGCTGACGGCTCCCGGATGAGGGTTTATACGGCCCGCAAGGGTGACTCGTTTGGCGAAGTTCTGCTGCTGACCGGCAAGGCTCCGTCGATCTATTTGACGGCTTCGCAGCCTTCGATCGGACTGCGGCTGGACGAGAACACTTTCTGGAACCTCATGTCGTGCTGCCTGCCCGTGCGCAAGATGGTGCTGGCCAACATGGAGCAGCGGCTGCAGGCCCATATGGCGGAGGCTGCACATCGCGAAAAGCTGATTTCGCTTGGGACGCTTGCCGCGGGCCTGATGCACGAACTGCACAATCCCGGATCAGCAGCGAAACGGGCCGCTTCACAACTGCGTGAGAACCTAATGCGTTTGCAGGAACTGAGCCTTCGCTCAAGCTCCAAAGCAAAGTCTCCGGATCAACTGGAGTGCATGCATGATCTGCTGGAGCACGCAGTCAAGAGCTGCCATGCTCCGGCAATGAGCAGCCTGGAGCAGGCCGATGCGGAAGAAGCGATGTCAGATTGGCTTGAGTCGGCCGGCGTAGAAAACGCATACACGGTTGGACCGGCGCTGGTGGGAATCGGTTTTCAGCAGCACGAGCTGGATTGCGCCAAAGCGGCGTTTGCCAGCGGCGGACTGTCGGATGCGTTGAACTGGCTTGAGTCGCTGGTATCGAGCGTCTCTCTGGTGGATGCGATTGAAGAGAGCGTAGGACGCGTCTCTGAGCTGGTGATGGCGGTGAAGAAGTTCGCGTATGACGACCGCTGCACACTGCGCGAGGTAGATGTGCATGACAGCATCCAGAGCACGCTGACGATTCTGGGACATAAAATGCGTCAGCGGCAAATTACTGTGGTCAAGCATTTCGATGCCGAGCAGCCGAATCTTCGCACAACCGGCGTAGCCGTCAGCCAGGTGTGGACAAACCTCATCGACAACGCCATCGATGCCTCGCCTGAGGGCGGAGAGATTGAAGTGCGAACGTGGAGCGAGCCGGGATTTCTGGTGGTGAGCGTGGGCGACCATGGCGCCGGTATTCCTGAGGATCAACGGGCGCGGATCTTCGAGCCGTTCTATACGACGAAACCGGTGGGTAAAGGAACCGGGCTCGGACTGGAGATTGTGAAACGCATTGTGACGCAGAGCTTCGCCGGAAGCGTCGAAATCGATTCCAAGCCGGGCGATACACGGTTCGTAGTTCGATTACCGCGGTAGCATGTAGATGTTTTTGTATTCCGAATTGAGGTTGGGTCCGTCTCCTCGTTAAATTAGCTGAATATTTGACTTATCTAAGATAGAGTCACTTCCCTTCCCTATTTCTCTTCTCCGATTTTTCTGTTCACCATCCCCGAGTTGTATTTGAGGTGTTGTGGCATGAAGTTACCTCGGCGGTTGCCGATAGAAACTTCATGCAGACGGGAACGACTCACGAAAAAACAGCCTTATCTGAGCTTCTGGGCGCGGCGCTGAACACGCTGGAAGAGGGCGTGGCAGTGTTGGACGAAGAGTCACGCGTTGTGGCGTGGAATCCGGCGGCAGCCGCGATCAGCGGCTATCGTAGCGCCGATCTGCTGGCACGTGAGTTGCCTGATGATTTTTATGCACTCGACACTCATCCTCCGGGAAACGGGATGCAGGTGGACGAACTCGTACTGGGCGGGCTCGTGCAGGTAAAGCTGCTTCACGGCCAGGGGCATCTGCTACCTGTGATGTTGAGACAGTCGCCATTACGCGATGCGTTAGGCAGACGATTTGGAACGCTGCTTCGTTTTCATCCTGCAGAAGAAGTCGATGCATTGCCGCACGGCACCGTGAAGAACGACAGCGACTTTGACAAGCATGTAGAGCAGAGCCAGGCCGAGATGGCAGCACGGCTGAATGAGGCGTGGCAGGAATGGGTCACTGGAGAAGTACCCTTTGGCGTGCTGTGGATCACCGTCGACCAGGCGACAGTGTTGCGCAAGACGCATGGCCACGATGCGAGCGAGGCAATGCTTGCGATTGTGGAACGGACCCTGGTACACGCGCTGAGGCCGACAGAGATTCTTGGCCAGTGGGGAACAAATGAGTTTCTGGTCCTGTGCCATGAGCGGACACCGGAAATGCTGCTGCAGCATGCGCGCCACGTGAGAGAACTGGCACAGGGCGCGGATTTTCGCTGGTGGGGCGATCGAGTGCCGCTAACGGTGAGCATTGGCATGGCCCAGGCTAAGTCAGAAGGCAAGCTGGCCGGCCTGCTATGTCAGGCTCAGAGATCGATGCAAGCAGCGATGCAGGCGGGTGGCAACCAGGTGGTTCTTGAGGGAGTTGGGAGCGGCATAACAGGTGACGGGGTGCGTGAATGTTCGCAATCATAGGCATTGTTGTGGTCTTTGGCGCGATTATGGCCGGGTACTTGATGGAGAAGGGCAATCTGCTGGTGCTGATGCAGCCAGCAGAGCTGATCATCATTGGCGGCGCGGCGCTGGGGACGCTCCTGATCGCAAACCCCGTGCATATTCTCAAGGCAATGGCCAGCGGGGTGGCTTCGTCCGTGATGCCTTCGCCGTTCAACAAACAACGCTATCTGAACACGCTGAAGATGATGTTTGAGTTCCTGAACAAAGTACGCAAGGAAGGTCTGCTGTCGGTTGAGAACGATGTGGAGAGTCCTAAGGAATCGGTGATCTTCAAGAAATATCCGGAATTTCTAAAGGACCATCATGCGCAGGAGTTTGTCTGCGACACGCTGCGCATGGCGGTTACAGGTGGAGTCGAGCCGTTTGATATGGACCAGATGATGGAGCGGGACATGGAGGTGCATCACCACGGCACGGTAGCTCCGATTACCGCGCTGACTACTGTGGCCGATTCGCTTCCGGGGCTGGGGATTGTAGCGGCGGTCCTGGGTGTAGTGATCACAATGGGCTCGATTGGCGGGCCACCGGAAGAGGTTGGACGCAAGGTAGCGGCGGCGCTGGTCGGAACGTTCCTCGGCATTCTGCTGTGCTACGGATTGGTAGGTCCGCTCGGCGCAAGCATGAACAAATGTGCCGATGCGAAGAATGAGTATCTGCTAGTGCTGCGTGTGCTCCTGTTGTCGTTTCTGAAGGGAAATCCTCCGTCAATTGCGATTGAGATGGGACGTCGCGCGATTCCGGCACATGTGCGGCCTACATTTACGGAGATGGAAACGGCCTGCAAGGGCGGCGGAGCCAGCGCTGCTCCTGCGGTCGCAGCGTAAGGGTCGGCGTATGCAGAAAAAGCAGCCTATTCTCGTCATAAAAAAGGTGAGCGGTCATGGTGGCCATCACGGCGGCGCGTGGAAGGTGGCGTATGCGGATTTTGTGACGGCGATGATGGCCCTGTTTATCGTGCTGTGGCTGTTGAATTCAAGCGTAAGAGTGAAGAAGGCTGTAGAGGGATACTTCAAAGACCCTCGGAGCACATATAAGGAAACGGGCACGCAGCAGGTGGGTGACGCAGAGAATCTACCGATCGACAAGCAGAATGTGGAGAAGCTGAAGGAGCGGATTCAGAAGGCCATTCAGAATCAGAAAGACCTGGACAAACTGGCCAAGCAGATTGAGATCACGATCACGCCTGAGGGGCTGCGGATTGAGCTGATTGAGGACAAGAAAGGCACGTTCTTTCAGAGCGGCAGCGCGCAGTTGAGTCAGACCGGACAGGAACTGGTGAGCATGTTGGCCGCTCAGTTGAAGGGGCTGCCGAATCATCTGCTACTCGAGGGGCATACCGATGCACAGCCATATTCGCCGGAGGCTACGTACACGAACTGGGAACTTTCGGCGGACAGGGCAAATGCGGCTAGGCGGCTGTTGCAGCACGATGGTGTGAGCGGCGGACGCATCTCACAGGTGCGCGGGTATGCGGATCAGATGCTGCGGGTGAAGAACGATCCGCTGGACCCAACGAATCGGCGGATTTCATTGATTGTTCAATGGATAGAAGCGCGACCAGCCTCGGTGGTTGAGAACTCCACAAAAAAGTGATGTTTCTTCAGTCGATTGTTATACGGCCACATAGCGAATAGATAGCCCGATTACAGTAGCATGAGGACTGAACCAGCGGCATCGATTCGCGACGATCTGCGACAGGAGCTACCTGCTTCGAAGGCCGTGGAATGTTGGCCGATAATGATACCCATCAAATCACCATGTGAAGAATCGGCAGCTCGCGTGGCACCGGGTGCGCAGCAGATCTGCAGAGGACCCTGGGTCCTAATCGTCACGATTCTGGCTTCAAGCATGGCCTTCATTGATGGAACAGTCGTCAATGTGGCACTGCCCGCATTACAGACTTCCTTGCATGCAACGGTGCGGGACATTCAATGGGTGGTAGAAGCCTACGCCCTGCTTCTTGCCTCGTTGTTGCTCCTCGGCGGCTCGCTTGGCGATCTATATGGGCGCAGAAAAATCTTCGCGTCTGGCGTCCTGCTGTTTGCAGCTGCATCCACCTGGTGCGCCTTTGCTCCTTCGATCGCTTATCTCATCGTGGCGCGCAGCCTGCAAGGAATCGGCGCGGCAATGCTGGTGCCGGGAAGTCTGGCCATCATCAGCGCTTCTTATTCTGAGAGCGAACGAGGGAGAGCGATCGGGACCTGGTCTGGCTTCACTGCAATGACTGCGGCAATTGGCCCGGTTCTTGGTGGCTGGCTTGTTGAGCATGGTTCATGGCGTTGGGTCTTCTTCATCAATCTCCCAATAGCGTTCATTGTGCTCTGCCTCACTCTGTGGCGGGTCCAGGAGAGTCGAAATGACACGGCCAGCAGAACCCTTGATTTGCCGGGTGCAGTTCTTGCGACGTTTGGTCTGGGAGCTCTCACGTACGCATTGATCGAAGCCCCGGCAGGCGGATCAAGCGTCTGGATCTCGGGCGCAGTGGGATTGGGAGCACTGGGGGGCTTTCTTGCGGTTGAGGCTCGATCGCCTTCGCCGATGGTTTCTCTACACCTCTTCCACTCGCGAGATTTCTCCGGAGCCAATCTACTCACGTTTCTGCTCTATGCTCCGCTCAGCGGCGTCTTGTTCTTCTTCCCTCTCAATCTCATTCAGATCCAGCATTATTCAGCAACGCAAGCCGGAGCCGCTCTGCTGCCGCTGATCCTGCTCATCTTTGTGCTTTCCCGCTGGTCCGGTGGGCTGGTCGCCCGATACGGCGCAAGACTGCCGCTCACAATCGGTCCATTGGTAGCAGCATTGGGTTTCGCTCTCTTTCTACGGCCAGGCATCGGCGGTTCTTACTGGAACACTTTCTTTCCTGCCGTGGTGATTCTGGGTGTCGGTATGGCAATCAGCGTTGCTCCGCTTACTACAGCAGTAATGGAGTCCGTTCCTTCAAGCGAAGCAGGTGTGGCTTCAGGAGTGAACAATGCCGTGTCGCGGATTGCAGGGCTGCTGGCGATCGCAGTCTTCGGCCTCATCCTGTCTGCCGGATTTAATCATGCTCTCGACAGGAGCCTTTCTCACATGCAGCTATCTCCAGACGCACGACAGAGCATAGATCGTGACCGACCCAGGCTCGCAGGTCTGCAAACCAATGACTCTCACATCAGACAAGCAGTTGATGAAGCTTTCTTGTCCGGGTATCGCGACGTTATATGGCTCTCCATGGGACTGGCGACACTGAGCGCACTAAGTGCCCGGATGATAAGCACCAGAGCGATTCACTAATTCGAAAGGCGATGGGAAAGCAAGCAGTGGCGGGAAGGTATGCGGACCGAATTCTGCTACCGAACAACGGCCACTCCACTCCGCGTCTTCGATCGGCTGAATAATTGTGGCTCGCGCAGTGGCAGGACATGTATTCTGCATGAACCCCAACATAAATACTTGAGCACTACCGATCTGGAGGATCGCACACTTATGGAAGAACCACGAATCGATCACATCATGCAGATCGGCACAAGCTTCATGGCCTCGAAAACGCTGTTGAGCGCCGTCGAACTCGAACTGTTCACAGAACTGGCCAAGCACCCGGAAGACCTGCCCACGTTGAGCGCGAGGCTCGGCCTGCATCCTCGTTCGGCGCGAGATTTTCTGGATGCGCTGGTAGCGCTTAAACTGCTCGAACGTCGCGAAGGAGTCTATTACAACACTCCATCGACCGATCTCTTTCTGGATAAGCGAAAGGCTTCCTATATTGGTGGCATTCTTGAAATGGCCAACCTTCGTCTCTATCCCTTCTGGGGCAATCTAACCCGTGCATTGCGTACCGGCGAACCACAGAATGAAGTCAAACATGGTGGCGCTGATCCTTTCAAACAGCTTTATGCGGAGCCAGAGAGACTGCGCGGCTTTTTGAGGGCGATGACCGGCATCAGCCACGGCGCGAACATGGCCATCGCCCGCCAATTTCAATGGGACAAATACACCTCCGCAGTGGATGTGGGAACAGCTCAGGGTGATCTGATCACGCAGGTCGCTTTAGCCAATCCGCATATCGCCGGAATCGGCTTTGATTTGCCCGAAGTCGCTCCCATCTTCGAGGACTATATCGCCGACAACGGACTCTCTTCCCGTGTCGTGTTTCATCCCGGGAGCTTCTTCGATGCCCCGCTACCTGAGGCCGACGTGGTTATGATGGGGCACATTCTTCACGACTGGAATCTCGAAGAGAAGAAGATGCTGATCGCGAAAGCCTTTGACGCAATCAAGCCCGGCGGGGCTTTGATCGTCTACGAAAGCATCATTGACAACGACCGTGCACAGAATGCCTTTGGCCTGCTGATGAGCTTGAACATGCTGATCGAGACTCCTGGCGGTTTCGACTATACAGGCACTGACTGCTGTGGCTGGATGCAGGATGCTGGATTTCATGAAACCCGTGTCGAGCATCTCGTCGGACCGGACTCGATGGTAATCGGCTTCAAGTAAGCCATTCATACCAGAGACACCATCGGAGACAGCCCCTCGCTGCTAACAGCAGCGGTAAGGAGCTGCTGGTTCGAGACTGACTTTGCCGGGTTCTTCGATGAGAGCCTGTGCTGAGGGCGGCGGTGCGCCACGCAGTGTCTTTAAACAGCGCAACAGGGCAGAGCCAACGATGACGATAGCGCCCACGATAAAGATGGCCATAAGGCTGGTCTCGATCCAGCCCTGAAGAACTGTGCCGGAGTGGTGAGCCATGGGTAGGAAGGTGTCACGGATGGAGAGCGTTCCGGCTGAAACTGTTGTGATCAGTACGAAGAGTGCCGGGATAAGAGTGCACCAGCCATATGCTGCCTTCCTGTGATTGACGAGCCATGTGGTCATGGTGGCTAAGGCGATGGAGGCTAGTAGCTGATTCGCTGTGCCGAAGAGTGGCCAGATAGTTGCGATGGTGCCGCCCCAGATGAGATATCCCCAACAGAAGACGGCGATGCCGGTGGCGAGCAGGTTGGAGGGTAGCCAGTTGGCACGGCCGAGCGGCTTATAGACCTTTCCCATTAGCTCCTGCATGACGTAGCGAGCAACCCGCGTACCTGCATCGATGGTCGTCAGAATGAACAGCGCCTCGAACATGATCGCGTAGTGGTACCAGTAGCCAGTTAGTGCGCGCATGCCGGGGATATTGCGGAAGATCTGCGCAATTCCAATGGCGAGAGAGACTGCGCCGCCAGTACGGCCGGCGAGTTGCTCGCCTATTTCGCGGGAGAACTCAGGCAGGTTCACCGTGTGCATGCCGAGATGGGCGAAGACGGCGGGTGGAACGTTGATGGCAAAGTAGTCGCCGGGAGCCATGGAGCAGGCCGCAATGAGTGCAAGAACTCCGACGAGAGACTCGGCAAGCATGGCTCCGTAGCCGATGAAGCGCGCGTCTGTTTCCTTGTCGATGAGTTTAGGCGTAGTACCGGAAGCCACCAGGGAATGAAAGCCCGAGATAGCTCCACATGCGATGGTGACGAAAAGA
>Ga0206952_10197_pt1 | contig 16426 bp, 20 predicted proteins | sample Alteio_BWOrgHeat_39_FD_152966 | JGI IMG/M metagenome (GOLD analysis project Ga0206952, IMG submission 152966) | Enriched cells from forest soil in Barre Woods Harvard Forest LTER site, Petersham, Massachusetts, United States -... | ecosystem: Environmental > Terrestrial > Soil > Temperate forest >... | reverse complement strand
ATATGTTCCACGCTCTGTCTTTTGTAGAAACGCCATGACGTACCTTGCCTTTCAATATTCATCCGGTCTTAAGATTGTACTCGAAAGACGATCCGCTTCTGTGATAATCCATAGTTTGACACCCAAGGAAGTCCTGAATGCCGACAAGATGCGAAATCCTTCTTTAGCGCCGAGAAAATTTTCATCGTGATCTTCCTTGCTCAGTTCGCCCTGTTCGAGGTTCCGATGCTTGGCTAGAAAGGTTAGAAAGAACTCTCCACTATCCTTCATTGCTTCTATCGCTCCCGGAGTCATATAGATCTCTCCGAGTTCGAAGGTTGGCTTGGTTTCGGTCGCTGCTTGCATAACGTGCCTCTCGTTGGGGTATGTAAAATTCTCACGCTCCCAATCGAGACTGCCAACGTTGAAATATCCACGACAAATTCACAACTTACCCAGATAATGTATGCAGTTAGCTGGTTTTTTCAAATATAGAAAACGAAAAGCCGCCCCCAATTAAGCAGGGCGGCTTGGTATTTCACTTGAATCCAGTTCTAAATCAATTGCCGCCAATTTTTTCTATACTCCCATCCCATGATACACAAAAGTTCTTCAACCATTCCCGTATATTTGACCCTGTAATATTTCAAGGGGCTCCCGTTTTGACGGGCGTAGGACAGTTTGAGGAAATAGCCCAGGGCCTTTCGTGCATGGCCTTTCAATTCTCGCCACTCTCGCCTGGAGAACCAAAAGCTTTCCCTTAAGGTTTCCTTTTTGGAGCTGTCTAACTTCACAATCACCAGTCCATAGTGGGCCAGGAAGAACTTTTCATTGCTCGTTAGTTCAATAGTAGCCATTTTGCGCCCCTTAGCTATCCCCTGACTATCCCCCGGCTCAATGCCTAGGCGTAATAGTCCGGTTTTAGCCTGGTATTCCTCGCTTTTCTGCTTTCAGTGGTGTTTCGCTTGATTTATGAGCCGATTATAACAAGCCTCTGATTTATTGTCAAAATACCGAATATCCAATATGACCAATTTTTATAAGACGCACCCAAACCTGATCCAATCACCCTGTCCCACAACCAGTCATGCATCCAACTTTCGATTCTCCCGAACAATTCATCTTCTTGAAAGTACATTGGCTATGGTCAAAAGACAAAAATCCAAAACAAAAATGATTGGCAAATATAATCTGACTTTCTATTACCCAAAATTGGGCGCAGCCCATTATTAGAAAAGGAATTTGAATTAGAATAAGCATATGAATAAGAGGGGCCAAGGTCCGCCTGCCGAGTTCCTGGATCACATTGGGCCACCACGCTTTTCGAAGACGCACTGGCACAATGAAAAACTCCATTCGGCTTCAACCTTGCTCCAAAATTCCTCACGAAGTCCTCACACCTTGCTCAGTCCCGCTAAACTCGGATCCATTTGGCTTACGTTTTCGGGTTTTCTTAGGAGAAGTCTTTGGTTTCCGGTAAGGTCGCCATCCCAGCCTCAAGTATTTGCCGCCCTTCCGAGTCGTGTGCCGGAAAATATAGCCAGTGGTTACGCCCGCTGGAATTGCCCACAAATCTGAAACCCCCAACGTCCCATACTCCGCAGTCTCAATGGTGGAAGATGTTTGGTCCCGGCTGAGGATGGTCACGACGATTGGGATCGGACCGTTTTCTTTTCGCCGCCCCCAGTTCCCCACCATTTTCCTCTGCTCCGGCGTCAACAAATGCCCCAACCCACCATAGTCAACACGCATACCCCGAAGCGCTTTGACAAGTGCCGCATTCATCAGGTTATATACCAAACTCAGCTCTCTCAATTTCCGCCACGCCGTCTTTTCCTGCATTTCAAGGGGGACGCTAGCTATTATGCCAAATTCAAGATATTCGGTCGGATGAAGGAGGGCGTAGGGTAGATCAATGGTCTTTTCCCAGTGCTCCTCTTCCATATTCACGGTACTCGGGCCTTCCTCATCGCCATCTTCCAGCCAGCTTGTATCATCCACCTTCTGCGCCACTTGGCCGGACTTGGCGCAATCCTTGGGTCCCGACAAAGGTACCGTTCCAATCTCGTTCTTATCCATTTTGACCTCCTTCAAGGCACAAAAATACGCCCTGGACCATATTTGATTGTAGCGGCGAAGCTTTCCTCAGTGGTCCAAGGCGTCAACCCACCCAAAGGCAGGAAGTCATTAGGTTTTGTCTGAGGATTCGGGGGTTCGCCTTCCCCGTGTTACCTACCGAATTTAGCTTACGAACAACGTCCTAATTTTCAACTAACCTCAATGTCATCCGTGTATTTTTCGAGCCTACGCAGAGAAAGCGAAATGTACCTATTCGAACGTTCAATACCTATCGAATCACGGCCATTCACTTGAGCCATTTTTAAGGTCGTTGCACTACCTGAAAAAGGGTCCAAAACAACGTCGCCCACTTGAGAATAGCAGCGAATTAAGGGATCTGCTAAGAACTCTGACATTACAGCGGGATGATCGTGAACTAGCTCCTTGTCCTGGGAAGAGGTCTTATTGAATCCTACCGGAACGTCCCAGACATTTGACCGATAGCCCAGGGGTTCAATGATAATCTTTCTGCCCGACTTTCTCAGCGCATCTTCCTTGCCCGACCGCCCTTCCGCAGCGTTCTTGTTTTTACCTGATTGCCGATTTACCCTATCTCGCAACTCGGATTTATTGAATGTTCTGGGTTTGTTGCCCTTCAAGAATACCCAGCAGTATTCAAATTGATTCCCAAATCGATATCTTGAGGAAAATGGAAGCCCGTCCTTCTTTACAATGATGGTCTGAAGAAGTTTGAACCCAGCAGCCTTGAATTGAAAGATGCGCTGATACGGGTCCGAAATCTCGTCGCATTTACGGCAAGTTAGCCCCTCGTTCCAGCATACCAGCCCGCCATCGGACCTCGTGACCTGGTAAAGGCTCTGTATAATTGCGTTCGGATCATAATCACAGCCGTTCGCATAATGCCGTTGGTTTGAATATGGAGGGCTTGTCACCGTCAAATGAACGCTATCGTCCGAAATGTCTTTCAGCCTATCCTCAGCCATACCCAGTAGAATCCGAATCATTCCTCATAGACCACCTTTGCTTGATTTGGAAGCCTGCGTTGATTTTGGAGATTTTGGTTCGGACCAAAAATACTCCTGGTCTGTGCCCGCAGGTGCAGTCGGGGCCGTGCCGTGGTCTACCTTGGTACTCGGCAACGTGCTCTTAGGCTTGGGGACCTTGGGTGCCGTTGTAGCCTTGGGTTTGCGCTCTTGCTTCTTCCTTAGCTTCCACTCCGCTTCCCTCGTAATATGCTGCCTGTACCACTCAGGCGATCCGTCCTCCAATACCTGCTCTGATTCGTCTAGAATTTCGCCCTCACACGCATCCAATTCATTCTCCAACAGACTGACGTATTCCCTAAGATATCCGCACTCCCTTTTGTCATTCATAGATTGCCTCTCCGACTACTTAAAATTTTGCTTCCTGCTTAATTAGATTTCTATAAAGGTTTGGACAAAAACTTCTAAAATTGATCACAGTAATTAAATAATTGAATTTGCTCCAAACCTCCCGATAGTGCTCGGGGATGGTAGTTTAAATATTTACTCAGGACTTTTGTCTAATAGGGCGAAAAATGATCCTAAATTTTTTTGTTCCAGAATTTACTCTTGGGGGACCTTTTCGTTGAAAAGCCTTGGGACGCATACGGTAATCAGCAAAAGCTTACAAAAATCGGCCACCCCACCATCGACGCACGCTAGCAAATAGAAAGAGGAGACCCGAAAAGTCAGGGCTCCTCATTTCTCCAAAAGGGCTATAGTCCGCACCCATTCTGAGCCAAAAGCCTGGCGTAGTTATCCATGAGTTGGCTCTTAACCATCTGATTCTGTGCGTTGTTAATTTCACGGGTGTAGGTATAGCATAGCTGAACGCAAAATGGTTGATTCGTGAAAGAGCATGGTGACGACTGATGGGGCATGGCATAACCCGGGGCGGACGCTTCTTGTTGGTTCATCTTGCGTTGTAGCTTAGTTTTTAGGACTAAGTATCTTTTGAAGAGTTGTCCTATGTCTTTATTGTCAACGGATGAGACAAATATCTTAATTTCCGGATCAATTCCCTCATCTGTTAAAGACCTAGTCCCTATTTTATATTTCAAAATCTCCGAGTACCACGTTAAGGCTGCTTTTGTCTTAGATTGAGAAAGCTTGTCTAGAAGGACTTTGGGATCGCATCCAGAAAATAGTGGAAATTTTAGCATAATTTTTTTTGGTTTCTTTGATATTTGATTGCCTTCACCTTTTGGAACTGGAAAGGCTTTAACCACAATACTCACATCTTCTTCAGACTGAAAATCAACAAGGGCAACTATGTTCTCAAGTTCTTCCGGCGCCGGGGAATGCTGTTTGGAATACTCGGACACCATTATTGGAAGAGCTTCCCTGTAGTGCATTTGTACTAGTGCTTTTCCGAGCGATATTCTGGATCCAGCACTATCATCATTAATATGCTTGCTGAATGTCTGGGTCATCACTTCGCCCATTCCTTTCAGTTTTTCTCTATTGTTTTCCTCTGCCCTTTTAACTATGAACTCCAAACATTTCAATGTTTCCAGATCGTCGCTTTGGCACAGTAGTGGAATTGTTCCAGGACCGGCCAGCGTTGCGAGAGAGTAGTAGTCCTTCATCTCGGATAGCATTTCTGCCGCAGTCTGATTGTCTGGTTCCTTAGTTAGTACATAGTTAGCTAAATCATGGGCGTTATGAGTCTGCCCATTTTGGACGTCCTCCTTTGCTCTCTGTATGATGGGCGCTGAGTCAAATTTTGGACTCTGGTCGCCTAGGGGGCTATCGGCATTTGCCCAATTGGCGAGTGCGGATATCGCCACCGTGACTAAAATTTGCTTCGAAATACTCATCTTACCCATTTGCCCTCCGTATTTACGGTAAATGCTTAAGGTCGGTCTTGAGTTGATAAAGGTCTTATATACAAGACGTCTAGCTTACAAGACCTTCTAAACTTGGGGTATGAAAAACCCTAACATTCATATTCGGGCTAAAATTAAGGCCCTCCTCAAGGATCAGGGCAAATCGGCCGAGAAGTTGGCCTTTGAGTCCGAGGTTTCCAAGGCTTTCGTATACGGCTATCTGGCGGGAGCTAAGAACCACGAAGACGTTGGAATCCGTACCCTTGCCAAGCTTGCCGAGGGCCTTGACGTCTCCCTGAAAGACTTACTCCCCTGAGGCCCTAACTTTCCGGTAGGCTTTGAAGATTCGTTCCAACCTCGCCAGGGATTGCCGCTCCAAGACTTTCAACCGTTCGCCACGTTCCTTGTAATCAACCTCGAAATTGGGCTTGTCCAAATTGGCCCGGATCCAAGCGGCTTGCCTTAGTTCTTGTAGTTCAATCGCCGAGAGGCTTTTGTCGTAGGCTTCAAAAAGCTCCCTATGAGGGCTAGGCTTCCTTGGGTTAAGGGCCACGTCCATGAATGAATTGAAATCTCCAAGGTCAATGCGAAGACGCTTGGCCATTTTTCGAAAGTTAGTTGCCACGGTCAGTCCCAAGAATTAGACAGGTGCCATTGGTGGCGCTGATTCCTGCGAAGCACAAGCCCTAGATGGCTAGAACGGCAGAATCAATGTCCTCTTGGCGAAAGTTTAGATACGCCACGGTCGACTGAATATTTTTGTGACCAAGGGCTTTTTGAGTCTTCACCAGGTCATGGTCGAGTTTGTCATAGACCCTTGATGCAAACGATTTTCTCAAACTGTGGCAACTAACCCGGCCAGTGAGACTAAGGGTCTTGTATGCCTTCTTGAGTACGCACCATCCACCGATTCGTCCTAGGGCGGCATTCCCTCCCCTTTGACTCCTAAAGAGGTAGGATTCGGGCTGACCTTGGCCTCGTGAGGCCAATTCCCCAATCCGTTCCGAAATAGCTTCCTTGGCCATTTGATGGAGGACAACTGAACGGCTCTCGATTTGGGCTTTCATGTGCTGCCTGGTTACTTCGACCCGATCTGGCACCTTCCCGGCCTGAAAGACGTCTCTAACCCGTAGGCTGAGCAGCTCTGAGATTCGGAAGCCCGCCTTGATGCCAAGGAGAACCAGACAGCGATTTCTGAGCCTGTTTTCGCCCTTGAAACTATCAAGGACCCCTTGGATCTCAGTATCGGTTAGCGGACGGCAACCCTTCATGGTATTCCTCTGAATGTGTTGTTTACATAAATAGAGTCCCGCTGAGGCGTCCTTCTGCCAACGATGATCGTCTAGAAATAAGCTGATTCTGGGACTTCATACATATTGGAAGAACGTTTACAGTTTTTTGAGAATTGTTCCACGATACGGGTGCATCTGGGGATGTGGTCCCGCCCGGAAGTCGAAATGGCCTCATGTGTCCGAATCGCTCCTGAGGGCCTTGGTAACCATTTTGGACGTATCAAGAAAGCCGCCGGACCCTTCCAGGCTTGGGCCCCCATGGGTATAAAGGGCCCCCGCCGAAGCAAGGGCCCAATGGCCCAATATCCAGGTACCTCGGGGGTAGGGCGGCGCAGGCCGTATATATTTGTTCCTTCTTTAAAGGCCGAGCAAGGCATTAAGATAGGAGCCGTCATCCTCGGAGCTTGACCAGACTTAGGAGCAAAAGTGAGGTATCTGCATAGCAATGGGAGTCAGACGCCGGCCGATTGGCAAAACGTAGGTGACGATTCATATCCTAGTCAAGTGCCGTCAGTGTACGGAACTAATGACATAAGAAACTTTTTTCAAAATCTCAGAGGCACTTCAACTGAGATTATGTTTCTTTTTGGCTCTGGTGCCTCTTTGGACTGGAATAGGGGACAAAAAGGCGATTTAGCTCCCAGCACTACAGATCTTTGGGAGTTAGTTGAAAAGGCCTTTGGCACTGACTTGGACGAATTGTGCAAAATCTCGGGGGTCTCAAAAGAGGAAAAGGATATCGAGAAGTTTCTTTCCCAAATCGATCATCTAATCGCTGTAGAGTCAGGCGCAAAACTAGAACGACTTAGAAATCTCGTGGTAAAAATTGAAGGTATTGTAAGGGAAGCCTGCGATTTTCTAAAAAACAATCAAGCCCCCGAATCTCACCTTCGTCTGTTTGAATGGATGTCGGGTCTTCCAAGATCCAATAAATACCCAAGAATATATACAACCAACTACGATCTTTGTCTTGAGAATGCTGCTTCCCTAACCGGTTATTCGATTATCGATGGATTCTCCTTTGGGCCGCAGAGGCGTTTTGCCGAGAAATATCTATCCTATGGATTCAATTCGAGCGGCACAGTAAAAAGCGAGCAAGATATGTCTGCCGCCCATCCAGTAGTTGGTATATATAAATTACACGGCTCCGTGAACTGGCTAAAGGTACTGGGAAGAGTCGTAATTGGAAGAAATCTAGATGATCTAAATGTGGCCAAAACTGGAGGCTTTAGGGATCCCGTACCTTCTATTATTGCTCCACGCTCACGAAAGGTCGAAAAAGAAACTAGCCCTTACTTCGAGTTAAATAAAAGACTTTTCCTTGATATTAATCTTTTCCGTGGAACTCTAATTATTATTGGATTTGGATTTAGAGATAATGACCTCACTCAAATGATTCAAAATGCCATCTTCACGAATAACTCAATCCAAAACCTAGTTGTTGTCGCACCGAATCTCGAATCCAGAAATGATGAGATTGGTATGAGGCTAATTAATGGAGTCAGAAATAATGACCACAGAATATGGCTATATTCAGGAACTTTTGAAGAGTTTTCAAAACTCTTTGATTTCAGCAGAGTTGATCTACGAAAGGATATTTTGGGTTGGCCAATAGACCAGTAGATCAAAGTCAAAATTCGATTCGATTTAGCTGGGGTACCGCAATGTCTAGTAAAGATCAGATGGAAAATTGCAAAATTTGCGAAAGAGAGATTTCTAGCAGAAGGACCAGTGGCCTCTGTGGGCATTGTAAGCGCCTTAGAGATCGTGTTGATATTAGAAATCTAAAACTGAAAAAGAGGCATGATCCGAAAGCCAGAGAAATAGCCCTCAGATCTTCTTGGGTGGCCGGAAATGGTCAGTTTATATGTATGTATTCAGGCGTTCCCCTTTTTAGCCTTGCTCGCCAAAGCCGGAGTCCGCTCTATCTCTCCCTCGACCACCGAATTCCGGGCCAAGAAGACTATGTCGTTACCTGTAGATTGATCAATGATATGAAGGGCATCTTGGACGACGACGAATTTAGACATATAATTTTAGATCTCGCAGACTACTTTCGAGGCCACAAAGAGGCTTCTTCTGCGCTTCACAGTAGAATGACCCTCATTCAAAAGCAATATTAGGCCAATATGGTCGGCACTTAGTTTGTATTGGCGGAGTCGGTCAATTTGAGCATAATACAGGCCACTTGGGGGTTGGGATGTTGGAAGGTGTCAAAGCTCTCTTGCGAGGTAAGAAGATGGCAGAAGAGTCAAAAGAACAATCGGCCAAAGATGCGGCACTTGAAGACCTCTCAAAGCCCGCCAAGAAAAAGCGTGGTCCGGGTCGTCCAAAGGGTTCGGGCAAGCGTGGTAGGCCAAAGGGCTCCAAGAACAAAAAGAAGGGCAAGCCGGGCCGTCCAAGGAAGGTTGCCACGGAAGGTGTGAAACGTGGTCCCGGCAGACCCAAAGGACCTGGGAAGGGTAAACCTGGAAGGCCCAGGGGTAAGCGCCGTGGCCGAAAGCCCGGATCTATCAATGGCGCTATCCCAAAGGGCTATGTGAAAATTTCTCAGGCCAGGCGCATCGCAAAAGACGCTGTTGCCAAAGTCAAAGCTGGCCTTCCGAAGCTGATTCGCAAAGAGCTGTTGAAATTGCTTCGTTAGTTTAGACTTGAAGGTGTTGTAAAAAAGTAGAGGGAGGGGTGCCGGGGCCTGGAATTTCAAATGCCTCGGCACCTCTTGCAAATGGGGAGAACTACTGCTCCAATTGTTGACTTGAAGTCGGGTCGGGACTTAACGTATTTAGGAAAAGAGAATGATGAATCAAATTTTAAATAAAGAAGTTCACGTTGCTGGTACTAAGCGAGCAAGAATGAACTTACATGCAATGAATAAAAAGATTTCTCACCGAAATATTCATGTGGAAAAATCGACTTTCAAAGGTGGATTAGATACTCCTTTTCATCGTTGGTTTAGACTTACGCCTAGTTTCGGCCCAGAGTTAGTGCAGCACGTCTTGGAGCAATCCAAGTCCGACGAAAATACGGTCGTGCTCGATCCGTTTTCCGGCGCTGGCACAACTCCAATTGAATGTATGCTTAAAGGAATTCCTAGTTTTGGATTTGAAATTAATCCATTTTTACATTTTGTGGCTTCAACCTCAACAAATGTAAAAATTGATGTGCCTATTTTGAAAAATGTTCTGGAAAAAATCGTCGTCGAATATAAAAAGTCGGTGTCACAAAAGAAAGATATCCAACTTGAAAATACTAAACTTAAAATTCCCACCATTCATAATGTCTATCGTTGGTGGCGTGCAGATATTTTAAAGCAGATTCTCATTTTGAAGGATTCAATTGATAAGAATTCGTCTTCCGATGTGATACGTTCTTTTTTCCGACTAACATTGGCCGGAGTATTGGTGCCCGATCTAACAAATGTCACTTTAGGGCGCCTTCAGCTCCATTTCATCGATAAGAGCGATATAAAATTTGACGTACTGAATACGTTTTTAAAGCACGCCCTGAAAATGATTGATGATCTTTTAGAGAATCAAGAAGCTATTAAAAGATCTTCTATCCCAAAGATTTATTTAACAAACTCCACTACGCCTAAAATAAAAAATGGGCCTAAGGCAAATTTAGTTATAACATCTCCGCCCTATCCAAATAGATATAGCTATGTTTGGAATACTCGCCCTCACCTATATATGTTGGATTTTTTCGAGGGAAAAGTCGAAGCTTCAAAACTCGATAAGGAAACAATTGGGGGGACTTGGGGAACGGCAACTTCAATATTAATGAAAGGCGAAGTTGAACCTGAATATGAAATTATCCGAGATGTGGTTAGCCCAATAACTGATCAGATTCGAAAAGAAGATAACTTGATGGCGAACTACGTGATGAAATACTTCAATATGCTTGCCAAGCAAATTGAAGCGATGAGCCCGTTCCTGCAAAAGCGATCCCAGGTTGCCTACGTAATTGGGAACTCACGCATCAAGGATACTTATGTTGAAACTGACTTAATCTTGGGGAAAATATTTGAAGGCCTCGGTCTCGGATATCAAACGACCAATATTGAACGTTTTAGAAAAAGGAATAGTGGCGTTGACTTATATGAAACGATTGTATTCGCAACAAAGAGCTAGTCTAAATAAAACTATGATTTTGTTCTTTCTACAGCATATGAAGAGTAGAGAGATTTCATTATCTCTTTCATTTCAAGATGGACTTCCTTTGAGATTCTTGGCTTATCTATTACCGAGTTTATGTCAGCACCGATAATTTCAGAGATAAATCCAAGAGCCTTTTCTCCGATTACAAAATTCCATCCAGCTCGTTTCAGACGAGCAATGGCTTCGTCTCGTGGACTATTCTCAGTGAATATTAAATAGATTGGAACATATCCTTCCAACTTAATAAGTCTGGCCATATCTACATCTTTTCTGAGTCGTGCGCTATCGTTAGGATTGAAGTTATAACGAATCTCAATTCCAAGTCCATTGCTTTTATTTTCGGAAATCTTATATCTTTGAAGCGTCTCTTTTGCAGAAACTTTCTCTTGAGGTGTAACGTGCGCCCACGGAATGCAGATATCTAGCTGGAATTTGCCTTCCAACTTCGGAGCAACCTGTTCCTTAGTTAAATTAAATTTTGCCTGAGCAATAAAGCGTGGCAACTTGTCATAGATTTCTCCGAGGCGACGCCCAATCGATATGCTCACCCGCCCCATCAACCGGATAAGAACATACTCGGCGGTATCTAAATGGAATTTGGTATAAATCGGATCCTTTTTTAGCGAAGCCAATTCTTCCGAAAATGACGCTTCCGAAAAGTCTTCTAAAATTTTATCTTTCCAACCTTGAAGATGATGCCTAAGCTCAGCTAAAAATCTCTCTTCTGCTTTGCTGTCCATTTTCCTCACCGATTCAGGCGTCTGATTTCTTTGGGTCAGACTAGCTGAATCGGTGTTGGTGCACAATAACTATCGGCATATCCGGGAATGATGTTGGACGTATCTTTTACGATTTTAGATACATGTTTGGCGCCCAGCGTCTCTCCCTCGGCAATGCCAAAGGGCATGGGACTGAGCGTTTTAGACTGATTCCGACTGTCCCTTCCCTCCTGTAGTGCCAGAGGTAGTGCAGGACTGACCTTTTTCCATCCCAAGTTTTACTTATTTAGGCAGTCAAAAAAATGTTCCATAAAACGATTGGTAATAAAGGTTATTTCTTTGATCGAACTCTTAGAGTTATATTTAGTCCTCTGTGGAGACCAGGAAATTACATTTAAGAAATCCATTGGTGCCGAAGGGTTATTCAGGCAATTTTGACGGGCATCATTTTTTGAGAGGGCGGCATCATAGCCGGCTACAACATGGCGACATGCAAGTGCACCTGAACCCACGCAAATGGCGCTGCGCGGGCCGAGGGGGCCAATAAGATAGGGAATGGTCGGGTGGCTGGGCTATTCGGTGACCTTGGCTTGGCAATAGGGGCAGATTGCAGGCCGCTGCCCTAGGGTCTTTGACCTTGGCACGATGCGGCCGCACTTTTCGCAGGAACTGACCCGCCTGCGGATGCTCATAAAGGACAAGAATGGCAGGGGGCCTTTCGGGGCCATGGAAGAGAACCGCCTGCCGAGCCAAGGCCCCTCTTCCTGGGGCGGCGCCTGCTCTTCATCGTCGGTGGACGGTTTGCTTTGGCGGCGCGGGAACTGGGCGTAATAGTCGCTCACGTCCTTGGAGTACAGCCACTTTAGCTCCGCCATGCGCCCCAGCAACGCGCCAAGGATGGGCCAGGTGACAAAGTAGGCAGCAAGCACCAGCCAACCAAACGGGCCGGTGTAAGGGGACTGGAAGTCGAGGGGTTGCGCCCAGAATATCAACGCATCCACACCCAGCCCAACCAGCAGGCCGATCCATGTCCCGCTGACATGCAGGGTGTCAGGGGCGGCTGTTCCCCCTTTCGCCATGCGGGCCCGGCAGTTGGCGCAATACTTCGCGCCTTCCCGGTTGTCGTGACCACAGGTTTTGCAGACTCCCATTCGCCCCCCACCGGACCTTTGGAAGCATTAAGCTGGGCGGGTATCCAAGCTACCGCCGCAATCCAGCGATCAGCGCGCTATTTCTTGGATAGGTTCCGGAAACCCATGTAAACGTAAACCGCGCCGGCCGCAAACATAAAGAATTTAAGCTCTTGGATACTGGTATAGAGCCCAAAGCCGATGAAAACAGAGGCAAACAAGAGGCTGTTCACCCACGCCCTGGAAACCATCCTTTGGTTCGATTGATAGTTCTTCAGCGATGTATCCACCATCGCGGTGGTCTGCTTCACCCTCTCCTCGCAACGCCCCTTACAGGCCAGCCCTGAGCCCTCGTCTGCTGCGCAGTCCGCGCACAGTCCTCGGTTACAGCTCTTGCAAACGCCGACGGCCGCCATGTCGTTGTGATAGAAACAGATCATGCTCCCCTCCCGTTTATGTGCCGCTGGTTGCCTTACCTGGGCCACTCCCCTATATTGCTCCCATGCTTACCCGTGCGTTAGACCTGGGCTGCGGCCACAATCCCCACAACATCTTCAACGCCACCGAGGTCCACGGCGTGGACCTCTTCAGCGACCCGGCCAAGAACATCGTGGCCGCGGACCTGGCCATCGCGCCCATCCCGTTCCCGGACGAACACTTTCATTTTGTGACGGCCCACGACTTCATCGAGCACATTCCGCGGGTGCTCTACCTGCCCCAGCGGCGGAACCCGTTTGTGGAAGTGATGAACGAGATCTGGCGCGTGCTGGTGCCGGGCGGGCGCTTCTACTCCCTGACCCCGGCCTTCCCCGAGGCGGCCGCGTTTTGCGACCCCACCCATGTGAACATCATCACCGAGCAGACCTTTCCGCTCTATTTTGACGACCAAAACACCTGGGCCAAGATGTACGGCTTCAAGGGCGCCTTTGCCATCGAGAAGCAGGCCTGGGAAAAGCCGCACTTGGTCAGCATCTTGAAAAAGACAAATCCGAAACCCCAGGCTTAGATCCTCAATCCTAGTGGCGGTCGCCGCCGTCCTTGCCACCGCCACCGTGGCCATCGTTCCCATCCTTCGGCAGGGTGTTCAGGAGCGTTTGAGCGTCCAACTTGAGCGCTGAATAGACAGGATCGTTAGCAAATACTTTCACGCCATCCCAACGGCGCTTGAAGAGCGGGGCGCATTCGGATTTATCTTTGAATTCGTCCCAATCCTTCCTGTGGCCATCCTTACCCCAGTTGTGCAAATGGTCTAATACTGCGAGATATATGAGCAGATCCGCTCTTTCGACCTTTAGATCGCTTTTGATTTGAGCCTCGTCAAATTTTTCCGCGAGGCTTTCTAGCGCCTTACACGCTTCAATAGGACCAATTGTACCCTGGCCACACGCCGATTGTGTATCTGCCAATAGATCTCCATTTTTTATATTTGGCGTGATGGTCAGACTTGCCGCAGACGGGTCGTAGTTGACCTCAATAGTTTTGGTCACACCTTCAGCCATCAAAAAAGACTGCTGCCACATCGGAATTGGGGGTCTCTGTTTGCCATGATACCCACCACCGATATTTAGAAATGCCACTCCAGTCTTTAGCCCCACTAAGCTTACTAAATAGCTTTGGGCAGGCTGGTCCGATACATATATCGTCCAACTGGTGCTCGCTTGGGGTTGGTCTGCGCTCCCGCCCTCGTCAGTTCCGATATTCATCTGCTCTACATAGGAACCCGCAATTTGTGAAATGGACGTTCCCGTGCCAATCTGGTCAAGTGGTTTGGTAGTATCAACGCCTGCCTGGGCGCCTGTTGAATCGGTCACCAATATTTCCGAAGGCGGACATCCGGAATCGAAAATTATGTAATGGTCCGTGACATTTAAATTTGCAAATACATGGTTCCCTAGCAAAACACAGGATATTAGAAAGTAAAATCTAATTTTCGATACCCCGAACAAGTCCAATTTTTTCATCCTATTACTCCTTCGTTAGTATCTCGAGAACTTCAATTGGATCATCATTGTCCACGGTATAATTGTCTAAATATTGGTAGTTCGCAGACGCTGGATCATTGATTTTGAAACGACAGGTCTGGGTTCCGCTGTCAAATATTGATCCAGTCACCAAAACATAGTGCTGCTTTCTGGCCCCAGTATTAACTCCCACAATAACATACGTATCAGGTTTACAGACATTTTTGGCGATCTCGCCTTCTGCCAAAGACCCGGTGCTCCCCTCCCCGCTGATACCAAACCCAATGTAATTCGCGGCATCTTCGCTATTGAATAGAGTTCCGGCAGAATTTATATCCCCCCTGGCCGTAAGGATATTATTGAGTTGGCCTGGCGTCTCCTTATTTGGATCAATCATTGAAAAGCACGTTAGATAACAGCCTAAATATCCGATAGTTTGAAATTGGCCTATGGTGTGGTCCATCTGATCCGAGTGCCAAGCTCCCGGTAATCCTTGCGGAATTCTTGGAATTCCATTTGAGCATCCCTGGCATGCGGGAGGCGTAGGCGTAAGGGTCTGTCTCACAGTCGCCGTGGCGCTCGGCGTCTCAGTCATCGCCGGCGTGCAAGTCTCAATAAATGTATGTGGAACACTAGAAGTTAAATCGGGCGGCTTTAGCACGCTGACCGGGCATCCCCCTGTGACCGTCGGAGTCGGCGAAAATGTAATTCCCGGGGCATAGCAGGGCGGAAATCTGTCTGGCACAAAGGCCGCCCGCGAAAATTGGATGTTGCTGTAATAGTCATTGAAGCAGCCCTGAACGTCGCAGCCGGATACTCCCAGGAATTGAATGTCATTCATCGCCGAAATCGAAAATCCCGGGATCTGGGTGTAGGCATTGCAACCCACACAAAATTGTACACCGTCCGGAATCGGCCCAGCGGCAACGACTCCATCCATGTAAATGTAGTAGTTGGTTCCGTCATAACTGCATGTGATGGTTGAATTGACGCCGTCTTCAAGGGCTTCGTCGGTGACCAGAGTCAGTTCTCCGTTTTGGACCGTCCACAGGACATCGTTAGAGAATGTCGGATTGATGGTGTCGCCATTGCAGAACTCTGCGCAAGGAGCACCAGGACTCGGCGGGTTGGAAGTGTATCCGCCGATGTAGAGCATGCCAGCTCCATCTCCGCCACCATATCGCACTTGATTGTAGGTGAACTGAATCGTGTATTGGGTCAAGTTCGCCATCTGGCCCAACACGGCCGGCGGTACCGAAACAAAATTTCCTTGTGTAGGCGTATAAAGAAAATTGAAGTTGAAGGTGCTAGGGTCCCATGGAACAGCCAACGCCGCGCATCCTGCGGTGGAAGCGGCGAAAGGGCAATTTCCATTGAGGGTCAAATCAGTGGATAGCGATGGGCCGCAATGGTTTTCGGCAGTGGCACTGAGCGGATAGTAAGCTATCGTCCCCGGTTGGGAACAATCGCCCGAAAGCAGCCCGGAGAACGCAGCGAGCGCGACGCATAGGCACAGGGTTTTCATTTCACCCCCGCGAAGTCTGCGTCGACATCTCCGTTCATAGAAAAATGGCGTATTTTATGTTGGACGCTTGGCCTTTGCTTGGCCGGCGCCCCGCCGTATTGGTTAGGTATCCACGTTCCGGGAGAGACCTGCCTGTACTCCGAAATCTCACGCCCTTTGTAGTAGCCAAGGAACAGTAGCGCTCTCTCCCATCCGTCCTGCCGCTGGTCGTCAAACTCCTGCTTCACTTTTCCGGCGTCAATCTTCACGTGGCGGCCGTGGTAATAGATGGTCCTGACCTTCCGCATGTCCGCCGTGTAGACGGTCAGCAGGCAGTCCTGCGGCTGGCGAAAGACCATGCGCCAGATCTCGGACGCGCTGCCGGATCCGAAGGAGACGGATATTTGCTTTTCGGCGCGGAGGGTCCTGAACAGTGATTTCAGGGAATCCGGGCTGGCCAGGGTCTCTGGCCCGCCGTGGACTTCTCCCGAATCCGGATCCCTTGGCCGGTCCAAGGATGCAGGGGTCGCTATTGGTGGCGTTGCAGGACCGGCAGCCACCCCAGTGACAGGCGCAGCGGGAGTCGTGAATGCATGGGCGGCCGGAGTCGGAAAGGCACGGTTGCGGGTTCCTGAAAAATCATTGGAACCCAGGGAACCGTGTGCGAAATTTTGAACAGGTGTAGGCTTGGGTTTTGACGGGTGCCCGTCCGCGCTGGCGATAGACACGGGAAATGAAAATAGGGTCAGAACAA
>Ga0206952_10194_pt1 | contig 16476 bp, 12 predicted proteins | sample Alteio_BWOrgHeat_39_FD_152966 | JGI IMG/M metagenome (GOLD analysis project Ga0206952, IMG submission 152966) | Enriched cells from forest soil in Barre Woods Harvard Forest LTER site, Petersham, Massachusetts, United States -... | ecosystem: Environmental > Terrestrial > Soil > Temperate forest >... | reverse complement strand
CGGCAGCTCGCCAATCTCGTCAAGGAAGACCGTCCCGCCCTCGGCCGAAACCAGCAATCCGTCTTTCGACCGGTTCGCGCCCGTAAACGCGCCTTTGACATAGCCGAACAACTCGCTCTCCACCAGAGTCGGAACCAGCGAACTGCAATCGACGGGAATAAACGGCTTCGAAGCGTTCGGGCCATTCGCATGAATCGACCGCGCAACCATCTCCTTGCCCGTCCCGCTCTCGCCCAGAATCAGCACCGGATGCGCGGTAAAGGCGACCTTCGAAAGGATGCGGTAGATCTTGTCCATCTCCGCGCTGCGGCCAATGATGTTGCCGAGACCCTGCTGCGTGCGCAGCTTCTCGCGCAGCCGCCGGCTGGCCAGATCGAGCGTCCGCCGCTCCGACGCACGGTCGAGCACGGTCGCCAGCTCATCCAGCCCAAATGGCTTGGTCAGGTAATCCGTCGCACCCGTGCGCATCGCTTCCACCGCCGAAGTGACCGTGGCGAAGGCGGTCATTACAACAATCGCCGTCTCCGGATGCAGTGTCTTGATCTCGTCCAGAAGCTCAAGGCCCGGCGCGCCTGGTCCTTTCAGATCGAGCAGGATGATGTCGATACTGTTGCCGCGCAACAGCTCCCGGGCAGCCGCAACGCCCGCAACGCCATGCGACAGAAATCCGTTCTTCAGGGCGATTTCGCAGCATGCGTCACGCACGGCCGCGTCTTCGTCCACCACGAGAACACTCATCCGCGCCGATTGCTCGGATGCCAAGTGTTCCCCCGCTTGAGGGTAGGCAGAAATATTCATAAGTGGAGCAGTGGTTAGCATTCTAGGTTTGCCCTTTCCGGAAAGTCAGCAAGAAAGCCGCTGTTTGTAGGTGAAGGATGAATCAGAGGTAACTCCACCTCAAAGCGCGCTCCGCCGCCGGGAGCCGTGGTGGCGCGTACTCTGCCGCCCGCCGCCAGCACCAGCCTGCGCACAATGTTCAATCCCAGTCCCCGATTGCCCGCGCTCCGCGTCTTCCCCACGCTCTCGATTTTCGTAGTGAAACCGCCGTCAAAGATCCGCTCGATCTGGTCTCGTGGAATCCCCGGCCCCGAATCCTGCACGCACAGCAGCACAGTGCGCGAGGCATGCGCCGAATCAAAAAAACTGCCGCCGTCGCCCTGCTGCACGGTGACGCGGATGCGCCCTCCCTGCGGCATGGCTTCGGCGGCATTGCGCGTAAGGTTAATGAGGATGCGGGTCAATCCTTCCCGCGAAAGACGAACGCGCCCGAAGCACGTCAGGCATTCCATCTCGAGGCTGATCTGCGCTCCCGCCAGCGCGGCCAGAGGCTCCTTGAGCTGCTCGACGGCCGCGGTCAGGTCATCGATGTAAGAGTTACCCGCAGCAGGCTTCGCCACGCGGAGGCCGGCCAGCCGCTCCACCAGCCCGGAGCTGGCCGAGGCCACAGCCTGCAGCTCGCGGGCGAAGTGCCGATGTCCCTCCGACAGCACTCCCGGCTCCGCCACCAGATCACAGCACAGCTTCAGGGCGGCGACTACGTTACGAGCATCGTGAGCAATCGCTGCAAGCGGTTCGTTGTCCAGCGTGCCTGCCGTCGACTTCACCTTGACAGATTTCCCGCTGAAGGCAGAGCGTCGCGTGGAAGAACGGCTATATTGAGTTTTCGCGACTGTCGGCATCCGGTTCTCCATTGACAACAAAATGTTATTGCCGACTGTAACTGCACGAGTGTTACCAAAGTGGGATCACCCATTTAAATGGTTGATTCCATTAAATTTGAATGCAAAGACTCTGCAGACAGCGCGCTCCAGGCATGATTCCAATCCATCCCGAAATGGAACATTCTTCCGTCGGCTATCCTGTAAGTGCTTGATTCTGTGTAGCTTCATGAGAATCCCCATTTTGGGAACGAAGCGGTTTGATTCCCAAAGTGAAACAACCGCAGCCAAGCACATTTCAACCGCACCGCCCTACACCCAAGTCCACCCATGCTTACAATGAATCGATGCCAGACCAGTCAAAGACTTTCTTCCGCTCCGCCGACCGCGCCTCCGATGCGTTGCGCCCCGTCCGCCTGACTCCTCACTATGTCGCCGCCGCTGAAGGCTCCGTGCTCATCGAACTCGGCAACACCCGCGTGCTGTGCAACGCGACCGTGGAACAGGGCGTACCCGCATGGCTGCGCAACAGCGGCCGCGGCTGGGTCACCGCCGAATACGGCATGCTTCCCCGCGCCACGCTTACCCGCACCCCGCGCGAATCCGAACGCGGAAAAATCGGCGGCCGCACCCACGAAATTCAGCGCCTCATCGGCCGTTCGCTACGCGCAGTGGTGGATATGAAAGCATTAGGCGAGCGCATGGTCATCCTCGATTGCGACGTGCTCCAGGCCGATGGTGGCACACGCACGGCAGCCATCACCGGAGCCTGCACTGCGCTGGGCATCGCTCTCAATCGCATGGTGAAGACCGGAGCGCTGCCTAAATCCCCACTGCAGCAGCTCGTTGCCGCCACCAGCGTCGGCGTCGTTGAAGACACGGTACTGCTCGATCTTGCCTACGAAGAAGACTCTCAGGCCGAAGTCGATATGAACGTCGTCATGACTGAGGACGGCGGCCTCGTCGAAGTACAGGCCACCGCCGAGCGCACTCCCTTCGCGCGCGCCCGCATGCTCGAAATGATGGACTATGCCGCACGCGGCATCGATCAGTTGCTCGATGCGCAGCGGGCATTGCTGAAAGACGTGTAATCACGAAGAATAACCAGCACCTGGCCGTGTTCGGTTCCGGACATGTCAATCCATTTGCGGACGCATTCTCTTCGACCCTCCCTGTCGAATCGCTTTATTTTCAATGTTCTCCGGACACTACATCTGGAGTCTCAAATGCAGGAAATGCGGTGCAGTCTATGAACTCGCGCCTCAAACCGGACTGAGAATTCAATGCGCATCGCAATATACGGGAGTGAACATGCTGGCAGATTTGAAATTCGCATGGAGGCAGCTACTCAAGTCTCCGGGATTCACATTGACGGCGGTGCTGACACTCGCCCTCGGTATCGGCGCAACAACTGCCATCTTCACCCTGGTCAACGCCGTGCTGCTCAAATCGCTGCCAGTCACCAAGCCGGAGGAGCTGTATCGCATCGGCGATAAGGTGCATTGCTGCATGTGGGGCGGATACACGCAGTGGGAAGAGTTCTCGATCTTCAATTACGAGCTTTACAGGCACTTCAGGGACAACACGCCGGCGTTTGCTGACCTGGCTGCGTTTCAGGAAGGTGCTTCGGGGATGGGAGTTCGGCGAGCGGGCAGCCAGCAGCCGGCAGAGGATCAGAGGGGGCAATTCGTCTCGGGGAACTACTTCCGCACCTTTGGAATTGGCGCGTGGGCAGGCCGGGTTTTGGCGGACAGTGATGACAGAGAAGGCGCGCCGCCGGTTGCGGTCATGAGCTACCACGTATGGCAGTCGAAATATGGGAGCGATCCATCGGTGGTTGGCGCAACCCTCCAGATCAACAGCAAGCCATTCACTGTTGTAGGCATCACTCCGCCGGGTTTCTTCGGCGCTGAATTGAATACTTTCGGTATCCCGGATTTCTGGATACCGCTGTCCAGCGAACCTTACCTCCGAGGGGCAAGCTCCCTGCTGAAGGGGCCAAATCTGAACTGGCTGGATATCATCGGCAGGGTGCGCCCGGGCACGGATTCGAAGATGCTGGAAGCGCAGTTGAAGCTGGAACTGCGTGAATGGCAGACAAGCCATCTGGCAGATATGGGCCCGCAGGAGAAGGAATTTCTGCCAAAGCAAGTGCTTCACCTTACGGCGGGAGGCGCCGGCGTGACATCGATGCGGCAGCAATATCATGACAGCCTGATGCTGCTGTTCATCGCGGCGGGTTGTGTGCTGCTGATTGCCTGCGCCAACCTGGCCAACCTGCTGCTGGCGCGCGGCATGGCGAGCAGGCAACAGACCTCCGTTAGGCTGGCCCTGGGCGCATCGCGCATGCGGATGGTGCAGAAGGCGCTGGTGGAAAGCGTGCTGCTGGGCATCATGGGCGGGACTGCAGGGCTGCTGATTGCGTATGCGGGAACAAGCATGATTCTGCGGCTCGTAGTCGTCAATCAGGCAATGCATGTGCCGATTGAAGCGTCGCCCTCCCTGCCCGTGCTGTTGTTTGCGCTGGGCGTTTCATTGGTGACTGGAATCTGCTTCGGCGTCGCGCCGGCATGGGTGAGTTCGCACGCGGACCCACTTGACGCAATGCGGGGCACGAGCCGTTCGGTAGCAGGCAGTACCTCGCTGCCACAGAAGGGACTGGTGGTGACGCAGGCGGCGCTTTCCGTAGTACTGGTGAGCGCGGCGGCGATGCTGACACACAGCCTGAGCAACATGAAGCACGGGAACTTTGGCTTTGAGACGAAGGACCGCTATATTGCGTGGATCGATCCGATGCAGACCGGTTACAAGGAGAACCAGCTGGAGAATCTGTTTGAGCGCATGCAGGAGAAGCTGCGGCGTATTCCCGGAGTGCGAAGCGCCGGGATCATACAGTGGGCGCCGATGAGCGGGGACAACTGGAATACCTCGATACGGATTGAAGGCAAACCCGAGCCGCACGAAGGCGACAACTACCAGGCGAACGATGTGCGCATGATGCCCGGATTCTTCGACACGGTCGGAAGCCGGATGATCATGGGGCGGCCCATCACTGAGGAGGACACTGCCTCCTCGCGGCAAGTCGCTGTGATCAATGAAGCATTCGCAAAGAAGTTCTTCAAGGGAGAGAACCCTCTGGGCAAACACTTCGGCGAGGCAGAGATGAAGCACGCCGGGGATTACGAGGTCGTCGGGGTTGCGGCAGATGCGCGCTACGTGCCGTGGAATATGGAGAAACCGATCGAGGCTATGTACTTCAGGCCGGAGACGCAGTCGATTCAATGGGACACGCCCTCGGGGATCAATGGCGAGACGCGTTCGCATTATCTTGGCAACATTGTGTTGTGGGCACCGGGGAATCCTCCCGGGCTGGAGATGCAGGTGCGGCGCGCGCTGACCGAAATAGATCCGAATTTGACCGTCGGCGATATGAAGAGCTATGACGAAGCGCTCGACGTGGATTTTGCACAGCAGGGCCTGATTGCAAAGCTGACATCGCTCTTCGGTGGGCTGGCGCTGGTGCTGGCTGCCATCGGCCTGTACGGCGTGACTGCCTATACGGTCGAGCGAAGAACCAACGAGATCGGCATTCGCATGGCGCTGGGTGCGGACCGGCTCTCAGTCGTCAAGATGGTGCTCCGTGGCGCCTTTCTGCAGGTGGGCATCGGGTTGGCAATCGGAATTCCAGCGGCGATTGGGGCCGGTCATGCGATGGCCAGCCAGCTCTTTTATGTAAAACCATGGAACCCGGTCATTCTGGCGACGGCTACATTGCTTCTCGCATTGGCCGCGCTGCTTGCGGCTGTGGTGCCGTCACAGAGAGCAGCAAGCGTTGAGCCGATGGAAGCCTTGAGAAACGAATAAACCAGACAATACACCAGATTGAAAAACAGGCAACGCGACGTGTGGCTCAACTCCCGATTGCCCTGACCTGAGTTAAAATCATCGGTGAAATTCGTTTCCGAAATTCTCGCAACCCCAAACGATTCGAAAGAGCAGGAGAAAACCGATGTCAACGAAACTCACCCCCGGAAAACTGGCCGGACTCAAATCAGTCTCTGATGAGCGCGGCGTCATCGCCGCCGCCGCCATGGACCAGCGCGGCTCGCTGAAGAAATCGCTGGCCAAGGAAAAGGGCGTTGCTGAAATGCCCGATTCGGCCCTCGAAGAGTTCAAGATCCTTGTGACCGAAGTCCTGACCAAGCACGCCTCGGCCATCCTGCTCGACCCCGAGTTCGGGCTTCCTGCATCGAAGAGACGCAACGGCAAAGGCCTTCTGCTCGCCTATGAGAAGACCGGCTACGACGCGGCCCTGCCTGGCCGCCTTCCCGATCTGCTCGATGTGTGGTCAGTGCGCCGTCTGAAAGAAGCTGGCGCGGATTGCATCAAGATCCTGCTCTATTACACGCCCTTCGAGAAGTCCGCGATCAACGATCTCAAGCATGCCTGGGTTGAGCGCATCGGCGACGAGTGCCGCGCACACGACATTCCCTTCTTTCTCGAAACCGTTGGCTACGATGTGCACGACGAAGGCGAGAAGGGCATCGGCTATGCAAAGCGCAAACCCGACGTCGTGACCGGATCGATGGAAGAATTCGGCAAAGAGCGCTACGGCGTCGACGTTTTGAAAGTCGAAGTCCCCATCCAGATGGAGTTCGTCTCCGGAACCCGCTCCTTCAAGGGTGAAGCGGCCTACACCCGCGACGAGGCCCTCGAACACTTCCGCATCGCGGCTTCCTCGACGCACAAACCATTCATCTATCTCTCAGCCGGCGTCTCGAATCCGGTCTTCATCGAAACGCTGGAACTGGCAGCCGAGAGTGGCACCACCTTCAACGGTGTTCTCTGCGGCCGCGCCACTTGGAAGGATGGCATTCCCGTTTACGCCAAGCAGGGAGCGAAGGCATTCGAAGACTGGCTCAACACCGAAGGCGTCAAGAACATCGAGAACGTAAACACCGCTCTCAAAGCCGCGCACTCCTGGTATGACAAGGTAGGCCTCAAGGCCGAAGCTATGGTCTAGGCAGCAAGAGTCTATCCTGCTGGAAAACGTCGCGATCTTAAACATCGCGACGTTTTTATTTCTCACCTGTATACAGGAGGCGGGAGAATCGCGGGCTGCTGCTGCCCCCGCCCTCTCATATCCAGGTAGCTTGAGACTAGCGTGGCACCTTCAGGAATAGAAAGAGGCGTTCCTTAATGTTCAAGACGAACCACCCAGAGCTTTCCTCAAATCTCCGCAGATGGATCGCACTGTCGTTCGCAACGATTGCGCTTGCCATAATCGACGGCCATGGCAGGATCGGCAATGGTACCGATGCGCACTGGTATCGATTGCTGGCTGAGGGCAGAACCGACCTGGTGCGGCCGCCCTTTACCAATCGGCAGTTTCATCCCCTCCTGGTAAAGGAGATGCACCGGCTCACATCCTTCAGTTTAGAAACTAGCTTTGCTGTCATCGGAGTTCTTTGTCTCGCGACGATGGTAGCTCTCGTGTTCCGTATCCTGCTAAAAAGCGGTGTGCCCGTTTGGGTGGGCGCTTTTGTTGGCCTCAGCTATTTCTGGGCTCTGAATTTTGGAAACTATATTCTTCCCGACCTCTTTGATGCCTTTCTCCTGACAATTTTTCTGTATTTCCTCTGGTCCGGCCGATACTTGCTGGCAATGTGTATGTTATTCCCCCTGGAGCTTACTCGGGAATCAACTTCGCTCGTCCTGGTATGCCTTTTGATTGCGGGTTTTCGCAAAATACGCTGGTATCTGCTTGCGACTGCCATGATTGCATTCGCTGGCGGGAAGCAGGTTGTCGCGCATTTGACAAAGGTAACTTTAGCCAGCCGTCATGGCTTGGGCGAAGGCTTGTACGATTTGCTGAAAATCCCCTGGAACCTTGCTCGAAACGTATTTGGCGTGTGTCTTTGGACAACGACACTGCAGGATTTCTGCCAGCAGCCGCGTTGGGTTATAAGCCTCCCCGGACACATCCATTTCGGGGGAATTCACGATATCGGCTATTGCTTCTATGATCCCAGTTTGCAGCTTCTATGGCTGCTCCTGTCTTTCAGCATGTTCGGACTTCTGCCACTCATTCTTGTATTTCTTGCAAATCGCAATCTGAAATCGCTTTGGCCCGACGACGTATTCCTTCGCTTCTGCATCGTTTACGGAAGTCTCTCTTTCCTGCTGGCTCCCCTCTTGGGAGCATCAGTCGATCGCCTGATTGCCTACAGTTGGCCGGCATTCCTTCTAGGGGTTCCCCTGCTTTTGGTCAGGAATCGCGTGATGGAGCATCTGCAATGGCGGCTGCTTCTCGTGCTGCATATTGTCCTATGCTGGATTGGCATCCTGGCCCAGCGATTGACTACCAGCGCACGGCTCTATGCTCTTGTAGTTGCGGGAGACATCGTTTTGTTCTGGTGGGCCTGGCGTCTTATAAGAAGAGCTTCACAGCCAGAATCAGGGATCAGGAGGCAAGTTCTCGGCGCATAGTTCTTGTACGGCGTTTTGATACGAATTTCTGGAATAATTTTGGTAACTCTGTACTATTTCGACGAAACCTTTCGAGACCTTTACTGTTCCCAGAGGTCTGTAGACTTATGGGTCTTTCAGCGAGTTACCATCCCTTACTTCCGCCAATTCAATCATTTAGACGTAGCAGCCGGGGTTAGAAAAATAGAATAAAAATACAGGCAACTTTGGCGCGGCATTTGCACTCATAATAGTCAACATTTAGAGGCAACTTCACTCAGTACCTCACGTTGAGCATCACTCTAGAATTGTCCGCTCTGCGGACCCTCAGTCACACTATCCTTTGGCTACCCATCCCTACTGCCTCTGAAGCGGGCCCGCTGGAAAGCGGGCCCACATGCTTTTCCGGCCAAATCACCCGTCCGGCTACAATAGAGGGGCATGAGCGCTTCTGAAAGCCGCGGCTCCAATCCAGGTCTGGAAGCAAACTTCGCCGGATTTCCCGAATCTGGGCCATCCCGAAACCGGCCAATGCAAAGACGACCTACGGGCAAGGCGAAAATCGAGGCTGTTCAGGTGCCCGCGTGGTCAAAGCTGCCCTGGCTGTTGCACGGCTTCAGCACACGCCGCGGAGGACTGACGACTGTCTACAAGCCGACAGGCGATCTAAATCTTGGATTCACGGCCAGCGACTCGAAAGAAACGGTCCTCGCAAATCGCCGAATGTTCGTCACAGCGGTCGCTGAAAAATCCGCCCCACCTCTGGTGACGCTCAAACAGGTCCACTCATCGATCGTGCAGAGGGTAGGCAAGGCCGACGCAGGCGACGAAGCAAAACATAAAGCCGACGGCATGATGACCAATGAGACCGGCATCCTGCTCGGCATTCAGACCGCCGACTGCATCCCGGTCCTCATCGCCGACAGGAAAAAACGCGCAGTCGCCGCGTTCCACGCCGGCTGGCGCGGAACGCTGAAGCGCATCGTCGAGAACGGCGTAGGCCGCATGCGTCTGGAATTCGGCAGCCAGCCTGAAGACATGGTAGCCGCGATCGGCCCCGGCATCGGGGCATGCTGCTACTCTGTCGGCGAAGAAGTGCGGATGGAATTCGAATCGCAATTCATCTATGCGCCGGAGCTTTTCTCCGAGGTCTACGACTCCGACCCGGTGAAAGAAAAATATCCGCTGCTCTTCCTCACCGCCCGCGCGCCGGGCCACAGCAACCTCGGGCCCGCTCTGCATCTCGATCTGGTCGAAGCCAATCGTCGCCAGCTCCTCGATGCGGGTCTCAGCCCAAAAAACATCTTCATCCAGGGCGACTGCACCAGCTGCCGGACGGATCGCTATTTTTCCCACCGCGCCGATCACGGATTCACCGGCCGCAGCCTGTCGGTCATCGGAATTCAGGGCATACGGGGAAAACACCGCTAAAATCAGGCAATAGAAAAGGCATGGATGAAATTCCATGCCTCCCGCCGGACTGATCGAAAGTTCAGGCCGAATGCGGCTCAGGGTTGGGGGCCGGCGCCTCAGCTTTGGGATTGACTAAATCGCGTAATTCTTTGCTGGGCTTGAAGTAAGGCACGCGTTTGGCCGGAACTTCGACCTTGGCGCCTGTCTTGGGATTGCGGCCGATCCGGGGCTTGCGCTGCCGGATGCGGAAACTGCCAAAGCCGCGTATCTCAATCTTGTCGCCTGTTTTGAGCGCGTGGATGACGGAATCGAAGATTGTATCCACGATCACTTCACCATCGCGCCGCGTCAGGTCGCCGAGTTGGGTCACTTCCTCCACCAAGTCTGCTTTGGTCATGGCAAGTCTTTTGCTCCAGAACTAGGTTACGCCTGTTAACCATAATAGATGCAACAAATATAAGCGCTACTTCCAAAGAAAATAGAAGCCGGCATGTTTTTCCAGCAGCCGTTCCGGATTTGGCAACAAATCGTCCGCATCCGAGGTAACAAGATCCAAAATCGAGCGCCCTTTTCTCGCTGGTTTTACCACATTTGGCTCGCCCGAGATGCCGACCTGTTTCGCCGTGTCGAGCAGCGCATCGCGGAATCCGCCTTGTTTATCAATCAGATGCAGTGGCAGCGCCTGTTCGCCGGTCCAGACCTGCCCGGTCGCCAGCGGCTGCAGCGTATCCGTGCTGATGCCGCGCCCGGAAGCTACATCGCGAATAAACTGAGCGTGCATGTTATCAACAAGCCCTTGAAAATAGGCTCGCTCCTCGGGAGTCATGTCGCGCGTCGGCGATCCTGCGTCCTTGAGAGAACCAGCCTTCAGGACCTCGGGTTTCAGCTTGGCCCACTTTAGCAGATCGCCATAGTTAGTCCACTCCATAATGACGCCAATCGAGCCGACGATGCTGGCATCGTTGGCATAAATCTTATTAGCGCCGGAGGCAATGTAATACGCGCCGCTTGCGCCCACGCTCTCGATCGACGCGATAATGGGCTTCTTCTTTTCATCGCGAATGCGTCGAACCTGCTCGTATATCTCCTGCGAGGCGGCAGCCCCGCCGCCGGGCGAATCGATATGCAGAATAATCGCCTTGATCGAGTCATCCTGATCGAACTTGCGCAACTGGTCGACCGTCTTATCAGCGGCAAGAATCACGCCATCGACATCGATCACGCCGATGTTGTCGCCAAAGGTGGAGCTTCCGCCCATCGACTGCACGGCAAAGTATCCCAGCAGACTGACAACCGCAACAAAGGCAACAAAAAGGCCGCCGCCTAAAAATACCCAGAACCATGCCGAACGGCGTTTTTCATCTGTCATAGCGGCGAGTTTAGCACTTCCAATAAAGTAGCGTGGAAGGCTCTTGCAGTTTATGTGTGTATCAAAGCGCATGCCAATGGCTGAAGGGAGCTGCCATTACTAAAACAGCCGTCAGGGGGATGTCATCCTGAGCGCAGCGAAGGACCTGCTTTTCTTTCTATTTTCAGTAGGAACTATCAGGGAAAGAATCTCAGCCAGAAAAAGAAAGCAGATCCTTCCCCTTCGTTCCACTCAGGGTCAGGATGACAGCCTTTTGGTTATTCCAGACAAACGTTTGATCAGGACACATCAGCAGTGTTAGCCTCGCGTTTTCAGAGGGAGGCCAGTCATGGACCGCCGCCAATTCGTGAGAGATTCCCTGACTGCGGCCGGCAGCGCTTTGCTTGCCGCGAACACCTCTTTTTTGCCCGGACAAATTGCCGGAGCAACCGCCCCGGCTACCAACGCTGCCCGCTTCCCTGACGGCTTTCTATGGGGCATGGCGACTGCGTCCTATCAGGTCGAAGGCGCGTGGAATGAGGACGGCAAAGGCGAATCCATCTGGGACCGCTTCACCCACACGCAAGGCAAGGTAAAAGGCGCTGCCACCGGCGACGTAACCTGCAACCAATACCACCTCTATCCGCAGGACATCGCCATCCTCAAGCGCCTCAACCAGGAGAGCTACCGCTTCTCCATCTCGTGGCCACGCATTCAGCCGACAGGCACAGGCGCACCGAACCCGAAGGGCCTCGACCACTACAGCCGCCTCGTCGATGCCCTACTCGAAGCCGGCATCCGCCCCTTCTGCACGCTCTACCATTGGGATCTGCCGCAGCCGCTTGAAGATCGCGGCGGCTGGCCTAATCGTGACCTCGCCAGCTACTTCGCCGACTACGCCGGAATTCTGGCTAAAAACCTCGGCGACCGCATCACCGTCTGGGCCCCGTTCAACATGCCGTGGTCCTTCACGTACATGGGATATGGCATTGGCGCATTTCCCCCCGGAAGGGCCAACTTTGTCGATTTCCTTAAGGCTGCGCATACTGTCAGCCTGGCGCAAGGCGAATGCTTCCGCTCGATCAAGGCGGGGTCTTCCAAAGCGACTGTAGGCAGCGCCTATGGCATGTCACCCGCTTACCCGAAAACTGATTCGGAGGCCGACCGGGCCGCCGCGGCGCGGTATCACGCCATGAATAATGTCTTCTTTCTCGAAGCGACCATGCACGGCCGCTACCCGAACGCCTTCGTCGGCGAAACACCATACAATCTGATGGGCTTCAAACCCGGCGATGAAAAAATTATGCTGGCGCCGCTTGATTGGGTTGGCTTCCATTACTACAACCGGCGCATCGTCTCTGCCGTTCGCGGCGCTAACGGCGCAGCAGGAGGCGGCTTCAGCGGGACTGAGATCGAAGCAGACCCTTCGACTGGCCGAGACCCATATACCCGCTTTCAGGCCGTGATGCCGACCGAGGGCCCATTGACCGAAGCCGGACTTGAGATTTATCCGCGCGGCATCTATGACCTGGTGATGCGGATCAGCAGCGAGTACAACCATCCCATCATCGAGATCACCGAGAGCGGCTGCAGCTATCTCGATGGCCCTTATGAAAAAGAAGGCGGACGCATTCCCGATTCTCGCCGCATCCACTTCTTCCGCGATGAGCTGACTGAACTAGCACGCGCGATTCAAGATGGGGCCAAAGTGCGCGCCTTTCACGCCTGGAGCCTGCTCGACAACTTTGAGTGGGCCAATGGCTTCACTGAGCGCTATGGCCTGGTCCATGTCGACTTCCGCGATCAAAAGCGCACGATCAAAGATTCCGGCCTGTGGTATGGCCAGGTTGCTGCTGCAAATCGAATCGATTCCTGAAGGTCCCATCTCAAACCTGTTGCATTTTCCCGGCGGTATCACTACGGTTTCCCTCGTGACAGAAAATCTCTGATCCTTGTGGCGTTTTTTCCGGCGCGGTATTCCGGTGATGATAAACCCGAAAGGGCTTGAGGCAGGGTGACCCATGACGACAGACGTGAACCGTCGCACATTTCTGAAAGGCGCAGCCGCTTCGGCAGCCATTGTCGCGCCGTCCAGTGTGCCCTCGGCTGCACTTGCATCGAGCATGGAGAACCCGCAACCAAGCAAAAAACCGACGCCTGCCACCAGCCTGTCCACCAAGGGACTCACCCGCATGAGCGGCATCATGACCGGCTACGTCGACAGCGGCGAGGTGCCTGGACTCGTTACGCTCGTCAGCCGGCGCGGCCAGGTCGATGTCAGCGTGGCCGGCGTGAAGAAGTTGGGCGAAAGCAACCCCGTCGAGCGCGATACGATCTTTCGCATCGCATCCATGACGAAGCCGATCACCGCTGCAGCCACTATGATCCTCGTCGAAGAATGTGCGCTGCGTCTGGACGAGCCGGTGGAGCGCCTTTTGCCCGAGTTGGCCAACCGCCGCGTTCTGAAGCGACCCGACGCAAAACTCGACGACACGGTTCCGGCCAAGCGCCCCATCACCGTACGCGACCTGCTGACATTTCGCATGGGTTATGGCCTGATGTTCACGCCTCCCGACGCCCCGATCCTGAAAGCGGCCAACGAGCTTCAGATCGGCACGGGCGCGCCGATGCCTGCATCGATGCCGGCTCCCGATGAATGGATCAAGCGGCTGGGAACGCTGCCCCTCATCCATCAGCCCGGCGAGATGTGGATGTACAACACTCCGGCCGACGTGCTTGGGGTGCTGGTAGCCCGTGCGTCCGGCCAGCCGTTCGAAGCCTTCCTGCGGGAACGTATTTTCGGTCCTCTCGGCATGAAAGATACCGACTTCAGCGTGCCTCAAGCTAAAGTCAATCGCTTCGCAACCAGCTACTGGGTCAATCCTCAGTCCGGAAAGCTCGAAGTCTTCGATGAAGCGGACACCGGCCAGTGGAGCCATCCTCCCGCCTTCCCATCCGGAGCCGGCGGACTTGTCTCTACCGTCGATGATTACCTCGCCTTCAGCGAAATGATGCTGAACACCGGCAAACGCGGCGGCGAGCGCATTCTCTCCCAACGCTCGATTGAACTGATGCGGACCGACCAGTTGACACCGGAACAAAAAGCCATCTCCGGCCTTACTCCCGGTTACTTTGACACGCACGGCTGGGGGTTCTGCATGTCCATCACCACCAGGCGAACCGACATTGCCGGAAATGTAGGCGCCTTCGGCTGGAACGGAGGCCTCGGCACCTCATGGTACGCCGATCCAAAAGATGGCCTGACCATGATCCTGATGACGCAGCGGGCCTGGACTTCAGCCAACCCGCCGAATGTCTGCCTCGACTTCTGGACCTCCGCTGCATTAGCCATCGAAGACTAAGATCAATGATCAAACCCGACTAAAGCCTTTTGTATCCAACAGCGTATGATTACGATGAATAGAGTGTTAAGGAAGTGATTAACTGGGTGAATCCTGATTACAGTATCGTTATCCCCGCATTCAACGAAAAAGCGCGTATAGAGCAGACTCTCGAGCGGGTGCTTGAGTGTGTCCATGGCCACGGCTGGAACGCCGAGGTCCTGGTTGTCAATGACGGCTCACGCGATAACACCGCCGCCATTGTTGAAGGCTTCGCGGCCCAAGACCCGATCGTTCGGCTTATCAACAACCCCAGCAACCGCGGCAAGGGCTATAGCGTGCGCAACGGCATGCTCCAGGCCACCGGCGCGATCGTCATGTTCACCGATGCCGATCTTTCCTCGCCCATGGAAGAGGCTGAGCTGCTCTTCGCCGCCATCCGTGAAGGCGCCGACATCGCCATCGGCTCGCGCTGGCTCGAAGTTAAGCGGCAGACCCTCAGGCAGCCCCTATACCGGCGCTTTTTCGGGCGATGTTTCAACGCCGTCACCCGCATGGTGATGGCACTCCCCTTCGCCGACACGCAATGCGGCTTCAAAGCCTTCACCCGCGAGGCGGCCCGAACCGTCTTTCAGTTACAGCGCATTGAACGCTGGGGCTTTGACCCTGAAATTCTGTTTATCGCCATCAAGCGCGGCTATTCCATTCGCGAGGTGCCCGTTACCTGGGGACACGATGAACGCTCCCGCATGAGCTACCTGAAAGATGGCCTCAAAATGCTGGAGGAGCTGGTTTATGTCCGCTGGAATGCGCTGACAGGCGTCTACAGCAAGCCGGTAAAAGAGCTGGAACCGCCCGTTCCCGCCGCCCGGAACTGAACCCTTACCGGAAAAGACAAAAGCGCCCGATTGGGCGCCTTGTTCTTTACTCCCACGTTCGGCTTACGATGCCATGACCACCGGGGCGGACGGCTTCTCGGCCTTTTCCTGAACTACGTACTTGCGCATCGTAAGTCTGGGCACCAGCTGGATGCCATTTTCGTTCTGATGTTCGACCAGAAACATCTGGGAACAGGCGCCACAAAGCCAGTAGTGCTCAAGGTGGTGGCCCTTTTTCTCACCGGTTGAGTTAGATTGTTCGTTCACGTCGAAGACGAAAATTCTGCCCTCACGCAAGTAATGCAGGGGCTTCGCACATTGAGGATTTGCACAGTTGCTCACCATTGGAATTCTCCTCTGCGCCTGCAACGGTTCTCCCGTTCAGGTGCTGACATGACTTGCCATCTAATTCCGCCAAAATACTGGCGAACCATTCTCCAGTTTGGTTATTGGGGTGTGACGTTTACTGATTGACCTTACTCTCTTGTGATGCTGCGAGTTATACATTCGTTACCCAAATTGGTGACACTTACACGAGATTTTCACAGGCTCTAGAAAAATTCTCTGTTTTCAGAGCTCTAAAGAACGACTTACCCGTTGCGCGCGATCCCGCCAAGTCCAAACCGTTGTGCGAGAATGAACAGTTCGCCCATTTTTCAAGAAAAGTATGCCAATTCTGCGATCCGCCTTTATAGCCCTTTCCCGCAACGCAACCCTCAGAAGCTTCTCCGAACGTTCGTCGCTGGGACGCCGCATGTCCTCCCGCTTTGTTGCCGGAATGACCCTCGACGAGGTGGTGCACGCCGCCGAAGTCCTGCACGATCATGGCATAGCCTCCACCCTCGACAGCCTCGGCGAAAATGTCAACACCCCGGAGGAAGCCCGCCACTCCGCCGACATCTACCACCGGCTCCTTGACGCGATCCAGACCCGCCCGGACATGAACGCCAACGTCAGCGTCAAATTGACCCAGATGGGCATGGATCTCGACCCCGATCTGGCCACAGAAATCGTCTCTGAGCTGGTCGAGCATGCCAAAGCCGCCCATACCTTCGTCCGCGTCGACATGGAGGGCACCGAATATACCCAGGCCACCATCGACATGGTCCGTCGCCTCCACGCCATGCCCGGCAACCGCAGCCACGTCGGCATCGTTATCCAAGCCTATCTTTACCGCAGCGAAGAAGACATCCGCACTCTAACCGCCGACGGCATCCGCATCCGCCTCTGCAAAGGCGCCTACAAGGAACCGGCCAACCTGGCCTTCCCGGAAAAGAAAGACGTAGACGCCAACTTCGTGAAGCTCACGCACCAGCTTCTCACCAGCGGCATCTACCACGGCATCGCCACCCACGACGAACACATGATCT
>Ga0206952_10170_pt1 | contig 16747 bp, 12 predicted proteins | sample Alteio_BWOrgHeat_39_FD_152966 | JGI IMG/M metagenome (GOLD analysis project Ga0206952, IMG submission 152966) | Enriched cells from forest soil in Barre Woods Harvard Forest LTER site, Petersham, Massachusetts, United States -... | ecosystem: Environmental > Terrestrial > Soil > Temperate forest >... | reverse complement strand
TCCACGCACCGGGAGTAGGAGGGCCAGACGGGATTGGACTGCGGCTCGAGCTTCACGGTTTTGGCGTTGGCCACGCCGTAGCACAATTGAACAGTTTGGCCGTGGCGAATCCCGCCGGGCATGGCGTAAAAATTCTGGATGGCCAACTCCTTGCCCCCAAGTTGTTGGAGGGTGACACGATCTTGCTCGCGTTGCTTTTCTGATCTTTCCTCTTTGGCGCGACTTTCAATGGCGCGGTTTTCCAGCCAGCGTGAAATTAGAATCCAGCCCACAACCAGAAGGACGATGAGGAGAGCTACGGAAGAATAAAGTTTGGGATTTTTGAACAGAGACTTGGGCTGCGGATCCGGTTCCACCAACATGGTTGCCTCGTGATTGAAACAGCCTGCATAGAAAAAATAACGCGAAACGGCATCCGAGGGAAGTAGTTCTAAGGTTGCGGTTCGATTCGCTCTGCTTCGTGGACCAGGTATTTCACCAGGTCATCGAGTTCCGCTGGGCTCAGGAGAGAGTCGTAGCCGGAAGGCATCGGCGTGGTGGGTTGTACTTCCCGGTGGAGAATGTCCGACTTATTCAGGAGGTGGAAGGAGCCGTCGAGGGATTGCAATTGCAGGGAGAAGTTGTCTTCGTTGCGCGCGAGGCCGGTCAAAACGCTGCCATTGCGAAGGGTCACGACAACGGTCCGGGAGCGGGGGTCCGGGTCGCGATTGATGTTGAGAATTGCGTTTCGAATTTCCGCGGGAGACTGGCTTGCTCCGTAGTTCGAAAGATCGGCGCCGAGAAAGCCGCCGGCACCGTTCATCATGTGGCATTGAGAACATCCGGCTTTTCCAAAGAAGAGAGATTTGCCTCGTTCCGAGTCGCCGGGGAGAGCGGAGGCCGGGCCGATGCCCTGCAGGGCTCGCACGTAAGCCCGGATTCTCTGAAGTTCTTCCGCGCCCAGCGCGGCGAAGGCCGGCATGCCGGCGGCGGGACGGCCCTGCTGCAGGATTTCAAGAAGCTGGGAATCGGTTCGCCGGCGAAGCTCCTGGCGCCGGGCGATGTCCGGGCCGCGTTCTCCGCCGCGGCCGTCCAGGCCGTGGCAAGTCGCGCAGATGGATTCGAATGCTTTCTTTCCCTCGACAGAAGATGTGTTGGTGTTCTTCCGGGCGCGCGCTGAACTACCGCGGTCCGGGATTTGAGACTGAGGGCACGCTTCAGAGGAAAGAAAAAGAAGGGCGCCCGTTATGAAGAAGAAAGGACGCAGGAGGTGCATGCAAGAATTTCGACTGCTCATGGAACCACTCGGGCGCGGCATTCACGCATAGCAATAGGGAAGCACCGTGATAACCCAGAGCGCCGTGTTCGTCAATCTTAATCTTGATCGCAGAGGGTATTAATGCGATTTAATTCTGGTGAATTCGACGCCCCTGAGCGTCAGACGGTATTCCCATTGGGGCGTCAAAGGTGCTAGAGTCCGCGGTTGGCATGCGGGAGGCACCCATGAACCGGATTCTTCGCGTTTCACAGTTTGGGCGAATCTGCGGTCTGCTTGCGTTTTCCGGATTACTTGCACTGGCGAGCGCGCGACTTACGTGGCCGCGGTCCTCGGGCGCAAATCAAACAACCGACAAAGGAGATGTTTCGAGCGCCGACGTGGCATTGCTCGACGGATTTCGGCATGTGGAAGCAGCATCGGTTTCGGACGCGGTGGAACAGATCACCGGGAAAAAAACGTACATGACACACCGGATGCGGCCGGTGTTTCCGGCGAAATTTGCGGGGCTGGCGCTGACGGTGCTGCTAAAGAAAGAAGCGAATCACGATGCGGACGCGCTGAAGGGCATGCTCGCGGCGATCGATCACGGAGGGCCGAGCTCCGTATACGTGATGGTGGTGGAGGACGGAAACGATATCGCAGGAATTGGCGGGCTGATGGGAACGGCGATGGCGGCGCGGAATTTCTCGGGCGCGGTGATTGATGGAGGCGTGCGGGACGTCAGCTACCTTCAGAAAATCAGTTTCCCGGTCTTTGCGCTGGGCATCGTGCCCTCAACATCTGTGAGCCATTATCGTTTTGCGGGATCGAACATTCCCGTGGTGTGCGATGGAGTGAGCGTGAGCCCGGGTGATTTTATCGTGGCGGACACGGATGGCGTGGTAGTGGTGCCGCGGGCGGAAGCGGCGCAAGTGCTGGCGGCGGCAAAGGAGCTGGATTACAAGGAACATTCGATGTACGGGACGATCGAAAAATTGAAATCGATCGAGGAAGCGGTGGCGAAATTCGGGCGGCTGTAGAGATGAATGCTTCCTTCATGACGGTCTGCTCTCAGGTTTTCACGCCACGAGGCATTGCCGGATGGTGCGCAAAAGGCTTGCCGTTTCTGCTGGCCATCTTTGTCTGTGCCGGAAATGTGCAAACGAAGGCGGCGGGTTCGGCCCTATTTCTTGCCGGGGCGTGTTTTATCGGTAGCGCGCACGAATCCGCGAACGGATCTGTGTCGGTCAAAGTGGACGTGCAGCCCAGTGAGCTGCGGTCCCAGCCGGCCGGGGCAAACTGGCTTTCCTACAATGGGGACTATACGGGCAGGCGGTTCAGCAGCCTGGATCAAATTAATACGGAGAATGTTCAGAACCTGCGCGCGCAGTGGGTGTTTCACGTGCCGAACTCGGACAATCTCGAGGTGACGCCGTTCGTGGTGGACGGGCTGATGATCGTGACGTCGGCGAACGACGCCTACGCGCTGGACGGGCAGACGGGCCGCAGCATTTGGCACTATTCGCGGCCGATTACGGAGGGGCTGATTGACGATGCTTCGCAGCATCACAACCGGGGCGTGGCGATGCTGCATTCGCGCGCGTACATGGAAACGGACAATGCGCATTTGTTGTGCCTGGACGCGCGCTCAGGGCACCTGATTTGGGGTGTGGCGTATACGGATGGAAACAAGAATTATGGCGCAACGAGCGCGCCACTGGTGGTGAACGGGAAAGTGATTGTGGGCACGTCCGGGGGAGATGACGGCGTGCGCGGATTCGTGGCGGCGTATGACGCGGAGACGGGAAAACTGGCGTGGCGATTCTGGACTATCCCGGGACCGGGTGAATTCGGTTCGTCGAGTTGGCCAGGGGAGATTTATAAGCATGGGGGCGGCACGACGTGGATGCCGGGGACTTTCGACCCGGGGCTGAACACGTTGTATTGGGGAACGAGCAATCCTTCGCCGGACTTCGACGGCGGGCCGCGACCAGGCGACGATTTATACACGGATTGCGTGCTGGCGCTGGATCCGGATACAGGAAAACTTAAATGGTATTTCCAATTTACGCCGCATGATTTGTTTGATTACGACGCGACGGAAACGCCAATGCTCGTGGATGCGGAGTATCAAGGTCAGCCGCGGAAGCTGCTGGTGGAAGCGAATCGCAATGGTTTTCTCTACGTTCTGGACCGGACGGACGGACAATTCCTGAGCGCGACGCCGTTCGTAGAGAAGCTGAATTGGGCGAAGGGCATTGATTCGAAGGGCCGTCCGATTCGAACGGAAGTGCAACCGACAGCGGAGGGAACGCGGGTGTGCCCGGGTTTTGCGGGCGCGACGAACTGGTATTCACCTTCGTACAATCCTGCGTTGGGTCTTGTGTATTTTTTCGCGCTGGAAGATTGCGACGTGTATTTGAGGAAGCCGCAGGAATTTAAGGAAGGCCGGACGTACTATTCGACGGGTGTGCGACACAGTTCCGGTGATCACGGGCAGAAGATTTTGCTGGCTTTCGCGCTGGACTCGACGAAACCGGTTTGGAGGTACGTGCAAACGGGCGGCGCGCATTCTTCCGCGGGGACGATGACGACGGCGGGAGGACTGGTGTTTTTCGGAGACACCGGGCAATCGCTGGAGGCGGTGGATGGGCGAAGCGGAAAGGCGCTGTGGCACTTCAACATGGGGCAGGCGATTCATGCGTCGCCGATGACGTATGCGGTGAACAAAAAGCAATATGTGGCGATCGCGGCGGGGAGTGACATTTTTAGTTTTGGTTTGCCGTAAGGAACAAAGGATTTCGGATCAAACTGGGATGAAGGAGGAATTTGAAATGTTTACGAGTGTTAGCACGAGAAGAGGTTTTGCGGCGCGGCTGGCTGCACTTTTTCCGGGGCTTGGCGTTGCGGGTATGGCTGCTGCAATGCCGGGGACGGCGGAGCAGAGCAGCAACGCCGTTCAAAAACTGAACGGGGATGGAAAACCGGCAGGGAAAGGTTTTATTACTCCGCTGATTATTCACAACGGGCTGATCTACATCGCGGGGCAGGGTGCGCATTCACGGGGAGACAAGTCCGACGCGGGCAAAACGCCGACGATTGAAATGCACACGCAGATGGTGATGGATGGGGTGAAGGCCACGGTGGAGGCGGGCGGCGGAACGATGGACAGCATCCTGTAACTGACAGTATTCCTGGCGAAGCTGGACTACTACGACGGGATGAATTCGGTGTTCAAGACGTATTTTCCGAATGGCGGACCGGCGCGCACGACGGTGGCGGTGGCTGGGTTGCCCGGCGAGTCGCTGGTGGAGATTAACTGCATCGCGGCGGTGCTGCGCGACGTGAAGAAGGAAGGGTGAGCCGATGGCATTCAACGAGAGCTGGAATCGCAGAACATTTCTTGGGACGCTTGGCGCGCTTGCAGGGATGCTATTCGGAAAAGGCAAGGCGTTTGCCTTTTCGCCGGCTGCGGGCGGTGCGGCCGCTCCAGTCTCCGGATTCGGTGCGAGCGGAAATGTGTATGAGGAATTGGGCGTGACCACCGTTATCAACGGGCAAGGGACGATGACGATGCTGGGTGGTTCGCTGGGGCGGCCGGAAGTGGAAGCGGTGATGGCGCTGGCGGCGCAGCATTTTGTGAGCATCCCGGAGCTGGAAGTGGCGGCGGGGAAACGAATCGCGGAAATGTTGAAATTGCCGGAAGGATATTCCGCGATCGTGACTTCGGGAGCGGCGGCGGCGATGACGTCGGGGCTTGCGGGAATCCTCACCGGGAACAATCCGGAATTCATCGAGCAATTGCCGGACCTGACGGGAATGAAATCGGAAGTAATCATTCAACGATCGCACCGGAATCCGTTCGATCACCAACTGCGCGCCACGGGCGTGAAACTGGTGGTGGTGGAATCGCGAGAAGATGTGAAAAGGGCGATCAACGCAAAGACAGCGATGATGCATTTTACGAATTTTGCGAACGCCGAGGGGCAGATCAAAGTCGAAGAGTGGGTGAAGCTGGCGCACGAAAATCAAATTCCAGCTTTTATTGATGCGGCCGCGGATACCCCGCCGGTTTCGCATTTGTGGGACTACGCGAACATGGGGTATGACTTGATTGCGTTCAGCGGGGGCAAGGCCATTCGTGGGCCGCAGTGCGCGGGGATCTTGATGGGCAAGAAAGAGCTGGTGGCCAACGCGTTGCTGAACAACAGCCCGCATGAGGACACGCTGGGGCGGAGTTCGAAAGTCGGCAAAGAGGAAATCGTGGGGATGGTGAAGGCGCTGGAGCTGTATTTGAAGGAGGATCATGAAGCACTCAATAAGGAATGGTGGCGGCGGCTGGATGCGATTGCCGCGCAGATCACGAAGACCCCCGGCGTGAGCACGTCCTTTTCCGTGCCGGATGTGGCGAATCATGTGCCGCACTTGGAAATTTTCTGGGATCCGCGGAAGATTTCGATTTCGCCACGCGAGGCCGGCCATGCGTTGCGGGCGGGAAAGCCTTCGATTGTTTTGGGGTCGTCGGAGCGAGGGTTGTCCACGAATTCGTTCATGTTGCAACCGGGGGAAGAGAAAATCATTGCGGATCAACTGACGCAGCTGTTCAAGGCGCACGCGATGGCGAGTTAGAGATTCGAAACGGGCGCATGAGCAACCCTTTGTTCGAATTGCGGCGCAGCGATGAATGAGCCGGCGAACAGCAGCGTCCGGTGGTTCCTCATTTTTTGGCTGTTCGTCTTGAGCGCGGTGGCTTTTCTCGACCGCATCAATATTTCCATCGCGGGATCATCGATCGCTTCGGAGTTTGGACTGAGCAAAGTCCGGTTGGGATGGGTGTTCAGCGCGTTTCTGGTTGGGTATGCCTTGTTTCAGACGTTGGGTGGTTGGCTGGCCGACCGTCTCGGACCAAGGCGTGTACTTACATTGGGGGTTTTGTGGTGGGGATTATTCACAGCGCTGACGGCGACCGTTTCGAACAGGCTGACGGGAGCGTTGGTTCTTTTCATTGCGATTCGTTTCCTTCTCGGGGCGGGAGAAGCGATCATTTATCCGGCTTCGAATCAATTCGTCGCGCGATGGATTCCTTCGAAGGAACGCGGTGTTGCCAACGGAGTGATTTTTGCGGGCGTGGGTGTCGGCGCGGGCGTCACACCCCCGCTCATAACCTTTCTTCTGATTCATTATGGCTGGCGACTGTCGTTTTGGATCAGCGCCGGCATTGGGCTGCTTGTCGGGGTTGTGTGGTATGCGATCTCAAGGGACACACCGGAAGGACACCCGCGAGTGTCGGCTGCGGAACTCGCCAGCATCCAAGCTGGACGGACTTTCGGGCCGGCGACTGGTGTGGAGCAGAAGGAGCTTGTTTCGTGGACAACGATCCTGAAGAGCAAGGAAGTTTGGGCCATAACCTTCAGCTACTTTTGCTACGGTTATGTGGCTTGGATTTTTTTGGGGCTGGTTTTACATTTACCTCAAAGAGGTACGCAGGCTCGACCTGAAGTCCAGCGCAACGCACACTAGTTTGCTCTTTCTGGCCATGGCGGCGTGTGCTCCACTCGGAGGAGTGCTAAGCGACCAGTTGGCACGCGAGTACGGAGAGCGAGTTGGACGGTGCGGAGTTGCAGTAGTAGCGTTGAGCTTCACGTCGATCCTTTTGCTGCTCGGCTCTCGAGCCGCAAGCGCGGAATTGGCAAGCGCAGTGCTTGCAGGTGGTGCGGGCGCGCTCTACTTTTCACAAAGTTCTTTCTGGTCGGTGACCGCCGAAATTGCCGGAGCATCGGCGGGGACAGTTTCGGGATTCATGAACATGGGGGCGCAGCTAGGAGGCGCAGTCACTGTTGCTGTGACGCCTCTGATTGCTGGTTGGTTCGGTTGGAGCGCTTCCTTCTATGTGGCTGCTGGTTTGGCCGCGGCGGGAGCGGTTGCCTGGCTGGCCGTGGACCCGAGCGCCAAACTCGCTCCCAGCCAGCGAGAAACGAGCTCGTGAAGCAGAGTTTCGCGAAGATACATGGATGCCTTTATTTTCCCAGTTCCCCGTTTTCCTGACGCCTGGCAAGAAACATTTGCTCAATTGATATTCCTCGTTAATGCGCGCGTGACGATTGCTGGTTGAAGCTCCACAGGGTCGACTTCGTCGACTTCAACCTGGAGGAAAAAATGCATCCTAGTGACACAAGAAAATGGAGAGCGAAAGCCACCGCTTGCGCGCTCACGGTCGCCATATCCGTTTTTGGCCTTGGGGCGCCGGCCCGAGCCGGAGACGATCTGGACAAGGCGGTCGATGAGCTTAAGACGGCCACCCCGATCAAGCACGTCATCATCATTGTCGGCGAGAATCGGAGCTTCGATCACCTTTACGCTACCTATGTGCCAAAACACAGATCAGAAAAGGTGCTGAACCTATTGTCCGAAGGCATCATCAATGCCGATGGGACGCCGGGCCTTAATTTCGCCAAAGCGCAACAATATAAGATCGTGTCGGCCCCCAATGTCGGCAAGTTCTTCAGCAGCGCGGATATGGCGAACAAGGAACTCTACGCCACGCTGCCGGCGCCCGATGTGAACGGCGTGCAAAATCCTCCCGCTGCCGTCCTCCTGGGCCTTGGCGGCGATCCGGGCTTGGCTCCCCAGGATCAATTTCTCATGGGAACTGGGGGCACTGGTTTGCCCTTCAGTGAGGGTCCGGATACTCGCATTCCCAACGTCAACAACCTGCCGCCGGGTCCCTTCCAATTGACCGGGCCGAACTTGCCGTTCGACGCCTACGCCGGCGACACCGTCCATCAGTACTTCCAAATGGTCCAGCAGGTGGATTGCGCCATCGACGCAGAGCACGTATCAAAGGATAACCCCACAGGTTGTCTGCATGATCTCCAGTCGGCGATCGACACCACCTACAGCACGCCCCCTAGCGGCACGCCGCATGACACCGGGCAGACCATGGAATTTTTCAACATGCAGAACGACGACGCCCCTCTCTTCAAATCTCTCGCTGACAAATACACCATGAGCGACAATTATCACCAGCCAGTCATGGGTGGCACCGGCCCGGACAGCCAGCCGCTTGGCTTTGCCGATCAGATCTTCTTCAGCGACGGCAAAGGCAATCCCGCGACGCCTCCGGCGAACCGCATTTATAATCCCGACCCACAGCCTGGAACGCTCAACCTCTATGCACAGCGAGCGCAATGGTTCAATTGCTCCGACCCTAGCCAGCCGGGCATCGCCGCGATCACAAACTATTTGAATGCACTGCCCTATGCGGTGCAAACGAAGTGCGGTCCCGGGGAGTATTGGCAGGCCGTCAACGTCAACCCTGCCTTCACGCCTAAAGGAACGCCGCAGTCCGGTCTGGTCGTTCCGCAGACGATGCAGAAGAGCATTGGCGATGTGCTGACCGCCAACAATATCCCGTGGAAATATTATGGCGGCGGGTTCAATGCCAGCGGAACGGGCGGCCCATTGGACGGGCTCTATTGCAATATCTGCAACCCGTTCGAGTATGAGTCGGTCTATCCGAGCATGGTTGCGGATCACATGCGGGATGTGACCGATCTCTTCAGCGATCTTGTAAACGGCACGCTTCCCGCGGTTTCCTACGTGAAGCCAGACGGTGTCATGGATGGCCACCCCGCTTCCTCGAAGTGGGGCCTCTTCGAGGCCTTCGCCAAGAACATCATCGACCTTGCGCAAAGCAACCCGGAGCAATGGGCCGAGACCGCGATCTTCGTGACTGTGGATGAAGGCGGGGGCTTCTACGACTCGGGCTTTATCCAGCCGGTAGATTTCTTCGGGACGGGCCCGCGCATACCGATGATCGCGGTTTCGCCGTTCTCGACCGGCGGCCATATCAGTCACGTTTATAGCGAGCATTCCTCTTTCGTGAAGTTTGTCGAACGCAACTGGATGCTCGATTCGACGCTCAGCGACCGCAGCCGCGATAACCTGCCCAATCCCGTTCAGCACGGGCACTCGTACGTGCCGCGCAACATGCCGGCGATTGGAGACCTGTTCGACTTGTTCGATTTTGATCATCATCGCGACGGAGACCAGGATGGCGGGGACCACGATGGCCGCTAAAGCAGTGTAGCCCTCGCGCATGCAACCCGGCGCCGGCAGGAATGCTCTGCCGGCGCTTTTTTTGCGTCGTCGGAATCGCTTCTGCAACTGGGATAACCAACTCCCGATGAACGTCTCTGTCTAAATGAAATGGGAAATTCTGGCGGAGAGAGGGGATTCTACCTGAGCTTCATTGTATCGATAACCTATCTGCAGTTGCGCAACTCCGCCAATCAGCGGCAGCGACGGCTTAAGTATGTTCCGCACTTCAGACTTGGAAAAGTTCGATCCCGTGCGCTTTTCCGAAATTGCGCGAGTACTTCTTGTCCGTTCCATTGTTCCAATGTTCGTGTACGCCAAGGCTGCGGCATCGGATGCCGTCGCGTTCAGGATCATAGACCGTCTTCGAAGGTGAGTCATGAGCCAAGGCAGATTCGCGCAGGTAGTTATCGGCATTCTTGATATCCGGAAGATCGGGCCATTCCGAAGTGAGAAAATCGAAGCCGACGGAATCGATCGCTACGCCGTCAAACGACATAAAAATGCTGTTCGGCCAGGCATCGTTGAATGGCGCCATCTTCCACTTGCGATGTGGCGGACCATCCACGTTGTCGTTTCCATAGAGCCCATCAATAATAAAAAGGATGGTTTTCTCTCCGAGGTCTTTATGACCCAAATAATCCGTAAACGCGGAGTAACTTGCCGAACCATCGTTGTTGTGATGGAAACCGTCGTGCGCGTTCTTGCGCCAGTCCGGGTTGATACTCGTAGCGCCGAAGAGATTCTTCGCGCAAAGTGTCACCCCTGAACTCACATGCGCTCGCAACACGGCAGCATCAATTAAGTAGGCGGCCTCAACCACCGTGGTATCGAGTCCCTTAGCGTTGTTGCTTTCCACTGAGAAAGGAATCGCGTTGGGTTTGAACTCGGCCTTTACTCGTCCATCGCCTCCGATATGGTCTACGAACCCAACACTCGGAAATTGATGGTGAATTTTGTCGTAGAGATTACCGGGGATCCATCGACTCGAATCGAAGACAGTGATCGCTGCTTCCGGCACCCGGCCCGGACCGGTCAATTGCCGGACGAGCGAGAGGAGCATATGAGGCGACGAGTTCAGGCGTTCGATTGTGCCATGATCCGTTGTGTTGTTCAGGTTGGCCTTGATGGCGATCTTCTCTCCAGCCTTGTATCCCGTGTCACCGCGATCATGAGTGCGATTGAAGTAGTGAAAGATGGAGTTCCATGCCTGTGCTTCACTTTTTTGATTTGTAAGAGCGCGAATGGACCGGGAAACCATGCGGTCAATCACAGACTGTTCATTGTGGGCATCGGTCCACCACGAACCCGTGCCATCCCAGGTCACAGCCGCCGGATCGTGCGCCCAAGTGACTCGCCCGGGAACCACGCCGCGGGGAACTCCTAATGGCGAAAGCGGCTCGAACAAGGAGGGCCGCAGGTACGTGGCCGCTGCAAGAGCCAGCGCGAATTGTCGCCGCGTCATGTCCATTTTGACTTGCTCCTTTCGCACAAAATCTTACGGTTCCGAGGATCATTCTACTTGAAAGCGCAGAAACTGCTGCAGCCCATTCACAAACAGCACAGTCTTGCGTTGGAAAGCCGTAGTTCCAGCGCGGGGACCTCGAACTGCCAAGCGAATTGTACCTGACGACGCAATTCGAATCGAGACGTAGTCACCGTATGGCGATGCGCAGCCTGGCCGAGCTGGCAAATTAACTTTGCCAATGCCGCCATCGAACGGTGCGACCGAGACCCACTCGTACTTCGCAGCACCTTCATCTCGCGAGGCGCGCGTCCTTCGGAACACTTTTTATGGCATACAACTGGCCTGCACTGACAATCGTCATTGCGTGGCCAAGGAGATGCGACCAAGCGCTATTGCTGCCAGCCCCCTCCGAGTGCTTGGTAGAGCTGAACTAGAGTCAACAATTCATTGAGCCGTGCCTGCACAAGGCCAAGCTCCCCAGAGAAGGCGTTGGTTTCGTTGGTCAAGACTTCCAGATAGCCCGTGACACCACCCGTGTAGCGCATGTGGGAAAGACGCGCCGCGTCCTGGGCGGATCGGAAAAGCAGTTCTTGCTGTGTGCGGAATTCCCGGGTCTTGTGGTATGCCACGAGGGCATCGGAAACGCTGCGAAAGGCTCCCTGAATCGATTGTTGATAAAACAGCACCGCCGTCTGCTGGCGTGCCTCCGCGAGACGCACCTCAGAGCGGAGCCTGCCCCCGGTAAAGATTGGCTGGGCCAGCGAGGCGCCGAAGCTCCACGCGCCAGCGGGTCCGCTGAACAAATTGGTGAGCGCAGAACTCTGGAAGCCACCGGCGCCGCTCAGCGAGATCTGAGGAAAATAGTCGGCTCGCGCCACGCCGATCTCCGCGTTTGCCGCAACCAGCTGCGCTTCCGCCTGGCGAATGTCGGGCCGACGCTCGAGCAGAGACGACGGAAGCCCGGGCGGCACTTCGGGAGGCTGGCGTTGCTCGGTGAGTGTCCGCCCTCGGGGTACGTCACCTGGATTCTGACCAAGCAGAATGCTGAGAAAGTTTTCCTGCTGCTCTATTTGCTGTTCGAGGGCGGGAATCTCCGCGCTTGCCGTAAATACCAACTGCTCGGCCTGGCGCACGTCGAGCAGTGACGTCGAGCCCCCGTCTGACAGGATTCGTGTCAGCCGCAGCGATTCCTCCCTCGAATTGAGCGTGCGTTGTGAGATCTCCAGCTCGAGGTCGAGCGCCCGCAGCTGGAAGTATGCGCTGGCGACATTGGCCACGAGCGTGGAGACTACTTCCTGGCGGGCCCATTCGGTCGCGAGGAGATTGGCTCGAGCGGCTTCGGTTGCGCGGCGAAACTTTCCCCAAAAATCAAGTTCCCAAGCGGCGGAAAGGTTCGCCTGTCCGGTGCTCGTTTCAAATGCGGGAAGAAACTTGGACTGGGCGGTGCGGTTATCGGAAATTCCCGCGCCGGCACTTAGGCCTGGAAACTGATCGCCGCGAGTGATCCCGAGTTGCGCTCGAGCTTCGAGCACGCGGGATGCAGCGATGCGCGAATCATAATTTTGGGTAAGCGCCGTGCGGATCAGCATGCGCAACTGCTCGTCCTGTAAGATGTCCCACCACTTTTGGTCACCGAGCGGCGCGAGCTGCGTTTGTGCGGCTTCGCTGGAGATCGCTCCCCGGTACGAACCGGGCACCGCGACGGCAGGCCGCCGGTAATTCGGACCCAAGGTGCAGCCGGAAGTCAGAAGAGCGACGCTCAACAAGAAAATACAGGGCTTCATTCTAGTCAGCCTCGGCGGGCGCGCCTTCGGTAGCAACGAGCAGCTGGCGTTGCCTGCCTGCACCGGACCATTTCTCGACCAGATAAAACATGGCAGGAATGAAGAAAATGCCAATGAGGCTCGCAGCCAGCATGCCTCCGATAACGGCTGTACCCATGATCTGACGAGCCACGGCTCCGGCGCCGGAAGCGGTCCACAGCGGGACGGCGCCAAGAATGAATGCGAATGAAGTCATCAAGATCGGACGAAGCCGCAGGCGCGCACCCTCGAGCGCCGCCTCCGTCAGGGGCTTGCCCTGTTCATATTGTTCCTTCGCGAACTCCACGATCAGGATCGCGTTCTTGGCCGCCAAGCCGATCAACATCACGAGGCCGATTTGCGAGTACACGTCGCTTTCGATCTGCACCATATAGCTCGGTAGAAAGGCGGCAAGAATCATCCGGCGCAACCACAAAACGAAAAACGCTCCAAAAATCGCAACCGGGGTGCTGAGAAGCACGCTGAAGGGAAGAGACCAGCTTTCATACAATCCGGCGAGAATCAGGAACACGAACAGAAGAGAGAACCCGAAAATGGCCGCCGCTGGAACACCTTCCCGCGCTTTCTTTTCCTGAAAGGACATCCCGAGGTAGTCAAAACCCATCTGACGCGGCATCGTTTTCCGGAAAACGTCTTCGAGGGCGGCCATCGCCTGGTCTGCGCTGTAGCCGGGAGCGGCGGCACCATTAATTTGTGCCGCGCGATACTCATTGAATCGCATCGTGAACTCAGGGCCATCGCGAGGCTCAAATCGAGTGATAGAAGCGAGGGGAACCATTCCGCCTTTGTCATTTCGCACGTAAAACTGGCCGACATTTTCTGGCCGGGTGCGATAGTCGCCTTCGGCCTCGACGTAGACCTGCCATTGGCGACCAAAGCGATTGAAGTAGTTGATGAATAACCCGCCCATGAAAGTCTGAAGCGTTTGGTACACGTCCTTGACGGCTACACCTTGCTTGATGACTTTTTCGCGGTCCACATTGGCATACAGCTGGGGCACGCTGGCGAGAGATGTCGTGCTCAGACCGGCAATTTCCGGGCGCTTGCGCGCTTCCGTAAGAAAGGTATCGAGATTCGAGGAAAGAAACTTGAGATCCATACCGGCGCGATCTTCCAGAACGAAAGTAAATCCGCCGGAGGTCCCAACTCCTGGAATGGCTGGAGGAGAGAAAGAAAAGGCCACTCCTTCCGGCAGGGACGACAGCTCCCCGTTGATGCGCTGCTTGATGGCCTGAAGTTGCTCGGACCGTGATTTGCGCTCGTCCCACGGTTTCAACGTTACGAAGAAGAAGGCGTTGTAGCTGGTGCGTACGAAGCTGAGCAGACTGAATCCGATAACGCTGGTTGTGTGTTCAACGCCTGGCGTCTTGGCCAAAGCGCTTTCGATTTTCGCCGCCACTTCGTCCGTGCGCTCAAGAGAAGCAGCGATGGGAAGCTGCAGGTTGACATACAGATAGCCCTGGTCTTCATCGGGGAGAAAACTTGCGGGCACTTTGTTCCCGAACCAACCGGCTCCGACCGCGAGAGCTGCAAGCAAGATGATTGCAATTGCGCTTTTGCGGATGAGAAAACCGCACACGCGGACGTACCACTCGGTGGCGTTGGCGAAGACACGATTGAACCAACCGAAAAACGCTCTGAGCGGCCCACCGGAGGAGGTCTTTGGACGGAGCAACAATGCGGCCAAGGCAGGGCTCAAGCTCAATGCGTTGAACGCAGAAAGGATTACGGAAAACGCGATGGTGACGGCAAATTGTTGATAAAGGCGTCCGGTGATCCCGGGTATGAAGGCGGTAGGAACAAAGACGGCAGAGAGAACCAGAGCGATGCCGATGACGGGACCTGAAATCTCTTCCATCGCTTTGAGTGCCGCCGCTTTCGGTGCGAGACCGTCTTCGATGTGACGCTCGACTGCTTCGACGACAACGATGGCATCGTCAACGACAAGACCGATCGCTAGAACTAAGCCGAACAGCGAGAGCGTATTGATCGAAAATCCGAACAATGGAAAGAAAATAAAAGTGCCCACGAGGGACACCGGGACAGCAAGCAGTGGAATCAGCGTGGCACGCCAGCCCTGCAGGAACACGAAGACGACGATGAGCACCAGAACGATGGCGATGACGAGTGTCAGAACAATTTCCTTCATGCCCTCGTTCACGGCCTGCGTCGTGTCGAGGGAAACGACATAGTCCACATCCTGCGGCAGGCGGCCTTTTAGCTCCGACATGAGTTTCCGGACGTCGTTTGCAGCTTGTACAGCATTTGAACCGGGCAGCTGATACGCGGCGATGATTGTCGCGTCTTTTCCATCCAACCGACTCACCTGGTTGTAGGACTGCGCTCCAAGCTCGACGCGCGCAACATCTTTCAGTCGCACAACGGCCCCGCCGACGGATTCTCGAATAACGATCTCCCCAAACTCTTCAGGAGAGGTCATTCGTCCTTGCGCCTGCACGGAGTAAGTGAACTGTTGGCCCTTCGGAACCGGCTCGCCGCCCACTTGCCCGGCCGGGTTGACGCTGTTTTGCGACTGGATGGCTGAGACAATCTCGGGAACTGTGATGCCTAGTTTCGCCAGCCGATCCGGCTTCACCCACAAACGCATCGCATACTGGCCTGCACCGAAGACTTGAACACTGCCAATGCCGTAGGACCGGTTGATTTGGTCGGACAAGTTGATGTACGCGTAGTTCGCTAAAAATCGTGCATCGTAAGTGCCGTTGGGCGAGTAGAGAGTCACGAGCATCAGAGGAGCCGTCACTGTCTTCTGTACAGTGATCCCGTAGTTGGTAACATCGCTCGGCAATTGGGAAGCCGCCTGCGTCTGCCGCAATTGCGTGAGCATGAGGTCGGTATTCGGATCGGTCTTTACGTCGTAGTCCACGATCAAACGCATTAGCCCGTCGGCCGTGGAGTTCAGCGAATACATATAATTCATGTTGTCGACGCCGCTCATTTGCTGTTCGATCGGGGTCGCGACGGACTGCTCGATGGTTTTCGCATCCGCGCCCACGTAGGTTGCAAGGACCTGCACTTCCGGCGGAACGATGTTCGGAAACTGGGCAATCGGAAGCGCGGTAATCGTTACCGCTCCCACGATGACCATAAGGATGGAAATGACCATCGCCACAATCGGCCGATTGATGAAGAACTTGGACACTGGTCAATCGCCTTTCGCTGGTGCGGACTGTTTGATTTTCACGGTTGAACCGTTTTGTACTTTTTGCAGTCCTTCGACGATCACCATTTCGCCCGCTTTGACGCCACTTTCGACGATCCACAGCGCGCCGATACGATCCCCGACTTTTACGGCGCGGATGCTCACCTTGTTGTCAGCGCCTACCACCGCCAGCTGATAAGTTCCTTGCAGTTCGGTCACGGCTTTCTGGGGCACGAGAAGCGCGCCGTTCCTCACTTCGGGTGCGGCCCGCAGTCTTCCAAACTGACCGGGGCGCAGTGCATTTTGGGGATTGGGAAATGAGCAAACGACCTGAATGCTGCCTGTCGCTGTGTCCACCTGGCGGTTGGTGAGCAGAGCAAAACCTTTATGGGGATAGATCGATCCGTCAGCAAGAATCAGATCAAAGGGCGGCCCACCTGAAGGAATTTCCTTTTGCGTCTGCGCGTTAATTTGGTTGGCGTAGTGAATGTACTCTTGTTCGCTGATCGAGAAATACGCCTTGATCGGATTCACCTGCGAAACCGTGGTCAGAACCGTCGTCGGATTGACGAGATTCCCGATTTGTACCTGGGCGATTCCTGTGATGCCGTCGACCAGCGATTTTACGTCCGTGAACTCTACATTCAGCCGGGCCTGCTCGACTAGCGCTTCCGCCGCCTTGACCGCCGCCTTGGCCGCTTCCTTCGCTTGAATGTCGTTGTCCAACTGGCTCTGCGCAATCGCCCGTTCTTTGGCCAGAGGAGTATCCCGGTTCACATCCATTTCGGTTTTGCCAAGTTGTGCCTGGGCTTGTGCCAGCTGCGCTTTCGCTTGATCGAGCAGCGCTTGGAACGGACGCGGATCAATTTGAAAAAGAACCTGCCCCTTACGCACAAACGAACCTTCTTTGTACGTTTGCCTGATGACGTATCCCGCCACCTGGGGCTGAATCTGCGCGT
>Ga0206952_10193_pt1 | contig 16810 bp, 15 predicted proteins | sample Alteio_BWOrgHeat_39_FD_152966 | JGI IMG/M metagenome (GOLD analysis project Ga0206952, IMG submission 152966) | Enriched cells from forest soil in Barre Woods Harvard Forest LTER site, Petersham, Massachusetts, United States -... | ecosystem: Environmental > Terrestrial > Soil > Temperate forest >... | reverse complement strand
ATAGCTTCAGCGACACTTTTAAGGGAAATCAGCTCGTCCGGATGTAGGTGTGCAAACACTGAAAGGAAGGACCGTATTGTGATTCAAAATAATGGTCTCGCAAGGGAACAATTTAGGACCGGAACGCAAGGAAATGGATAAAACACATCTCCCTCCTTTCGCTTTTTCGAGGTAAGTTCCAAACACTAAACAAGTCCTCAACTCGTAAGACCAAAGTAATGACTCGGTATAAACAACTATGAGAAGCATACATGTTAGAGATAAAACCGAAAAAGTTTAAAGCACACACCCTAACGGGAAGGATTACCCCGAAGCTTATGGAAGAAGCCTGGAAAGCAGTCAAACGCAATAAAGGATCTGCCGGAGTGGACAGGGTTTCCATCACAACTTACCATGAGAACAAGGAGAGAAATCTCCAAGACCTTATGGTAAGACTTAAAACAAGAGGAGCATATAAATGCCCTCCCGTAAGACGTGTATATATACCGAAAGGTAATAGCGGAAAAATTCGGCCTCTAGGCATATCTACTGTAGATGCGAGGTGCGCTCAAGAGGTGGTTCGCCGCCTCATCGCACCCTTATTTGAGATACAATTTCATGAAAACTCCTATGGCTTCAGACCCGGCCGCAACTGCCACCAAGCCGTCGAATGTGTTCTAAAGCACATTCAGGAAGGACATACATTCGTTGTAGATATCGATATCAAAGGATTTTTTGATAATATATCTCACAATGTGTTACTGACGATGCTAAGGGCCGAAATCGCTGATGGGAATATTCTTGACATCATCGAAACTCTTCTCGAGTCTGTAGTGATTGAGGATGGAGTGTTTACAAAAACGACCTTAAGAGCACCCCAAGGGGCGGTCTGTAGTCATTTATTTGGAAACATCATTCTCAATTACCTCGATTGGAAACTCAATGACGCCGGATATAAATTTGCAAGATATGCTGATGACCTCATCATATTATGCAAATCAATGGCGCAGGCGAAAAATGCACTAGAATTTACCAAAGAAATCCTTGTCGATCTCGAACTAGAATATAGTCCGGAAAAGACAAAGATTACGAAATATTCTGAAGGCTTCCAATTCTTGGGCTTTGATATTAGCTCAAGAGCTGTCACCATCAGGGGTAAATCTAGGGAGAAATTCGAGGAAAAGCTCAAGGAGCTAACCACGCGATCACACAATCTCGATGCCAAAGTAATCATGAATATCAATCAGATAATACGTGGTACAGTAAATTATTTCTGCACCGAGTTCTCGACATTGAAAAAATATTTTGAAGATGTGGACAAGTGGCTTCGGACACGGTTAAGGTCTATGAAATACAAGACAAAGAGCCGGAGGCACAATCTCAAATTCAAAAATAAACATATCACGAGAAGAGGATTCAAGGGATGCAAAGAAATATGCCAGCATTTAATCAATAGTTGGTACCCCCCTTGGGGTAAACAATATGGGGTCGCCCATTGATCGAAACGTTTCATGATGGTAAATAAAGGGAATTAACCCTTTTGCGACAACGGGGGGAGCAGGCTCGGCCTGTTTCCTACCCTCTAATTTTGATCGATTTTTGATAAAAAAAATCACATGAAAATTCTGATGCCCCAATGACTAGCGTGCCGGAGGCATGGCTAATAATGATAGCCCACGTATGCAGTGCCGGAGGCACAAATCGTGGGAGTTTGACAACAAAATATTCGAGCCCCGAGGGGCGTCATAATCTTTGGCAATGGTCTAGACGGAACGTTTCGACTTTTTATAACGCCCCTCCGGGGCTAGATGGTTTTATTATCAGTTACCCACGGTTTGTGCCTCCGGCACTACACGGGCTATCATTATTAGTCGTACCTCCGGCACGCTAGTCATTGGGGCATCAGTATTTTCATGTGATTTTTTTCATCAAAAATCGATCAAAATTAACACCTAGCCTTGGGCCATCGACAAGTCGATGGCTATGAAAGCGGCGACAAGTCGCTGCACTCCAAAATAGAAAGCGACGACAAATCGTCATAATCCAAAATATTCACAAAACATCAAAATCATCCATGATATTGACCCTATCGATCTTCAATTCTATGACAACCTGAAAGTATGATGGTGAGGCATGGTGTGGCTTGCCCTCGTTAAGCAAAATGGCTTGGCACTGGAATATGCGCCAGATTTTATCAAGGATGACTATGAAGTAGTGAAGGCTGCCTATGATCAGATTGAGGGGGCAGTTTCTTATGCAAGTGAGCGGCTTCAAAAATACCCGAATTTACAAATGGGCGATAAAAGGATAGGAATTTCAAACCAAGAAGGGGGCTTTTCTAGAAAAAAAAACCTTCTTGGCTTGAAATTCCTATCCCTCAGCCTAATGACTCTCTCAAGAGTCTTGGGATGTGTTCAACCATGTAAAAAGGGACAGATAGAATTCCATTTTTTAATGAAAGCGGCTGTTGAGAAATGCGAATTCCAAGAATGGATTTTTTTTCCTTCATGAATTGGATGATTGATTTAAGATGTCCTTGCTTCCCGGCTTTCACTTCAACCGGAATAATATGTTGACCTGCGGTGATGACAAAATCAACTTCAGCCGAACTAGAATGTTTTTCTCTTTCCCAAAAAAAGAGCTTTTCATCGCGAAAAAAGTCTGCATAAGCAAGTAGTTCTTGTCCAACAAATTGTTCAGCTAAAGCGCCTCGATGGATTTGAAAGAGATCACTTTTTATAAATAATCCAGGATCAACTTGGAGCGCGCGCTGAAGTAACCCAATATCAAGAAAAAGAGTTTTGAATTTATTTGGTTTCATTTGTGCTGATAATGGAATTCCAGAAGCTGAGGTGGAATGGACTACATAGGCAAGTCCTGCCATTTGCAGTTGATCAAGCGCTACTTTCAATTCTCTTGATTTAACATGAGGATTTATCTCTGAGTATTTGAAATGTTGGCCTACTTGGTAAGGAATGCCTTCAAAAAGAATTCGGAGATACTTTTGCTCAGCCTCTGTTGCATATTTACCAAAATCAGCTCTGTAAGTAGCGAGAAGGAGATCTTGAATTCGACTTTGCTCAAGAAAAGAGCGATTTGTCTTAAATGCTTCCACTACCGCAGGCATACCACCAATGAGAAAATACTCTTTGGTCCTGTGTATGAATTGTTGATGAAGAGATATCGGCGGAGGAATGTTTGGTGTGTATTGTTCAAGCATTGCATGCTCTTTTACTTCATCTAGCGCCAAGATGAATTCATGAAAAGAGAGCGGATGCAAGTAAATAAATTGGACTCTCCCGACAGGAAATGAGAACTTATTATTAACTAAAGCAAATTCTAGCAGAGAACCGGCTCCAATGACATGAAGATCGGGCATTTTCTCTTTGAAATAGCGCAATGCAACGATTGCTTGTGGACAGGCTTGGATCTCATCAAGAAATAAAAGAGTTTTTCCAATGCGAATCGGTCTTTTTATGAGCAACTCTAGTCTTTGAATAATCTCTATTGGATTTAGAGATTCAAAACAGGCTATCGCCTCTGGCTGCGCTTCAAAGTTAACCATTTCAAAAGAATCGAACTCTTTTCCTAATTTTTCTACGATATATGTCTTCCCAGTTTGCCTCGCTCCTCTGAGAAGTAGTGGATATCGAACTGGAGTGTCTTTCCATTTTTTTAGTTCATTCTCGATAGAACGCTCCATTTTATACACTCCTGTGGCTAATTTATGAGGGTAATATTATCCATAAGTATGGATAAAGTCAATAAAAGCTATGATTGAGAAAATGCTGAATGCGTGTTCTTAGCGAAGAGCTCGTTAGCAAACAGACCCCATCATGGCGAAAAGATGCTATTACTCAGTCTTGGCCATCGACAAGTCGATGGCTATGAAAGCGGCGACAAGTCGCCGCACTCCAAAATAATGACAAAAAGATGCTACTACGTAGCCTTGGGCTAGGGTGTTAATTTTGATCGATTTTTGATAAAAAAAATCACATGAAAATTCTGATGCCTCAATGACTAGCGTGCCGGAGGCACGGCTAATAAGATAGCCCACGTATGCAGTGCCAGAGGCACAAATCGTGGGAATTTGACAACAAAATATTCGAGCCCCCGAGGGGCGCCATAATCTTTGGCAATGGTCTAGAGGGAACGTTTCGACTTTTTATAACGCCCCTCCGGGGCTAGATGGTTTTATTATCAGATACCCACGATTTGTGCCTCCGGCACTGCATACGTGGGCTATCATTATTAGCCGTGCCTCCGGCACGCTAGTCATTGGGACATCAGAATTTCATGTGATTTTTTTCCAGGAAAAAGGAGCAAAATTAACACCCTAGCCCTGGGCTAGGGTGTTCATTTTGCGACGTTTTTGGCTGCGCTTTTTCCAGCATCTTTCAACAGCCAAAAACCAGTCTACAAACATGTATGCTTGGTTTTTGGCTGTTGAAATCTGCAGGAAAAACTTTGCCAAAAACGCCGCAAAATAAACACCCTAGCCCTGGGTCATCGACAAGTCAATGGCTATGAAAGCGGCGACAAGTCGTCATCTCCAAAATATTCATAAAACATCAAAATCATCCATGATATTGACCTTATCGATCTTCAAATCTGTGACAACCTGAAAGTATGATGGTGAGGCATGGTGTTCAAACCATCTTGCAGAACACCATTCATATTGATCGGCTTTGCAGACAAGCTTATGTCTTACAGGATTTCTATGAGCACAAAATTCAGTTGGATTTTTTCAACAACGCATCTAGAAATACTACAAGAGCAGATATTAATTGTCATAAATGTATCATTTCCTCTTCCCCGGAAGGGGATAAAGTTAATAGCCCCGGGTGAAGCGCTAGCGGAACCCGGGGTTAAGTCAAATAAAGAGATCCGCCCCGGCAGGGGCGCAAGAAGGGGGGTGAGTGTTTGCATCCTTCTTTCACCCCTGCCGGGGCTCTCTTTCTTATTATTTCATACCCCGGGTTCCGCTAGCGCTCTACCCGGGGCTAATCACTTTTTCCCCTACCGGGGAAGGGAAAATGATACAATTATGGCATTCAAAATCTGGTCTTAGAGTATTTCTAGATGCGTTATCTGGAAAATCCAACTGAATTTTGCATTCATAGAGGAACCAGGTCCAAATGTAGCATTTATTCATGCTCGGTTCCTTAAGTTGGATTGAGGTCCGGCAGCTTCTCTTTTTTATCTTTTATTTCTTTGGCTTGCTTCTCTTTCTGAACAGCTTGTAAAAGCTTCGGTCTGACTTTCTCTATTTTATTGTTTGCAGGCATTGTTGAAGGCATTTTTGACATCTTGGCAATTCTTCTTTGCAAAGCCATCACCCAAAAAACTGCTCCTGCTAGCAATAATGCCAAGCTGCCCAATAATACATAGAGGAGAACGTCTTTTTGTCTCACTTCCGTATGATGGCCCGATTCTGATAATTTATTGTCATCCAACAAAGCAATCCTATCCTGTCCATTGTATGAAGCCGGTAAGATATGGATTGTCCTCGCAGATAGTCGAGTCATCACTTTCGCTTCTTTAGTGACATCCCACCAAGCGATAGTAATTTCAGGCAATGTCAGATCGCCGGCTTGCTGCGGAATCAAGGTGTATTGTCCTTTGAGGGAAGAACGGATGCTATTCTCATTGATCTCATCATTGATTTCAGGTTTATCCGCATATATTTTGAAGTTGCTATCACCGACTTGCAAATCCCCCAAGCTTAATAATTGACTGGAGAGCATCCCTTCAGCGGTGATCTTAAAACTTCGCAACATTGGTTCCCCAACTTGTAATAATTGGTGATCATCCCACTGTTCTTCGATAGTTAAAGAGTTGGCAGGAAGCCAAGGACTCAACCCTGCCACAGCCGGCTGCACATCTATCTGCAACTCTTGTGATTTCAAGGTAAAAGGCTCCATTCGGACGAATCCATGAAACATCGACATTGGATCAAAATCTTCGTCAAATAAAGAGCTTCCCCGCGTCTGCCTCTTTGCAGGAATATTGCCCTGCAAGATAACCGGAGGGATTGTCAACACACCGGATTTTAAAGGAGTGATCACGTAGTTAAAATCGACAAGATTGGTGATCCTACCCTCAATTATTTTATGATAGACCTTGGGTTCATTGCTCAGTTCAACAATGGCATCGGGAATCTGGAGCTTTGGCATCTTGATATTTGCAAATTCCAGTGTTGAGACCAGCTTAACGTTATAAAAGAACGGTTCATTTTTATAAGGTTTTTTTTTGCTGACATCACCGACAAGAGCGAGATCTTTTTGATGGGGAACGTTAGAACTGCCGGGATTTTCTTTCATGACGGTAACGGCAATAGGCTGTGTGGTTAGAACACCTTCGGACGTTTGAATATTAATGGAAGGGATGACGATGTTTCCTTCATGCGCTGACGTCAGGCCAATTTTCCAGACAGTACTGGAAGACATCCTTCCATTGAGCAATGTGAAATTGGAAGAGTGTTGCTCCGAATTGATTGTGAAAGAATTTTCCAACGGCCTGATTGAAGGATTATCTTTAGGCGAGGCATCTTTTAACGTTAGAGTCAGGATGAAATTTTCATTTGCATGAATTTCCTTACGACTAATGCTTGCTGTGAACTCTCCCGCAAGCAAGAAGAATGGAAGTAGCAATGCAATACATAACAAAGATCTTACCATGGGTCTAATCCTTCCGTTGTCCCTTTTTTCTTCGATTCAAAATAAAATTTATTTTTTAGGAAGTCCTTGGGATCATTCTCGATTCTATTGAGTAACATATCCGCATCGAGATCCTCTTCTATCTGCCCACTCTCATGAAGTTCTGTTTCTTTGCGAGCCTCAGTGGATTCTTGTCCTTTTTCACTATCTTTCTTGTCGACATCAGACTTTCCTGATGCAGGATCTTGATCCTTCCTCTCTTTATCTTCATTTTCAGATTGATCAGATTCTTGGTCAGATGACTGACCTTCAGACTTTTGCTCTTCCTCATTACCTTTATCATCCGACTGTTCACTTTCAGCTTGGCTTTCTGATGAAGAATCAGGTTTTGAATTCTCTTTTTTATCCTCGCTTTTGTTATTCTTTTGGTCTTTTTGGCCTTGTTTATCTTTCTGATCTTTTTGGCCTTTTTGCTCTTTCTGATCTTTTTGATCTTTTTGATCCTTTTTTGATTGGTCTTGCTTTTGCTTGTCGTCCGGTTGTTCCTGTTCCTGTTTCTGTTTCTGTTGCTCGAGAAGTTTCTTTATCGCTTCAAGGTTTTCTTTAGCCTTAGTGTGATCAGGATACTGTGCAATGGCATTTTCATAAGCCGCCACTGCCTCTTCATATTTCTGTTGCTGGACCAGCGCATTCCCTAAATTATATGCGGCACTTGCAGCCACCTCAGGGCGATTGGAAAGACGGAATAATTCTTCAGCTTCAGCAAATTGACCGGCACGATAGCAAGCAATCCCTTTGCGATAGGGGTCCTTGAAGGTTTGAGTTGCTTTTTGAAAATTGCCTGCCTCCAGTGCTTCCTTGCCCAATGTTTCCTTATTTTTAAAATAATCGGAAAGCTCTGCCTGGAGAGGACCCATTGAAAAAGAAAGGAGGATGATAAAAGCAAAAAGAGCTCCTCGACTAAACCAGCAAAGAAAAACAGGTACGACCGGAAGAATAAACAAATAAAAATGTTCATCCCAAAATTTATTTTTTTTCCCCAGCTCCATTTGTGTCTCTGCCCGTTTGTCGAGATCTTGAAGAATGGTCAATTCATTAATATCAGGATGATTCACCTCAAAATAGCGGCCATTGCCTATTTTGCTGATCTCGCTGAACTTGTCCCTTTCCAATTTTGAAATCACATGAGTTCCGTTCTTCTTGATAAGATGACCCTTCTGGTCTGCTAAAGGCCCCCCTTCAACTGTGCCGATTCCCAATCCATGAATGACGATTCCTTTATCCGCAATTTTTTTTGCCGTCTTGATGGCGCTGGCATCTTCAAATCCGCCGTCGCTAACGATCCATATTGCTTTATTATTTCCGGGTTCAGCATCTAACATAACAGATGCCATGTCGAGCGCAGGAGCCAGTTTGCTACCCTGTATATAAATTAAAGCGGTGTCTAGAGAAGAGAGAAGGGAGCGAACCGTTTCGGCATCGTCTGTCATCGGCGTGATCATATGGGGATCAGCCGCAAAAGCAATCAAACCCATTTTCACTCCCTGAGCTTGATTGAGAAGATCTTCAATCTTCTGTTTTGCACGAATCAGCCTGGAGGGTTTAATATCCGTGGCATTCATCGATTCTGATAAGTCGAGCAAGATGACAATGCTTTGATCTTTCGAAAATGTTTCAATCTCACGGAAACTCCATCGAGGACCCGCCAAGGCAACTGCCAAAAGGACCCATGCCAGATTCCACAGTATGAGATGTTTCCTCACACGCCTTTTAGTTGTTTCCTTATTCAACAATAAGTGGGGCAGTAGATGCGGGTCGATGAATTTCTCCAAACGATCATGAGAACGATGCATTCTGTAAAAAATAAAATAAACCGTGCTTATGAAGGGAACGGCCATCAGTGCCCATAAAAATATTGGATGTGAGAAATGGAGATGGCTAAAGTCCATACGCCTCTTTCTTGAATAGGATTTGTTGAAGTGAAAGCAAAAGCAAAAGGGCCATGGATAGACCTAGAGGGTAAAAATAGTAGGGGTCGCGAATCAAGAAAATGGTTTGATTAGATTCAGTTTTCTCCAACGCATTGATTTTTTCATAAATGGATTGCAATGCCTGATGATCTTCGGCATGAAAATATTGCGCTTCCGTCAAATTTGCAATGCTTTTTAACAACTCCTCATCCATGGAGACTTTCACCATCTGATATCCAAATTGAGTCGGATATGGCACTGGGCCTGACTTTCCTATACCGATAGCATAGATGCGAATCCCATATTGCTTGGCAAGTTTGGCCGCTTCCAATGGAGGAATACTGCTGGCATTGTCTTCACCGTCTGTCAGGAGGACGAGGATACGCGACCCCTCCGGGCGATCTCTCAATGTCCTGACGCTGACTCCTATCGCATCTCCTATAGAAGTTGCGTTTCCTGCCATTCCAGGAACAGTATCATTCAACATTTTGCTGACAGAATGCGTGTCTAAAGTCAGAGGAACATGAAGATAAGCTTTTTCTCCAAAAACAACAAGGCCGACTCGATCGCCTTGCCTTTCCCTGACAAATTTTCCGACGATCTCTTTTACAACATCAAGACGGCTAACGTGCTTGCTTTGAGTAGAAAAATCGAGCGCTTGCATCGAACCTGACACGTCAACAGCAAGCATTAAGTCGTATCCCTTATTATTTTCACGTTGATATTGATTCACTTTTTCCGGCTGCATCAAAGCCAAGACCAAGAAGATCCAGGAAAGTGAAAGAAGAAACAAAAACATGAAATTTGAAGAATTTGAAGAGCCGGAATGGCGGACCGGAAATGCTTTTCTCAACCTCTGCAGACCCGGAAAATAGACTTCAGGCGCATTACGTTGATCATTTCTTTGTTTGGTTCGATACAAGAAGTAAGCCAGAAAAGGCAAAGGGAGGAGCCATGCAAACCACGGCCAGTAAAAGTGAAACATCAGACGACCCAGCTCCTGGCAGCTTGAATTAAATTTTTGATTTTTAATGGTGGAAAAAGAGTATTTTGCGGGGCATAGGGAGCATTAATTAATAGACGACCTTCGCTCTCCCAATCAAATTGTTTAGGATCTTTTGCCTTTAGCCAAATCAGCCACTTCTCCCCGGTCAATCCGGCACATTCCTTTCTCGAATAGTTCCTAAGAGCAATCCTACGCAGATACTCTGATAAGTAGACAAGTGTCTCTTTCGCTGTTTCTTCTGAAAGATTATCTTCAAGATGAGCCAATTTTTGAAGCGCATCATTTTTCCAACTTCGCTTAAAAGCCAATCGGCGGATAAGATAAACAGACAATGCAAGGAGAATGACCATGGCCGCGCCAATAACGACCCACCAACCTAGTGCAAGAGGCCACCAATGAATGGCATCCAGTCCCTCGATATCATGCAGCTGTTCTAATAAAGAAGAATTCATTGCTCATTGCCTCATCCGTTTTACAATTGATTTTAACCCCAAGGCCAGGTCTCGCTGAATATCGGACTCTGTCGTCAGCTCAATCAATGGGATTTTAAATTTTGCTGTGATGCCATAAAGCTGTTGTCGGTTTTGATTCCAAAGGTGAGTGTATGCTTCCCTTCCGGCGATACTATCCGTATTGATAAACATTTTATTGGTCTGATCGATGCAGAACCCAAGAGTTCCGACAGGAAGGATGGACTGATCAGATCGATCATTGATGGCAATGAAAATAACGTCGCATCTCTTATTCAGCCTGCTCAACAGTGCATTATTATGAAGAATGCCATCCAGATCCATAAAATCGCTGATCAAATAAATCAGAGAACCGGTACGGGATACTCTATCGATATGTTGCAACGATTCATATATGGAAATAGAATGTTCTTCCCGGCAAGGTTGCGTGAATGTTTTCAACACGGTGCAAAACGATTTGCCGGTATTTTTGGAAGGAAACACTTGAACGCCTCTGAGGACATCCCCAAATAGGCATGCACTGACGCAATGATGCTGTTCAAGGCCTCGCCAGCCTAAAAAAGAGGCGGCATGGGCAGCTTGCACAGACTTGAATGTATTTTGTGTCCCAAACCGCATTGTCGCATTCATGTCAACGCAAAGGAGAATTTGCCTTTCGCGCTCTTCCCTAAACAGTTTTAGGTGGGGCAAACCTGTTCTGGCTGTCACCCGCCAATCAATACAGCGAATATCATCACCCGGAACATATTGACGAACAGAATCAAATTCGAGTCCTCGGCCCCGAAATGGGGAGTGATGATTGCCGGCAGCGCTCGACTTGACACATCGCTTCGAGGAGTGTTTGAAAGCATTTTTTTTTGCTTTATAAGCAATCAGGTCGTTAAAGTCAGGATAAAGCATAAGACCTCAAGGAATCGCCACCACTTCCAATAATTTCTTGATGATATCGTTTCGGGAAACCCCATCCGCTTCCGATTCAAACGAAGGGATGATGCGATGCCGTAATACCGGGCCAGCGACATGATGGATGTGGTTAGGGGCAACAAACTGATCACCCCTTAGCCATGCCAAGGCTTTAGCGCAACGAATCAATGAGAGGGTTGCCCTGGGAGAAACCCCATGGGCGAGCCACCTTGCAAGATCAGAGTCATATTTCTGAGGATAGCGTGTTGCCGAAACGAGGGACACGACGTAATTTTTCAATTGCTCGGAAATATAAACTTGAGAGACTGCCTGACGGGCTTGCAGCACTTCCTCTTTAGTGGTGATGGGCAAGGATGCCGACCCGGGCCGGTTTCTATTCTCATCCAATTCGATGATCAATAATTCTTCCTGGTGATTGGGGTAGCCAACCTCCAAGTGCATGATGAAACGGTCGAGCTGGGCTTCGGGAAGAGGATAAGTCCCTTCCTGCTCGATCGGATTTTGCGTAGCGATGACCATATATAACTCGGGCAAAGGATAGCTTTTATGGCCGACAGTCACTTGTTTCTCTTCCATGGCTTCGAGAAGGGCCGACTGCACCTTGGCAGGGGCGCGGTTGATTTCGTCAGCGAGCAAGATATGGTTAAACAGAGGGCCATTCCTGAAAATGAAATGACTTTTCTCATGAATATATATTTCGGTTCCAATGAGGTCTGAGGGCAATAGATCGGGTGTAAATTGGATACGATGGAAATCAGCCTCTATGCCATCTGCTATTGCTTTCGCTGAACGGGTTTTAGCCAGCCCCGGCATCCCTTCGATCAGGATATGTCCATCGGCTAAAAGGGCGACAAGCAGATGTTCAATGAGATGATGCTGACCTATGATCTTGCTTTGTATCGATTTAAGCAATTTAGACAGCTGGTGCTGTTGGTGGTCAATGCCATGGCTTTTCTTTTCTAGAATTTGTGACGACATAAAATTCTCTCAAGATAAATTCTTTCAGGTTAAAATTTACATCCAGTAGTATAGCGAGTAGTATAGCGAATGTGATTTCCCTTATCAACAAGAATTGTCACCACTGAAATTCGTACGGTAAAAATGTGACAAGGTGCAGAGAAAAAGAACGCAAAGATCGCGAAGATGGCGAAGAAAACGCGAAGAAACCCAAAGGGATTTCTTTGCGTTCTCTTCGCGTTTTCTTCGCGTTTTCTTCGCTATCTTCGCGTTGTAGAAATCAGGGTATGCATGTTTGCTTGGGGAACAGGATGAGCATGATCGCAAGCGGCAAGATAGGCAAGATAGAACAAGATATCTTGCCTATCTTGCCACTTGCGATCATGCTCATCCTGTTCCCCTAGGAACCATGCCTATCCTGCCTAAAATTTTTCAGTTTGTATTTATGTATTGATCTGCTATGATGGCCATTCAAAAAATATTCATTCAGACAAATTTCTATGTACCTTTGCCAATCGATGTTTTTTAGGGATTCAAGATGTTAATTGATGCAGAAATTATTCCTTACACCGAACAGAGAGCTATATTTTCTCCCTTGCAATTGACGAGGCTGGATAAATCGCGCATGCCGAAGCATATTGCTATTATTCCTGACGGCAATCGCCGCTGGGCAAAAAAGAGGCTGTCGAATATCCTGGAAGGACATCGCGAAGGATGCGATACTTTAATGGAAGCAGTCAAAGCAGCAAAAGAACTTGGAATCGAAAAGATCACTTTCTTTAGCTTTTCCACAGAGAATTGGAATCGTCTCCCTGAAGAAGTGATGGGTTTGATGCTTCTTTTTTCACAATACTTAATGGAAAATTGCGATGAAATGGTCCAAAGCGGCATTAAATTGGAAACAATTGGAGATCTGACCCCTCTGCCCCCTTTCCTGCGCAATGTGATTCAGGATGTGAAATCTGCTACAAGTGATTGTGAAAAAATCGTACTTATCCTTGCCTTGAATTATGGTTCAAGAAATGAGTTATGCCGTGCTTTTCGGACCATGCTTGAAGACTATGATCAAGGTGATTTGTGCAAGGATGAAATCAATGAAAAAACAGTTGCCCGCTACCTCGACACGCATCAATGGGGCGACCCTGATTTACTTATCCGTACGAGCGGAGAACTGCGGGTCAGCAATTTCCTTCTCTGGCAAATTTCTTATGCGGAAATCCATGTAGCCCCTGTCCTTTGGCCTGACTTCACCCCTGCTCATCTCATTGATGCGATTGTAGATTTTCAAGGACGCCAAAGACGCTGGGGTGGAGAATAATATATGCAATTCTCAAAGCAGTTCAAACAACGGGTTGTGATGAGCGCCATTGGCATCATTGGCCTTGCAATCAGCATCTACTTCTCTTTTTCCCCCTACTTTAAGTTTCTATTTATCTTGCTCAATGGAGCTGTCATCGGTTTGGCTTTAGTCGAATATTATCATCTTGCCCGCAACAAAGGTTTTCAACCCTCAGCCCCTTTTGGAATTGGATTTTCCGTTCTTTATCTCATTGTCCTCTCTGCCAGCTTGCACCACCCTTCATTTTCAGGTGTGCCTGCCCTTTTCCTACTCTTTTCGCTTTTAGTCCTTTTCTTGCTGTTCTTCAAGCATCAAGCTTTAGCGCTAGGCAACCTGGCCATCACGCTTTTTGGCATCGGGTACCTGACCATTCCCTTAAGCTGCGCCTTGCGCATCAATTATTTTTATCCACCAAATTCTATTGATGATGGAAGATTATGGTTGGCTTATGCTCTGATAACGACTAAAATGACCGATATAGGCGCCTACTTTTGTGGGAAAATTTTAGGGAGGTACAAGCTCGCTCCAACGATTAGTCCCAAAAAAACAATTGAGGGATCATTAGGGGGATTGGGTGCCTCGCTGATCTTTAGCGTAGTATTTGCTTTATTTACTTCCCATGTTGCCGTCTTTAAAATGACCTTTTTCCAAAGCATTTGGATTGGCCTCTCCATCAGTGTTCTGGCGCAAATCGGCGATTTGGCTGAGTCATTGTTGAAACGAGATGCAGGTGTAAAAGATAGCAGCCATCTCCCAGGTTTAGGAGGTGTTCTCGACATTGTCGACTCTCTGGTCTTCACACTGCCTTTTGTCTATTTGCTGCTCCATATGGGGGTCATTGGATACTAACCGGATTTTAACCAAAATGAATAGGTTAATATGATCATTACCATTGATGGATATATTGCGACAGGAAAAAGCTCTGTGGCAAAAAAGCTTGCGGAAGCCATAGGGTTTATTTTTTTTGATACAGGTGCCATGTACCGCACCCTGACATATGGCTTATTAAAGCATCACATCAACTTTCACAATGAAGAGGACTTAAAAAAGTTCCTCGATTCGTTTGATATGGATGTCAAGATTTACCGCCGGGAACGTCTATATTTCTATGAAGATGAAGATGTCACAGATAAAATCCGCAGCAGAGAAGTGACTGAAGCCGTTTCCGAGATTTCGGCCAATAAAGCAGTCAGGGATAAGTTGATTCTTCTGCAGAGGGAATTGTCTGTAGGTGTGAATGCCGTATTTGAAGGCCGCGATATGGGAACCGTCGTCTTCCCCAACGCAGAACTCAAAATCTTTCTCATAGGGCGCAATGAGATCCGTGCAAAGCGGCGCTTTGATGAGATTGTCCAGAAATACCCGGAACAAGCAAAAAACCTCACATTGGAACAATGTCTCGAAGACATCAACCGCCGCGACCATTATGATTCCACCAGGGAAAATTCCCCCCTTGTCCAGCCTAAAGATGCTCACGTCATCGACACGTCAGATCTCTCCCTCGACGATGTGGTCAATAAAATATTGGAAAGCCATGCCTCTTTGACCTGACCAATCTTAAGGGTATGTTCAATATTAATTTGAACAGACCCTAAACTGTCATTTCCATTGACACTTTTCCGTAAAATACCTATCATTGCCATAGAGGTATTCATGGATAAAGACACCATTAAGCAAGTTGTTCTTGAGCAAGAAAGGGCCAATAAAATTGCCACCACCGGCATTCAACGAGAACAATTGGCATCCATTGAATCTCTTGTTCCCCTGCCTCATGCCATCGTTATATCCGGTGTACGCCGATGCGGTAAATCAACGCTGATGAGGCAAATTCTCAAAAAGCACTATGAGGATCAATACTACTTTGTTGATTTTGAAGATGAACGTTTTGTCAATTTTACAACACAGGATTTCAATATTTTATATGAAGTATTGATCGAACTTTATGGATTAAAACAGGTATTTTTCTTTGATGAGATTCAAAATATTGAAGGTTGGGAACTTTTCGTACGTTGCATACACCGCGACAAAAATAAGGTCTTCATCACAGGATCCAATGCCTCTTTGCTAAGTTCGGAATTAAGTACCCGCTTGACCGGCAGGCATATTGTTGTTGAACTTCTTCCATTTTCGTTTAGAGAATATCTTCAATATTACCGAATCACATACAATGAAAAAAGCTTCTTGATTACCCAAGAAAAGGCAATTTTAAAAAAATACTTTAATGATTTCCTAGAAAATGGCGGTATGCCTGAATATCTGGAACACAAAAATCCTCTAGTCCTTAAAAATGTTTACGAAAACATCCTTTACAAAGATGTTATCGTCCGCTACGATGTTAAGGAAGTCAAGGCGATTCGTGAGCTGACTCTCGACCTTTTGAGTAACTTTGGCACCCCTTTATCGTATACAAATCTGAAAAATAGCCTGAACCTTGGAAGTGTCAATACTGTCAAAAATTACATCCACTATTTGGAAAATGCCTATTTGATTTTCACTCTGGATCGATTCTCATTTTCCGTCTCACAGCAGACTCTCCTGCAGAAGAAGGTATACGCCATAGACACAGGCCTGGTGAAACAGATTGCTTTTCATTTTTCTAATAAACAAGGGCGTTATCTTGAAAACATCGTCTATCTCGAGCTTAGAAGAAGATATAAGGAAATCTTTTATTATAAAACAGAAGGTAATTTGGAAGTGGATTTTCTCATCAGAGAAGGGACTAAAATTGCCCTTCTGATTCAAGTCACCGAAAGTTTAAAAGACCCAAAAACACGCGACAGGGAATATACGGCATTAGTCAAGGCGATGGGTGAGGTCCATGCCGAAAAAGGTCTGATCCTAACGCAGGATGAGGAGCCGGCTGACCCCGAGTTTCCCAAAATAGAGGTGGCAGCCATCTACCAATGGCTCTTGAAATAGATGACATATGGGAGTTTGAGATGTCAAAGCATAAATTGCCAATAGGCATTCAAGATTTTGAGACGATTATTTCCGAGGACTACATCTACGTCGATAAAACTGAATATATTTATGTAATGGTGACGCAAGGAAAGCATTATTTTTTATCACGGCCCAGACGTTTTGGAAAATCGCTGCTTATTTCTACTCTCCATTCCCTATTTTCGGGCAAAAAACATTTATTCAAAGGATTGTGGATTGAAAATGCTCCTTGGGAGTGGAAGCAATATCCAGTGATTTGTTTAGACATGTCAACCATCAACAATTCTTCCGATGAGGCCCTTCAACTTGATCTCATCCGGGCTCTAAACGAAATTGCACAGGAGCATGAGATCAGTTTGTCCGGTGTGACTGCAGCAAACTATTTAGAAAATCTGATCAGAAAGTTGTCGATAAAAGAAAAAGTGGTTGTTTTGATCGATGAATATGATCGGCCTATCATCGATCGTCTAGATGATATTTCAGTCGCAGCAAAAAACCGGGACATCCTGAAAGGGTTCTACAACATTTTGAAAGCGGAAGGGCGGCACTTAAAATTTTTGTTAATC
>Ga0206952_10159_pt2 | contig 16948 bp, 19 predicted proteins | sample Alteio_BWOrgHeat_39_FD_152966 | JGI IMG/M metagenome (GOLD analysis project Ga0206952, IMG submission 152966) | Enriched cells from forest soil in Barre Woods Harvard Forest LTER site, Petersham, Massachusetts, United States -... | ecosystem: Environmental > Terrestrial > Soil > Temperate forest >... | reverse complement strand
TAAAAACAGGTAGTTCAAATTCGTTACTCAATTTTTCTTTCCAGTTTTCAACAGGTTCTTTAATAATATTTTTTATTTTATTTCCTTCAGAATAACCAACCTGTGTAAAAGCCCAACCCGTGTTTATATGAATGCCGGGATTGACTAGAATTAATTTATAACCCTGGAGAGATAATTCAGCCGGTTCTAAAATTTCGCCCCGCTGTTGTGCAAAACATGGTTTATTAATGATGAAAAAAGGGCAATCACTTCCCAAGGCAAGTGCGTAATTCAATAATTGTTGCTGAGATAATTTTAAATTGAATTTATTATTCATCAGCTTTACCATGAAAGCGCCGTTGGCACTTCCGCCACCTAACCCTGCGCCTGCGGGAATGGTTTTGTGCAAATAGATTTTAACAGTCGGGAGTTGGGGAAAATTTTTTTTTAATAAATGATATGCTTTAACACAGAGATTGTTTTCAGCGTCACTTTCAATTTGTATTCCTGAAAGAAATAATTCGCAATCCTGTGCCGGATTGATGGATTGAATTATTTCAAGCACATCAAAAAAAGGTACCGGGTAAAAAACGGTTTCAATATTGTGATAACCATCTGGTCTTTTGCCGGGAATATATAAACCAAGATTTATTTTGCAGTTGGGAAAAACTATCAAAGTGAATAATTGTTGAAGCTTATTTACGTTTGTTTATCTCGTCTCTTATTTCAATAGCGCGTATATAATCTTCATGTTCCAAAACTTCGGTTAATAATTTTTGCAATTCTTCCAAACTCATCTTGCTTAAATCGCGATAAACTGAGGAGGCCGGATCCTGCACCGGTATCTCTGCCTTGCGTTGTTTGCCTTCGTCTTCCATTAAAATACCTGCATTTTCCAAAATGTTTTCATAAGTATAAATAGGGCAGCCAAATCGTACGGCAAGTGCCAGCGCATCGCTGGTCCGGCTGTCTATTTCAACTGTATCATGCTCATTCACGCATACAAGTTTTGAATAAAAAATGCCTTCCTGCAGGTCATTAATAATTATCTCCATCAACTCTACATTAAAGGCATACATAAAGTTTTTCATAAGATCGTGGGTAAGCGGGCGGCTGGGTTGCATTCGTTCCAGTGCTACAGCAATTGCCTGCGCCTCAAAACCGCCGATAACAATCGGCAAACGTCTTAATCCATTTACTTCTCCCAATACTACAGCATAAGAATGTGTTTGTGTTATGCTATGTGATAAGGCCACAATTTCTAATTCAATTTTCTTCATGAAAAATCCTTGCTTAAGCAACAAAAATAAAGATTTCAAAATTACTACTTAACCTTGCAGATATTACTGTATTAACTTAATTTAATTATTGAGGCAGCCAATACATATTATTATTGTAAAATAAAAAATCTTGTGCAAACCGCATGAATATTTTTATAACAGGAGCAACCGGGTATATTGGTAATAATCTTGCAAAAAAACTTGCAAATGAAGGAAACACAATTCATGCGTTGTGCCGTAATGTACATACTGAAGTATTACAACACCCTAATATAAAAATTTTTAGGGGCGATATTACAAACATTTCATCTGTACAAAAAGCGATAGAGAACTGCGGGCAGGTCTATCATTTGGCAGCGTATGCAAAAGTTTGGTCAAAAGATCCTTCTGTTTATTATAAGCTAAATGTTGAAGGTGCAAGAAATATTTTTGATGCGGCGCGAAATTCAGCAGTAAAAAAAATTGTATTTACATCAACAGGAGGAACGCTTGGCCCTTCTGCTAATAAACCTGTAACAGAAGGCGACAAAAGAATCGGCAAGCCGTTTACTGAATACGAAGTAAGTAAAACCGAAGCTGAAAATTTATGCCTTGAATATTGTAACAAGTATAATATGCATATCGTTACTGTAAATCCGCCCCGTGTATACGGGCCAGGAATTATAACAGAAAGCAATGCAGTTACAAGATTGATTAAATTATATATGGCTGGCAAATGGAAAATTATGCCGGGTGATGGAAAACGCACAGGCAGTTATGTATATATTGATGATGTAATAAAAGGCCACATACTTGCTATGCAAAACGGCAGGAAAGGAGAGCGGTATAATCTTGGCGGAGAAAATGCTTCGTACATTGAATTTTTTGATTTGCTTGCAAAGCTTACAGGCAAAAAAACACATTTAATAAAACTGCCGGTTTGGGCAATGATGCTTGCAGGAAATGCTTTGCAACTATATACCAAACTTACAGGCAAGCCTCCACTGCTAACACCGCCATGGATAAGAAAATATTATTACGACTGGAACGTGAGCAGTAAAAAAGCGCAAATTGAATTAGGTTATAGCTTTATACCACTTGAAACGGGTTTGCAAAAAACAATAGATTGGTTAACCAATAACGGGAAAATATGAAAATGTATACCCTGATAACCGGTGCAGGTGCAGGTATTGGAAAAGCATTGGCAATGGAATGTGCTTCAAGAAAAATGAATGTATTGCTTGTTGCTTTGGAAGGACCAGAACTTGAAACCACAATTACTGAAATCAAACTAAAATATAACGCAGAATGTCATGGTTTAGGAATTGATCTGAGCCACCCGGAATCCTTTTGCAAAGTGTATAAATGGGTAAAAGAAAACAACTTTAATATAAATATTCTCATCAATAATGTTGGTGTTGGTTCTAAAGGAGATTTTGACCATACAAAAACTTTTTTTTATGAAAAGCAACTGCAATTAAATATTCATACAACGACTATGCTTACTCATTTATTTTTAAATGATTTAAAAGCAAATGCTCCATCACACATAATGAATACAGGCAGCATGGGCGGATTTTTTATAATTCCGGGCAAAACAGTGTATGCTGCATCTAAAGCTTATGTTTATTTTTTCAGCAAATCATTACGGCTGGAATTAAAGCCGCACAATGTAATAGTTAGTGTGTTATGCCCCGGCGGAACAGACAGCAACGAGAACACGATTGCAATTAATAAAGAATTAAAAGGCATTGCCAAATATTCCATTTTAATGCCTGAGCGTGTTGCAAAAGAAGCAATTGATAAAATGCTTACAGGCAAAGCGAGGATTATTCCGGGAACGATCAACAAAATTTATTATCATATCAGCAGGATAATACCCGAATTTATACAACAGATTTTTGTATACTACGCCTTCAGGCACGTGGATAAACATAAATATTAACCGTTCTGAATTATACTGTAACTTTCTGTTGTAAACTGCTAATCATTATTTCAAAAAAAATCTTTATGAAAAAACTCATTACTGCATCGGCATGCATTTTAATTTTCGCTGCCTGTAATAAAACATCTACCCTTGATCAAATTAATACCAATGCGGTTGATAATGCAGCCGGAGTTCAGCTGCAAACACCGCAACAAATAACTGCATTTATAAAAAAAGTGCTGAACAGCAAGGAAGAATTTAACTGGAGCGATGCACCGGATATTACAGTATACAGTGCTGTTATGCATAGCAGTGATCACATGGTTTCTGTTGGTTATAAACCTGCAGATGAAAAAAATGTGGAACAGCGTTTAACCAAAATAAATATTCACGATAACAAATGGTCGGCAACAAAAATGCAGGTGATACAATTAATATTACAACAGGAAAGAGCTGTGCATCCGCAATTAAAAGCAGAAGATATTGAAGTATGGAAAGAAAATAAATTACCGGTTATTGATGTAAAGATTGATAACATCAACACCATAAAATTATTGCGCAATAGTAAACTGATCCGTTATGTAGAACCGATGGGTTATGAACCTGAAGATTTTGATAAGGCTTTATATAACCAGATGTCAACTGCTCTTGGTGCAGGTTGTGGCGGTTATGATGGCGAAACCAATTTGCAGGAAGGAGATGATTATAAAAATATTGCGCCGGGTGCAAAACAATCATGGAATTATATGTATCACAATATTCCGCAGGCATGGAAAATAAGCACCGGCGCAGGCATAAAAATAATGGTGATTGATACCGGCGTTAGTCCTGACCAGGATAATATGAACAGCCAGTTTAACCAGGGTTATTCATCAGGCAGAACTATCCAGAAAATCTTTACGTTGCCCGGCGCAACAAGTGCAGATGATAACTGTGGCCATGGTACTGCTATGAGTAGCACTGCAACTGCACCGCGCTGCATTGACGGTAATTCATGCGGTATTGCATATAACAGTAATCTTGTTGTTTGCAAAGCGGTAAATGATGTAATTATAAATAGCAGCGATGAAGTGAAAGGCGTTTCAGATGCTTATACGTATGCAGCAGATGACGCATCAATTAAAATTATAAGTATGAGTGTTGGCCGGCTTACTACTTCTTCACAAATAAAAGATGCCATACAATATGCTTATGATAAAGGCAAACTGATGTTTTGCGCAGGCGGAACTTCTACTGATTTTACCACCTGGATCGGCGTGATTTTTCCTGCAACATTGCCTACAGTAGAAGCTATAACCGGCGTGCAAAATGTAAGTCCTTTAAAGGCTTGCGGAGATTGCCATAAAGGCACTCAAATTGATTTTGTAATTGTAATGGAAAAAACCAGCGACAAACTAAACCCGCTTTGTAATGCTGTAAGCGGTGATGTGCCTTCAACAGTTGGCGGCTCTTCTGTTGCCACTTCAAGTTCTGCAGGCATTGCTGCGCTGGTGTGGAGTGCTCATTCAACTGAAACAAGAGAACAGATTGTGCAAAGGCTTACTACAACAGCAAGTTCATACCCAACCAAAAATAAAAATTTTGGTTACGGAAAATTGAATGCGCTGGCTGCGATAAATCAGTAATATTTTGTGGTGATACAGTAACAGTGGCTGTGTTTGCAAAATGGAGTTGCGTATATATGAGTTAGTGGCAACCTTAATCATCTGTCACAAATTAAATTACGACAAATTTGAATCTTAAATACATACTTCGCAACCCAATCCTAACATTTTTCTTATTGAGTGTATTTCAATGTTGTTGTCTCAGCTCAAAGAACACATCGCTTGGAAGTGACTATAAGTTAAGTGAGTACAGTTATAAAGAGACTGACATAATGTATTGTTTTGATAACTGTTGTAACTCAGGTTATACAGTTATACCCAACACAGTTATGGCTTACAATTTTGATGATAACTGGATTATAGCTAAAAATGATTCCAACTTTGATAATCACAGAAGCGACTTTGCTTATTGGATATTCAAAAAAAACTTTTCTTCAAGCAAAGAAAATATGTATGATAGCATTAAAGCTAATTTGATTGGTCCGCTGGACTCTGCAACATTCTATAAAATGCTTTCCAAGAGAAGTATACATCTTCAATTAATCAATTATTGAATAAAGGTAGCCGCTAACATTGTATTTGTAAAGTATGGCTGACAAGCCGCATTGTACAGGAGTAATTTTCATTTTTTGTTTGGCTATATTAAACTTACTGCGATTCATACAATAAAAATAAATATCCCAATACGGGAACTTTGTGTACCTTCGACAAAACTTTCAATTGAGAGTAATTGCAAAGAAGATACTTAGGGAATTCTGGCAAAGACATGCAGATTGTGAACAACAATTAAAAGCCTGGTTCCAGGAAACAAGTAAATCTGAATGGAGAAATACAAAAGACATTAAAAATGAGTATCCTTCTGCAAGTTTTCTCGCCGACAATAGAGTTGTATTTAATATTAAAGGAAATCATTACAGATTAGTTGTAAAGATTAATTACGATTATCAAATGGTTTGGATAAGGTTTATCGGAATGCACTCTGAATATGATAAAATTGACGCAACAAAAATTTAAATAAAAATGAAGCCAATAAAAACAAAGAAAGATTATAATCAAGCTTTGGAAAGACTTGAATTAATTTTTGATGCTAAGAAAGGCTCAAAAGATGGAGATGAACTTGAAGTTTTAAGTATTCTCGTTGAAAAATATGAGGATGCAAATTTTCCAATAGGACTTCCAGACCCAATTGAAGCAATAAAATTCAGAATGGAGCAGTTAGGTTACAATCAATCTGACCTTGCAAAAGTTGTTGGACTTAAAAGCAGAGCCAGTGAAATTCTAAGTAAGAAAAGAAAGCTTTCACTTGAAATGGTTCGCCAACTTCATGACAAGTTAAAGATACCAACGGATGTGTTAATACAGGCTTATTAAAAGAAACACGAACACCCAACATAAAGTATTGCTGCAAGCGGGCACAGACAGGAATGCTAATATCAGCCTATCGCCAAGCCCTGAACGTTGGTATCAATTAAATAGAACATTATTCAAATTTTTTAAACAGAAACGATGAAATTAACAAATAACAAAATTCTAATCACAGGTGGTGCAAGCGGTATTGGGTTAGGACTAACTGAAAGATTTATCCAGGAGAACAATACAGTTATCATTTGTGGAAGACGCGAAGCAGTGCTAAAAGAAGTTGCCGAAAAGTTTCCAACTGTGATTACTAAAGTATGCGATTTGTCGGTTGAAGCAGACCGTATTGAACTCTACAATTGGGTTGCAGAAAACCACAATGATTTAAATGTATTAGTAAATAATGCAGGTATTCAAAATTGGATGAGTGTTTCTGACAGCAGCTTTTATCAAAAGGCTAATCAGGAAATTACAATTAATGTTTTAGCGCCTATTCATTTAACAACCCTGTTCACGAACTTAAAATCGTTGGAAACTATTATTAATGTTACATCAGGCTTAGCTTTTATTCCGCTTGCAAAAGTTCCTGTTTATTCTTCAACAAAAGCATTTATGCGTTCGTTCACACTTTCATTAAGGCGCATGCTGAAATCAACGGGTATTGAAGTAATTGAAATGATACCACCAGCTTTAAACACAGACCTTGGTGGAAAAGGTATACACGATGGACAACCGGCTGTCAGTGATTTTGTAGAAGCTGTATTTCAACAGATGAAAGAAGGAAAAACAGAATTGACATTTGCAACAAGTGAAACAAGAGCAAAAGCAAATAATGAAGTTATAGCTGAATATTTTAATAAACTGAATCCTTGACCGATTGAGTGACGATAGCATGAACAGTTTGACTATTACGATACCTCATTGCCACAACTTTTGCCAACTCAAACATGATACTTATCCCGTATCATTTTAATAAGATGTATTGTTGATGCTTCTTTTTGTCTTGCCCTGCTTGAATTGATAATGATGATGGCGCTGTAATAATGCAGTACGCCAACAAATTCATCAATGGTTGTTTTATCATTTGTAAGCAATGGCGGGTTTGAGTTGGGCGGAATAACCTTGTACGGAAATCTTTGCAGCATTTGCTGAAACACCGCACCATCAAATACTTTTACAACATAATCTGTATAAGCATACATTTTCTGAAGTTGCAATTGTGCCTGTTCTTTAAAATCATTCTGGGAAGCATAATACCTGGAAATAGAATCTGAAAGTGCATCGTCATTTACAAGCCGTAACGAACCGGAGCTTTTCATTTCTTCATACGTTCTGTCGGTTAAAATAAGTCTTCCCAAACCTGTTGTAATAACCCTTGCATAATAATACATGGTTTGCCCGTATTTATCATGATCAGGATTTCTTATTAAATGAATGAGTGAATCTATTTGTGCAATAGTTGTGTTTGTATGTAAATAAAAATTGTTCATGTTAGCAGTATCAGCTTTCAGATCTTCTGCCATTGATTTCATAAACTCTTTTTCACGGTTATGATCCGCATTATTCTCTCTTATGTTTTCTGCAATAAAACCTAAGAATACCGCAAGAAAAAGCATTAAGAACTCAAGTATGTATTCAGAAATTTTTTTCTTGTGTGTTACATGATGCGGATGATGAACTTCCATTGTATGTGTTGCAGTTTTTAGTTGTAGTTGTTTAAACAGGATAATATATTACTGTTGTTTGTCTGGTTTTAATGAAACAAAAAGTTCTGCTTTCAGCATCCATATTCCGTTTCGTTTAATCCACATGGCAGCATAATTACCGCCTTTGCTGTATGTATGGATGCCGGTCCATTTGCCGCTCTCCCAGGCCATTGTATCATTATCGCTTACAACAATTTTTTCAGGAGTTCGTACATATACAACCTGGGCATTACTGTTAAAAAGTGCTTGCCATGAAGCTATAATATTTTCTTTGCCGGTTTCATAAGTGCCGCGTCCAATAACCTGAACAAAATCGTCAAGCCAGAATTGCGCAATACCATTTACATCATGTTTTGCAATAGCCTTGTTAGATAAAGTTCTGTACGATTTTATAATGGCAACATCATCATCGTGGTTTTGCGCATATAAAAATTGTGCAGCTAATACAAAAACGAAAATGAAAATTGCTCTCATGATTTTAGTTAAATAGTTTATGCAAAGCTGGATGTTGTTTTGGTTTTATTTAATATCAAATGTAATTGAGACTAATTAATAAGAGCGAATGTTTAAAAAAAATTACTTTATATACCATGCGGTTTTGTTGTGGCTAGCGTTTTACCGTATAATGCTGTTAAGCTATCGCGTTACACAAAACTGCTTTTATTTTTGATAACTGCATTTGAAAAAATTTCATCAGTACATACAACAATGAAAAAAGTCTATATAAAATCCACTTTAACTTTTTTTCTTGTTTGGATATATAGTTATTCCAATGCGCAACAACAAAAAATTTCATTAAAAGATTCTGTTGACAGATCATTTGACCTCAGCGATTATATTATACACGCAAACGGTTTTGTTCCTGTCCCATACATACTTACCGAACCTGCACTTGGAGGTTTTGGTATTGCAATAGCGCCCATATTTATTAAGCAGAAACCGCCTTATATTGATTCTGTTAAAGGCAACATTGTATACACGCCGGTTGCTCCGGATATAACAGGGGGAGTTGGTTTGTACACTGTAAATGGTAGTTGGCTTACGGGTGTGTTTAAGCGTGGAACGCTTATAAAAAGCAGGATAAAATATACGATAGGAGGGGCGTATGGCGACATCAACATGGCATTTTACAGAACAATACCGCAATTGGGTGAAAAAAAATTTGAATTCAGTATAAAAGCATTGCCTGTTTTTCTACAGGCCGCCAAGCGCATTGGTCAATCAAATTGGTATGCCGGTATTAAGTATCTTTTTTTAAAAACAAATGTGGATTATACCGGCGATAGTTTATTAAAGCCGGAATTTGTAAAACCGCAGGAATATTCAAGTACGGTAAGTCAGTTAGGTGGTGTAATAGAACTGGATAACAGGGATAATGTGTTCACGCCGGATAATGGTATAAAACTGCATTTTGATGCAGAAGGTTCAAATAAAGCTTTAGGCAGTGATTATGATTATTGGCGGTTGAATTATTACATGTATGCGTACAGGCAACTTTCAAACAAATTGGTTGGCGGATTACGCATAGACGGTCAGCAGGCATTTAATAATCCGCCTTTTTTTATGTTGCCTTATGTGAACATGCGTGGCATACCAAGCTGCCGTTACCAGGGCAATGCAAGTGTAGTAACAGAAGCAGAATTCCGGTGGGATTTTATCCAGCGCTGGAGCCTCATGTTTTACGGAGGCACGGCCAAAGCATTTGATGAATGGGATAGCTTTGGACAAGCTGATTGGTTGTATAGTTATGGAACAGGTTTCAGGTATTTGATAGCAAAGAAATTTAAACTACGTATGGGAATAGATATTGCACGCGGTCCTGAAGAATTTGCTTATTACATAGTTTTTGGAAGTAATTGGCTGAAATAATTCAAATGTTTCGCCGCAGTTAGTATTGTTCATCTATTGAAGAGGAGTAAAAGAAATCTAATTAGAAAAGCATCAACTATTTTTCAATATATTACCATTAAAAAAACCCAACAAATTTCAAATGTTAGGTTTTGCTATAATTATTTTATGTAACTAATTTATTGCTGCGGCTTAGGATTAAATTCCGGTTTTGGCATTAATGCTTTGCGGCTTAATTTAAATTTACCCGTACGAGCATCCAAACCTATTAATTTTACTTTTACAATATCGCCTTCGTTTAAAACACCTTCCATTGTTTCCAAACGTTTCCAGCTTACTTCGCTTATATGCAGCAAGCCTTCTTTCTTTGGTAAAAACTCAACAAAAGCACCATAAGGCTGAATGCTTTTTACTTTAGCTTCATATACTTCGCCAACCTGCGGAACAGCAACAATTCCTTTAACCCATCTTAACGCTTTTTCAACGCTTTCTTTATTAGTTGAAAATATTTTTACTTCACCAAAATTGCCAATTTCTTCAATGTTAATAGTAGTGCCTGTTTCTTTCTGAATTTCCTGTATAACTTTCCCGCCGGGCCCTATAACTGCACCAATAAATTCTTTATCTATAATTAATTTTTCCAATCTTGGCGCATGAGATTTTACTTCATCTCTTGCAGCTGGCATCGCTTCATACATAGCATCCAATATATGCAGTCTTCCTTTGCGTGCCTGCTCCAAAGCTTCACGCATTACTTCCATACTAAGACCATCAATTTTAATATCCATTTGCACCCCGCAGATACCGTCACGTGTTCCGGTAACTTTAAAATCCATATCGCCTAAATGGTCTTCATCACCCAAAATATCTGTAAGAATTGCATATTTATTATCGCTTGATCTTGTGATCAATCCCATTGCAACACCGCTTACATGTTTAGGCAATGGAACACCTGCATCCATCAAAGCCAACGAGCCTGCACAAACTGTAGCCATTGAAGAAGACCCGTTGCTTTCTAAAATATCGCTTACTATACGTACAGTATAAGGATAGTCCTTACCCGGCATCATTTGTTTTAAGCTGCGCATAGCAAGATTTCCATGACCAACTTCTCTTCTGCCTGGTCCGCGCATCATCTTTACTTCGCCCGTAGAAAACGGCGGAAAATTATAATGTAAAATAAAATTGCTGTATTCGCTTGTAGCAGCACTTTCAACCAACAATTCATCTAAAGGCGTTCCTAAGGTAACGGTGGTTAAAGATTGTGTTTCGCCTCTTGTAAACAATGCAGAGCCATGTGGTGAAGGCAATACATCAGTTTCCATATTCAACAAACGTATTTCGTCCAGTTTGCGGCCATCTAAACGTTTCCTGTCATCAAGAATCATATTACGTACAACTTCCCACTGCAGGTCTTCATAATATTTTTTTGCAAGCTTAATGTGTTCTTCGGTCGTATCCTCAGGCAAACTCAAAAGCATTTCATCTTTTATCAGTTTGAAGGCTTCACTTCTTTCCGCTTTTGCAGTACCGCCTGAAGCAACCTGGTATAAACGTTCTTTACAAAATAAAACTACTTTTTCTTTTAATTCGTCGTTATGTTCCGGTTCAGCATATGAACGTTTTTCAGAAGCGCCGAGTTTATCACGCAATTCCTGCTGCGCTTTAATTTGTATGCGGATGGCATCGTGTGCAAGCTGTAAAGCGTTTATAAGGTCTTCCTCGCTGCATTCTTTACTTTCACCTTCCACCATCATCAGGTTTTTTTCTGTGGCAGCGATCATAAAATCCATATCAGCTTTAGCAAGCTGTGAACGGAGTGGGTTTATGATCATTTCGCCATCAACTCTTGCAACACGCACTTCAGAAATAATTTCTTTGATTGGAATATCTGAAACTGCTAAAGCTGCACTTGCGGCTAAACAGGCAAGCGAATCAGGAACAACTTCTGCATCTGAAGAGATAAGTGTAACAAGCACCTGTACATCACAGAAATAATCTTCAGGAAATAAAGGGCGCAACGCACGGTCTATTAAGCGACTGACAAGTATTTCATAATCGTTTAACCTGCCTTCGCGTTTGAAAAATGAACCAGGAATTCTGCCTGCTGAAGCAAATTTTTCATTGTAATCAACCGTAAGCGGAAACCAATCCTGGCCAACTTTAGGTTCTCTGGAGGCAACAACCGTGGCCAGAATAATACAATTACCTTGTCTTATTGTAACAGCACCATCAGCCTGGCGCGCAAGCCTTCCTGTTTCTATAAAAACTTCCTGGCCGTTTGGCAGTTTAAAACTGGTTTGTATTGGTTGGGATAACATACTTAATAAAATTAAATGAGAGAGAAAATTATGAGAATAACTCAGCGTTAAGCTTTACAGAAAACCGGCTTGCAGAATAACGAGACTGGATATTGCTTAAATAAAGTACTCCCAACTGTTATTAGTTGGGATTCTATTATTTATACAACTTACTTTCTAAGACCAAGTTTTTCAATTAATGCACGATAATCCTGCAGATTGTGTTTTTGAAGATAGGTAAGTAAACGCTTGCGTTGACCAACCATGCGCATAAGACCACTATTTGTGTCGAAGTCTTTCTTGTTATTCTTCAAGTGTTTGGAGATACTTGTAATACGTTCTGTTAATAAAGCAATTTGTGCTTCAATAGAACCGGTGTTTTCTGCTTTACCGCCAAATTCGGCAAAAATGTTTGTTTTTTTTTCAGTAGTTAAATAAGACATCTTAATTAATTTAATTGCATCCGTATTTTTTTTTCTTCTTGTTTAAGGCGGCAAAAGTAAATAAAATATTGAAAAACTGAATTATGTTTCTTAATGCTTTTCCTAATTGGCGTTCATTGCAGGTAAAGATAATCTTGCAAGAGTGTCAGGAATTTTTACAGCTGCAAGCTGAATTGATTGGGCAACAGGCCAAACAAAATTGGCATTGATTATTTTAGATGCCTGGGTATAATATTTGTCAGGATAATAATTAAAAAAGCAGCTTCCCTCTTTAATACAATTAATGATGTTTTTTACTTCAGATGAAGGAACTGCCGGGCAACCAAAACTGCGGCCCATCATGGTACCGTTTAAAGCGCGTTCTGCATTTACATAGTCGCTGCCGTGCATTACAATCGAGCGTGTTCTTACATTGTCATTAAACCCGTTTTCCATGCCATCAAGGCGCATGCTGTAACCATTATCTCCATTATATGTTTCTGCAGTTATCATAAAACCTAAAGAACTTTTATGAGAATCATCACTATTGGAAAAGCTGGTAGCGTAATCATTGCCTGAATTTTTACCGTGGGCAACATAAGTATTAAAAAGAATTTTTCGCTGAATAAGATCCAACACAAATAGCCTTTTTTTGCTACTGCTTTGGCTATAATCGCAAATGGTTAAAAGGCCTTGTTTTAACAATTTATTTTGTGAAAGCAGGTATTCATAACCTTTACAAGCTGAAAAAAACACAGATCGCGATAATCCCTTTGCATTTAAATTCATTGATTGATAGAGGGAATCTATCCAATAATTAACTTCAAGCGAATTATCGGTACCAGAAGTAACTGCAATACCATTGTTATTATTGGAAATTGTATCAGCGGTATTGTTGTTTTTTACTGTTAACATAGAAGAGAAAAAAACAACACAAGCCGCACAGGCTAATAATAATTTTTTTTTCATTAAGCTAAAATGTTGACTTAGTTAAAAGGATAATTGGGCAATTTATAACAGGAAAAATCCTGTTTTATTGTGGACTGCAAAGATAAGTGCAAGCTTCAAAATGTTTTGATAACAAATTGTTATAGCGCCTTTAAAATAAAAAAAGCCTCTTCATTGAGGAGGCTTTTAATCAAAATAAAGTGAATTAAAGCTTATTAATTGCCACATCGTCTACTACATGTGAGGCAGTACTTATTTCATAATTATCTTCAATATTTTTATTGTTTGAAGTAATGGTGAAATAATAACGATCATTATCAACATCTCCCTTTAACAACTTAAATTGTTTTTGAAAATTAACATCATTAAAAGATTTTGAAAACAATACATCACCATTGTTATTTTTAATGGTTAAAGTAAAATTGTCTCCTTTTTCATTATTGATATGAACTTGAAAAAGCAATGCATCCCCGGTGCTGCCGGTAAACTGAATGTTTGTGTTTTCGCCTGATAATATTTCGATATTACCTTTACTAAAAGCTGCGTTGCTGCTGAATGATGTAAGCAATACTGACGCTGATAAAAAAGCTGCTACAATTAATTTTTTACTTGTGAATTTTAAAAATGCTTGTTTCATGTTTTTAGTTTTTAATGTCAAAAAATATAATCATACATAACAATCAACCGAGCTGGCAAACATTTCACGAAGCAAACAAGAACAGTTTATTTGGGGCTGATTCAGAAAGAATCAAATGTGTAAATAATACACATTAATACCAGGAATTTAAAAAAGTAACCTTTCCTGCAAAAGAAATAATCCTTACAACTATTAGCTTAGCTAATGATTGAACTATCGACAGATTTCCAAAGCAAATCTTTTAGTTCGGTAAGGTTTTGTTGTGTTACGGAAGAAATGTATATATGAGGAATATTTTCAGGCAATTCTTTTTCAATTTCAGTTTTTAATTCATCATCAAGCATATCGCTTTTACTGATAGCAATTAAAAAATCTTTTTGTAATAACTCCGGGTTAAATTCTTTCAACTCAGACAATAAAACCTCAAATTCATTTTTATGGTTTTTGCTATCTGCAGGAATTACAAATAGTAAAACTGCGTTGCGTTCAATATGCCGCAGAAACCTGTGCCCCAAACCTTTACCTTCTGCTGCGCCTTCTATTATGCCAGGTAAATCTGCTATACAAAAAGATTTTCCATCCCGGTAATCAACAATGCCTAATTGGGGCGTAAGTGTTGTAAAAGCATAATCTGCAATTTTTGGTTTAGCTGCAGTAAGTACAGAAAGCAAGGTTGATTTACCCGCATTTGGAAAACCAACCAAACCCACATCTGCCAATACTTTTAATTCAAGTGTTTTCCAGGCTTCAATTCCCGGTTCGCCGGGCTGAGCATATTCTGGCGCCTGGTTGGTAGCTGTTGCAAAACTTGCATTTCCCAAACCGCCTCTGCCGCCCGGTATCCAAGTTACTTCTTTTCCATGTTCTAAAATTTCTGCTTCAATTTTGTTTGTTTCTTCGTTCCTGGCAATTGTGCCAAGTGGCACTTCAATTATAATATCTTTTCCGTCTGCTCCTGTTCTGTTGTTTTTGCTTCCTCCTTCTCCATCTTCTGCAATTACATTTTTATAATAGCGAAGATGCAGCAGCGTCCATAATTGTTTGTTTCCGCGAAGAATAATATGGCCGCCCCTGCCGCCATTGCCTCCATCAGGCCCGGCCTGAGGATTAAATTTTGTACGCATGAAATGCCTGCTGCCTGCGCCGCCATGGCCGCTGCGGCAAAAAATTCTTATATAGTCTATAAAATTGTTTTTTTCCATCGCAAAGCAAAACTAACATCAATTCACTACTTAAATTTCTTATTACATTTGAGCACTAATGAAAAGAATTGCTTCCATTGCCTTACTAAACCTGCTTTTGTTTTTTAAAGTTTCTGCTCAGCAACCCGATAGGATATATATGCCTGATATTCACTCTGTAAAATTATTTATTGCCGGCAACCAGGACGCATATCCAATTATACAATTAAATGCAACCTATATGATGGAGTTGCATTTTGATGATCTTAATGCCGGTATAAAAAACTATAATTACACGTATGTTTTATGTGATGCAGACTGGACTCCTGTTGATTTAACCCCGTTTGATTATTTGCAGGGCTTTACACAAGGACGATTGGGTCAATATCGTTCATCATCTGTTGCTAAAACAAAATATATTCATTATCAGGCTTTGCTGCCTGAGCAAAGTTGTATGCCTAAAGTAAGTGGCAATTATTTATTAAAGGTTTATTTGAATGGCGATACATCAAAACTTGCATTCACACGCCGTGTATTGGTTTTAAATAATATAATTCCTGTGGGTGCAAAAATTACACAGCCGTTTAACACACAATTATTCCGCACACATCAAAAAGTACAGTTTACGGTTGATAAGACCAAACTGAATATTTTAAATCCGCAGCAACAATTAAAAGTAGTGGTACTGCAAAACTTTCGGTGGGATAATGCAATTACAGGAATTCCGCCAACATTTATGCGCGGTAATATTTATGAATACAGCAGTGATAATAATTTTGTTTTTCCTGCAGGCAGAGAATATCGCTGGGTTGATTTAACAAGTTTCCGCTTTCAGAGTGAACGTGTTGACAGCGCAGATTTAAATACAAAACCTTTTACTGTATGGCTTAAGCCAGACCCGCAACGCACCACCATGCGTTATGTAACTTATGTTGATTTAAACGGTATGTATAATATAAGCGCTACAGATGTAAATAACCCGTGGTGGCAGGGCGATTATGCTAATGTTCATTTCACTTTTATTCCGCAAAATGAAAATGAGTTTGTAAACAAAAAAGTATATTTAATTGGTGAGCTTGCAACAGGCAATTGTGATAATGCAGAATGTATGATGGACTATGATCCAGATAAAAAAATATATGAAAAAACTTTGTTGCTTAAACAAGGATATTATTATTATACTTACGTTACTAAATCTTTAAACGATAAAAAACCAATAACCGAAACCGCAGATACAGAAGGAAATTATTCAGAAACAGAAAACAGCTATACCATTCTGGTATATTATCGTTCATTAAGTAATAGAGCGGATGAATTGGTTGGCGCAGTAACTATTGACAGCCGGAATATAACTCAGCAATAAACTTTAAACATTAATCATTATTTTTGCGACGGCAGGTCTTACACGACCAGCTCCTGTTGAACCCTCCCAGGGCCGGAAGGCAGCAAGAGTAAACGGTTGTAGCGGTGCGATGTAATAAGCCTGCCATTTTTTTATACCCCCTAACCCCCTGAAGGGGGGATATAAGCTCTCAGGGTTTCTTCACAGTTAATTAAAGTCCCTTTAGGGGTTTCAGAATATGAAATTTTTTATAGATACAGCAAACCTTGCGCAAATAAAAGAAGCAAATGATCTTGGAATTTTAGATGGGGTTACAACTAATCCATCTTTAATGGCTAAAGAAGGAATAAAAGGCCAGTCTGCATCACATAAAACATACGTGTAATTATAGTTTTTTATACCGGCATTAAGATCATCAAAATGCAACTCCATCATATAG
>Ga0206952_10191_pt1 | contig 17209 bp, 11 predicted proteins | sample Alteio_BWOrgHeat_39_FD_152966 | JGI IMG/M metagenome (GOLD analysis project Ga0206952, IMG submission 152966) | Enriched cells from forest soil in Barre Woods Harvard Forest LTER site, Petersham, Massachusetts, United States -... | ecosystem: Environmental > Terrestrial > Soil > Temperate forest >... | reverse complement strand
CTTTGTTTTGCAATAGCTGCCACATTGTTCAACGAATCCTGTATCCGTTGTTGTTCTTTTTGCTTTGCAATAGCAGCAACATTTGCTAGAGAATCATTGATCTCTTTTTGCCGTTTCTTTATAAAAGCATCAGCAGCTTCTAAAGAATCTTTTACCCGTTGCTGATTTCTTTGGTTAGCGATATTTAATGAATCAGTAATTTTTTGCAACCTTTTTTTTGCAATTGCAATAGCTTTTCTTACTGAATCTTCGTTTACTTTAGGTTGGTCAGGATCAGCAGCAATAATAATATCAGGCTGCTTTTTTATGCAAGGTGTGTAAAACGCAATGTCTGAAGACGTTCCGTAAAGATCTACAAGATAACGTTGCATTGTTGTATCATAATCACACAATAACCTGTAATAAACAGATACACCATCGCAATTTTGCTGGCAGCCGGAAATTAGTGATTCTATGGCTGTTGTGAAAAAGCGTCAACAGCAAATACAGGACTCTTTAGCAACCGTTGCTGCTATTACAAAGCAAAAAGAACAACAGAGAATAAAAGACTCTTTAAATAATGCGGCATTGATTGCAAAGCAGCGGCAGCAACATATTGACGACTCAACAAAGAATGCCATTGCGCTTGCAAAAAAACGGCAGCAGGAAATTGATGACTCTTTGGTTGTTGTAAAAAAAAGACAGCAATTCGTAGCAGATTCCATTAAAATGGCAACAACGGCAGTGGTTGCTAAGAATGCGCCGGGAAGCACTGACACAGCAAAAATTTCTACCAAAAAAGCATTGGAAACAAGAACCAATGTATTGCTTCAAACATATCATATTTCAACACCTGATATTTTGATAGAGCTGTTTGATAATGCTCAAATAGATGGAGACAGGGTTAGCGTTTATCACAACAATACTTTGATCGTAAATAATAAAATGCTTTTAAAAGATCCTATAACTTTTAAAATTCATGCTGATACTGCTAACCGTTTGCATGAGTTTGTTATGATTGCTGAAAATCTCGGAACCATTCCGCCAAACACAGCGCTGATGCGTATTACAGTGGGTACGCAGGTATATAAATTAGGTGTAAGAACAGATCTTCAAACCAATGCAAAAATTGTTTTTTATTATGATGGTAATTAATGTTGCACGCAAGCCTGCAAGTTGTACATAAAGAAGCCGAGAAATATCTTTTGCTTCTTTGCGAAACCTTTATGTTTTTGCGGAAAAAAATATGCTGTTATTTATTATCAACTGCATGCAACAGAATCAGTATTTTTGAATGGGTGGCGATGGAATACTGTTTGAATTAATCATAAACTGTTTTATTTATATACCTCCAATAATTCAATTGCTTCCATTGCTTCTTTCACATCATGCACACGTAAAATATTTGCACCATTTAATAAAGCAATTGTATTTAAAACAGTAGTTCCATTCAATGCTTCATCAGCAGTTATGTTCAGGGTTTTATACACAGTTGCTTTTCTTGAAAGCCCTGCCAGTATTGGTTTTTCAAGCATTTTAAAAATGGAAAGATCTTTTAATAATTGAAAATTATGCATGATAGTTTTTCCAAAACCAAAACCAGGATCGATAATTACATCATTAATATTCTGCAGCCTGCATTGTTCTGTTTGCTGAATAAAAAAATCAAGTATTTCGCGTGTTACATTTTCATAAACAGGATCTTTCTGCATGGTTTCCGGTGTGCCTTTAATATGCATACATACATAAGGCACACTTAATTTGCCAACTGTTGCCAGCATATTTTCATCCATTGTTCCGCCGCTTATATCATTCACAATTGATGCACCTGCAGCAACAGCCTGCTCTGCAACGATTGCATGGTATGTGTCAACCGAAATAAATGCAGCCGGAAAATTTTTATTTACAGATTCAATAACAGGCAGCACTCTTGCGGCTTCTTCATCAACAGGTAATCTTGTGCTTTGCGGCCTTGTGCTTTGGCCGCCAATATCTAAAATAGTTGCACCTTCTTCCAGCATTTTTTCGGCTTGTTGCAAAGCTGCTTCTTCAGTCTGCAAACGACTTGTTTTGTAAAACGAATCGGGCGTAATATTTAAAATGCCCATTATAATGGGTTTATTAATTATAAGCAATCTTCCGTTGCAGTTAAGTGTAAACATTAGTTTGTTTAATTATTTTTGATGCGTTACAAAGTTAGGAAAGGTGAAACGTGAAAGGTGAGAAGTAAGATAAAGCATCAAAAATATTAAATGTGACCACAACAGAAAACCAGTTTGATAAAACGATTGAAAATTGTAAATCTATTTTTGTAAAAAAGACAATTGATTACGGAACGGCGTGGCGTGTGCTGCGCACCATTTCAGTGGTTGATCAAATTTTTATTAAAACTTTGCGTATAAGAAACATTCAAAGTCTATCAGAGAGAAAAGTTGATGATGATGTCTCAAGTGAATTTGCCGGTATTATAAATTATGGAGTGATAGGGTTAATTCAACTGCGTTTGCAAAATCCTGTTGTGGAAGAACTTTCGGTACAGGAAGCAAGTGATTTTTATGATAAAGCTGTGCTTGAAGCAAAAAATATTTTACTGAATAAGAATCATGATTATGGCGAAGCATGGCGGGAAATGAGCCAGGAAAGTTTTGTTGATCTTATATTGATGAAGCTGTTGCGTGTGCGCCAAATTTTAAATAACGATGGAAAAACATTAATAAGTGAAGGCATTGATGCGAATTATATTGACATAATTAATTATGCTGTGTTTGCATTAATACTAATTGATGAAGGGAAACATAATGCTTAAGCTAAAAGCCAAAAACATATGACTGCATATAAAAAAAATACTTTGCTGGCTATTCGCTGGATAGTTGGCCTGCTTTTTATTTTCAGCGGGTTAATTAAAGCAAATGATCCGTTGGGTTTAAGCTATAAAATGCAGGAATTTTTTGAAGCCTGGAACTGGTATTTTTTTAATGATTACACACTGGCTTTTTCGCTTATCATGAATGTATTTGAAGTGCTGGCAGGTGTTGCTGTAATCATTGGCTGGCGCATGAAATTATTCAGCTGGCTTTTATTGTTGCTGATAGTTTTTTTTAGTTTTCTTACAGGTTATGCATTGTTTTCGGGTAAAATTAAAACCTGCGGTTGCTTTGGCGATTGCCTTCCATTATCACCTGCACAATCATTTACAAAAGACCTTATTTTATTTGCGTTGATACTAGTCTTATTTATAAACAGAAAAGCAATATATTCTTCTGTAAGGTCAATTACAGCGATCACACTTTTGGCTTTATGTGTTCTATCCATAAGCGGTTTGCAGGCTTATGTAATGAAATACCTGCCTGTAGTTGATTGTCTTCCTTATAAAAAAGGAAACAATATTTTGAAAGAAATGCAGCCGCCGCCAAATGCAATACAGGACAGCGTTGTAATGATTTTTAAATACAGAAAAAATGGAAAAGTGCTGGAATATACGATGGAAAATCTGCCTGCTGATCTTGATTCAAGCTATGAATTTATTGACCGTACAGATAAACTTGTGCGTAAAGGAAATGCAACGCCGCCCATTGCTGATTTTGCTTTATTTACTTTAAATGAAACCGATACTACAGATACTTTGTTGCATTCAAACAATGAATATGTGATGCTGTTTGCAAAAGATTTCAGCACATTTAATAAATGGTATAACGATGATTTCAAAAGTATTTTCAGGGAGCTTCAACAAAAAAATATTCCTTTATTTATAGTTACTGCCGATAAACAAAATGCTGAAAAAGTTTTGAACGCAATTCCCGGCATTCAAATATTATTATGCGATGCAACAGTTATAAAAACTGCGGCACGTGTAAATGCTACTTATTTTGTAATGAATGGCGCTAACATCATTTCAAAATTCAGCTATGTTGATGCCTATAAATTTTTATAAAAAAGAATAATGATAAAGGCTTTTCATTATTCTTTTTGCTTTAAAACGTGTAAGGATAATTAATAAGTTGCACGTCATTTCCGCGAACGTGGAAATCTCATACTCATTACAACTATTTTCAAAATAAAAAAGCAGCCCTAAAGCTGCTTTCGATTTTATTTAAATAAAGTTGATTAAACTTTCTTTTTCGCATCAGTGTTGCCGCTTCCCAAAGCTCTTCCTCTTCCAAAATCAACCAATATCGGCGCCGCAACAAATATAGATGAGTATGTACCGGTGATAACACCAATCAGCATGGCAAATGCAAAGCCTCTTGTTACCTCACCACCAAAGATGAAGAGAATTAAAAGCGTGAGGAACACTGTAAGTGATGTCATCACTGTTCTGCTTAATGTTTGATTGATCGCTTTGTTGATAATCTGCTCTTTCGATTCGCCTTTCATCAATCTTGAATCTTCACGAATACGGTCATACACAATAATGGTATCATTCATTGAGAAACCAATTACCGTTAATATGGCTGCAATAAAATACTGGTCAATTTCAAGCGGAAAAGGAACGGCCTTTCTTAAGAAACTGAATACAGCTAATGTAACGAGCACATCATGCAATAAAGACACAATAGTTCCTAATGAATATCTCCAGTCGCGGAAGCGAACGAATATGTACAAACAAATAACTATGATGGCTATAATGGTAGCTTTTTCAGCGCCATGCTTTAATTCTACTGATATAGAAGGCAAAACTTTTTGCGAAGCCTGTTTATATTTTGTTTGAAAAGTATTATAAGAAGTTCCTGCAGGTAAAAAGTTTTTTAATCCTGTATATAAAGTTTTCTCAACAGTTGAGTCAACATTTTGACCCGGCTGATTGATAAGGTATGCAGTTGTAATATCTAACTGGTTGGCGCTTCCTACTGTTTTAATAATCGGAAACTCGCCAAACACAGGTTTTAAAGCATCAGCAACTTCGCTTGTTTTGTAAGGCCTGTCAAACATAATTGTATAGCTGCGTCCGCCTTTAAACTCCACGCCTTCATCAAACCCATTTATAAATGATCCAACGCCTAAAATCAATACAACAACAGAAATGCCGTAAGCGATTTTTCTGTATTCAATAAATTTAAACTGGGCATGTTTAAATACCTTTCTTGAAACGGCCGTAAAATATTCAAAATGTCTTTGCTTATTGGTATAGAAATCTGTTATTAATCTTGAAACAAGAATACCGCAGAATAAGGAAAGCGCAATACCCAGCATCTGTGTAGTGGCAAAGCCAAGCACCGGCCCTAAACCAAAAATGAATAGTATAGCAGCTGTAAGAAATGTAGTAACGTGCGCATCAATTACGGGCGCATAAGAACGTTTGTATCCATCACCCACAGCCAATATATAACTCTTGCCTTTTGTAAGTTCTTCCTTTATTCTTTCAAAGATGATAACGTTTGTATCTACCGCCATACCGATGGTTAACACCAGCCCTGCAATACCCGGCGCAGTTAAAGTAAAACCAAGTGCACTTAAAATGCCAATGGTGAAAAGCAGGTTTAAAATTAAAGCGCTGTTAGCTACCCAACCGGCAGTATTGTAATAGATGAGCATCAGCACAAAAATTACAATAAATGAAATGATAAAAGACATAGAGCCACCGCTCACAGCATCCTGACCAAGCGTGGGACCAACAACCTGTTCCTGGACAATTTTAGCCGGTGCCGGTAATTTGCCTGACTGCAAAATATCTGCAAGATCCTGCGCTTCCAGAACAGTAAAATTTCCTGAAATTTCTGAAGAGCCATTAGGTATCGGTCCGTTTACAAAAGGTGCGCTGTACACAACATTATCCAAAACAATTGCGATAGGCTTACCAACATTTGCTGTTGTAAGTTTACTCCAGATTCTTGTACCGGTTGCATCCATTTCCATTTTAATAACCACCTTTCCATTTTCACCGTTGTCCTGCCTTGCATTACTTACATGCTCCCCTTCTAATGGCGCAGTACCGTTATCCAAAGTTTTTACAGCATATAAAACCAAAACATTTTTTGTATTGGCATCTGCATTTTCCGGCTTGCCATATAAAAATTCGAGATTGGCCGGAAACTTATTTCTTACAAGATCAAGATTAAGGTATTGATTTAAAAGGCCGGTATCGTTTGTAGAAACATAGCCAAGCGCGGAAGGATAATCAACCTTGCCTGTGGTTTTATCCTGGTGCGGTTGTGAAAATTGTATCAACGAACGTAAAGGACTTTCTTTTCTTCTTATTTCGTTTGAATCTATTTTACCCTTTGCACCAGCAGTATTTGCTTTTGATGCAGGCCCTTGTGCATTTCCAAAATCTCCAATAGCATTTGTATCAACCTGGCTGGTTGCGGCAGCGCTATTTGATTTTATTGTGCTTGTATCCGTTATTTTTCTTGTTGTATCAGTTGTAATAACTGAATCAGTAGTTCCCTTTAAATAATTCGACAAAGATTTTTCTGCTGAAAGAACTCCTTCACCAACATCATTAATATTATATACTTCAAAAAACTGCAGATTGGCAGTTGACTGCAAATATTTACGCACCCGTTCCGGATCGTTAATACCTGCCAGCTCAATGTTTATAATTCCTTTTTGCGGATCAGGATTAATATTAGGCGATGCCACACCAAACCTGTCAATACGTGTAGTTAAAATATGTGTGGTATTAGTAAAGGCACTGCTTGCCTGGTCTCTTAAATAACCTGCAACTGCGTCATCAGAGGAAGTGTAAGTTACTTTGCCGTTACTGCGTGTAACAAAATAAGGAGCCAGTTTTGCACCGGCACTTGCATTTTTAAATTCCGTTGTAAAAAGTGTGATCAGATCTGCGCCGCTGGTAGCTTTCTTTTGTACAGCTGCATCCAATGCTTTATTAAACACAGGATCTTTTGTATAATTAGCAAGAGATTTAATTAACCCGTCAAGGCCAACTTCCATAGTTACGCTCATGCCACCCTGCAGGTCAAGGCCAAGCATTAATTCTTTGTCTTTGGCATTGCGGTAAGTAACCATACCAAACGGGCCTATGTTAGTATCTTTTGTACTGTCCAGCAAGCGCTGCAGTCTTTGTTTTTTAAATTGCTGCAGGCTGTCATTATACGCATCCTGCATTTCTTTATTGCCGGGATATTTTTTTTCAGCAGTTGGATAAACAGCTTTTACCCACGAATCCGCCCTTTCACTCATAGAAGATTCGTAGCTGCGAACAATCCAGGTAAAAGACAATTGGTACAGGCAAATAAGTATTAGAGCAAGCGCAAAAAAACGCACCAATCCTTTCAGTTGCATAGTAAAACGTATTTACGGTTTTTTTTGAGAGCGGCAAAGATAATGGTTTGGAGTATATAGAAAAGACAATTTGCTTTATTGGGTTTTACTCTTAAAAGAAGCCATTATATAAGCCTGATAAGCATTTGGTTCGTACCCAAAATAATTTATGGCTAAAAGATGTTAATGAGTATGGGCTAATTTTACACGGAGGCTTAATACCCCACAAATAGTTATGTCATAGAAGACCCTGTCGCACTAAAAGTTGCCATCAGCCCACCATGAGAAGTTATCGGAAATAATGATTTCATTCTTTTCAAAATGAAGAGTTGTCTTCATTGGTATAGTCTTAAATTGCAAATTGTATTTGTTTACAAGTTGTCGTATTTCTGGTGTGTCATCATATGTCAACATAAACTTTCCTTTTAATTGAGCAGTAAGTTCAAATAATCTTCCATGGTCAATGTCAAAATATGTGTAAAGACGTTTACCTGCAATCGTGTATGGTGGGTCGATAAAAAAGTAAGCACTTTTATCATTTAGATTTTGCTGTAAAACTTCGAAAGCATCACCTGAAATAAATGTTATCTTGTCTTTAATGTAATTGATTGCAAGTATTCTGTTACGCAATGTTTTTGGATACCAACGGGAAGTAATTCCTTTTCCATTCTCCCCATTTTTAATCATTCCAGAACCTTTAGCAAGAATGCCTCCATGAAAAACCCTATTCTTCAATATTGTACAAAATGCTATGTCGTGAAGTTCTTTGTGTGAGTTTTCTAATTCAGCTTTTACGTTTGCATGCGTCAGGTCGTAAGAATAAATTTTATCTGCAAGCCATTTATTTTTATCGTTTAAAATAACTTCCCAAACCGCAGCAATTTCTTCGTCCATTTCAACCATTGTAATGTGTTCAGCCATTTTTTCAAATGCCGCTGTCAAACTAACAATAGCTCCGCCTGCAAATGGTTCTATTAACTCCTTCGCAATTTTGCTTTCCTGTTTTAACCATTGCCTAACTGCTGGAATTAACCATGTCTTACCTCCTGGATAACGAAATGGACTGCGTTGCGGAACTGATGCAACATTGATGATAGATTGTGTATTGTTTTGTTCGCCAATATCGAACATAGTCATTTGATTTTTCATTCTACAACTATGTTTTCAAGGTTATCAATATCTGTTGCTCCTGCTCTTTTAGCATCAAGTTTCTTCTGCAACATTTCAGTGAATTGACTAATAGAACCCGCCTCAAATTTGGCTATCTGCTCTAATGCACTTGCAAATTTTGTATAGACAATTCTTTGAAGTCTGAGAGATAAGACTTTGGTTTTATTATCTGGCACAAGGTCATAAAGGAAAAATGCAAAATCAGATTCAGCTTTATCAAATTCGGGAAGAAAAGGTAATGTGTTATAAAAGCTTGTTTGTAATGCAACAACTTGCTTTTTATTCCATTGCTTCAAGATTGAACCTTTCGCAATTATTTGAGGGATAAGTCTTTTTCTTGATGATGATAGATAATCAGGTTTTGGATATTTGAACGCCTGTGTCCAGCTAAAGTCAGGTGTTGCATTTTCTAAATATGCAGTGAACGGCCCTGTCAAATTCCCTGAAATGTAAACAGCCTGAACTTCCAGTGAACCAAAGTCTACAACACGGCCTTTGTCATCATAAGAAACTAAAACATAGTCAATATTGCCTGCGGATTTACCATGCTTATCTTTAAGTCTTACTTCCCCAACATGTGTCCATGTCGCCTTGCTGTCAAAAATAAAATTTGCTGCATCACTTATGATAGTCCAATCTTCTCTAAACCTTATTGGGCAAATGATTACCTGTTTGTCTTTATGGTTTAAGCTGCAAACACCTAATGGAAATTCAATACTGTTTTTTGTGCAGTTTGAAACGATGTTATTATATGGACATAGTTTGTTGTCCCGATAGCGTTTTGCCCTATCGCTTTCATTGTCAATAGGGAAGCCAAAGACTTCACCTAAGGGTTGTAAATTTTTTTTGTCCAAACTCATTTATCAAAAATAGTAAATGTTGCCCGTCTTCGAGTCCGTCAATGAAAGAGTATTGATAGTCATTAGGGTGCTCATGTGCAATTTTTGCCAACTCAAATATTTCCACAACTTACTAAATTCTATTATGCATGTACATCATCTGCAAGCTGTATTTGCGCACTTAATCATTATAATTTTCCGCCATATTCACTTATCAATTCAGCCACTAAAGCCGTCCAGCCGGTTTGATGGGAAGCGCCTAAGCATCTGCCGCGATTAAAATACTTTCCACGACTTGTCTATTTTAGTCAATTGTTTTTATAGTTAAAGTTTTTGCTGGTTTTGGTTTTGAAAGTTCCGATTCAAGCTGTCTCTCAATAGCAAGTTATTTTTCAGCATCAATTAGTTTGCTTTTCCTGTATCCGTAAGAAAAATAAACTATCAAGCCTAAGCCAAGCCACGAGCCAAACCATGCCCAGTTAATTCCGGTCATTCCAGTAAGTAGATACAAACAGGTTGATAAACCCAACAGCGGAATAAGCGACCAGTTTTTTATAAATGTTGTAATAGAAAGTATAATCATCACTATCCAAAATATTATAGTTGAAATATTTAATGATGCATTGTCTTCTGTAATTGAAAAAAGGTTACTGATATAATTTTTATTGGTTAATTCTAAAATAATTAAAGCAGCAATAATTATTAAAGGAAAAATAAATCTTGAATTTATATAGGGCATGTTGAATTTGCCCGGCAATTTTTCTCTTGTAGGAATCAGCAATACGCCACCACACACCAACACAAATGCAAATAAGGTTGCAATGCTTGTAAAATCAAGCACAAAAGTTTTATCAGTAAATAAAAGCGGAATGCCTACAATTAAACCGGTAATTATTGTTGAAAAAGATGGTGTTTGAAATTTTGGATGAATCTTTTCAAACACAGGCGGCAATAATCCATCGCGGCTCATGCTCATCCATATTCTTGGCTGGCCCATTTGAAATACAAGCAATACGCTTGTCATAGCAACAACAGCACATATTGAAACAAGTGTTTGCATCCAGCCAACATTTAAGTTTTGGGGCTCGAAAATAAAAGCAAGCGGGTCGCCAACATTTGCAAATTTTGAATACACAACTGCACCGGTAAGCACCAATGCAAGCACTATATAAATTGTTGTACAAATAACCAGTGAAAGTATCATTCCCCTTGGCAGATCACGTTGAGGATTTTTGCTTTCTTCTGCCAAAACACTTACGGCATCAAAGCCGATGTATGCAAAAAATACTCCGCTTACTGCAGCCATTACACCGCTAAATCCATTCGGCATAAAAGATTTTACACCAGCTTCATTCACCGGATGCCAGTTTACTGTAAGCCCGTTTTGAAATATTAAATAACCGCCAACAATTATTACCAGTAATACTATAGCAAGCTTAAGCATAACCATTGCATTACTGAAATTCCGGCTTTCTTTTACGCCCCGATATACAAGACATGTAATCAATACATTTATTACAAGAGCAGGCAGGTCAAAAATTATTTTTAAACCACCCACCACAGGCGCACTGCTCCATGCATTTAATAATTCTCTTGTTGAATCAGTTATTGCTGTTGCTTTATTTGTTGCCGCATCTATTACAGCACCATGCGCTTCCATATAACTGCAGGTTAAATAATCGGGGATATTAATATTTGCTTTATGAAGAAAGCTTGTAAAATAATCACTCCATGAAAATGCAACATAAATATTTCCGATGGAATATTCCATTATCAATGCCCAGCCAATTATCCAGGCAAACAGTTCGCCGAAAGATGCATACGCATACGTATAAGCGCTGCCTGCAACAGGAATGCGGCTCGCAAATTCTGAATAACATAACGCTGTAAAACCACAGGCAATTCCGCAAATAATGAATAATACAACAACTCCGGGGCCGCCTGAAAAAACCGCTAATCCTAAACTGCTGAAACTGCCCGCACCGATGATTGCAGCAATACCAAAAAAAGTAAGATCACGCACGGTAAGTACACGCTTAAGACCTGCGCCGGCATGCGGATCATCAGCCATTGTTTCTGCATCACGTAAAATTTTATCTATCTTTTTTGTGCGGAAAAGCGGATGACCCATGCAATTGATTTTGTACAGTGAAAATAAGGAAAAGGCTAAGAGATAAAAAAGAAAAAGAGTAAAAAAAGAGTTCTTAAAACTCTTTAGCTATTTCACTCTTTTAACCTCTTAGCTATTTATTCTGAGGCAATGCAATTAAATTAGCCATTAAACGATAAGCTCCGCCAACACCTGCAGGCAATTCACGAAAGAAAACAATGCCTGTATACACAAAATTTCCTTTGCCATATTTTGCAATCGCCAGGGAGCCATTGCTTTCCGTTTCATTCACATCATGCATACCAATTGGCGCTTCAAAATGTGTGTCCAATTGTTCTGCATGATAAGTACTGCGTTCCTGTATCCAGTTTTTAAAATCTGCAGCAGTTATTTTGTTAGGATAATTTAATGCTGAATTTTCAGGCAGTAAAATATGCACATCAGCATTTTCTTCCGTAACTCTTGTGCGGCTTATGGTAAAATTATAAGGGCCAATATTTGCTTTTACTGAACCAATTTGATTATTGGTATTATATTGAACAATTAAGTTGCCGCCATCATTTATATAATTCATCAGCACATTATATTTTTCGCTTAGCCATTCATGTACATTGTATGCGCGTACACCCGTAATTATTGCATCAAATTGTTTTAGGTTAGATGCAGTAATATCTTTTTCATTTAAAAGTTTTACATCATAACCCATTTGCTGCAAGCTTTGCGGAAGCTTATCACCTGCGCCAATAATATAACCAATGTGTTTGCCAATAATTTTCACTTCTTCATTTACAACATGAATTTTATCGGTTGCATAATAATGTATGTAAGGAATATGATCATATTGAATAGAATGAAGATCTCCGTTGTAAGATTCTGCTCTGTTATTAATGTTCATTTCAAATGCAATGGATGGTTCCCCTTTTTTAGGTGAATAATATTTTGATAGCGAAAAACTGAAATCATAAGTTTGATTATATTCCAGGTCAACTGTTGTATCTTTTATAAAAACTGAATCTTTATCCTGCACAAAAAATAATTTCAGTTTTGTTTTGGGTGATTCTATATAAGATTTTACTTCTGCGAAAACTTCATCATTTTTTACCGGCTGATTATTTTGTTTAATGTTGGTTAATACAACAGTGGGCTGAACGGAAACACTCAAAGGGTTAACAGCAATAAACGGTTCATACAACTCACCTTTTACAGCATCTGTAAATTTATACTGAACCGGTTTCTCAATGGTTATATCTGTTCCATTTATATTGAATGTAAATGAAGCATTTAATGCTGCATCATTTTGCGGCCTGCCAATTAACCGCTGATCCTTCACTGTAAAACTTCCGATACTATCTAATCCATATTGAAGCCAGTAAGGCTGCGTAACCGGCATGTTATCATCAGCCCAAAATGTTTTAGAAAAATTATTATTTATGTTGGTTGCAAGATTTGTATTAAGCGATGAATCAAAATTTAAAAGCTTTATTTCTTTTAATTGTGCAGTGCTGTTTAATCTTTTGTTTATAAAAAACTGTACACTGAATTTCTGCTGCTTTACCGCAAACTCATTATTGCTTGTTGCTTCGGCATATATACCCCCGCATTCAACAATAAGTTGTTTTACTTCATCAATTTTTTTATTTTTCCAATAGCTACCCGGTAATTGCTGAATTGATTTGTACAAATCAATCAATGCATTAACAGAACTTTCAGGATGTTCAAATTGAAAACTTTTAATTATATCATTCACCTGTTGCTGCACCGCATTTGAATTAGCAACTCTTTGCCAGGTTGTATCTACTCCATCAAACAAACTATTTTTTGCAGGTGCCCCTGCTGTCAATTCAAAATATTCATACGCTTCTCCTCTTTGTGCTGAAGCACCAAAGCCCTGGCTTTTATGCTGGCTGCGGCTTTTGCCTGCAATTTCTCCATAGCTTTTTCCAAGCAAAGTATTATAACCGCCAATATCCATTTTAAACTGGTTATCATTTGTTGTATTGTTACCCCCAAAATTGAATGTATTCCATAAGATTCTTTTTGCCTGCCAGGGGTTTACGCCATATTTAAATTGTTCCGGAAATTTTGTTGAATCTGCGGCCGCAGCAAATGCTTCTTTTGCTAATATTTCAGAAGCAGCATGATGACCATGGCCAGCTCTTTCATCGCCGGGGAAAACGCGTAATGATAACATCAGGCTGAAATTTTCTTATTACCCAAACTACATCACTTAATATTTTATCATGATTCCAGATTCTTAATGCTTCATCAGCGCTTTTCGAAAAACCAAAATCATAAGCGCGGCTAAAAAACTGTTCAGCACCATCAATTCTTCTTGCTGATAACAATTCCTGCGTGCGAATTAAGCCTAAGTCAATGCCTTGTTCATCGCCGATTAAATTCTGCCCGCCATCACCGCGGGTTAAACTTAAATAACCGGTTCTGAACAATGCACCGTTTGAAAAATAAGTAAGCAATCTTGTGTTCTCATCATCAGGATGGGCAGCAATGTATAATACGCTGCCAAGTACATTTAATTTTTTCAATTGAAGATAAATATCTGCGCTGTTATAAGTCGCAGGTGCCTGTGCAAAGGAAAAATTTAAAATGAAACTCAATCCGGCCAATAATAAAATTCTGCCTGTCTTTATTAAAATCATTGTTTAAAAAAATTAGTGTGCGAAGATAAGTGCTGAAAAAAAGAAAGTTGCAACCACAAGGCAATTGCAACTTTCAACATACATAAATTTTTCTCTATTCCTGTTTTGTGCCCTCGCCGTCTCTTTTATACTGGCAACATTCGGGCAGCTTTTTATATACAGCATCATCCGCTTTTACATCCTGCGTATCATAACCAATAGCAGCAATTGATTTTTCTATATCCAGCGCAGAAGTTTTATCTGCATTATAATTTATTACAAGCATGTAATTATCCAGGTTCCAATCTGCAGATACAGCACCGCCTTTTTTGGCAGCTTTTTCAATCCTGTCTTTACAATCATCACAATTACCCCAGACTTTTACCGTATCTGTTTTTGTTTGTGCAAACAATGTTGCAGAGCAAAAACTTATCACAATAAGAAAAAAATATTTTGCTTTCATTATTAAAATTTAGTTGAGCAAATATAAAAGATAAATTTTTGCTGTTATTTTCTCTGCCTGAATAACCACTCCATAGCATGCATATCACTATAAGCTGCAAGCCATGAAAAATGTCCCGTTTCAGGATACATTGTAAGACCGGGATGCGCACCGGCTTTTGTTAATGCTTCTGCCATATTTAAAGAATTTACAGGGTTTACAGCAGGATCTTCCGAACCGTGAAAAATCCAGATAGGAATATGTGCAATTTCAGATGCTTTACTTACATCACCACCACCGCAAACGGGCATTGCTGCGGCGAATAAATTTGGATAGCGTTCAATTGCATCATACGTTCCATAGCCGCCCATAGAAAGGCCGGTAATATAAATGCGGTTGGTATCAACAGGCATTTTTTTAATTAATTGCTGAATTAATTCTATTACAAGCTGCATTGGTTTTGTTGGTTGAGGCTGAAGCGTCATTACCGTATTATTATTCTCTCTTGAAAAATTAGACCAGCTCACTTTTTCGGGGCATTGCGGCGCAATTACAATAGCGGGATGCATCACCATCATTTGATCTGTTGCAAAATTCATTACTCCCCATTTTAATTGTGCGTCATTATCATTGCCACGTTCACCGGAGCCATGCAAAAAAATTACGAGCGGATATTTGCGCAACGTATCGGCATCAGGGTATAGCATGCGATAATTTAATGTATCACCATTCCCGTTTATATAATGTTCAACACTAAAACGTGAAGGCTGGGCTACAACAGAAACATATGCGAAGCAAAGAATCGAAAGAATGGAAATTGACTTGATTTTTTCAGAATACATATTGTTTGTTTTGAATTGGAAAAAAGATGTGGTGAAATTATTTTAAAACTTTTACTTCTTAAAATTGTTACAGCGGTTTCATCGCAACATTTCCTCTTTTTTATATCATAAAATATTTTATAGCAATTTTTTTTGAAAGATATTAGACTTTGCATGAATAGATTTGCTATGCAGTTAACCATTAATCGTTAACTGCTAACCGTTGACTGAATGAATATTTCCGAACTTTCTCTAAAGCGGCCTGTACTTGCTACAGTGATGAACATAATGATCATTGTGTTTGGGGTAACTGGTTTTACATTTCTTGCCGTACGTGATTATCCTGCTATTGATCCGGCTGTTGTAAACGTAAGCACATCTTATACCGGTGCCAATGCTGATATTATTGAAAGCCAGATAACCGAGCCATTGGAAAAACAGATCAATGGGATACCAGGAATACGAACATTAACTTCTTCAAGTTCTTTGGGTAGCAGCAACATAACCGTTGAATTTAATTTAGGCGTTGACCTTGAGGCTGCGGCCAGCGATGTACGTGATAAGGTAAGCCAGGCTGCGCGCAGCTTACCCCAGGATATTGATGCGCCGCCTGTGGTTTCAAAAGCAGATGCGAACAGTGACCCGATCTTAATTCTTGCTTTACAAAGCCCAACCAAAAGCCTGCTTGAATTAAGTGATTATGGAGAGAATGTTTTGCAGCAGCAATTCCAAACAATTAATGGTGTGAGTTCTGTCGGATTATTTGGGCAAAAACGTTATGCTATGCGGCTTTGGCTTGATCCTGACAAGATGAATACATACAATGTTTCATTCACTGATTTGTCTGATGCATTAAATAAAGAAAACATTGACTTGCCTCCTGGAAAAATTTATGGAAGTAATACTGAATTAACTATAAGAACCGTAGGGCGACTTACCACAGAACAACAATTCCGTGATTTAATTATACGTGAAGACAGCACCGGCATTGTGCGTTTAAGCGATATTGCAAACGTAGAATTGGGCGCAGAAACGTATGAACAAAGCTGGAAGTATAACGGTGTAAATGCAGTAGGATTATTTGTAACTCCGCAACCCGGCGCCAACAATATTGCTATTGCTGATGAGTTTTATAAACGCCTTGCAGACATCCAGAAATCAAGCAAAAGCGATATACAAATAAAAGTTTTAATTGATAACACAGTTAACATACGCAACTCACTTGCAGACGTAAAAGAAACACTCATCATTGCGGTGATATTGGTGGTACTTGTAATATTTATTTTCTTCCGCAACTGGCTTATTGCAATCCGACCATTAATTGATATTCCAATTTCACTTATATCCACATTCTTCATCATGTACATTGCAGGATTTACTATAAATGTATTAACGCTGCTTGGTATTGTATTGGCAACCGGGTTGGTGGTTGATGATGGTATTGTAGTAACAGAAAATATTTTTAGAAAATTAGAAAGCGGCCTGCCCATTCGCAAAGCAGCGTTGGAAGGCAGTAAAGAAATTTTCTTCGCGGTACTTTCTACATCCATTACATTAGCAATTGTATTTCTTCCGGTTATTTTTTTAGAAGGATTTATAGGCAGATTATTTCGTGAATTCGGTGTAACGCTTGCCTGCGCTGTGTTGATTTCAGCCTTTGTATCATTAACCATAACACCTGTATTGAATGTGTACTTAACAGGTAAAAAAGCAGGCCACGGAAAATTTTATGATCGTACAGAACCGTTTTTTAAAGGCATGGAAAATGGTTATAAGCGACTACTCGAAAGCTTTATGAAAGTGCGTTGGATAGCATTTATTATTGTTGCTGTGTGCGGTGTTTTAATATGGATTATAATGGGCAGTTTGCAAAGTGAAATTGCACCATTAGAAGACCGCAGCACCATTCGTTTTAACGTTACACCACCTGAAGGCACAAGCTTTCCTTATATGCAAAGTATAACCGATTCTATTGCTGATTATTTATATGA
>Ga0206952_10190_pt1 | contig 17280 bp, 10 predicted proteins | sample Alteio_BWOrgHeat_39_FD_152966 | JGI IMG/M metagenome (GOLD analysis project Ga0206952, IMG submission 152966) | Enriched cells from forest soil in Barre Woods Harvard Forest LTER site, Petersham, Massachusetts, United States -... | ecosystem: Environmental > Terrestrial > Soil > Temperate forest >... | reverse complement strand
TTTCGATCGTTCAACCGCGAGAGCTTTCGCGTTGCCCAATCGTTTAGGTTATTACTTTCCAGTCCCTAAGGAAGGAGGAGGATGTGTTGGCAAAGAATGCGTATTCGTGGCGAAAAATTTGTTGGTAAACAGACCCCGTCTAAGCGAAAAGATGCAGCCCCTCAGACGTGGCCATCGACAAGTCGATGGCTATGAAAGCGGCGACAAGTCGCCGCACTCCATAAACTTGGACAGTTTGATTACGGATTAGGTTGATCGAATCTGATCTGTAATCCAGGTCGTGCTTGCCTTAACTCTATGACTGCTGTTTCCGTGAGGTGAGGACAACGACTCATGTCAAGTTCTTGAAGTTTCGGGAAATGTTCCACAAATTCCCTCAATGAAGCATCGCTGATAAAATAATTTTCTCTTAGATCCAGATAGCGAAGATGCTCGCAAAGAGGAGCGATCACTCTTATTGTCTCATCTGTCGTACAACGTGCCTCATCTCGAATAAAAGGAGGGTAATTATTGCGTTGAGAAATATTAAAATTTGCAATATTCAGAGATTCTAAATGGGTGCAATCTCTGACAAGTTCAGCGAGGGCATCACGAGCGTAATAATCTCCACTTAAATCTATACTTCGTAGTTGTGGACAATGTTGAGCAATCGCTCGAAGAGTATCGCTTCCAATTCCGGTTTCTCTCATATTAAGCGTCTGCAAGTGGATAAGATGGGAGAAAATAGGGATAAGAGCTTGTTCATCGATGTGGTTACAGCTCAAATCTAACAAAATCAAATGCTGACAATGCTGTGCAATGGCTTGGAAAAATCCGTTACCCAAATTCCAGCGTTGAAGAATAATTCCAGGCAAATTTGGGTTAATTAAATAACTTATATTAAGAATTTGAAGCCGGGTGCAACGTTGTACAATAGTTGAAAAGCAATCTTCTGAAATGGCTACCAGGCACAAAGTCAAGGCAAGGAGGTTAGGACATTGTGCTACTTCTGAAAGGGACTGATCGATTCTGAGAATGTTAAAGCTTATATCAAGGATTTCGAGAGTTCTGTTATTTTGACGGATGATTCTTTGTAAGCATTCATCCGGGAATTGGCAGTTTCGAAGTCTGAGAGTGCGAAAATCATTTAAATATTCCGATATAATTGATAGAAATAATTCTTTATTTTCGTAATTAATAGTAGCATTAGCATCACCAACAACAATAGACCTATTCAAATCAATTGCATCTAGATTCGGAAATGATTGGAACATCATCTTCAGAATATTTGGGTGAAGGTGATTGCATCCCTCCAGGTCAAGCGTACGCAATGAACGGAAATCAGCTAAATGAGCGGCTGATATAATCTTGTTCCTATCATTTAACGCTGTCATTGTAGTCCTTAGATTAAGAGAGGAATGGCGCCTGATGACATCCTCAGCTACTTCACGCCATGCACGAGAAACTAGTTTGAGGACAAATAAGTCTTTCAATTCAAAAAATGATTTTAGACAGTCAATCTCGTCAAGAGACATACGAGAACCGGGAAAATAGACGCCTGAATGTGTAAATCTGTTTTTTTCATTCAAGGCAAATTGCAATAACTCCATCATCTCTGGGTCATTGTGTCTTAAATCTTCGAACTTGTTTGAATCAATGCCGTCATTTAACACCTGTCTCCATAAATTTTGAAACCGTGGGCCGGCAAACTCGGCAGCTTTAGGATTTTGTTTGATTGCCTCACGCAGAACATCGACATCATCATTGAGACCACCCTGTGCATAGATGAGGGCGCGCCAATTTTCTCGGACCGCGGCTAACACAATCGTCTTATTGGCCTGTAATTGCTCATGGGCAGAGGCGAGGGCAAGTCCATTCTCCTTGACTGCAGAAAGAACCCGTGAAAAGTTTTTTTGAAACGGTTCATCGCCATGAAATAACATCGTCCAATCTTGTTGTACAATAATATCACGAAACTTTAATGGATCATCAGGTTTTTGCATCGCACTCGATTCTAAACCGAGCATTAAAATGAGATCAATGAATAGAAGTCTCATCGGATCAACACTCTCTTTATAGAATGGCACTAAACCAATCAAGATTTCAAGTGCTTCCTTTTGTTGTTTGTGTCTCAGAAACAAGTTGTTCTCAACCACTTCTGGCTCTATGAATGGAATGATAACATTCTTTAAAAGCGCATCAATGATGGCTGCGAAAGTAGAAACAAATGGGGTACTATAGTAATTTTCGTCCCATTTTATTAGTGTTTCTTCGAATTTGTTGGACAAGTCATGCATCAGAACAACAATATTACCAACCACAGGAAATAACAAGGCGATGCAACGATAGGTATCTTTTCTCTCTATATACTCGAAAAAGCGATTCTGGCCGATATCCATGGCATGGAAAGCAGGAATGACCGCAAATTTCAGAAAAAGGTTAGTGATATTGGTTGCACTGCTGACAAAAGGGATAGAATCGGAAAACTCATCCAGTGCGATTAAACAATTTTCAATGCCGTTATGGATATACCATTTTGTCACAATCACAGTTCTGAAAACAAGGCTAAAATCATTTACAGGCACCGCCAAGACAACACAATGCAGCGCGCTTTTATTTTGCAAATAAGTAAAATATCGACTGTTTTCAACAGTTTCATTGTCCAAAAACGGGATCACAGCACACTTTTGGAATAGGTTGATTAGATTGCTGAAAGTGTGAACAATTGGAATCAGATCGCAAAATTGATCTGCAGCAACTAAAATGTTCGCATATGTATTGTCTGTAACGTCTGTATTTACCATAAAGCCTTACTAAAAATTGTTTAAACGAGAATATATTCAACCCTTCTCGTATTAAGCCATTAATTTTAACATAGTAGCGAGCTCTTATACAACAAAAATCAGTCACGGCTAGACCCTCCCGGAGAAAGAAATAATTCACTCTTGCATTAATAGGGTAAATCTGACAAATTTTGAAGTTAAACTCCTGAAATCCCTGAAAGGAGAGATCTTTCATGCCATTACCCGCTTCAATCAAGGAAATATCTGTCGGTCCTCTTTTCCTTCAATTATGTTTGGATGGACAAACACCCCTAGTTTCAGTGAATGGCCATTACTATAATCATATCTGGTTGCTTAATCAAGCTGTGCCGCTCCTCTCCAATCCTATTTATATTAAACAATTTGCCGAGGCATCCAACTTCTTGTGGAAAGGTCTTGAATATCAATATATTGAAAATATTGCACGCTATCAGCAATTTTACAATGATCAAATAGAACTGGAAAAGAAATTTCCAGGCGATGTTTTTCCTTATCGTCTAACCGATTACAAAATATTCGATGTTTCGGTCATGCATGATCCTTGCCTGAAAGGGGGCATGCTACATTATTATGTATATCAAACTGCCACAGGACTACCCTACCGTGTGATTTGCCCCTTCCCATATCCCAATGAATCTGCATCGACACTAGTCCATTATCAAATCCTGCCCTTGAAAACAGAAGTTTCACATTCATAATAATTATCCGGAGGTAGCTCGGTGTCTGAATCTAATGCTGCCACTGTTAGTAAACAGAACTCATATACCATTCTTTTTATGGTCATATTGAGTCTCATTTGCGCAGTGATCCTTTCAACCCTTGCCAGTGCTCTGAGAGAGCCGCAGGAAATGGCAAAAGAATTGGACCGGAGCAAACAAATGCTCATTGCTTCACGCATCTTAAGTCCATATGGATATTTTCAGGTCCAAAACGAAAAAGGAGAATATGTTCCTGCTATAGCCAAGGGAGGAATACTTGCTCCTGCTGAGAAGAAAATCTTCCCTTCAAAGGAGCAGATCCTTGAAGTTTACCGCACCAGGATTCAGGGCTTCCTTGTCGATGCAAAAGGGGTGGCAACCAGTTTTCAAAAAGCAGACATTGACGAACAAAAATATGTGCAGGATTTTCGCAAGACAGGATATTATCAAGAGCCTCTCAAACTGATCTATCGAATCTCTGCCAATCCAAAGTCCCAGAAAGATCTGCAAGATCGTCCGATCGTAGGTTATGTCATTCCAATCAATGGCATGGGATTATGGGATGCCATTTACGGCTATTTGGCCATTGAACCCAATGGAGATACGGTCATCGGCATTTCATGGTATGACCAAAAAGAAACGCCGGGACTTGGAGCTAATATTGCTGAACCCGAGTGGCAAAGCCAGTTTCCCGGCAAGCGGATCTTCCAGGAATCCCCCGATGGAAAGACAAACTTTAGCACAGCTCCTCTTGGTATTACCGTCGTGAAAGGAAAAGTAGGCGAGGTGCTTGGCAACTCGCCAAAAGCGCTCAGTGCCGTTGACGGCATGGCGGGAGCTACTTTGACAGGCAATGGAGTCACAGATGCTTACCGCATGGTGCTCGCAGCCTACCGTCCTTTTTTAATTAATCTGCACGCAAAAAATCAGGCTAGCGGTTAAAGTAAAAATATAATGCAAGCATGACATCATGATCTCGAGGATATCGCATGAGTTCCACAAAACTTCCGGTTTCTACCTATTTTACCGATCAAATATGGTCCGGCAACCAAGTGTTGGTTGCAGTCCTGGGTATTTGTTCTGCTTTAGGGGTGACCAACCGGTTAAGCGTCGCCATCACGATGGGATTATCTGTTTCATTCGTTACGGCCTTCTCATCGCTTTTTGTCTCACTCCTTCGAAAGATCACCCCCGACAGTGTACGGATGATCACACAGCTGGCTATTATTTCTGTATTTGTCATTATCATTGATCAATTTCTTCAGGCTTATTTTTTCAGTATATCGAAGGTGCTGAGCGTCTTTGTGGGGCTCATCATCACTAACTGCATTGTCATGGGTCGGACGGAGGGGATGGCAAAAAATGTCGAGCCGCTGCCTGCCTTCCTGGATGGGTTGGGGGCCGGCATGGGGTATGCCATCATTTTATTTATCGTTGCCTTTTTAAGAGAACTATTCGGCTTTGGTCAGTTGTTCGGCTATCAAATCATTCCCCAATCTTGGTATGCCACTGCAGCCAATCCTGATGGCTATGACAACTTCGTCCTGATGGTAAGTCCTCCGGCGGCATTCTTTATCATTGGGGGATTGATCTATTTATCACGAAAGTTTCAAGGAAATGGATAGGAGGTTTGCAGATATGTGGATGGGCGATTATACATTTCTAAATCTATTCGGACTGTTCATTCAGGCTATTTTCATCGAGAATTTCTTGCTTGTCAATTTTCTTGGGATGTGCACTTACCTTGCCTGCTCGAACAAACTGAAAACAGCGAATGGGTTGGGAATTGCCGTTGTGTTCGTTCTTACTATATCCGGTGTTCTCAATTGGTTTGTCCACCGCTTTATCACAGGTCCGAGTGCCCTTGCATGGCTTGAGTATTTGGGTCTGAACACAGCCAATATCAACCTTGGCTTCCTCGAGTTTCTGCTTTTCATTTCTGTGATTGCAGGATTCACGCAAATTTTGGAGATTATCATCGAGAAAGTCTCTCCGGCTCTATACATGTCTTTGGGGCTATATCTTCCATTAATTGCTGTCAATTGCGCGATATTAGGCGCTTGTTTATTTGCCGTGACTCGTGACTATCCCTTTATTCCTAATTTTACTTATGTGACAGGATCAGCCCTTGGCTGGTGGTTGGCCATCGCGCTGATAGCGGCCATTCGGGAAAGATTGGCCACAGCCAATGTTGTCCCCGGTCTGAGAGGAATGGGGATCACATTCATCATGTCGGGACTCATGTCGATGGCATTTATGGGCTTCACAGGGATTAAGCTGGCTACGCCCACAACTTCTGCTGAGACAGGACAGACAGGACAGACAGGACAGACAGGACAGATAGGACAGATAGGACAGATAGGACAGATAGGACAGACGGGACAGACGGGACTTAGATTATCTAATGAATTGCCGGAAAGAGGACAATGAGGACAATGAGGACGATGATAACAATGAGGACTGAGTAAGATAAGGACCTTTCTTCGTCCTCTATGTTATGGCCGCAAAATTTGGTTGGATTTCGCAAAATGTTGTTATTGATGTACATCGAATTTTAGGCGGTATATGTCTACGAAAAAGTTGTATGAAGATGCCCTTCCCCGCCTCGCCGTCTCCCCGTCTCTGCGTTAATAGATTCTGAGTTAATATTATATTTTTAAGCTATTGGTTTTATTACGTCCATTGTGATGGTCGCAAAAGGGAACAGGATAGGCAAGTTTCCTAGGGGAACAGGATAAGCATGATCGTAAACGGCATGATGGGCATGATTGAACAAGATATGTATGATCGCAAAAGGGATCAGGGCATGGGTATTCGCAAGGGAAACAGGAATGGGCATAAGGCTGCCTGTGGCTGTTTTGTTGTTTTATCATGCCCATCATGCCGTTTACGATCATGCTTATCCTGTTCCTTAAGGAAACATGCCTATCTTGTTCCCATTTGCTCGATTTTTCATATGCGCTTGCGCATCCCTATCTTAAGTCAATCAACACAGCTAATTTAGGCCGTGCGAGTCTTAACCCAACAATGGCAGGTTGTGTAAGATTTTGACAGCCTCGCAAATCAAGAGTTTGAAGTTTGGGGAAATGTTGTGCAAATTCCACCAATGAATCATCACTCAAATCTGCACGATCCAATAAATCTAGATAGCGAAGATTATGACAGAATGGAGTCATCATTCTTATTGTTTCATCCGTAATAGGCTGAGCAAGTGGATTTCTCCAATGATTTTTAATACATAGAGACTCTAAATGGGTGCATGCTCTGAGAAGATCAATGAGAGCATTACTAGTGAATGCAATGCTATCTAACCATATCTTTCGAAGCTGTGGACAATTTTGCGCGATAGCATGAAGAGTATCACTACTAATTAAGGTCTCACCTAAATCAAGTTCCCTCAAATTTCTAAGATTTGGGAAAATCGGCACAAGAGCTTGTTCATCGATGTGAGCGCGATAAAATCCCAATATATGAAAATGCTGACCATGCTGTGAAATGGCCTCGAAAAATTCATTACCCAAATGTAGGTCGCGTATAGAAATAGCAAGGTCACTAAGCTGAGTGCAATGCTGTACAATATTGATCAAGCAAGCTTCTGAAACATTTAAAGAGCTTAAATACAAGCGTCTAAGTTTTTGGCATTGTGTTAATTCTGTGAGGGATAGATCAGTTAAACCAGTGTTTAATCTCAAATCAAGGTTCTCAAGATTTCTATTTTTTTGCAGGATTGTCAGCAAGTCTGCATCTGTGAGACTCCAGTTACTAAGATTGATTGTGTGATAATCATTTAAATATTCCAATATTATCGGAAGAGCGAAATGGCTATCACGAGTTGTTCGATTACCACGTTCATCTGAACGACGACGAGAAAGATACTCATTCAAATCAATTGAATTGAGATTTGGGAATGTTTGAAAGATCATCTTTAGAATGTTTGGGTGGAGGCGATGTTTTTCCACCTGACCCCAGGTAAACGAACGCAATGAACGAAGATCAATTAATAGATTGGCCATTGCAAGAAAGTCCTCATCACTTACATTAGCCCTACCTCTCTCAGCAAAGATAGAGTTTAGGTCAAGATCCTCACGTCTCGCGGTGCTATTTTCAGCATTTTGACGCATTGTTCGAGAGACTTGTTTAAGGGCATTCAAGTCTTTTACATCAAGAAATGACAGGATATGATCCATGACTTCACCTGGCAAAGCATTATCCAAATGGGTACTTTCAGGCCCGGTGGGTTGTTGTCGGTGCTGTTCCGGACTAGCCTCTGCTTCAGCGTCCAGGTTTGCAAAACGGTTTTTTTCTCTCAGAACAAGTTGAAATAGCTCAAAAATCTCCGGGTTCTCTTGTTTTGAAGCGTCGAGTCTTTTTGCATCAATACCATGCTCCAGAACATCATGCCACAAGTTTAATATCCTCGGGCCGGCCAACTCTATCGCATCAGGATTTTGTTTGATGGCAGTACGCAACACATCGATATCTTCATTAAGACCACCCCTTGCATATCTGAGGGTGCGCCAATTTTGTCTGACTGCTGCCAACACGATCGTCTTATTTGCTTGTAATCTCTCATGGGCAAACGGAAGGGCAAGTCCATTCTCTCTTACAGCAGTCAGAACAGTTGAAAAATTTTTTTGAGTTGCTCCATTAGCATACATCAACATCAAGCCATTCTGCTTTAAAGTATGTTTATGATCAATTTCAGGATTCAAATCTTGCATTTCCATTCTGTATTCATTCCATTCCTCTCCCATAAAATACAGAGGTATTAATTGTAACCACTCGTATAAAAATTCTTGATAAAGAGGAATTGAACTACAGAACAGTTGAAATTCAGATTTTTGTTGTATATGTGTTAGAAATATACTATTCTCGACAATCTCGAGCTCCAAACTAGGAATGATCACATACTTTAATAATACTTCGATGATATAAGTGAAGGTGGAAACCAGAGGAATATGATCGCAGTTTTCATCACATCTAATTAGTGTTTCTTCAAAATTGTTGACCAGATCGTGCATCAGAACAGCAATATTACCGATCACCGGGAATAATAAGGCAATGCAACGGTAGGCATCTTTATTCTCTATATATTCGAAAAATCGATTCTGAGTGATATCAAAAGCATGGCAAGCAGGAATGACAGCAAATTTCAGAAAGAGATCAATGAAATTGCTTACACCGCTCACAAAAGGGATAGAGTCGGAAAACTCATCTAGTGCGATTAAATAATTTTCTATACCGTTATGGAAATACCACTTAGACACGGTTATAAATCTAACGAACATCAACAATTCGTCAAATACAGGCACTGCCAAGACAATACATTGCAGCGCGCTTTTATTTTGCAAAAAAGTAAAGTATCTGTTGTTCTCAACTGTTTCAACGTCCAAAAATGGGATCACAGCACACTTTTGAAAAAGGTCGACCATATTGTTTAAAGTGTTAAGGCATGGAATGAATGAGAAGGTATCGCACAACTTGTCTATAGCAATTAACATATCTGTATATCCATTGTCGGTGTTTGCCATAAAATCATGAGCCCTACAAAGATGTTTTAATGCATGGATATAATTAACTCTATATAGCTATAGCACATAATTTTAACGTAATTGCGAATTTTGCATCAATGTTTTTATTACTCCCTGAAATTTGGAGTGCATAAAACAGGACAGAATAAGTATGATCGCAAGCGGCATGATGTGCATGATATATAAGATGGAAATAACGCTGGGGTTGTCACAGCAATGACAATCAACGCAAAACTTTCTCAAAAGTTAATGCTAGTGAGGTTATGAGAACAATTCCGGAAAATGCTCTAAAGCGGTTATTCAGCCTTGTACAGCATTTTCGGCTTTCTTGGGCGGTACCGGTTCGGGAAAGGTTTGATAGAAATATCGCATGACAAAGGGGGTGACGAGGGTTGTCACAGCAATGACAATCAGCAAGGCAGCATAGAGGTCGTTGCCGATGATTTTGTTTTCCCGTCCCAATTCAGCAAAGATTAATCCCACTTCACCGCGAGGAATCATGGCGATGCCCACTCCCCATTTCATCCAGGACGAGTCTTTGAGTAGGAGAAATCCCGAAGCAAGTTTTCCAATGATGGCTGCAAGGGTCAGTGAGATCGAAACAAGCCAGATGAAGCTGGAATGCCAGTCGATTTCACGCAAATTAAGCGATAATCCAACAGTCATAAAGAAAATGGGACAAAATAAATAGACGATAGGTTTCATTTGTTTTTCAATATGATGTGTGAAATGATGATCGATTTGCAAAAACTTATTGAGTGGAGTGAAAAACTGTGGTGACAGAGCGAGTCCCGCCGCAAAGCCTCCCAATAGTTCAGGCGCCCCCACTTGGTGAGCGAGCCAGGAGAAGAACAGAATAACCGCCACAATAGTGCCGGGGACCAGTCCCGGGATTTCGCTTTTATCTTCATAGTATCGAATGATGCTTGAAAGAATTTTGACTGTGACAGGAGCAATGATTAAGAAAAGGATGATAAATAGTGCAATCTTGCCGATATCTAATACGTTGATCTCTTTGCCAAGCGAAAATTCATATATCACAGATAAAAGAATGATGCCGATGATATCATCGATTACAGCAGCTCCTAGAACGATTTGCGTTTCACTACCCGATTGCCTTTTGAGGTCATTGAGAACACGCACAGTGATACCGATGCTTGTTGCCGTGAGTGTACAGCCCACCAAGAGGGAAATGAGGAGGCTGAATTCGAAAAGGTAATAGCTGATGCTAAAACCTAGAAGGAGGGGGATGATCACCCCTCCTAATGCAACGATGAATGGTTTGGCCCCGGTTTGCTTCAGTCGATTAAAATCAGTTTCCAAGCCTACTTCGAAGAGGAGCATGATAATTCCGATCTCGGCCATGATCTTGATAAAATCTGTCGGCTCGAGGATGTGAAGCAGGCTGGGCCCTAGAATGATCCCTGCAAGCAGTTCGCCTAGAACTGAAGGGATCTTGAATTTGGCGGCTAGTTCTCCGAAGAATCTCGCTGCAAGGAGGATGATCACTAGCTGTAAAAAAAAACTATCTATTTCCATTGCGTTTAGCTATCTTATGAAGTATGCAATACATTTTCCTGATTTACGGTGCAGGTCTTCTTTCTTGCTGCATATTATTCGCTTATGCCCTGCGTCGATTTGGCCGAGGTTGGTCCCTCCAGCGGCTTTACTATGAATTCAACCGAAAAATTTGGATGACTCTTTTTCTTGGAATGACCTTCTTTGGCTTATATTTAGGCATCGTCTTATTAAGTGCAAAATTCGCCCAACCTTTCGCTGCAAAGATCTTAGTACTTGCCCGCCAACATCCAAAGGAATTTGTATATGGAGGGTTATGCGTATTTGCTTTATTATCCCTCAGCATCTACTTTACAAGAATGATTATCAAGTATTTTTATTTAACTCGAGGGAAAGACTCATAAAATGGGTTTGAAATACTCTCTAAGGTAAGTGACTTATGCCTTTTTATCTCCTCATGATCGCTGTTTTCATTGTAGGAATCCTCATTTGCATTCCAATTGCTAAAATCATCTCTCCGCCCCCCGGGAGCGTCTTCATCATCCTCTTTTGTCCTTTGATTCTATTGATCTCTTTCTCTTCCAATCCAACCGTCAACAATATTCGACTTTTATACATAATGCTGGTCTTTGGAATGTATAGCTACTGGACTTATTTCGAAGTGGTCAAAAGATTTAAAGGAAGAGAATGATCTTTTATGCAACAATGCCCTCTGCGGTGCAAAATTTCTTTGGCTCAAAATCATCCAAAGAGTATAAATATAGGTGATTTCATTTTTTTTTGATTTTTATATGGAGAACGTCCCGTGAAACGATTTAACATTTTACTCACTATTCTATCACTTTTTGTCCTGTCGGCTTGTCAGCCGAAACAGCCAATTGTCTCTCAATCCACTTTGCGGATCAGCATCGAAGAAGACCCTTTGTCACTAGATCCTAGAAGGGTGCGCGACCTTCCCACCACAACGATTATCCATATGCTTTACGAAGGGTTGATGAGAAATGAAAGAGATGGACAGAGCACTCTCGGCATGGCTGAAGAGGTTATTGTTTCTCCCGATCAGAAGACTTACACTTTTAAACTACGCCCAGGCACCTGGTCTAATGGCGATCCCGTCACTGCTTACGATTTTGAAAAAACATGGAAAAGCACTTTGGTTCCGAGATTCCCCAGTCCAAATGCTTATCAGCTCTATGTAATCCAAGGCGCCAAAGCTGCAAAAGAAGGAAAAGGTTCCATTGACGATGTCGGCATCAAAGCACTCGATAATGCCACACTTGTTGTCAACCTTGCACAACCCACTCCATACTTCCTCAACCTGATCGCCACCCATTTCTTCTATCCGGTTCATACCACTTTGCGAGAACTGCCCCCCGATGCATCCTTGCCTGATGACCAAGTCGTTTCCAATGGCCCATTCCAAGTTGAAAAATGGAGCCGCCGCAACGAATTTATTGCGAAGCGCAATCCGCTTTACTGGGATAAGGACAAGGTCAAATTGGATCGCATTCAAATCATGGTATTAGACAATCCTACCGCTTTGCAATTATTCAACCGCGCTGAATTGGATTGGACCGGCTCCCCCCTATCGACTTTATCTATCGAGGCTTTGGAAAGCTTAAAAAAACATGGCATGCTTGAAGTGGCCCCTGCGGCAGGAGTCTATTTCTTTAGAATCAATACCGGAAAACCTCCCTTGCACCGGGCCAAAATGCGCCAGGCCTTGGCTTATGCTTTGAATCGAAAAGACCTTGTCGATGCGGTGTTGAGAGGCAACCAGCAGCCTGCGTGCGGATTGATCCCTTTCAGCTTCATTGAGGGATCCCCTCTTTTTCAAGATTGCAATATTACACTTGCCAAGAAACTTTGGAATGAAGCGTTGAAAGAGCAAAAAATCGCGAGTGGAAAATTTCCCAAACTGACCATTCACTACGCAGCCAACGAGCGGGCTCATAAAATCGCTCAAGTGGCACAGCAGCAGTGGAAAGAAAATCTGGGACTTGACGTGAATATTCAAAGCAACGAAGCCAAAGCTTTTTATGACAGGTTAAAACACCATGACTACCAATTGGCAGTGGGTGGATGGTTTGCCGATATTCACGATCCCATCGCTTTCCTCGATCTCTTTAAGCATAAAAACAACGGCACCAATAATACACAATGGGAGCATTCGCAATTCATTGCTCTTTTAGACCGCTCCTACCAGCCTGAAGAGTTCCGCCGACGCAAAGAGATTCTAAAAGAAGCCGAAGCTGTCATTATTAATGACATGCCCGTCATTCCCCTTTTCTTCTCCTCTTACAATTATGTGAAAAATCCCAAGTTCCATGGATTCTTCTTTTCGGAACTCGGCTACATTGACTTTAAAAATGCCCGGTGGGAGTAATACACTCCCGGCCGCGCCGGCTGAATAAGAAGTGGAAAGAACAAGATCAAGATCAAGATTAAGATTAAGATTAAGATTAAGATCAAAGCTTGTGAAAAGCATAAACTGCAGACTTGCGTAGCAATTGTCAAGCTCGGTTTGAAATATTTTTTTATCAGTGATCACTTTCTTAACAGATCTGAAATGTTTTTTTTTGCATATGTGTAGACACATATTTCTCCGGCTCGCAAAAATCAAATTAAAAAATTTTCTTGACACTTTACTTTAAAAAAAGTAAATTTCCTCATTGTCACCACTTTCTTGACGAGGACCCAATGATTTAACTTCACGATTCTTTCTTCTTAAAAACTTTCCATTTAAGTATTTTTTTTAACTTTTCATCAGTATAGCTATGAGAAAATCATCGATTGACATCACAAACCTCTGTTTGTCAGCGTATATCAAGAGAGCTTTGTTCTTAAGGGAGATATATCTTCCGCTCATTATTAGCATAATGTTATTTTCATCATCTACCCTGACAAGCGCTCCTAGCAGCTTTTCTTGCAACTCCTCTTTCAATGTTCTTGATGAAGACTCCAGGTTCTTTGAGGATGATGAAGCATCGAATAATTTTGAATATTCGGATCAGGATCAGGATCAGGATCAGGATCAGGATGAGGATGAAGATGAAGATGAGGATGAGGATGAGTTAGAGGATTCCGAAATCGGTTTCAATCATCCTTGGCCCTGGGAGGAGGAATTAGAGCCTGATTCTTCTTACTCAGATGATGAATCGGCTGATGAATATAGTGAAGATTCAGAAGAATGGAGAAAATTCCTTACTGATCTTACTAGAGAAAATCCTCCTGAGGAAAATGACAGAGACAGGTTTGAAGAGGAGTCTTTTAAGAACAACTTTCTAAAAGATTTTGAGGAGTCATTCTTTGCACTCAAGGAAGAAAAATCACAACCTGTCAACTCGAATTTGAATGCACCTTCAATGTCTTTTCGGAGTCCTTCGCTGGTAAAACAGGAAGAAACTGTACACGACGACCCAAACCTAAGCGCATCAACTGCGACATTGGAATCAGCACCTTCTGCTATTGTGGCAGGCTGTGTCAATGTCATGACGGGGCATTATTTCGACAGGGGAATTGATCTGGTATTGCCAGGACCTCAGCCCCTTGTGGTGCAACATACATTTTGCGATATCTTCCATTGGCATTATTCCCATCAGCCTTCTTTGGAAGTACAAGAATCGAAGCATCATCTGCATGCCGTTTATACAGATGACAATGGCTCCGGTTTGCCTTATCGATCACATATGCATCATCGAGAACCTTCTCATGGTTACTTTGAGTTGACAGGAGAAGCATTAGACCATTTGACGAACGACTGCGGAGCAATAAGCGGAAAGACAAGATGGAGCAATTCCCATCTATTCTTCATCCGCAAAAATGAAAAAAAACACAAACTCTATAGACTCTCATTTGGATCCGGGACAAAGAGGGTTTTTAAATGTTATAAGAAAGGGCATTCCAAGCACAAGTCGGGTGCTCCCATGGGAAAATTCCATCTCATCTCGGAACGTAGCGCAAATGGAAATCAATATTTCTATCAATACAAAAATAAAAATTTCTTAAAGACAATCAAAGCTGCCAACAGCAGTGGAAAAGTTCTGGCAACGCTCCATCATAAACTATTAGGCAAAAAAAATGGGGGATGGAAAGAGGTTTGGTCTTACGAAAATATGAATGTGACGTATAAGCATCTCTTTGGAGAAGGGGCTTACTTCACTGCAGAGATTAAACCTTCTCACGGCATACCCGTGAAATTTACCGTCGAGCTTCCGAATATCATTCAAAAAGATCTCCCTGATCATCGCACCCTTGCCGTCCACTTCTCCTCTTTTCCCCTCAAGCATTCTAAACACCGAGATCGGGTCTACAAACTATGCGCACCGGCCGGAAAAGATGATCAGTTGGTCCCCATTTATCAATTTCAATATGATCAAGGGGTAACGCATGTTGAAAACGCGATAGGTGAACAAACTAAATATAAATATGACGACAAGTATAAACGGCTCGATTCGATTACAACGTACAATAATGATCATACAGTGGCTTGTCGAGAACATTTTTTTTGGCATCGCCAGGAACTGGACCGGGAAATTATAAAAAAAAAATATCCATATATCCCGTTGCCGAATCCGTTATATAACTTGTCCACTGAACATCAGTTGCGTACACGGGTTTTTGAAGGAAACGGTATCTATCATTTCTGCCGGCAATTTGAATACGACCTCTATGGCAATATCACAAAAAATCATCTCTGGGGAAACCTCACAGGACGGGACAATGCTCTTGCTATAAAAGATGGTGTTCCTAAAGCCAATAGTTCCGAAGTGTTTACCCGCACAATGGAACACTCTCAAGATGGGCGCAATCTCCTCATCTCTGAAGATGATGGGCGTAAATGGATGCGCCAAGCCTATTCTTCAGCAACAGACAAACCAATTTCCCGATTGACAGGTTCACAAGAAAAGATTCTTAAACGGGAATTTTTCGACTACGACGAACAAGGGGTTTTGATCAAGGAAATCTGGGATGACGGTACAGCTTCAGATAAAGACGATCTGTCAAATGTCACTGAAAGGCACTTCCGCATTACTGTGCCCCGCACTGAATTTCCTGTCGGACTCCCTGAAATGGTCAGCGAATATTACTACGATTTCAAAACACAAAAAAAAGCGCTTGTCAAAAAACTTGTTTACATTCACTCCCCCGAAGGACATATCCTTGCGCAGGAACATTACGACAGCGAAGAGAAGCTCGCCTATGCTCTCAAATGGGAATATGATCACCTTGGCAATGTCACTAAGGAGACTAATGCACTTGGAGAAACAATTACCCGCGAGTTTGATGCAAATGGCAATAAAATCATGGAAAAAAAGGGTAATTTGCAAAAAAACTTTACCTATGACTTTGCCAACCGGTTGTGTGAAGAAAAGGAAACTTGGGAGGATGGCCATCTCTTTTTGACTCAATATCGTTACAACCTACTTGGTCAAAAGATCGCCTCTGTTGATCCTTATGGCCATAAAACTCATTATAGCTATGACCGTCTCAGTCATTTGCAGGAAACCGTTTATCCTTCCCTCCTTAACGAAGAGGGACAGTTTTATCACCCAAAGGTTGAATCACATCACAATGCCATGGGCCAGGAAACTGCTTGCTGTAATGTCAATGGACATTGGACAAGGAAAAAATTCACGATCCGGGGACAGCCCTACCGAATAGAATACCCGGACGGAAGCATTGAAGAAAAAGAGTATAGCCTCGATGGACTTCTCATCAAGGAATCGGCCAGGAACGGCTTGATCACAACGTACTCTCATGATCCTTTTGGACGGGTGATCGTTACTGAAAAATGGAATAAAGATCATCCCCTCAAAACAACTTCAACCTACAACACCTTTCACCTTCTGGAAGAAAGAGATGAGGCCGGCAACCTAACGTCCTATACTTATGACGGCGCAGGGCGACGCGTTTCCATGACAAAAGGAGATAAAACAATCTCCTACACCTATGACTCCCTTGGCCGACTATACAAAGAAACACTGGGTGAAACTGTCCAGGTCCGCCTTTATGACCTTCTCGACCGGATCATTGAAGAATGGACAGAAGATCTTTCAGGCAAAATCTATCAAAAAGAACAGTACGAATATGACATCGACGGCAATCGTATTCGGACAATCACATACTCACAAGTCGGCATGGCGGTCCATACCACCACCTACAACCCACGCAAGGAACCTATATGCATCACCGATGCAAAGGGCCATGCCACCCATTTTACTTACGATTCGGTCACACATCAAGATCAGATTGTGCGCAGACATATCAAAACCGATCCATTGGGTCATCAAACCATTACCCTTTATGATACCCACGGACATATCTCTCTTCAATATTGTAAAAATCCATTCGGACAAACCGTACATTCAGAACAACGGCTTTATGATCCCTCAGGCCTGCACCTGAAAACTCTTGCTGAAGTTTATACACCACAAGCCCCTCTTCGCCATGTCCTCACCGAGTGGAAATACGATTTCATGGGAAACATGATCCTTTGCACAGAAGCAAAAGGAACGCCGGAAGAAAAGAAAACTCATTTTCATTATAACAGCATGGGTGTCAAGGAAAAGACCATCAAAAACGATGGGACCATTCTTTTTCATGAGCATAATCTACTCGGACAGCTCATCCGTCTCCATTCTTCAGATAGCACCATCGATTACACCTACACCTATGATGCCAATGGAAATGTCCTCTCGGCAACAGACAATATTCTTAAGACAACGACAA
>Ga0206952_10189_pt1 | contig 17328 bp, 14 predicted proteins | sample Alteio_BWOrgHeat_39_FD_152966 | JGI IMG/M metagenome (GOLD analysis project Ga0206952, IMG submission 152966) | Enriched cells from forest soil in Barre Woods Harvard Forest LTER site, Petersham, Massachusetts, United States -... | ecosystem: Environmental > Terrestrial > Soil > Temperate forest >... | reverse complement strand
CGCTACCGAGGGCTATGTAGCGTGGAGCGCCGTCTTGGTGAAGAAAACCGCGGTAGTCGTCGTGCTGCTGGTTGTTTTTGCCGCAGCAGGCGGCTTTTTCGCCAACCGCGTCCCAACAAGTTTCCTTCCCGACGAAGACCAAGGCTACGCCTACGTTAGCATGCAACTTCCGAATGGGGCTTCGCTCGAGCGTACCAATGCTGTCGTGGACCAAGTCGAAAAAATCATCATGAATACGCCGGGTGTTGCGCAGTCCACCTGCTTTGTCGGATTCAGCTTACTGAGCTTTGCGCGCACGACTTACAACGCGACGTTTTTCGTGAACTTCAAGCTCTGGGATGAGCGCAAGACGCGTGAAGAGCAGTTTCAAACCCTTAAGGCGCATCTGAATCAGCAGTTGAGCAAGCTGCCGGGTGCCGTGGCGTTCGGGTTTTCTCCGCCGGCGATCCCGGGTGTGGGAACCGCCGGAGGCTTTACGTTCATGTTGGAGGACCGTTCCGGTGGTGATGTCCAATTCCTGGCCAAAAACCTGAACGTCTTTCTGGAAGCCGCTCGCAAACGACCGGAAATCGCCAGCCTAAGTACGACTTTCCTGCCCAATGCGCCTCAAGAGTTCGTCAATGTGGACCGCGACAAAGTTTTGAAGCAAGGGGTGAGCCTCAGCGACGTTTACAAGACCATCCAGGCCTTCATGGGCGGTTATTTCATCAACTATTTCAACCGCTTTGGCCGCCAGTGGCAGGTGTACATCGAAGCGGAAGGGGACGAGCGTGCGAAGGCGGAGAACGTCGGGCAATTCTACGTTCGCAACAACCAGGGACAAAACGTTCCGCTTTCTACGCTGGTCGATGTGAAGCCGCGTTTGGGTCCTGAGTTCCTACTGCGATTCAACGAATACCGTTCCGCTCAAATCAACGGCAGCGCCGCGCCCGGTTATAGCGCAGATCAAGCCACTGCGGCAATGGAAGAAGTATTCAAGCAGACCATGCCCCGCGAAATGGGTTTCGACTACTCTGGTATGTCCTTCCAGGAGCAGAAAGCGCGCGAAGGCGTGCCTGCCTCAGTGATTTTCGGACTTTCTCTATTATTCGTTTTCTTGATCCTGGCCGCGCTCTATGAAAGCTGGTCGCTGCCGTTCAGCGTTCTGCTCAGTACGCCCGTCGCCATCTTCGGAGCGTTTGCTGTGTTGTGGCTGCGTCGCTTTCTGGTCAGCATCTTCTACCCACCTTACTTGGTGCAGATTGAGAGCGATGTCTACTCGCAAATTGGGCTAGTGATGCTCATCGGGCTGGCCGCGAAGAACGCGATTCTCATCGTGGAGTTTGCCAAGGATCAGTTCGAGAAAGGGAAGCCTTTGGCGGATGCCGCGCTCGAGGGAGCCCGACTGCGCCTCCGCCCGATTCTGATGACGTCTTTCGCGTTCATTCTCGGGTGCGTTCCGTTGTGGACGGCGAGCGGGGCTGGGTCGGTTGCCCGGCAAATCATGGGCACCACGGTTATCGGAGGCATGATGGCCGCCAGCGCGATTGGAATTTTCTTTATCCCCGCGATCTTCTACCTGGTCGAGAAATGGTCGGGTGCTGAGAAGGAGCACGCCTCGGGAGCGTTGCCCGCAGCGCCCGCTCCAGCGGAGGCGGACTGAAATGGCCTTCGCAAGGACAGCGTGGGAAGAACGTCGGAGATGCATATGAAGAAGCTGGCCCCAGTCCTGTTCGCCATTTTGGTTTCGGGTTCTGTGATTGGCTGCAAAGTCGGCCCGAACTACCGCCGGCCCGCGGTGCAGACTCCCACGGAGTACCGCGAACTAAAGGATGGCCCGCAAACTCAAGTTCAGGCGCAGGTCGCGTCCTACGCGGATTTGCCCTGGTGGCAAGTTTTCCAGGACCCGACATTACAAGAGCTCATCCGGACGGCGCTAAAACAAAATTACGACTTGCAACTGGCGACGGAACGTATCAATGCAGGGCGCGCGCAGGTTCAGATAACGCGCTCAAATCTCTTCCCGCAGGTGCAGGGCAACGGCGATTTCAGCGGCGGAAAAGAACATAACTTCCAGACCAAGTCGAACTTCCTGACGCTGACGGCCGATGCCGCGTTTCAGTTGGATTTCTTCGGCAAGCTGCGGCGCGCGACCGAGGCGTCTCGCGCGGAGTTGCTGGCGACTGAGGATGCGCGCCAGACGGTAATACTGACCCTGGTGAGCGACGTGGCCAGCGACTACTTCGCGCTGCTGCAACTGGACTTGCAACTCCAAATCACCCAGGACACGGTGAAGACGCAGGAAGATTCGGTGAAGCTGACCAAGCTTCGCGTTGACCATGGCGTCGCCACCAAGCTGGATGTTTTGCAGGCGCAACAAGTTTTGGATACGGCCAATGCGCAAATCCCGGACCTGGAGCGTCAGATCGCACAGGAAGAAAACGCGATCAGCATTCTTCTGGGCAATTATCCGCAAGCCGTGCCACGCGGACGCACGCTCGTGGAGCAGTCACTTCCTCCTGAAGTGCCGCCAGGCCTGCCTTCCTCGCTGATCGAACGACGGCCGGACATTCGCGAGGCCGAGCAAATCCTGGTCGCTGCGAACGCCGAGATCGGAGTCGCCAAAGCCCAGTTCTTTCCACAAATCTCCCTGACGGGCTCTGGCGGCGGGTCCTTCGGGCGAAGCAGCGCTTTCTCGAGCCTTATGAGCTCGCAACTCGGCATCTGGTCTTACGGCGCGCAAGTGAGCCAGCCCATTTTCACTGGAGGAGCGCTTCGCGGAAATCTAAGGCTAGCCGAATCGCAGAATCAGCAAGCTCTAATCGCCTATCGGCAAGCGATTCAGCGCGCCTTTGGGGACGTGTCGGATGCGCTGATCGGCTATCAAAAACTCCATCAGGTCCGTGTTCGCCAGGAAGATACCGTCGCGGACTTACAGGAGTCCGTCCGCCTATCCAACATGCGCTACAAGGGCGGCACTACGACTTACCTAGAAGTCTTGGACGGCCAACGCTCACTTTTTTCCGCCGAACTAACACTTGCAGGGGCGCGCGGCACCGAGTACCAGAGTCTCGTGCAGCTTTACAGGGCGCTCGGCGGTGGCTGGCAGCAATAGTACTGAAACAATCATCGCCTCAGGGAGTCGCAGCTTGAGTCTTTCCGCCTCAAGAATGCGGCGTCGGCGTTTTTACAAACGGCTGCCATTGTGCCCAACGACGTCCGCCACGGAAATTCTGTAAGAAGAAGTCTACCCAACTAGGAGTTCGGTCAACTGGAGCTCGGCTATGCCTTCCATCGAACAACTCGACAGTCACCACAAAGCGCTTACCCTGAATCTTGATCCATCCACCTTCGGCTCCTTTGCCGAAATTGGCGCTGGACAGGAAGTCTCTCGCTGGTTCCTGGTAGTAGGCGGCGCCTCCGGTACCGTGGCCAAAACCATTTCTGCATACGACAAGGAAGTGAGCGACGATCTCTACGGCACTGGCACGCGCTACGTTTCCAAACAACGGCTCGAAGCCATGCTGGACAACGAGTGGACGCAATTGCGCAGTCAGTTGGACAAGACGCGTGGCTCTCATACCCGCTTCTTTTCTTTTGTTGATACCGTCTCCGCGCGAAACTTCGCCGGAACCAACGACTGTCACGGCTGGATCGGTCTCCGGTTTCAGACGGAGCCCTGCGGCCCGGCCAACGACTTCGTGCTGCACATCAATATGCGCGATTCTTCGAATCTCGGGCAGCAGCAAGCCATCGGTATTCTGGGCGTCAATCTGATCTACGCCGCGTTCTATCAATTGCAGACGACGGAATCCTTTCTCGATGGCCTGGCACAAGAGGTCGTCAGGGAACGCATCGAAATCGACTCCGTAGATTTTCGCGGCCCCGTGTTTGTCGGCTGGGATCGCCCAACTCTCCAGACACACCTCGTGCGCCGGGGACTCGCGGAGGCCGTGTTCTTCTCCTCCGAAGGCGTCCCTATCGCCCCCAACGAAGTTCTGCACAAGAAGGCCGTTGTGCTTGCGCCGGGAACCTTCGAGCACGTGGATCCCGCCCATGCGCAGATTCATACTCAGTTGCTGGCCGCTGGGGTTCAAGCGGTCCACAAGGAACTGGGTGAAACCGACTCCGCGCCGATGGGCATCTTCTGCCTTTCGGCGGCCCCACTTAAGCCCGAAGAGCCGGCTCCTGAAATTCCCGATCTGCTGCGTCGCATTGACGCTCTTCTCGCGCGTGGCGCGGACGTGATCCTGTTCCGTGAACGCGAGCTATATGCCATGACGGCCTTTGTGAATCGCTACACGAAGGCACCACTGAGATTCGTAGTGGGTCTTTCCCTATTGATCCGGGCATTTGAAGATCCTTACGGCAATCTGGAAGGTAGCCGTTTGGAGGCCCTCTCCCGGCTGTTTGCGCATAACGTCCGTATCTACGCCTATCCCATGACCGCGGCGGATTTGCAGGAGTGGATCAAAAGTTTTTCGCACAGCGGGTGGGAATGGAGCGAAACGAATGGTTGGGTTTCCGCCGAGCAGCTGCGCCTCGCGCCTCCGCTCGGCCACCTCTACGCGTATCTTCTCGCGAAGAATTTCCTCGTGCCCTTGGAAATTCCCGAACCTTCCCCCGCCAGCAAGTTAACGCATGGGGCGGCTTAGCACGGAAAAGAGATTCTTATGCGACACCACGCCCCAACCGAATCTGGCCTCAATTCAAAGGAGGAATCAAATGCCTGAACCCAAATCCGCCGCAAACGAAAACGAAATTTCCCGCGACCGCCTTGCCGAGCTGTTAAACGAAGACCTTTCCCGCGAGTATCAGGCCATCATCGCCTACGTAGTCTATTCCCAGGTGCTCAGCGGCGCACAATACATGGACATCGCTGCCCAGCTCGAAATCCACGCCAAGCAGGAGCTCGATCATGCCCTGATCCTCTCCCGGCAGATCGACTATCTCGGCAAAATGCCAGTGGTCACTCCCCAGCCGGTACGCACATCCAAAAACCCGAAAGACATGCTCCGGTACGATCTCGAGAATGAAAATGAAACCATCCGCAATTACCGCGATCGCATCCGCCAATGTGAAACGCTCGGTGAATATGCGATGGCGGAACAAATTCGGCAGATCCTCATGCAGGAGCAGGATCATCAAATCGATTTAGCCACTGCCCTCGGCGAAGAAGTTCCGGACGTGAGCGGTGGACCCAAAGGACGTACGCTGCGCAAGCGCCGCTAGCATCGCCTGTTAGGGCGGTCTCGCAAGCTCACGAATCAGGAGGCCCGCAGGGGGACAGCAAAATGGATGTGCCGAGGGAAATAAGCCAGGGAGCCGACTTGCGCGATTACTTGGCCGCCGAGCGCACCTTTCTCGCGTGGATTCGCACGGGACTTGCCCTTATGGGATTTGGTTTCGTTGTGGCGCGCTTCGGACTTTTCCTGCAACAACTCCGGCTCATCGATCACGCTCCCGCGGTAGCTTCTTACGGAGTTTCACTGTGGTTCGGTACCGCGCTGATCGTCATGGGAGTCGTCGTGAATCTCTCTTCCGCTTGGCGCCACTTGCGATTGGTTCATGAACTGGACCATGGCGGGTCCGCGTCTTCTCGCACTTTGACCCTAGTTCTTGCGACGGCCTTGTTTCTGGCGCTCGTCGGACTTGCGATGGCCATCTATCTGGTTTCTGTGCGCGGTTCTGCGAATCTCTATTCCGAAAATCGTGAGGAGGTATTTATGGCATCGGGATCAAGCAAAGAAGCACTGGCGGGCGGGAAGGGAATCATCGACAAGCTGAGCAATCATTCAGTCGATCAAACTGTGGAAAAACTCAAGAACATTCTGCAATCCAAAGGAGTCACCCTGTTTGCCCTGGTCGACCACAGCGGCGAAGCGGAGAAGGTGGGAATGAAAATGCGTCCCACCAAGCTGCTAGTCTTCGGCAGTCCCAAAGCAGGAACCCCTCTTATGCTGGCTGCCCCCAGTATTGCCATTGACCTCCCTCTGAAAATTCTAGTTTGGGAAGATGGCCAGGGAAACGTTTGGATTTCCTACAACAGCCCGGAGTACTTAAAGGAGCGGCACGCTCTGCCGCAGGATCTGCTGCAAAATATCGCCGTCGTGGAAACTTTGGCGACCAAGGGCGGCGAGTAGCTCCATCAATTCAGTGTTTGTACGCTCGGAGGTAGTTCCGCTTTTCAGAGGTTTGAGCCGTCCGTTTGCCTCCCTTGACTACTTGCCAGAAGCCGACTTCCCATTACTAATTTGCTCAGCAGATTATTTCGAAATCGCCGGCTCCTTGCATCCGAGTAGTGCCATTGCGATACCATGTGCTTGGTCGGCCGCCAGAACTGGTTCCTAGAACTGAGGCGCCTTGGTTCTAACCAGCGACTGGATCGGGGAACGATTTCGCTTGAGGATCACATGGAGACAGGCGTCAAAAGCGAGAGTCGCTTCGAAAACGATGCGAGCCGATATGCCGCGTATCTCGAGACTCCCGAGGGTCGCCTACGCGCAGACCTGGCTTTTGCGAACCTGCGGGAATTTCTTCCCGCATCGACGGGAATCAACTCGCTGCGCGCCCTCGATCTCGGATGCGGAACAGGAGCTGCCGCGGTTCGTCTGGCGCGTCTCGGTATTCATGTAACCTTGCTCGATTCGTCTGCGACGATGCTGGCTCTGGCGGAACGGACGATCGTCGAAGCCGGAGCAAGTGACAAGATCACGGTTAAACGCGGTGACGCCGCCCAGTTGGCGGACATTTGTCAAACGGGAACGTTCGATATCATTCTTTGCCATAACCTTTTGGAATACGTCGATGACCCGGGCGCCGTGTTGGGCGGCGTCGTGCGTGCAATGCGGGATTCATCGGCGATATTGTCCGTCCTCGTACGCAATCAGGCAGGCGAAGTATTCAAGGCGGCCATCCAAGCGGGCGATTTGGCCGCAGCGGAACATAACCTGACTGCGGAGTGGGGACAAGAATCCCTATACGGGGGCAGCGTACGTTTGTTCACGTCGGAGGCTCTCGAAGCAATCCTGAAAGACGCGTCACTCACAATCAACGCTCGGAGGGGAGTGCGCGTTATCGCGGATTACCTGCCGGCACAGATTTCTCGATCGGCAGAGTATGGGCGAATCTTCGCTCTGGAGCGCAACCTCGGCAAACGGCAGGAATTCTACGGCGTTGCTCGTTACTTGCACTGTTTGGCAAGCCGTGCAACAGCTGCATCGGAGGGAGACGAATGAGCGACGTCAGACCGGCACCTTCGTCTACCATTCCGAAGGCCCTCAAGCCGGATACCGGCATTTCACTCGGGCTTGGGCTCACCAACGAGTGCAACCTCAAGTGCGCCTTCTGCTACCGCGATCCAACACGCGCGGATCGGCTCTCACTGGATCAAGTGAAGTCCGTCATGGAGTGCCTTCCGGTTCGGTCCGTGAATCTGGGAACGGGCGAGAACGGAATGCATCCTGACTACAAGATTATCTTGGCTTACCTGCGAACTCGACCGGTGAAGCTCACCATCACTTCCAACGGTCACAGTGTAGCCGTTCTGGAAGACCATGACTTGCGAGCGTTCCATGACATCGAGTTTTCTCTCGATTACCCAACCCTAGCGGAACAGGATGGCCAACGCGGCCTGGGTAACTGGGAACTGATTCATCAACAGGCCGAGCGTTGTGTGGGCCTGGGTGTACCCGTGACGATTATCGCGGTCATGATGAAATCAAACTACCTGCGGCTGGCAGACGTCGCACGAGTCGCAAAACGGTTTGGCGCTCCCTTGCGCGTGAACGTTTATCAGGCAGTGCGGTCCGATCTCTACTCGCTCACGTATGAAGAATACTGGCAAGGGTTCCGTACGCTTTTCGAGAGCACCGATGTAATCGCCATCGGCGAGCCCCTGGTGCGGGCGATGGCCGGCCTGCCCGCACTCGAAGGAGGATGCGGCGTCAGCACGGTGCGAGTTACGCCCCGTGCCACAACGCAGCCTTGCGTTTATTGGCCCGGCCAGGGAGAGCCGCTGTCGGAGTTGCTTTTGTCAGGGTCCGGGATTCTGAACTCTGCGCCTTTTGAGCAGGTCCGTACCCTTCCCGAAGCGTGCCAGCCTTGCGAGTTTCGAGAACCATGTCATGGAGGATGCGCCGGGCGCCGGCGCCTGCAAGGGGCGCTACGGCAGCCGGATTTTTATTGTCCGATCATTCGGGGAGAGCGCCCACGGCTCGAGATCCGCATGGCCGCAAATCGGGATCTGCCGAAACTCGGCAGCTCCTGCACCACCGTGGTGATTGCCCGAGAGTCTGAGTCGTGAAGATGGAAATGGATTGACGGAACGAGCGCGCGCGTTTTCTATTGCGCGTCCATCCACTTGTCCGAGCCCGCTAGCTTGACGGCCACATTGGTAAAGAAAATTCGCGCCGGCTTGGCGTCCGCGGTCCCGCGATGGTCGGTTGAGACGAGAAGAGGGCCAGCTTTCTTGTAGCCCGCCCAAGTCGTTGTCACGTTACTCGGTTTCTTCGGGCCTCCTCGGTGATAGACAAACTGCACAATTCGTCCATCCCTCCCGACATACAGATCCCAGGTATCCCCCGGCGTGTAACCGCCACCCTCCGCCGGATATTTCACCGACACCAGCTTCGCCGTACCCTGTCCTATCGGCAATTTTTGCTTGTCCTTGACGGTCACGTTGGCGCTGGTGTCCCAGTCAGCGTGGAAAGGGAAGAAGAACCAATAATTGTCGTTCACGAAAGCCGGCTCAATTTCGTCTTTCACGTTGGCCGGCGCGTTGTTGAGCTGTGACCGGTTGTAGGTAACCTTGACCGTCTTGCCGTCCTTGTCTTTCGTTTCGTACGTGACCTGCCTGGACTTGATCTCCCACTCCCAGGAACGAGAGAGAGCCAGCTTGATGGCGGGGAGTTGTATGTTGAACGTGTAGCGCACCGCTTCAATTTGGCCGTAGGAATCCAAGCCATAGGTCTTGGCAAGCTGTTCGACTTCGGGTGGGCGTGTCTGCGCCCGGGAAGTGCCCGGAAGGAGCAAGACTCCTAAAAATAGGTAACCGATCGTCATGGAACGGCGCAACTTTTTCATGAAGGTCCTCCTCAGTGAATGAAACGAACGTTGACTTGGATGACGTACAAAGGTCCCGGGATACGTAAATCGCGTGTGGTGCCGTTGCCTTCACTCTATCTGGTCCGCTGAGCATTGTAGTGCGGCTGATCGTGTGTTCCTACGCAAAGCGATAATGGCAGCAGCTACTGCCACGGAGCCGTATTCCAGAAGCAAAATCCAGCCAGGAACCAACCACGGCCGTCCAACCACACGTAGATGCCAGACATAATAGGTAGGAATGATGCTCAAAGTCCAGATCATGAGTGGCACGGTTGAGGTCGACTTTATGAACGGCAGCAGCCAGAGCAGGTACCATGGATATACGACCGGCGCACATAGAAGCGATACTGCCATTGACCAAGCAACCGCGTCCGACGACCCTTCCGGGGACTTTCTCCTCATCCAGATAGCGGTAAGAAGGCCGACGAGCACTGCCAGCCCAGCTACAAGTTGCGGAGCCGCTACTCGCTCGAGCGCTGCAAACACCGGATCGTTAAAGCGGAATCTCTGCACGTAGGTGCCGAGCGAGCCGATCGGAATCCGGCCGTGGTCGACAAATGGGACGTATAGGAGTCCGACCACGATTGCCGCCAGCGCGGCGTCGCGGATTCGAACGCGCTTCCAATAGAGTGGCAGCAGTACAATCGGGAGAAATTTCACAGAAACAGCCAGCCCAAAGGCCAGGGCTGCAAGAGAACGCCAGCGGCGCAGCAGCGCGGCGACGGATATCAACAGCAGCAGCACGCCGAGAATGTCGATGTGACCACTGCCCGTCGCCGCCGCCAGCAGCGGGTGCCAAGCATAAGCCAGAACCCAGTGCGCACCTTGCCCACTCCAGCGCAATACATCGAGCAAAACGAGAACGATCGCAAAATCGCAAACGACAAATGCCACTTTCAGCGCAAAGATAGACTCATGAATCGCTGTTACGGCGCGGAAGAATAGCTGAGCGCCCGCTGGATATGGGCTGGGCACCTCTGGATTATTCAGCGTGCGCGTCTCCGGTGTGTGCAAGCTGGCAAATGCAGGATCGTTCGGAACGACGACATAGGGGTTATAGCCGAGCCGCTGCACGCGGCCGTCCCAGAGATATCGATGAACGTCATCGTCTGAACCCGGCGACCTCACCAGAAATGGAATATGCCACAACGCGGCCAATACGAGGGCGATGACGATGACGCGGCGCGGGAATCCCGGCGTGTAGAAGAGTTCACGGACCGCTAGGAGGTACGCGACGCCAGCAACCGCCAACGGAATGATGAAGGACAGTTCACCCACGCTGCTGAGCTTGCGGGAGCAGAGCGTCAGCGCCACAAGCAAAATCGCGCCGAGTCCGTACAGCCTGTGCGAAGGGGTAAGTTTCACAGGCCTCCCATTCAATGGCGAAGTTGCGCGACTGCTTGCTGCCATTCTCCGAACCAGCCTGCAGTCCTAGGGGCCTTTGCGGGAGCGAGGCGCAGTTCCCGAGCCAGCAGAATCAAGTCGTTTGCGACGTCGATGTCGTAGAAGGGCTCCGTGAAGCCGGTTGAGAGTTCAAGGACTTTTGTGCGCGACAGCAGTCTGTCCAGCGCACTCCCTGTTCCCATGCCATCGCCTTCGAAGAGCGACGGGTAAGCTGCCTTGGCGCCAACAAGGTAGTAGCCTCCATCGTGGGTTGGCCCGACAACCACGTCGTGCGTGGCGAGCATTTCGAACGCGCTGTTCAGAACCGACGGAGCGAGGTGCGGACTGTCGCTGTTGAAGGCGATGACGTGCTGCTGGCCGGCGGCAGTGAAGTGTCGAAAAACAGAGGTGAGGCCTGCGGCGAGACCTTCTCCTTTTTGCGTGACGACCTGCACTGTATTACCTACCAGGTGCGTCAATTCGTCCTGATCCGGCTCAGGGCACATCACCGCGACCTCCACGCTCGTCAATGACCTTGCCAACGCGAGGGTATCCTCTAAAAGGCAGCGATAAAGCGCGGTCACTGCGGTTAAAGGAAGGCTCTCCGTGAGACGGGTTTTGACCATGCCGGGCTTTGGGGCTTTCGCCATAATGACTAACGTGCGGTTTGGGTGAGAAAAAGACACAGTGGCCTGGTTGGAGGATTCCATGAGAGATTCGTCCATCTGGGCTTACGCCGGTCGCGGCGTTTCCGTCCCCGTCCTTCGACGGCGAAAAGAATAGAGCACGATCCGGCTCAGGATGAACCACGCGGCTCCTACCGTGCCCTTCACCGTACCGCTAATTTTAGATTTTCCAATGCGCCGGTAATAGCTCACAGGGACTTCCACGACGCGAAATCCCGCGATGGCCCCTTTCACGATCATTTCTACCGCCCAGCCGTAGGTGGCCTCTTCAAGGGCGAGGGCGCGCAGCACGTCTGCGCGGCCGGCGCGAAACGGACCGAGGTCACTTACCTTCACGCCATACAAAAGCCTGATCAGGATGGCGGCGAGGCGATTGCCGAAGGATTGGTGCCACGGTAGCGCACCGGAGTTGCGTTGGCCGCTAAAGCGCGAACCGAGTGTAATGTCAGCGCGCCCCTCGATGATCGGAGCCAAGATAATCGGCAACTCAGAAGGGCGGTCGCTGTAGTCACCGTCGAGGAAAACGACCACATCAGGATTTTGCGTATTCGCGAGCCCTGTCAAACAAGCGCGCCCGTATCCCCGGCGAGGCTCCTGGATGACTTGTGCCCCCATGTTTCGGGCGAGATCGGGCGTTCCGTCCGTCGAATTGCTGTCAACAACGATGACCTCCGTGACGAGATGGGAAGGCAGATCGGCAAGCACGCGGCCAATGGCCTGCGCTTCGTTATGGGTAGGAATGATGACCGATACTCGCACGCAGATTTCCTAATCACCACCAGAGGGACGAGGGGTTGCGCCGTGCCAGCAACGCGTCAATGCCCCAGGCACGACCTGCGCGCCCCACCGCGAGTCCCAGCGATGCGACGACCGGAACTAGTAGTTCCCAAATCCATGATGTGCCCAATTCCGTGACCCAGAGGCTGCCGAGAAACAGAAATGCGACCAGGGCAACAGGACGGGTGAGCAAACCAATAACGAGCAGGATCCCCACCGAGATCTCCATCACCGCTTGCCCGGGAGCCACCATGGCTGCATGGCTCGACATAAACCCCAGAACCAACTTCCATGCCGCCGGTGAGTGGCTGTTCTTGATGTAGTAATTAATCAGGCCCGCGTAGCCCGCCGACGTGTAGGCGCCCTTCCCCAGATTCTCGAAGAAGACCGACACGAACATCGCGCCGACGATTAGGCGAACCAATGCCAAGCCGTTTGCCGCATCGGATCGGCCGGAGATGCTAACTGTCGCATTTTGTGCTTGAGCTGCGTTTGTCGTCATTCTAAACCTCTAGGCAATAGATTCCAGCCCCGCGACTAAGGGCGCAATCTTAATCTATCGGACCCATCTGTGCCAGATGGATACGCGCGGGCCCGCAGCCTATCGGCAGCGTCGCACGGAGCTGCTTGCGACGCGCGTCCATGAATCAATCGAAAATCTGGACCCACCGACAATTCGCAGGTACAATCAGAAAAACGAGCGGGCGTCGTACAATGGCAGTATAGAAGCTTCCCAAGCTTCGGACGTGGGTTCGATTCCCATCGCCCGCTCCATAACTCCTGATGATTCGATTGCCTTTCCGCCTGGAAGTTGCTGAAAATCGCTCCATAAACTGAGACTTTTGTTCCAAAGATGTTCCAGAGCCCTTCCAACTGTTCTAAAGATGAGAAATCGAAATGGAGGGCCGACATGCCTGCCGATTCGGGCGAACCCGCCCCTCCGTGGAGCTAAGCCAGTTCGATTCCGTGGCCAGACTTGTACATAGCAGTCCGGATGCAATTCGAAATCGACGTCGCGGCATGACCGAAACAAGTACTCTCGGCAGGTCTTGACCGTGATAACGCCTTTTCTTTCCACCTCTAACCGATGGGCGAACTGTCAGACAGGTCTCATTGCCGCTCTGCCGAATTTGCATAAGATGGGCGCACGGTCAGTGATACGTAGAGCCCCCACCGTCCCCGGCAGTCAGGACAAAGAGAACAATGGGCTTCGTGAAGGTGTTTTAGGGGCCCCAAGCGTTGACATTCAATTGTCAATGCTGAACTCTCGACAGTCGTTGATCTCCGAACAGCACGCCTGCCGCATTAATCAAATACTGCTCATCGCTAAGCATCTCAACCAGTTCGTCGGGGAAAGGGGAGATTTCGCTTTGTAAATACCTAGCCAGTTCACGATAGATTTCCCGGCGGGCGTAAGCCGCCAATTCGTTGCGCCGGCGCAGCGCGTCTTGAATCAGACTGGCCAGTTCCGGCGTCGCCGCTCGGCGCAGCTTCATCGCGATTGCGGGATAATCCATAAACGAGTTGTACTTCTGCCGCGTCCAGGATTCCTCCCCCGGCGCAACCAGGGGCGTTTGGCGTACAACGAGCGTCCCCGCCACGCGGTCGCCGAAGCGCTGCATCAGCGGATTGCTCAGTGCGGAAATTCCTCCAACCAGATATGCGAACGGCAGCGCATCGAACACGCGCATCAGATTCCGCACCCACGCCTGTTCGATCCGTAGCGGAAGTCCGGCATGGTCAATCACCCTCAAATGGAACAGGCGTTTTCCGATCGTCTGCCCGTTCCAAAAGCCTTCGAGCAATGCGCCATAGGCAAACCCGATCGCGAATTCCCCGAGCGTGATCACCATGACTCCAAATCCCGGCGCTTTCGCGAAAATCCAATAAACTAGCAGGCCAACTCCGTTCACAGTCCCCAGCACGATAGCGATATCGAGCAGCATGGCGTAAAGCCGGGAAGCGGGACCCGCCAGGGGCAATCGAAAGAGCACGCCTTCCGGCGTGGCAATGGTCAGTTCGGCCGTTGTCGCCCAGCGGATTGGCTGAGAATCTGTCATTTGCTCTCCGCAGAAACTCCGGTATGCGCTTCAGCATCAGGCTTTCTCCGCCCGATCAGCAGCAAATAGACCGTGAGCAGCGCGAGCTCCGCTCCGCCAACCGCAACTTTGAACCCGTACGGCAGAACCGGCTCGTGATGCTGTGAAAAAAACGCTTCCATCACTCCAGCCCACACCAGCATCATCGCCATGCCGGCGATCAGCACGAGCCATTCGCGCATGGATTGACGCACATCGCGATCCTCGCGCCGGCGCAGCAGTACGCGCGCCAGATAGAACCCCGCTTGCCCGGCAATCAGGATTGACGGAATCTCGAAAACGCCATGCGGCAACAGCCACGCCGTCATGAACAGCCCGAAGCCCTGCTGCGTGTAGCGAACCGCCACGGCCCCGAGCAGCACACCATTCTCGAACAGCAGGAGCGCCGTCCCGATACCAAACGTTACGCCAAGCGCCGCCGCGAGCATCGCTACCTCGATATTGTGCCTGATTAGCTGCCCCGAGAATGCGGCTTCGGACTGCGTCGAGTGCAGATCCTGATTCTTCCTTTGCTCTTCTTCATGCACACGTTGCCCCGGATTGCGCAGGTAATTGGCCGGAAGCAGCACGTCCACGGAAGCGGGATCGTAGCGCACCGCTAGTCCGCCCAGCGCGCAGCCTAACACCGTAATCAGCACAGCCAGTGCGAAATAGCGCGACTGCCGCCGGAACGTTTCCGGGAACACCGTGAAAATTCTCAGCCAGAGGCGCGGCTGCCAAAGTTCGGAGCGCGTCGGCGGAGCGAAGTGCAGCTCCGCATAGGCTCGCGCCACCAGCCGCTCGAGATATTGTCTTAGCTCGGGCGCCAACGCTCCGTGCGTGACGCGATTCAAATCCGCGGCGGTCTGCGCGTAAAGCTCCTGCAGCTGCTCGGCTTCCACCGGCTTCAACCCGTGGTTCGGCCGGCCTTCCAGCGCGGCGAGCAGCGATTCGAGGCTGCTCCAGCGCGTCCTCCCCTGCGTCTGAAATCGTTCGAGATCCAGAATCACAGCCGCTGCTCCCGCTTGCTTTCCAGATATCCTTCGACGGCCTTTCGCAGGAACATGTCCGCGGGAATATAACGGAGCTGCACGTCCAAATGGCGCAGTTGTCGCGCCAACGCGCCAAGGCGCTGGTTTTCTTTTTCACCGGCGAGCGACGCATACACATCCTGGTCCGCGTGCAGCTCCTCCCCTGGCGTAAATGCCGGCCTGGCGTGAGCCGGCAAGATACTTGTCATTAAGAGAGCATGTGACGAGCGGACCAGGCCGACTCCGCGGCGCAGTGAGTCCGAAACGGAGCGCTCCGTCAAATCCGCCAGCAACAGCAGGTACGCGCGCCGCCGCAGCCGCACCCGAATTTCGCCGAACAGCGCTTCGTAATCCGCGGTCGTCGGCAAGGGCTCGATAAGCAATAGACGATCACGAAATTGATGAAACTGAGTTTGACCGCTTCCCGCGCGTAACCAGGACTTCGGCTCGTCCGCGTAGGTCACCAGCCCGAATTCATCGCCGAGTTCTAGCGCCACCGTTGCGCCCACCAAAGCCGTTTCCACTGCGAGATCCAGCAGCCGTCGTGGCGCGCGCCCTTGTGGGACATCGCTCTCGATCCCCGTGGTTGGGTCAAGCGCCAACGCGGACGCCCGCGATTGGTCCACTAGGAAATATACTTCCTGCTTCTGCTCCCATTGGAACAGCCGCGTGACTGGAGCACCTCGACGCGCCGTGGACTTCCATGCGATCTCCGAATACATATCGCCGGCCTGATATTCGCGCAGGCGCTCGAAATCGCGACCGTGTCCGGTCCACGGAGTCTGCCGCGACGCGACAAGCTTGCGGTAGACCGGGCTGCGCAGTATCTCCCGTCGCCCGGATCGCAAATCCGCCTCGATTCGCAACTGCTCCGGCGAATCGAACCATTGCCGCAACCGCCAGATTCCGAGGCGTGAGCACCGCTCGATACCAACGCGCGGCCCAGGCCACAGCCCGCGCCGAAGCAAACCAATCTCGGGCGTCCATGGCCAGAGCTGGATAGGCGCGCTGCTTGCTGAGGTTGATCCCCCTGCGGCCGGTTCCGGCTGCTCAAGCTTCAGCCTTTGAGTACCGCTTTGCACCCGAATAGCGGTCTCGCTCTCTGGTGTTGCCGGCATGATCGCTACGCGCACTTCACTGCGCAGTCGGCGCCGGCCTGAGCCCGCGAGCGCGAGCAGGACCTGGGTGGTCTGCCCTTCGCGTCCTCGAAGTCCTTTCCCAAGCGGAAACAGGACCGGTGCGCATTCTTCGCGGGCGAGCCACAGCGCGAGCGCGTCATAAGAAGCCAGCAGCGCCACAGTCGTGACGATCAGCCCGAACAATAACCATCCGCGCGCGATCCAAGGCGCAATGCACGCCGCCCCACCCAGTAGTCCTATCATCCACACGAACGATCCTGTTGGACTGAATAGTCTTCCCACCGGCTGTAGCGCGATCCGTTCATTCGGTTTTTCGCGCGATTCCAGGTTGCGGCGTGGCGGCTCCGCGGTGGCTTGGGCCTCGGCGGCGATAGCCGCGTCCCGCGCTTCGGCGCCCGCAGATTTCTTATCTCCAGCCGTCATCATTTCGCCTGCTTCCTTGCTGTCGCCTGCCACATGTATCACGCATGAGGTTTACCGCGGTACTTCGACTGCCTCCATCACCGCCTTAATGACCTCGCCGATCTCGACGCCTTCCATCTCGAACTCCGGTCGCAACACCAAGCGGTGCTCGAGCACGGGACCAGCCAGCGTCTTTACATCCTCGGGCAGCACGAAATCGCGTTCCTCGAGCGCTGCGAGCGCCCGCGAAGCCGATAGTAGAGCTAGCGTCGCCCGCGGCCCGGCTCCAACCCAGATCGCGGCGTGCTGCCGTGTCTGCCGAGCCACACTGACGATGTAACTGCTTATCGCATCGCTGACGCGCACTCGCACTGTGGCCACGCGCAGTTGTTCGAGTTCGCCCGGCTGCAAAACCGGCACCCGCAGATCCTCCGCCAGTCGCCGCTCCGGCGCTTCGCCCGCTGCCACAAGCTTCGCCAGTTCGTTTTCGTCCTGTGCCGTGGGGTAACCCATGCGGATTTTCACCAGAAAGCGATCCTTCTGCGCCTCCGGGAGCGGATAAGTGCCCTGATGCTCGATCGGGTTTTGTGTTGCAAAGACGACGAAGACGGGGGGCAGCTCGCGGGTTTCGCGATCGATCGTCACCTGGCGCTCTTGCATGGCTTCCAGCAGCGCCGATTGCGTTTTCGCGGGTGCGCGATTGATTTCGTCTGCCAGTAAGAAATTCGTGAAGATGGGGCCGCGCACC
>Ga0206952_10188_pt1 | contig 17341 bp, 9 predicted proteins | sample Alteio_BWOrgHeat_39_FD_152966 | JGI IMG/M metagenome (GOLD analysis project Ga0206952, IMG submission 152966) | Enriched cells from forest soil in Barre Woods Harvard Forest LTER site, Petersham, Massachusetts, United States -... | ecosystem: Environmental > Terrestrial > Soil > Temperate forest >... | reverse complement strand
CCTGGTGGGCGCTGAATTTCAAAGATCTAGTTGTTTTTGGGGGTATATCCCACATGCGCAGATTACGCGGGGATTGTCTACGCTGTCGGTGAGGTGGGTCACGGGTGGGGGTGATAAGTGCCACAGCGAGGGGACTAAATGGGGATTATTTCGTCTGTCGCTTTTCCGAATTGGATCGGGTGCGATTCGGGAAGGAGTTCTCCGAACCAATGGGGATTGTTTCGTCGTTTCCGTTTTTCTGCGCGATAGAATCATGGCTGCGATGCCACAGATTGCGATTTCTGGTCAACTCCGGAAGCGAGTTATCTCGCTCGTGAACCGTAAGGCCTGGTGGCATGTACCTCCGCAAGATCCAGGAGCTTACGACAAGCGCGGTAAGTTTTTTGCGTCGAGTTTCAGGGAGGCGGAGTTCTACGGACGCCCGCTCGACACACCGCAACGAGTAGTGATCGCGAATCCTCTCATTGGCGACGAACAAGCAATCGCAAGCGTCCTCGGGATCCCGCCCCAGCATGGCGGAATGAGTTTGGAGGAAATTGCCGGCCACGACGCGCTATGGAGGAATGCTGCTCTAGAGCGGGGGTTTGATTCGATCGTCCTAATGTCGCCGAAGGCTCTCGCTCGCCTCATAGGAGAGGGTAAAGTACCGCGAAGCTTAGAGCTGAATCTCCTCCAGCAGCGCACCACCTGACATCGTTGTGTCGGTGAGTCGAGCTATAGAATCGTCCCTGCGGCGGTGGTCGTAGCCTTTCCGGATATCTGTGCCTCCAGCCACCTCTCGCTCTCCTGTAAGCGGTTCAAGTCCTCGATGGATAACGTCACACCGGATGAAACGTGTGACACCACTTTTCTTTTTTCGTTCACAAAATCCAACCAAGCGAGTTTCTTGTCCTTGCCGCCTTTGCCCTGTCCAATCAGATTCTCGAAGAGAGTCCAATTGTGCGTGGCAATGTGACGATAATCAATGAGGTCAAAGTAGTGTTCTTTACCGCCGCGCTTCCCGTCTTCTTCCTCATATCGGTTTGTAACTTTCTTGCGCACCTCTTTGGGCACGCCTATCAACCACCAGTCATCTCCGTTCGGAAATTCCCTATGCAGTTCCTCGAGCACCAAGCTGTGCAGCATTGTCTCGATTCGGTCAACAGCCTCTTTAGAGCGAAGGTTGGTCTGAGCCTTCTCGGCTTCCAAGTAATCGTCGAGCCCGGGGGGTGAAAATTGGGAAAACGTCGTTCGCATCGCGGCCTGACACACTCTCGTGCGCTTATTTTGTCCCTGCACTCCCCGCAAGTCTCTGAAACGCTTACGCTCTTCTTCGTTCAACGATCCCAAGTATGCACCGAGCGCCTTCGCATATGGCTGGATGAGTTCGACTAAATCGTCATCATCCAATTCGACCAGCTTATATTTGCTGCCATCGAGATGCACCAACACGCTCCGCAGCACATTGACACATGCGATCACTCCATCATTCATGGAGAGACCGCCTCCCTCTCCCGCGCCTTTCTCCCACCACTCGGTGGCGCCATCCCTGATAGCTCCGAACCAGCTCTTAAGAAATCGCACGGTACGACTGAGAGTTTTTTCGTTTGTTCCTGCCCACAACGGCCCGTAGCTGACAACTTCGTTATTCTTTTCTTTTGCAATATGGAAGCGAGTTTTGATCGCACCGAACATGCCGGTGAGCGAAATGCAACGGAGCGGATCTTTCACATCGTCCGACTTCTGAATCCTCCGATAGAAGGCGGAGTCCTTCTCCATGTCCAAATCGAGAATCGCTCTTGAAACGATGGCGGCGACCCTGTCGTTCAGATCGTCTGAATCCCAATGAAGCTCTGCGTATAGCTCCTCAAGCAGCGAGCGCTTGACACTCTTCTGCTTGGCATTGATGTCAACGAATAGCTCTGCCTGTTTACTTGCGGCAAGCCCCTCAAACGCCAATATCGCCAGCTTGCTCTTGCTCGCCTTCGGCTGGCCGGAATATGCGAAGAGACGATGTTGACCATCAATGATCCATGCCGACTTGTAAGCCGGGCGCAGCGTGAGCCAGCCTAAGGTGCCGACATCAACGTCCGCGTTCGAGTCTTGGTGAATGCGATCAAACTGAATCCGGCTCTTCTCGATATTTACCACAATGTTTGTGGGGAATATTCCATCATTCTCGATGTATTCCCGTATTTGATTCAGTCGGCCTTTCTTGAGCATTCGCTGATAGGTGTTCACATCCGATGCTTTCCCTTTGGCGCGATGTGAAACATACGAAACCTTGAGGAGGTATTCGGGAGAGACCGAAAACGTGTAGCAAAGAAACCCGCCCATGCGGCTCTTGATTGCGGGCACCTTGATTTCAAGACCGGCGATAGTTTTGCCAGGAAGGAGATCAGCCAGGAATTGGTATCGCGCCGCCGGGCCGATGTGCGACACAAGGCCGTCGTAATAATTGAGGTCATGCTCGTCGAATACTATGACATTTGCGTTCTTAGCTCGAAGGCGGTCGTTATCGGTCAGTTGCACATTGTTGACGAAAAACAGCAGTGCGATTTGTCTTTTCTTTTCGCTAGGGAATTGGGTCCTTACAGCCAACGCAAATTTATCCCGAATCTGTACGAGCTTCGCAAGCTCTTCCTGAAATTGCGGCCTCTTTCCGTAATTAGCGGCGGACTTGCACTCCACTGCGAGCGCGACCTCATCATCTAGCGCGACGACATCAATCTGAGTGGTCGGGCTGCTTTCGTCCTTTGGATTTATCGTCAGCTTCGACCCGCGATTGCCAGAGAGGGAAGAAAAGCCCATTTTGTAGAATAGTCGCCAGACACGATCTTCCAGAAGGGTCCCATGGGGCTTCGCTTTTTTCAATCTCACCGATTGGGAGTTACGCTTGTCGAGTTCCCATCCCTCTTCAAGAGCTGCATCGAAGACATTCGGTTTAATTGTTTTTGTTATTACCTCTTTTGCTTTTGCTCGCGCCAATGCGCCGAGATCGTCTGCAGATTGAATGTTGTCGAGCATTAGACAGCTACCTCGTTAAAAAACAGACATTCCTCCGTGGGGCGACGGAACGTCGGATCTGCTGCCATAATCGAATGTCGCTGAACGATTGCCATTTGGAACCCGTAATACAGGGCGTGAATAGAGGGGTGGTGTGCATTGCTGACAACGACTTTACAACCCTTCGCTGCGAGTTCTCGTGCAACAGCGGCGAGCCGTCGCTGATCTTCCCACGAGAAAATCTTGGCATTGTATTTAACAAAGCCGTTGTTACCGTGAGCGACCGTGTAGGGAGGATCTAGATAAACCGTATCGCCCAACTTCGCTGAACTTACGCAATCTTCAAAATCGTCGCAGCGCAGCTTGGCCGATTTCAACTTCGCGCTGGCCGCTTGCAACAACTGGTCATCACAACTGCTGAGATGGGTCTTTTGCCCATAGGGTACATTGAACTCGCCACGCAGGTTGGTTCGATGGATGCCGTTGAACGAGAGGCGGCACAGGTACAGAAACCGAACTGCACGTCCGAGATCGCTCTTGGGTTGTGATTCTCGGGCGCGATAATACTCCGCCTCAGAATTGCCGAGACGGCGAAGGGCGGAGATAACGCGTTCGCAGCAATCGCGTACATGGACGTACGCATTGATGAGTTCGGAATTGTTATCCCCCAAGGTTGCCGTGCGGATAGGTAGCGCGAAAAATAGCGCTCCACCGCCGATGAACGGCTCGAAATATCTGGATGGTTCCCCTACTAGAGGGAGAATATGCTTAAGGAGGAGGCGCTTCCCTCCCGGCCACTTTATGAGAGGAGCGCAAACCTCTGCCGCCGCGCACTTAGTCCTTTGCCCCAAGTAAGTTCTCTCTGCAGATAGTTGACTTTCAGCACTCTTATAATCCAATCAGATCTCAATAGCTAGGACTTCTTACTCGCGGCTGGTTCCCCACTATCCCACTGGTACTTTCTGCATCCACTGGGCGATGTTCACGGTCCAGTGGAGTTCCTTGATCATGGTGTCGCGGAGTTTTTGGGCGGCGTCGGGGTCGCCGTGGACGAGCCAGGTCTGCGCGGGCGGGGCCGTGAAGGTGTGCAGCCACTCGAGGAGTTCGGTGGTATCGGCGTGGTCGCTGAATTGTTCGAGGGTGGCGACCTGGGCTTTTACGGGGACGATCTGGCCGAAGATTTTTACTTCGGGTTCGCCGTCCTTGATCTGGCGGCCGCGGGTGCCGGGGGCCTGGAAGCCGATGAAGAGGACGAGGTTTTTGGGGTCGGGGAGGCGCTGCTCGAGGTGGTGCTGGATGCGGCCTCCGGTGGCCATGCCGCTGGAGGAGATGATGATTTGCGGCGTGGTGGTGTCGTTGATTTTCTTCGATTGCTGCTGGCTGGTGTCGAAGAAGAAGCCAGGCCAGGTGAGCGGGCTGCCGAATTCGGAGATCTGGCGCTTGGTGTCGTCGCTGAATTCTTCGGTGTGCTTGAGGAAGACTTGCACGGCCTTGATCGCCATCGGGCTGTCGCAATGGACGGGGACCTTGGGGATTTCGCCGGCCTCCATCATTTCCTTCAGCATGAAGACGAGCTTCTGGGTGCGTTCGACGGCGAAGGCGGGAACGACGACCGTGCCTCCGCGCTTGATCGCGTCCGTAATGAGCTTGGCCATCTCGGGGCGCGGGTCGTTCTTGGGATGATCGCGATTGCCGTAGGTGGATTCCATGACGACGAGGTCGGCGGTCTCGCCTTCCTGCGGGCCGGAGTGCACGACTTTCCCGGGAGCGACGGTGGTGTTGCGGACGCGGCCGATGTCTCCGGAGAAGAGCAGGCGTTTCGATGAGCCGTTTTGCTTCAGCGTGAGTTCGACCATCGACGAGCCGAGGATGTGGGCGGCGTGGACGTAGCGGAAGCTGAGCTCGGGTGAGAGCTGGAGGGTCTGCTCGAAATCGACGGGCTTGAAGAGCTTGAGGCTGTCCAGGGCCTCCTGCAAGGTGTAGAGCGGGAGAGCGGGATTGTGCTTGGAACTGTGGACCTTGTTGGCGTAGGCCGCATCTTCTTCCTGGAGGTGGCCGCTATCGGGGAGGATGATGCCGCAGAGATCGACAGTGGCGGGAGTGGCGTAAATAGGGCCTTTGAAGCCTTCCTTGACGAGGCGGGGGATCCATCCGCAGTGATCGAGGTGAGCGTGGGTGAGGACGACGGCGTCAATGCCGGCGGCGGGGATGGGCGTGTCCTTCCAATTGCGCTCGCGCCATTCCTTCTGGCCCTGAAACATTCCGCAATCGATTAAGAGCTGGAAACCGTTGGCGCCGGATTCATCGTTGGAGGTGTTGACGAGATGCTTGGAGCCGGTGACGACGCCAGCGGCGCCGAGGAACTGGATGTAGGTCATGAATCTCCCTTATGAAGGCGACAGAACGTTGTAATGCCTGGATGCTGATCGTGCAAGCGCTACATCTCTCCGTGTTCAGTTCACCTTTCCGCGCAAGACCGTGACCGAGGCGGCGGGGAGCGTGTAGAGAGTGGTGGCGTCGGCGTTGAGGGTGGAGGTGGCGGGTGGACCGTCGGGATCGGCGTGGCCCTGTTTGCGCGCGGGATGCCACTGGTACTGCTCTTTGCCGAAGGTGATGACCGTGACCGGGCCGGCGAAAGCGCGATCGTGGTCGCCGTGGAAGACGATGTGGAGCTGGTGGGGGTGGTCGTGGTCTTTGTTGACAGCGAGGATCGACCATTGGCCGTCGGGACGGAGGACGGGATAGGCAGTGACTAAGACGTGGCCGGCGGCGTCCTTGATATCGGTCGCGGCACGATAGAGTTGGTGCTCGGCTTCGCCGGGCTGCGCCCACTCCTGCGTCATGAGCTGCGCGCCGAAGAACTGCGCGGTCTTGGTGGTGATCTGGTAATTCTTGTCGACCATGAACATGTGGTAGGTGCCCCAACTATTGGGACAGGCGGGGTGCGGAGGCGAGTAGGAGAGCGCGTGGTAGTAGTGAGTGCTGTAGCCGCCGGCGGTGAGGAAACCGCCGAAGGAGTCGGCGAGCCAGAGGGCGCCGAAGATGTCGACGGCAGCCTCGCCACCGTGGTCGTTGGTTTCGGTGTCGAGGAGGGGAATGCCGGCGGGGAGACCGTCGTCGCGCCAGACTTGCATGACGTGCTCGATCAGCTCGGGCTCCTGGTAGAGGTTCTCCCACGGAGTATCGCAACCGTCGTAGGGATAGTGCTCGAAGGACATGAACGTGAAGTCGGTGAGGCGGTTGTGGGCTTTTAGATAGGCGAGAAAACGGCCGAACCAGGAGTCCTTGCCGTTGCGATCGGGCCAGGCCTTGATGTCGTCGGTGACACCTTGAAAGGCGGGGCCTCCGAGCTTGAGCGTGGGATCGACGCGATGCATCGCCGTCGCGAATTGCAGATAGAGCGAGGCGTAGTCCTCGGGCTGCATGTACTGGCCGTCGGCTTCTTCGCCCATCTCGACATAAGAAATTGGATAGCCGCGCTGCTTGAGGTAGGCCATCTGCGCGGCGGCGTCTTCGGGCGTGGCATATAACAACGCGACGGGAAGGATCGCGGGCAATCCGCGAGTGATGCCGCTGGTGAAGAAGAGATCGAAGCCGGGTTGATCGCCAGCTTCCATGCGGTCCGGAGCGACGTAGAGATCTTCCGCGGTGTGCCAGGGATCGACTGAGGAGCAGAAGGTGAACGTCTGCTGCTGATCGGGCGAATGATGCATGAGGTCGGTGAAGTTGCCCTGGGCGTCGGAGGATCCGACGTAGATTTCGCGGATGGCGTAGCCGACACAGTTGCGACGATCGCTGGAGCCGTGGGTGTCGCAGGTGTTGGAGGACTGTGTCATTAAGACGCGAACGTAGCGGGTGGTGACCGGCTCTTTGGCGAGCGAGAGAGTTACGACTTTGCCTTTGCCCTCGGAAATTTCGCCGGCGGAGAAAGTTTTCCAGGCGCCTTTGTCCTGGTCGTCCATGGCATCGCCTTCGCCGACCCAGTACTGGACTTGGTAGACAGTCGCGAAGGGACCACCCCACGCGATGCGAATCGCATTCACCGGTTGCGGCTGGGCGAAGGCAACGACGACCCATGCGGGATGCAGTGAATCGTCTTCGCCGGTGTACTCCTTGCTCAAGTAGGGATTGCTCTTCCAGTAGGTGTTGAGGTCGCCGTCGTCGAGGCGGGAGAAGCCGTCGAACTCTGAGCCGCCGTTGCGGGTGACGCCGCGATGCGGCAACTGATATCCAAACGAGTGATTGAGGGGAGTTTTGGTGGGAGTGGCGTCGCCGACGAAATAGCCGCGGCCCTTGCCGGTGGGATCGCTCCACTTGCCGTTGGGATTCCAGTGCCATGCCTGCACGAAGAGGTCGGTGTTCTGGCGATAGCTGACGACGCCCCATCCGGCGGAGACGACTTGCTTGACCTGGTCGGCGCGGAAAAACATGTCGGTGGCATTGCTCGGAACACGATCTACCGTGGTGCCGAGGGCGTGCAGGGGGTCGAAGCGATTGACGACGTGGGTGGCATCGACGGTGAGGGTTTGGGCTGGGAGTTGCGGGAGGGCGGCGGCGAGAACGAGGAGGCAAAGGACGCGGGAAGATAGCATGAGCCTGCCAATCGAATATCGAAATGGAAGGTAGTGTAGCAACCGCGAAAGGGTTTGTCGCGAAGTTGGAAAGCCACTTCCACGCACTGAAAGTCGAGGTTATCCCAAATCGAATAACGTAGATTGCGCTTGCGGTTGGACGGGCGCGATGCACTCGGGATCGTCGTTCTTCACGGCGTTCACGCGGTCGCTGACTTCGTAGCGCTTCATGGCTTCGGGCTCGTAGGGCTTGAGGAGCGCGGTGAGAGTTGCGGTGTCGTGGAAGCCGGGATCGAGCCAGAGATCGTAGTCGTCGGGATGAAGGATTACGGGCATGCGATCGTGCACGTCTTCGGTGAGTGCGTTGGGCGTGATGGTGATGATGGAGCAGGTCTCCACCAGCTTGCCCTCGGGATTTTTCCAGCGCTCCCAGAGTCCGGCGAAGGCGAAGGGAGCATCGTCTGCCATGGTGAAACAGAAGGGACGCTTGGCGCCGCCGGATTTTTGCCACTCGTAGAAACCGTCGGCGGGAATTAGACAGCGGCGCTTGCGGAGGGCTTCACCGAAGGCGGGCTTTTCGGCAATGCCTTCGCTGCGAGCGTTGATCATTTTGTAGCCGACAGTTGGATCTTTCGACCAGAAAGGAATCAGGCCCCAGCGCATGGTGGCGGCGATGCGGCGGGGCTCGTCGGGATGCTGGCGGATGACGGCGACGTCTTGCGCGGGAGCGACGTTGTAGCGGGGCTGCCAGTTGTCGGGCGGCTCAATGCCGAAGTGCTCGGCGAGGATTTCCTTTTTGCGGGTCAGGCGATAGCGGCCACACATCCTATATCTATTTTACCTGCCTTAGAAATGGTGCAATTGTCGCTAAATTTGCGGGTTTTTATCGTTTTGGGCGTTGACAACCAGCCGTCCCGCGTCGCAATCTAAAGGCGAATAAAAGGCGAAACTAGCCTTTCCGTATTTCTCCCTGTGTGGTTGCCGATATGAGTTCTGCTTCCCTGTTGCGCGCACAAATCGAAACCGCATTGTCTCCGCGATTTGCCGCGGGATTTAACCGGCCGGCGCAGGTTTCGCGTCCGCTGCAGAGCACGGGGATTGAGGCGCTGGATGGATTGCTGAACGGAGGATTTCCGATTGGCGCAGTGAGCGAATTGTTTGGGCCGGAGTGCTCGGGGAGGACGAGCATCGCGCTGAGTTTGGTGGCGCAGGTGACGCGGGCGGGCGGGGCGGCGGCGTGGATCGATGTGGGGGATGCGCTGGATCCGGAGTCGGCGGCGGCGTGTGGCGTGGATTTGCCGCGACTGCTGTGGGTGCGCTGCTCGGAGGCGGAGACGAAGCGGGCGCGGGGAAAAGTGTGGTCGCGATTGGACCAGGCATTGCGCGCAGCGGATTTGGTTTTGCAGGCGGGTGGATTTGGGGCGGTGGTCTTCGACATGGGAGCGGTGGCTCCGGAACATGCGCTGCGGGTGCCGCTGGCGTCGTGGTTTCGATTTCGACAGGCGGCGGAGCGAACGCAGTCGACGTTCCTGCTGCTGTCGCAGACTTCTTGCGCGAAGAGTTGCTCGGCGGTGCAGTTGAAATTGGACCGGGTGCGGACGCGGCAGGAGGGCGGAAAAGTTTTAAGCGGATTGCAATTCCAGGCGGAGCTGGTGCGCGATCGCGGGGCGGTGTGGAAGAAGCCGGCGGCCTCGGTGGCGGCGTGGGGACAGGCGGCGCCGTGGGTATCGGAACGATGAGTGCGATGGTGGCGTGTTTGTATGCGCGGGAGTTTCCGGCGCAGGCGTTGCTGCGATTGCGTCCGGAGCTGCGGCGCAAGGCGGTGGCGGTGATGGAGGGCGAGGCGCCGCGTGAGTTTGTGTGCGCGGCGAATGAGTTGGGGTACCAGGTGGGCGTGGAGCGGGGGATGACGCGTCCGCAGATGGAGGTGCTGGAAAGGGTGGAGGTGCTGCGGAGGTCGGCGGCGGAAGAGGACTCGGCGAAGGCGGCGTTGCTGGAGTGTGCAGGACGATTTTCACCGCGCGTGGAAGAGGTGCAATTCGAGTGTGCGTTGGGATTCGCGGTGGATTTGAGTGGGACGGAGAAATTGCTGGGAAGCACGGAGCGGATTGTCGGCAAATTGCGCGAACAGGCGCAGGCGATGGGGATCTCGATTTCAGTTGCAGCTTCCTGCAACTTTCATACGGCGCTGTGCTGGGCGAAGGCGCACGTGGGCGCGAAGGTGATTCCAGCGGGCGAGGAAAAGAAGACGCTGGCGCCGATTCCGGTGGATGTTCTCGCGCTGACGCTCGATCAGTCGGTGACGTTTTCGTTGTGGGGGATCCATACGCTGGGGGCGCTGGCGGCGTTGCCGCAGACCGAGTTGGTGGCGCGACTGGGGCAGGAGGGAAAGCGGCTGCACCAGTTGGCACGCGGGGAGCATCCGCACCTGCTCAAGCCGGTGGAGTATGAGTTCGCATTGAAGGAAGAGATTGAGTTTGAGGCGGGCGTGGAGTCGCTGGACTCGGTGATGTTTGTGCTGTCGCCGATGCTGCAACAACTGGCGGTGCGGGCGGAGGGGCGAGCGCTGGCATTAGCAACGGTGACGGTGGAGTGCGGACTGGAGGGTGGCGCGCGGCATGCGAGGACGGTGCGTCCGGTGCTGCCGACGATCGATCACGAGGCGCTGCTGAAGTTGATCCACCTGGATTTGATTGCGAACCCACCGGGAGCGGCGGTGGTGGCGATGAAAGTTTCGGCGGAGACGAACCGGCCGTCCCGTGCGCAGTTGGGATTGTTCTCGCCACAATTTCCGGAGCCAATGCGACTGGAAGTTACGCTGGCGCGATTGGCGGCGGTGGTGGGGAGCGCAGAGCGCGTGGGGACGCCGGAGTTGGTGGACTCGCATCGGAGGGATGGGTTTCGAGTTGGACATTTTGCAGAACCGAAAGAACCCACCCTAGCGCGCAAAGAACGCGCGCTAGAGTGGGGCACCCGGAGTGTGGAAAACATCCGGAGGGTGGAAAACACCCAGCGAGTGGGAATACGGGTGTTGCGTCCGGCGGAGGCAGTGTATGTGCAGGCGCATGGGGGGCGTCCGCAGCAGTTTGTTTTTCGGAGCGAGCAGTATTTGGTGATGGAGTGTTACGGGCCGTGGAGCGCGAGTGGGGATTGGTGGGGCGTGGAGAAATGGGCGCGCGAACAGTGGGACGTGGTGGCGAGTTCGCGAAGTGGGAGGCCGTTGTGTTGCCAGTTGTCGTCTTTCGCGGCGATGTGGGCGGTGGAGGCGGTTTTTGACTGAGCAATACATCGAGTTGCATGCGAATAGCGCGTTTAGTTTCTTGCGGGGGGCTTCCCTGCCGGAGACTTTGATTTTTCGCGCGCAGCAACTGGAGTATCCGGCGATGGCTTTGCTGGATGGGAATGGGGTTTATGGGTCGGCGCGATTTCATTTAGCGGCGAAGCCGAATGGGGTGCGCGCGCATGTGGGGAGTGAGATCGCGATACGAGATTTTGGGGAGCGGATGACGCCTCCAGCGTGGGTGCCGCACCAGTGGCCGGCGGAGCCGGTGCGGTTGCCGGTGTTGTGCGAGACGCGTGAGGGGTATCAGAATCTTTGCCGCATGGTGACGCGGCTCAAGATGCGTGAGCCTTCGAAGGCCGAGGGCTCGGCGATGCTGGCGGACGTGCAGGAATATGCGCGCGGGCTGGTGTGTTTGACGGGCGGAGACGAAGGTCCGCTGGCGGCGGCGCTGACGCGCGGTGGTGAGGGCGAAGGACAGAAAACGGTCGAGCAGTTGGTGGCTATCTTCGGCAAAGAAAATGTTTTCGTCGAATTGCAGCGGCATGGATTGCGCGAGCAGGAGTGGCGAAACCAGGCGGCGGTGCGGATTGCGCGATCGTTGGGGTTGCAGATTCTTGCAACCAATGGCGTGCGCTATGCGGATGAGCCGGAGCGGGAGATCGCGGATTTGTTCACGGCAATTCGACATCATGTGCCGCTGGAAAAAGCGGGGCGGTTGCTGGCGAGGAATGCTTGCCGGTATCTGCGTCCGGCGAAAGAGATGGTGCAGATTTTTTCGGACTTGCCACGGGCGATTGCGAATTCGTGGGAGTTATCGCAGCGGCTGAAGTTTGAGCTCGATGATCTGGGATACCAGTTCCCTATTTATCCGGTGCCGGATGGCGAGTCGATGGATTCGTTTCTTGAGAAGCGCGTGAACGAGGGAGTGATCAAGCGGTATGGCGTGAAGAACGATGCCGATTTATATGCGCGGGCGCGGAAGCAGGTGGAGAAAGAGCTGGCGTTGATCAAGAAGCTGGGGCTGGCGGGATATTTCCTGATTGTCTGGGACATTATCCGGTACTGCCAGAGGAACGACATCCTGGTGCAGGGGCGCGGGAGCGCGGCGAATTCGGCGGTGTGTTATGCACTGGAGATTACGGCGGTGGATCCGGTCGGGATGGAGTTGCTGTTCGAACGATTTTTGAGCGAGAGCCGCGGGGAGTGGCCGGACATCGATTTGGATTTGCCGTCGGGCGATAAGCGCGAGCAGGCGATTCAATATGTGTATCAGAGGTATGGGCAGTTGGGTGCGGCGATGACGGCGAACGTGATCACGTATCGCGGAAAATCGGCGTCGCGTGAGGTGGGTAAGGCGCTGGGATTCGACATCGAGACGCTGAACAAGCTGACGAAACTGGTGAGCACGTGGGAGTGGCGGGGGCCGAACGACACGCTCGAAAACCAGTTTCAGTCGGCGGGGTTCGAGGCGCGGCATCCGCATATTGCGAAGTTTTTAGACCTCACGCAGCGCATCCAGGACATGCCTCGGCATTTGGGACAGCACTCGGGCGGAATGGTGATTTGCCAGGGGCAGTTGGACAGCGTGGTGCCGATCGAGCCGGCGTCGATGCCGGGACGGTCGGTGGTGCAGTGGGACAAAGACGATTGCGCGGACATGCACATCATCAAAGTCGATTTGCTGGGGCTGGGGATGATGGCGGTGGTGAAGGATTGCGTGGACCTCGTGCCACGACATTATGGCGTTCCGGTGGATTTGGCGCAGTTGCCGCAGGACGATCCGGAGGTGTACGCAACGCTGCAACAGGCGGACACGGTGGGGATGTTCCAGGTGGAGAGCCGGGCGCAGATGGCGTCGCTGCCGAGGAATTATCCGACGCGGTTTTATGATTTGGTGGTGCAGGTAGCGATTATTCGGCCGGGGCCGATTGTGGGGAACATGTCGAACCCGTATATGCGGCGGCGGCAGAAGAAAGAGGAGATCAAGTACTACCATCCACTGCTGGAGCCGGTGTTGCGGCGGACGTTGGGGATTCCGCTGTTTCAGGAACAGCTTTTGCGGATGGCAATGATAGTGGCGAATTTTACCGGCGCGGAGGCGGAGGAGTTACGACGCGCGCTGGGAATGCGAAGGTCGACGCAGCGCATGCGAGAGTTGGGAGTGAAGCTGCGGAAGGGGATGACGGATAACGGGATCGAGACGAAGACGCAGGAAGAAATTGTGCAGAGTATTTCGTCGTTTGCGCTGTATGGGTTTCCGGAATCGCACGCGGCGAGTTTCGCGCTGATTGCGTATGCGTCGGCGTATTTCAAGGTGCATTACCTGGCGGCGTTTACGTGTGCGATTTTGAATAACCAGCCGATGGGGTTTTATTCTCCAGCGGTGTTGGTGAAGGATGCGCAGCGGCATGGGTTAAGGGTGTTGCCGATTGATGTGCAGCGGTCGGGATGGGATTGCGAAGTGGAACGCGCGGCGGATGATCGGGTGTTGCGGATGGGGTTGCGGTATGTGCGGGGGTTGCGGCAGGAGGCGGCGGAGATGCTGGTGCGGGAGCGGGAGCGCGGCGGGGGATTTACGTCGGCGGAGGATTTGGGGCGGCGGGTTCCGATGCTGAACCGGAAGGAGATGGTGGCGCTGGCGCAGATTGGGGCGCTGAACTGGGTGGGAGAGACGGGGCATCGGCGGGATGCGTTGTGGCAGGTGGAGCGGGTGAGCCGGAGACCGGGGCCGCTGCTGCAATCGGCGGAAGAGTCGGAGGAGGTGTCGCCGCTGGAGCGGATGAACTGGGAGGAGCGGCTGATGGCGGACTTCCGGGGGACGGGGCTGACGGTGGGGAAACATCCGATGGCGTACCATCGCGAACGATTGGCGCGGTTGAGGATCTTGTCGGCGGAAGATTTGCGGACGGTGGCGAATGGACGGCGGGTGCGGATTGCGGGATGCGTGATTGCGCGGCAGAGACCGGGGACGGCGAAGGGATTCGTCTTCCTGAGTATTGAAGATGAGACGGGGATTGCGAATGCGATTGTGAGCCCGCAGATTTATGAGCGAAATCGGGTGGTGGTTTCGACGGAGCGGTTTTTGATCGTCGAGGGAAAGCTACAGAACCAGGACAATGTGATCCATGTCCGGGCGGAGCGGGTGGAGTCGTTGCACCTGAATGCGGTGGCTGCGCCGTCGCACGATTTTCATTAGAACCCCTGTCGTGTAAAGGTTTTGGAAGTGGTACGGGGTGCAGAAACGAGGCTGGAATTTTAGCGGGTTCGGATACAATACACGCGTTGCCCCAAGAACAGCCCATCACGGTCCTGCTGCAGGAAGTGGCAGCGGGAGATAAGCGGGCCCTTGATTCCCTGGTGCCCCTGCTCTACCCCGAATTGAAACGGCTTGCGCGCGCGTATATGCGTGGGGAAAACCCGGCGCACACTTTGCAGCCGACGGCCCTGGTGAACGAGGCCTATGCCCGCCTGGTGAAGCAGGACCATCCGGACTACCAAAGCCGCGCACATTTCATGGGAGTTGCGGCGCAGATCATGCGCCAGATCCTGATCGACCACGCGCGGACGCGGAAGGCCGAGAAGCGGGGCGGAGGAGTCGTCGATCTGTCGCTGGAAGAGGCGGCGGAGGTGGGCGTGCAGCGGTCGGTGACGATTATCGCGATCGATGATGCGCTGGCGGAGTTGGAGCGGACGGACAAGATCAAGGCCCAACTCATCGAGATGCGATTTTTTGGCGGGATGACGGCGGAGGAGTCTGCCGAGGTGCTGAAGATGCCAGTTGCCGAGGTGCGTCGCCACTTGCGGGTGGGACAGGCATGGCTGCAGCGCGAATTGGACCGCACGACGGACGATCCCAAAAAACATTGATCCGGGCCACGAATTCTTTCACTCTCTTTCGCCTATAGGAGTGAGAGTCAGCTGACTGAAGGAGAATTGGTGCCCACCGAAAACTGGGAGCAAATCCAGGAAGTATTCCTGGCGGCGGTGGACTTGCCCCTTCCGGAGCGTGGGCCGTACCTGGATTTTGCCTGCGAGGGAGACGCGCGGCTGCGCGCTGAAGTCGAGTCCCTTCTCAGAGCCGATACCACCGATCCCACGATCATTACGTCGGCGATAGGGCTGGAAGTCAATTCCCTGCTGGACGGCGAGAACCCGGTGGTGGGGACACGGGTGGGGCCGTATCGGGTGGTGGAAGAGATCGGTCGCGGCGGGATGGGGTTTGTCTATCTCGGAGAGCGCGACGACGAGCACTATCGGCAACTGGTTGCGATCAAGGTCGTAAAGCGGGGGATGGATAGCGCCGAGGTGCTGGCGCGGTTCCGTCATGAACGACAGATCCTGGCGGGACTTGAACATCCTTATATAGCGAGATTGCTGGATGGCGGGACGACGGCGGATGGGCGGCCGTTCTTCGTCATGGAACGGGTGCAGGGGACGCCGATCGATGCGTACTGCCGTGAGCGCGGGTTGACCCTGCGGGAGCGGCTGCTGCTTTTTCAGCGGGTGTGCGAGGCGGTTTCGTATGCGCACCGGTCGCTGGTGGTGCATCGGGATTTGAAGCCGAGCAATATTCTGGTGACGACCGAGGGGATCCCGAAGCTGCTGGATTTCGGAGTGGCGAAGCTGTTGGGGGCGGGAGTGGATCCGGGGCTGACTTCGCTTTCGCTGGCGATGGGACCGCTGACGCCGGAGTACGCGAGTCCGGAACAGATTTTGGGGCTGCCGATTACGACGGCGGCGGATGTGTATGCGCTGGGCGCAGTGCTGTTCGAGATGCTGACGGGCACGCGAGCGCAGAGGATTGCAAACCATAGTCCGACGGAAATTGAGCGCGTGGTGTGCCAGACGGAGACGCCGAACCCGAGTTCGGTATCGCACGGTGCTGGAGCGCTGAAGCTGGATAGCGACCTGGACAACATCGTGCTGATGGCGATGCGGAAGGAGCCGGAGCGCCGCTACAGCGCGGTGAGCCAGATGGCGGACGATATCGGGCGCTATTTGGCGGGGCGACCCGTGCTGGCTCGGCAGAGCTCGGTGGGGTATCGTGCGCGGAAGTTTTTGCGGCGCCATGGAGTGGCGGTGGCGGGAGGCGCGGTGATTCTCGCCAGCCTGCTGGGAGGGACGGCGCTGGCGGTGATGCAGGCGCGTCGGGCGGAGAGCGCTCGACAAGTGGCGGAAGCACAGAAGCAACGGGCGGAGTACGAAAGGGCGAGAGCTGACGCGCAAAGATTAGAGGCAGAACACGAACGCGCACTCGCGGAGGCGGAGACGCTAGTTGCCAAGACGGAAGAGGACCGCTCGCAGCGTCGACTGTCGCAGATGCTGGAGTTGGCCAACCGATCGTTGTTCGATGTGCACTCGGCGGTGGAGAAACTGCCGGGAGCGACCGAGGCGCGGCGGCAAATCGTGGCCACGACGTTGAGTTTCCTGCAAAACCTGTCGAAGGACGTGGAGCATGACGACCGGCTGCGATTCATGCTGAGCGTGTCGTACATGCGAGTGGCGAATGTCCTGGGGTATCCGCTGCAGCCGAATTTGGGAGATACGAAGGGGGCGCTGGAGAATTATGAACGAGCGGATGCGCTTATCGAACCGCTGCTGAAAAAAGAGCCGAATCGCGCGGAATATTTACAGCAGTCGATCCAGACAAAAATCGCTTGGGCGGCGGTACTAGTGAGGGCGGGCGAGGCGCAGCGAGCGATGGAGATGATGCGCTCGAACGTGGCGCCGGCACGAAGGCTCCCGCATTTATGTCCGAAAGACCCCAAGTGCTGGATCGCGGAGAGCGAAGCAGAGTCAGAGCTGGTAGAGAGCATGGCGAGCCTCGATTCCGGCGCCGCCCTGCAATATTCACAAATGCAGATTGCGTCCCTGGAACGGGCGCGGAGCGGTTTTCCGGGGAACACCGAGGTTGAATTGGAACTTGCGACCGCGTATAGCCAGGGCGCGAAGATCCACAATGGCAGAGGCGAACTGCGTGAGGCCGTGGAGATGTACCGGCAAGCGGTGGCACTGCGGGAAACGTCGATGCGACGGAATCCTTCTGACGTGCTCACGCGGCGAAGCTTGATGATCACGTACGGGAATCTTGGCGGCAATCTGGGAAGCCCCATTTACCTGAACCTGGGAGATACCGCGGGGGCGCGGGAGTACTACGGGAAGGCGCTGGCGATTGCGCGCGACCTGGCAGCGGCCGACAGCAACGATCAACTGGCGCAGCTCGACCTGGCAAATGCACTGCTGTATTCATCGGTACTGAACCTACCGAAGGAGCAGTGGGCGGAAGCACTGGCAAACTTGCAAGAGGCGGATGGAATTCTGCGCAAGCTGATTGCGGCAGACCCGAAGGCGATCTCACGCATGAGGACGCTGGCTACGGTGAAGGAATACGAGGGCAGACGACTCGAGGCCCTGGGTCGCGGACCGGAGGCGATCGCGGAATTACGCGAATCAGTGGAGTTGGCGCAGAAGGCGCTGGCAAAGAATCCGGTGGACCTGAGCT
>Ga0206952_10187_pt1 | contig 17352 bp, 11 predicted proteins | sample Alteio_BWOrgHeat_39_FD_152966 | JGI IMG/M metagenome (GOLD analysis project Ga0206952, IMG submission 152966) | Enriched cells from forest soil in Barre Woods Harvard Forest LTER site, Petersham, Massachusetts, United States -... | ecosystem: Environmental > Terrestrial > Soil > Temperate forest >... | reverse complement strand
CTCCGAAGCCCTGCACTGTCGGAGATGCGCTTTCCCGAATGCGCTTTTTCCGCCCACTTCGGCTGAGGTGTCAGGCCATATCTCAGGCGTGGAGGACGGATTCTTCGATGCGGCGGGGCTTCCATGTTTCGGCGGCGTGGACGAAGGCGTGGAAGATGTTGCGGCTGAAGGCGCTGGCGTCGTAGGTGCGCTCGGGATGCCACTGGACGGCGAGGACGAAGTGAATGGGTGAGGCGAGTTCGACGGCTTCGATGACTTTGTCTATGGGAGAGGTGGCAGAGACGATGAGGTTATCGCCGGGGGTGCGGATGGCCTGGTGGTGGCTGGAGTTGATGTAGAGGTGGCCGAGGTTTTCGTCTTCGGAGTGGCCGTTGGTGCGGGCGTGCCTGGGGATGAGCGAGGCGAGGCGGGTGCCCGGGGTGATGTCGACGGCGTGGGCTTCAAGGAGCGTGCGGCCGGGGGCGTGATCGATCTCCATGCCGACCTGTGTGGGGATGTCCTGAATCAGAGTGCCGTTGCACCAGGTGTTGAGGGCCTGCGCGCCCTGGCAGATGGCGAGGATGGGCTTGTGGAGGTTGAATGCGTCCTGAAGAAGGAGCTCATCTACGGCGGCGCGAGCGGGGTCTGGATCGGCGGAGTGGGGATTGCGGGCCTCGCCGTACTTTTGCGGGTCGATGTCGGCGGGTGAGCCGGGGAGAAGGATGCCCTGGACGGTGGAGAGAATTTTGGCGACGCGCTGGGGTGATTCATGGAGCGGGATGGGGATAGGGGTGGCTCCGGCGGAGATGAGCGAGTGCAGGTACTGGGGCAGGGAGCGGAGGTTGTAGGCGCTGGAGTCCTTGACGGACTGCGGGCTGGTGGGCTCAGGAATAGCGATGTGAACGGACATGTGTGCTCCCGGTGGGATTGTAGCGCCTGCGCGGGGATTCATGCGGGCTATTCAAAAATGACATTTGTTCTGTTGACACTCAATAAATTTGGTGGCTATACTCCGCGACGCTTAATAAATCGAATTAGTAAGTACGCTGTAGGGCGGCTGACCAGGGTACGCGTGGGGGCTGCGCTTGAAGTAACGGTTCAACTTGAAGGAGAGACCACGATGTCTGGTTCCACTGGAAAGTACGCTCAGAACTCACGCAAGAATCTGTTCGCTGCGGTGCGCCTGGCGCTCGCGGCGGTAGTGCTGTTATCTGCCGGGCTGCTGCATGCGCAGACGGTGGCAACTTACAGCTGGGAGGATGGTACGGCGGATGGCTGGACTTCGTTCAATGGGGCGAGCGTGCCGGTGGCGACGAACGCGGCGGCGTTTGCGGGTTCTGAGAGCCTGCTGACTACGACCGGGGCGACGGGGCAGGGCGGGCCGTCGATTCTGGCCAGCTCCACACTGCAGGCTGGGGCGAAGTACACGATTACCGGGATGATCCGGCTGACGAGCGGGGAGGCCGCGACGAATGCGAACCTGACGATCAAGCGCTCGGACCCAAGCTGCTCGGGTGGGACGTGCTTCGACACGATCGGGACGTTCCAGGTGCCGGTGAACGACTCGGGCTGGGCCCAGGTTGGAGGCGCGTACACGGTAAGCGCCACGGAGACGGGGTTGACGCTGTATGCGCAGCTGGTTGGCGCGACGACGGCGCAGTCGTTTTATCTGGATGATGTGGTGATTACGCAGACGGCACCGCCTCCGGGTGGGACGCCGGTGGCTTCATACACCTTTGCGGATGGAGTGGATGGATGGGTTCCGTTTGGGTCGCCGACGCTGACGGCGGGGAGTTCGCCGCTTGCCGATCCGGCGGGCAATTCAACTAGCTTGCTGGTGTCGAATCGCACGGCGAGTTTCATGGGACCCAGCTTGAACCTGTTGAGTGTGAATGGCGTAGTGGCAGGCGCGACGTACCAGGTGAGCGCCTATGTGTTGCTGGCGGCGGCGGACGCGACGAATCCGACTGCGACGATTTCAACGAAGACTACGGATTGCGCCGCGCCTTCGGGGACTTTTGGGAATATTGCGACTTCGGCGGCGTTGTCGAGCACTGTATGGACGAAGGTGCAGGGGACATTCAGCTTCAGCGATAATCCAGGCGCGCCTACGGGGTTGTTGCTGTATATCCAGTCGAGCAGCGCTACGGATTCTTTTTACGTGAGCGATGTGGTGATCGGCGAGCTGTCTCCAGCGCCGTTGGACCCGAGCCAGCAGGACAACACGGGCATTTCGAGCACGTTCGAGGATGGCGGACTGGATGGATGGAGTTCGCGTACGGGCAGCTCAACGGTGGCGAACACGACCGCAGCAGCGCATGGCGGAACGCACAGCCTGCTGACGACCGGACGCGTCGCCAACTACGACGGGCCGCAGATTGCGGTGACCAACAAGATGTACGCGGGCTCGCAATACAACCTGAGCGGCTGGGTAATGCTGCAGCCGGCGGATGGCACGAATCATGTGATTAACATGAGCCTGCAGTACTCGCTGAATGGGGCGACAAACTTCCCGAGCATTACCGCGTATCCGGGCGTGACGGTGCCAGCGGATGGACAGTGGCACCAGATCAGCGTGAACAACTTCTCGGTGCCGAGCGCGTATGATCCGGGGTCGGCGTTTGTGTACTTCCAGACGGTACCGTCGTCGGGCAACGATCTGGTGTCGTTCTATCTGGACGATTTCCAGTTGACCTATGTGCAGCCACCGATGATTCAGACGGGTATTGAGTCGATCTACAAGCGCTATCAGGATTTCTTCCCGGTGGGCGCGGAGATCGATACGACTGACCTGACGGGGCCACATGCGCAACTGTTGACGATGCACTTCAACAGCATCGTGTCGGGCAACGATATGAAGTGGAGTTCGGTTGAGAATGCGAAGGGCGTCTTCAACTACACCAACGCCGATGCTGAAGTTGGCTTGGCTGAGTGCAACAACATGCTGGTGCGAGGCCACAACCTGGTGTGGGCGACGGGCGCGCAGACGCCTGCTTATGCGACTGGCGATGGAACGAACTCCGCGGCGAATCAGGCTGTGGTGACGGCGAATATCCAGGAGCACATTCAGAACGAGGTGCAGCACTTTGGCACCAAGGTGTATGCGTGGGATGTGGTGAATGAGCCGATCGATCCTTCGCAAGCGGATTGCCTGGCGCATGGGCCGTTCTACAACGTGCTGGGCGCGAGCTATCTGGATGTGGCGTTTCAAGCGGCGAAGCAGTATGCGCCGCCGGGGACGAAGCTCTTCATCAACGACTACAGCACGACCGATCCTGCGAAGCTGGCTTGCCTGGTGAAGGTGGTTGGCGAGCTGCGGGCGCGGGGCGTGCCGATCAACGCGATTGGGCACGAGATGCATCACCAGATCAACTTCCCGACGCCGGATTCAATGCAGAACGCGATCGAGACGGTGGCGCGGAAGTTCCCCGGCATTACACAGCAAGTCACGGAGCTGGACATGAGCGTGTACAACGCCGGCGATGTGACTTCAAACTACGGCAACAACGTTCCGCCGGGAGTACTGGCGGAGCAGGGATGGCTGTACAAGAAGTACTTCGATGTCTTCCGCAGGGAGAAGGGCAAGTTGAATGCTGTGACTTTCTGGGGCATGGCGGATGACAATACGTGGCTGGATGGTTTCCCGGTGACGAGGACAGATTACCCGCTGCCCTTTGACATGGGGTTGCAGGCGAAGCCCGCGTACTGGGGCATCATCGGCGAAGAGAAGATGCTGCCGGGATTTGGGCTGCGATTCTCGATTGATGGCGGGATCAGCGCGAAGGAGATGCGCGTCTTCAAGCTGACGGCATCGAACGGCGATGTTGGTCCGGCCTACAACACGCAGATCAGTGCCTTCACACTGCACCAGGTTCTTGGGCGGCGGTGCTCGCCGGTTGTGACTTCGTCCGGCTTGCCTGCGATGCTGGGCGATATTCCTACGGGCGGAACGGCGAGCGCGAGCTTCACGGTGAACTTTGCCGGATGCGATTCGCTGGCGGTATTTACGTTGAGCGCGCCGTGGAGTTCAGCTACTTATCACACCGGGACGTTTGAGTGGCTTGTGACTTATATCAAGCTGCCGGAGGGGCATGGGCGGTTCTGAAGGTTGTTAGCTGGGGGGAAGATCGCGTAACGCGATCTTCCCCAATTCACGCGTGGGACTTACTGATCACGCCTACTGATCATCCTTACTGGTCAAAAGAGAAGACTCGCTTCCAGTCGTTCTTCATGCTGATCACAGTCCAGCCGTTCTTTTGTGCCTCGGTCATCAGCGTTTCGGAAAACGTGCCAACGTGCGAATCTGGAAGTCCGCCGGCCGGGCCATAGGCGTATTCGCGCTTAGCGTCGTCGTGGTGGACGAGCATCATCAATCGCGCTCCTTCACCAGCTTGCGTCCACTCCAGCATCTGGGCATCGCCCGACTTCATGTCGGTGCTTCCTGAATTGCCGAAGGCAGCCTGGGGTCGCCTGCCGATGAAGAGGTTGATTCCGATTGCCTTGCCCGGACCATCGTCGATGAAAAAAGGCTTCGCCTCACGCATGAGCACCGGCTTGCCGCTTGAAATGTTGTAGGTTGTCAAGCCGCTCGATCCGACTACCTGCTCCGGCGGAACTCCATAGACCTTCTCGCTGTAAGCACGGACGAATTCGATGCCACCGCCTGTAACGATATAGGTCTTGAAGCCGTTGGCGCGCAGATATTGCAACACCTCGAGCATGGGCTGATAGACCAGATCGGTATATGGGCGGTCGAAGCGCGGCGCTTTGGCCTTGGCGAGCCAATCTTTTACGAGCTGCTGAAATACTTCAGTGTTCATGCCGGCGTGGGTCACGGCGACGATCTGCAGCCAGTCGCCTTCGGTGAATTTAGCCATCACCGCGTGGTCACGCGCAAGCACCGACTTGAACGGCTCCTTCTCTTTCCACTCAGGATGGCTCGGCGCCATTTCGCCTATGCGCGCAAGCGCGAATGCGGCCTGTCCGTAGACAGGTTGTTCCGTCCAAAGGGTTCCGTCCTGATCGAATGTAGCAATGCGGCTCGCTGGTTCAACGTACTTACTGCTTGATTTGTCGGTAGTATCCCTCACAAAACCGAGGATCGCGGTCTTTGCAGGCCCCTCATTCCAGGAAGGAAGAGGATCACCCTGCGCCTGGTCGCCGGCTGCCATTCCAAAACGGGTAGATAAGATGGCCAGTGCACCCGTCGAAACAAACGCGCGACGACTTACGCTGTTAGTCGCTTTTTGCCCCGGACTGATTTTCATGGAACCCTCCAAATTGCCGTAACCGGCAGGGCGAATGCATCAGGCATGCTTGCACGTCGCAGGCGGCCTGACACACTGCTAAATTTGCCAGTCGTTCGACGGACTATGCCTGTCGTCTACCGCTTTTGCCGGGGTGAGCAAATCGCGACTATCTGGGGGATGGAGAGGCGGTATGCTTGCCTGCGGTTGAAGTTAGTGCCGACCAGGAGGAAGTATGAGCGAACAGAAGAAATGTGCCCATGTGGGTTGTTCATGTATTCCGGAAAAGGGCGAGAAGTATTGCAGCGCTCATTGCGAGTCAATGGCCACGCAGGTTTCTGTAGTGTGCAAGTGCGGACATGCGGGGTGTGCGGGGGCGGTTTAGAGGGGGATCGGGCCGACTTGCTCGAAATGTGAGACCCCTCGTTGGATGGTGTCGAGGCGAGGTTGGAGACAAGGCTAAAGCCTGGTTTACCTCTTCGAGCTTAGAAGCAGATTCCCTGCGGGAATGAAGGAAAGACTTGTGTGAAAGCGCGTCTGGAGAGGGTGCTGAAAAGTCTCCTTTTGGGCCGTTAGGCTGGGAATACATCCCGCAGGGGCTAAAGCCCTGTTTATTTGATTGCCTTTAGCGGCACGACTGAAGTCGTGCCCTTTCACAAAACTTCCGCCACGGGAGTTTTTTCAGCATCCTCTGAAGTCTTGCCTACCTGTTTCGGTGTTATCAGGACAAACACGGGTCCTTCGCTTTGCTCAGGATGACAACAAGTGCAAAGACAGAAGCAGATTCCCTGCGGGAATGACAGCAAGAACAGCAAGAACAAGTGCGGTTGGGGTTTGTGCTGGCCCACCCTAGCCACAAAAACAAGACGTGGCGAGGGTGGGGCACCCATTTTCTTGCTGGGTTGAGGGTGGTTAAAAGCAGATTCCCTGCGGGAATGACAGAAAGAAAAGCAAAAGCACGGGTCCTTCGCTTTGCCCAGGATGACAACGAGTGTTTTTGGTCTGGGGTGGGGTTTGTGCTTGCCCATCCTTCACGACCACCCGCTGCGCGAGAAGGATGGGCATCCCTGTTTGCAGGAGCGCCTAGGCGGGCCACTTGGTTTGGCCGTTGTTGTGGTAGGCGAGGTTGGCGATGTGGCCGGCGCGAGCGGCTGCGATGCCGGCTTCTACGGGTGCATTTGGCTCTTTGCGGGTGCGGACGCAGTCGAAGAAGTTGCGCATGTGGCTGATGGTGCCGTCGCCGGTGGAGTGCTCGACGAGGACGGGGTTCTGGTCGCTCTTGAGGCCTTCGCGATAGATGGTGAGGCCGCTGCGGTTGACTTTGAGCGTGGCGTCGGTGCCGCGGAACTCGATGCCGCCATCGTCGATGGATGAGGCCATCATGCCTTCATAAACTACGTCGAAGCCTTTCTGATCTGAGCCTTTGGGTCCGGGGTAGCGAAGGGCTGCCTGCACGGTGTCAGGGCAATCCCAGTCGGTGAAGTGATATTTATCGCCGAGCATGAAGGCCTGGGTGGGCTGGTCGGATTGCATGGCCCATTGCACGATGTCGATCCAGTGCGTGAATAGGTCGGTCATGGCTCCGCCGCCGAAGTTCCAGAACCATCGCCAGAGGTAGAGCTTCTGTTCGGTGAAGGGCTGATCGGGGGCGTTGCCGAGCCACTGCTTCCAGTCGAGGTCTTCCATGGAGACGTGATTGCGCGCGGAGCCGGGGGCGGTCGAGCGCTGGTAGTTCTGCCACCAGTAGGTACGGACCTGGTAGACGCGGCCAAGACTGCCGCCCTGGATCATGTCGACTGCATTGCGGAAGTGGGCCCAGCTGCGCTGCTGCATGCCGCACTGCAGGATCTGCTTGCTGGAGCGGACGGCTTTGAGGAGCGTGTCTCCTTCTTCGAGGGTGTGGGTGACGGGCTTCTCGAGGTAGACGTCTTTGCCTGCGGCGAGTGCTTCGACGGCGATCTTGACGTGCCAGTGGTCAGGTGTGGCGATGAAGACGGTGTCGATGTCTTTGTTGTCGAGGACCGGGCGGTAGTCGATGTGAGTGGTGGCGGATGTGGTGGCGAGGCTCACGGAGCGGCGCTGGACGGCGTCGCGGTGCGGCTTGTAGGGGTCGCTGACGGCGATGATCTCGTGCGGGCCGGACTTTTCGGCGCAGTCGAGTAGTGTACCCATGCGCTGGCCGGCGCCGATGACGCCTACGCGGAGGGTGTCGTTAGCGCCGAAGGCGCGGCTGGAGGCGAGTGCCGTGATACCAGAGGCAATGAGAAAGCTACGGCGAGTGGAATCGTGAGCCATGGTTCTCCTGAGCTGCTTTGGACTGCCGACCATTATGCATGGCGCAGCGAGACAGGGGGAAGCACGGCCTTGCGTTTTCGAATGGGGCAGCTATGAGCTGACCGGAGGATGGGTGAAGTAACGGACACCAGAGGGCCACGCGCCGGGGTGGTTATCGAATCCAATGCGCACGTTTGTTTTGTTGTGGTTGTGCTGGCCGGCCATGATGATCTCCGGTCCATTTTCTTCAAGGGCGTGGGCGGACTTGTCGGACGGGCGAACGATGGCGACGTGGCCGGGCTTGTGCGGGTTGGGGTTCTCGAAGATGACCATGACGAGATGGCCTTCGTTGGCGAGGTGCTGTGCCTTGTGCATGTCTGAGACTGGACGCCAACCCTTCTGCTGGCCTTCGGCGGAGGGAAGCCATTTGGCCTGTGCGTTGGAGAGCAATTCCTGGCCGTGCTCCGGTGGACGAAGCAGGTAGACGCCGAGACGTTTGAAGGCGGCTGCAGCAAAGGCGCTGCAGTGGGTGTGATTGCCGTGGCCTTCGTTACCGGGACGATCGGGCTTGCCGGTCTCCCAGTTGACGTGTTGGTCGGCGAGCCAGAGGGTTTCGACGCTCGTGCCGTCGAAGAAGACGCCGAGGCGCTCTCCTGCTGGAGTGATGGAGCCGCAACAAGGGGGATGTTGGGCCTGGAGGGTGGCGGCGAATGCTGTCATGGAACTGGCAAGCAGGAAGCTGCGGCGGGTGGGGTCGTACATGGGGACTCCTGTGGGCTGCGAATGATTGTGCGCCATGGGAGCGGAACGTGGCAGGATTTGTGCTTTCCCACATCTGCCGCATAAAGCGCGGCAGATATGGGGCACCCCTTTTCTTGCTGGATTGAGGGTGGTTAGAAGCAAATTCCCTTCGGGAATGACAGCAAGAAAAGCAAGAGCAAGAACAGGGGCGAAATTCGGGCTTGACAAGTTTTCGGGGGAGTTGTACTTTACCTTTAGGCTAATTAGCCGGTGGGTGAATTACGAATGTCAGATCATCTCGATTCAACATTCTCGGCACTTGCTGATCCGACGCGGCGGGCGATACTGGCGCGGCTGGCGCTGGGAGAGACCTCGGTGAAGGAGCTGTCTGAGCCGTTTGCGATCAGCGCGCCTTCGATCACCAAGCATCTGAAAGTGCTGGAACGTGCCGGGCTGATCTCGCGCGGCCGCGAGGCACAGTGGAGGCCGTGCCGTCTGGAGGCCGCTCCGCTGCGTGAAGTGGCTGAGTGGGTGGAGCGATACCGGCGTAACTGGGAATACAGCCTGAACAAACTGGACCAGTACCTTGCTGAGCTTGAAGCGCGGATGGAAACGAAATCGGAAGCCAAGCCTCAAACGAAATCCAAAACCAGAAACGACAAGAAGGAGATGAAGAAAGATGCTCACAAAAAGCAGCAGTGAAGTTATCGTGACTCTTCCGACGGATCGGGAGATTGTCTTTACCCGCGTTTTCGAACGCTCGCGCCATCTGTTGTTCGACGCATGGACCAAGCCTGAGCATGTGAAGCAGTGGTATCACTGCGAGGGAGCGAGCATTCCGGTGTGCGAGATAGATCTGCGCGTGGGCGGCAAGTGGCATAGAACAACGATCATGCCGGATGGCAGCGAGCATCCGTTCAGCGGTGTCTTTCAGGAGATTGTGCCGGACAGACTGCTGGTCTACAGCGAGCAGTATCACATGCCGCAGTTCGGTAATCCTGAATGGGTGACGACGGTGAAGTTTGAAGACTGCGAGGAAGGGACGCGGCTGACTTACAAGCTGCTGCATGCGTCGCGCGAGGTGCGGGATGGGCATCTGAAGGCGGGTATGGAGCATGGGACGAAGCAGATACTGAACAAGCTGGATGAGTGCGCGGGGGAGATGGCGGCGGAGTAGGTCTTGATTGGTTGATTGTTTACGGGCTCAGCGTTATCGAAAGCGCTGGGCCTGTGTTGTGTCTGGGCTCGGCGAGTACGGGGGTTGTGATTTTCCCGTTCACGGCCACCTAACGACGATGATCTGTCTTTGGGCAGAGAGCAAGGACAGACGCGGGTCCTTCGACTTCGCTACGCTCTGCTCAGGATGACGGCAGTAGCAGAGAAAAAAGCAGATTCCCTTGGGGAATGACAGAAAGAGAAACAACGGCAAGAGCAAGGGCAACGGCAAGAGCAAGGACAACGGCAAAAGCAAACGCAGGTCCTTCGACTTCGCTGCGCTGCGCTCAGGATGACAACAAATGCAAATACAGAAGCAGATTCCCTCTGGGAATGACAGCAAGAAAAGCAAAGGCACGGCTCGCTTCAGATGGCAACAACAGCTTCGTTCAGGATGAAACTGGGCGGGGATGGAAGCGGTAGAGGATGGTTTGTGCGGTGACTGTGCCGCAGAAGAGGAAGCTGGCCGACATGCCGAGGATGAGAGAGAGGTCGTGCTGGTAGAGGCCGTGGAGGATTCCGATGGCCTGGAGGATGTTGAAGCCGCCGAAGGTGACGAGTGAGACGCCTTCGGCGTTTTTCTTGCGCCAGAGAGCGATGGCCTGGGGGAGGAAGAGAAGGCCGTTTACGACGAGGCCGAAGAGAATGGCGATGAATTGCTGCATGGGCGGGGTTCTCCCGGGAATGTGATCAAGTGCATCGTACATGGGATTTGGCATGGGGCCTCGTGCCGGGAAGTGCTTTGCGGTTCTGCGGGGGCGGGCGTAGGGTGGTTTTACGCGGAGGGATGGATGCTGGAGCGGGTTGCTTTCCATGTGCGCTATGCGATGCGGCAGTTTATGCGGAATCGCGGATTTGCGGTCACGGTGGTGCTTACGATTGCGCTGGGCGTGGGATTGAATACGGCGATGTTTTCGGTGATTCGCGCAGTGCTGCTGGAGCCGCTGGCGTATGGCGATCCGGACAGGCTGGTTGTGCTGACGCGTGGGGCTACCCCGATACGGTATGACGCGGCGCGAGCGGGGGCGAAGTCGTATGCGGCGTTGGGCGCGTATGGGGGCGAGGAGAGCGTTGCGTTCTCGGGCGACGGTGTGCCGCAGGTACTAAAGGGGGCACGGGTCTCGGCGAATTTTCTGGAGATTCTGAAGGTGCAGCCGGTGACGGGACGCGGCTTTCTGCCGGATGAGGACAAGGAAGGCGCTCCGGCTGTGGCGATGATCAGCACGCGGCTTTGGCAGCGGAGGTTTGCGGGCAATCCTGCGGCGGTGGGGCGCGTGGTAACGCTGAGCGGCGTGGCGACGACGATTGTGGGTGTGCTGCCGGCGGGTTTCAGGTTTCCGCGTGAGGATCAGGATGTGTGGGTGCCGCGGCCGGCGGAGTGGTCGGCGATCGATGCGATTTCCAGACCGATCAGTCCGATATTGACGATGTTTGGAAGGCTGAAGCCGGGCGTGACGCTGGAGCAGGCACGCGCGGAGCTGAAAGTGCTGCAGGCCGCATACGCTGCGGAGCATCCGGCGATGCTGGATTCGGAGCCGCATCCGGCGCCGGATGTGCGCAGGATGAAGGACGACCTGGTAGAGGAATCGGCGACGAAACTGTGGATGCTCTTTGGGGCGGTGGGGCTGGTGCTCCTGCTTGTGTGCGCGAATGTGGCGAGTCTGCTGCTGGCGCGGGCAACGGCGCGTTCGCGTGAGTTTGCGGTGAGGGCGGCGATTGGCGGTGGGCGCGGGCAGATTGCGGGATTGCTGCTGACGGAGAGTCTGCTGCTGGCGCTGATGGGCGGTGGATTAGGTGTTGCGCTGGCTGTGGCGAGTGTGCGGGTGCTGCGCGGGGTGACGGCGCTGGGGTTGCCGCGCATGGGCGATATCGCGATCGATGGGACGGTGCTGCTGTATGCGCTGGCTGTTTCGGTGGTGACGGGGCTGCTGTTTGGGCTGGCTCCGCTGATGGCCGCGGCGCGGCCTGACCTGGCGCAGGTGCTGCGCGGGAGTGGCGAGAGCGCGACGTCGGGTACAGGGCGGCAGGGATGGTTTGTGGTGCGGCCACGGAGTGTGCTGGTGGTAGGGCAGGTGGCGATTTCTACGGTGCTGCTGATTGGCGCGGCTTTGCTGATTCAGAGTTTGGCGCGGGTGTACCGTGTCGATCCGGGATTTGAGGTGCCGCATTTGTTGACGATGGGGCTGGAACTGCCGGCGGCGCGATATGACTCGGAGGCGAAGCGGACGGTATTTTACAAGCAGCTTGTGGATGCATTGGATGGGCTGCCGGGGGTGGAGCATGCGGCGGTCACGCGGACGCTACCGATGACGGGGTGGGCAGGGATTCCGCTGGCGGTGGATGGGCGGCCGGAGATCAAGCTGAACAAGCGGCCGATCGCTGTGCTGGAGGAGGTTTCGCCGGGGTACTTTGCGACGATGAAGATCCGGCTGATGCGAGGGCGGGTGTTTACGGATCACGATGATTCGAATGCGCCGCCGGTGGCGATGATCAACGAGGCTGCGGCGCGGAAGCTGTGGCCGCAGTATCCCAATGGCGAGAATCCAGTGGATGAGTATGTGCTGATTGGAGGGCATTCGAAGCCGACACAGGTAGTGGGTGTGGTGAGCGATATTCGCGAGTCAGGGCTGGATGCGGAGGCACGGCCGGGCGTCTATCGCGCGGCGTGGCAGAGGCCTTCCGAGGCGGCGATGGTGGCGGTGCGGACAGCAGGCGATCCGATGGCGATGGCGAATGCTGTAAGGGAACGGGTGCTGGCGCTCGATCCGGATCAGCCGGTATCGAATGTGGCTTCGATGGCTTCGCTGGTGGACGACTCGGAGGGGGAGCTGCGGACGATGATGACGCTGCTGGCGGTGTTTGCCGGGGCGGCGAGCGTGATTGCGGTGGTGGGGATGTATGGGGTGATTGCGTATTCGGTGGCGCAGCGGACGAAGGAGATGGGAATTCGGCGGGCGCTGGGAGCTGGGCGCGGGAATATTCTGCGGCTGGTTGCGGGGCAGGGGTTGAGGCTTGGATTGGTTGGTGTGGTGTTGGGGATGGCTGGGGCTTATGCGTTGACTCGGCTACTGGGGGCGATGTTGTTTGGGGTTAGCGCGCGGGATCCGTTTACGTTTGCGGGGATTGCGGGGTTGTTTGTGGCGGTGGTGCTGGCGGCTAGTTATCTGCCGGCGAGAAGGGCGGCTGGGGTGGATCCTATGGAGAGTTTGCGGTTGTAAGGGTTAGAACCCTGTCTCGCAGCCTTGCTCTGCCAGCCCTGTCATCCCAGTTTCTATAGCTCAGAGAACTGTCGTGCTGGTAAAGGCCGTAAGCGATGCTGATGAGCTGGACGATGTAAAATCTGCTGACGGTGACGAGTGAGATGCTTTTGGTGGATTATTGCGCCAGAGGGCGATGGCTGGAGGAGTAAGAGGATGCCATATACGACGAGCCTGAGGCGGAAGAGAACGGCGACAGCGTTTTTCAAGGAATAACTCCTTTTCCAATTTAAAAATATCTAAATTAACAATATGCGGGAACGATTACGACGCAACTTAATCAACAGAAAGTTAGTTCCCAAAAAAGTAATTGCAATTTCACGAGACCTGTCACATACTTGCGCTCACACCAACAATAACCGTTAACGTCGACCATAACATCGTTAGGTGCTAATTTCGTCCCAAGCCAGATTCACACTACCTGCGAATTTCAACTATGCACAGGAGTATTTATGGATCCGAAAAAGATTCTATGGATGCTATTAGTTTTCGGCTGCGGGTTCGCTATATCTGAAAGGGTTTTTTCTCAGACAGTTGCTGCTTCTACTCCTCCGAGCCCTACCAATGTCCATTTGTCGCAGACAGCTCCACTGAGTCTGACAGAAGGGCAGACTCTGCCGCTTGTGTTGTACGGCTATTTTGACTCGGGTCCCAGTCCTGTTACCAAGGCGCTCAATAGCGGAGTTACCTGGGCCTCTTCCAACAACCAAGTTGCAAGCGTGTCTGCAGATGGTCATGTCACCGGATTAAAGGCGGGCGGACCGGTGACGATCAGCGCAATTTATGGAACGCTGTCAGCTCAGACTGTGACCGTTACAGTGACAACTCCCAAGCTGATAAGCATCTCTCTCGATCTATCGGGTCTGACGGTTCTGACGGCCGGGATGAAAGCTCAGTTTAAATTAAATGGGACTTTCGACGTTCCAGATGGTTCCGTCACGCGAGAACTCAATTCCGGTGTGATGTGGGCATCTTCAGATACGAGTATCGCGACGATTTCCAACGATGGTGAGATGACGACAATCAAACCTGGCGGACCGGTGACGATCAGTGCCTCTTATCCAGGCATGGCTGTTCAGCGAACAAATATCACGGTGGCGGCTCCGACAAGCACGTCAATAACGCCAGCAAACCTGCCGATTCTCATTGAAGGAGAGACGCTGCAGCTTGGACTGAACGGAAACTTCGTCATACCAACGGGAACAGCAACGCAGGCGCTTACCTCAGGCGTGAACTGGAGTTCTTCGGATACAACGATCGTCACTGTGTCGCAAGCGACAGGGCTTGCGACTGCGATCAAGTCCGGAGGACCGGCAACGATCAGTGCTACCTATGCAGGCCTTCCCACGCAGACTACCCAGATCACGGTGGCCACGGTGAGCTCTGTGTCCTTGGCGCCAACCAATGTTCCTTTTCTGTTTCCTGGCGGGACGGAGACACTTACTTTGAATGCGAACTTCGGTTCAGGAGCTACGGCGAGTTCGCGGGCGCTGACATCAGGCGTAACCTGGTCGTCGAAGGATACCAGTATCGCGGAGATCTCAAACAGTGGAGTCATTACAGCTAAGAAGCCTGGTTCCGTCGAGATCAGCGCCACATATGGCAAACTCGATCCTAAGACGGCTTCCATGACAGTTTCAGCACCCTCATCCTTTGCCGCCACGCCGACAGATCAGAGCAAGACGATTTTGGTAAACGGGACGACAGGACACAACGTTTCGATTTATCTCGTCACGGGAGATACATGCAGTAGCAACTCGACTCCACTGCAGATTGTTGCGGGGAATGTCACGAGTACAGTCACAAAACTGACCGCGCCTGCGGCGCCTGCAGTTGCGCCTCCCTTTGAGCTAACATTGGCACAACCTGTGACCCTAAAGCAGAAGCTTTGCGTGGCGGACTTTGGGACAGAATCGCCTTCCGGAAGCGGCATCGGCTCACTAGTGGTGACAGTAGGAAAGGCGCCGCCGAACCCGTTCCAGCCAAAGTTCGATGGTGCGCTGGTCGCTGGCAGCACTAGCTTCAACATCGTAGGCAATAACGGGGACACGGTCCAGGTGTACGAGTTCTTCCCGGGCTACACCGGTCCAAGTGAAGATACATGCAAAGGCTGGGAAACCGAGTTTCGCACGAGTCCGGCGATTGTTGGAGGTACGAGCATGTCGGCCGTGAAAATCAGCACCACCGAACCTGGCCAGACTACAGCGGTGTCTTTATCGAGCGCGCTGGTTGCGGGGTATACGCTTTGCTTAGCTGAATCCTCCGCGACCACCTCTCCGAGTTGGTCCAAGCCCTTGACTGTCTATGATCCTGATAACACGTGGCGAGCTCGCGCCTATTTCTTGGTCGGAATACAAGCCAGCAATCAACTTTCCAGTGGCAATGCCAACTCTACGACTGCCGGGCAATATCTTGAGGGCGGGTATAGCAGCGAGTGGTTGCGGGCTATAAAAAGAAATAGCGCGGAAAAGAAGTACGGTCATCCAGGCATATCGACGAATATTGATTTGCGATTTAGCCCGATTCCTGTGGCGGCGAGCCAGACTACTACCTCAAGCGATCCGTCCACCGCATCAACCACGATCCCGAATGTATTGAGTTCACAGCAGAGCGTGCGTGCGGTGGGAAACCTATATTTGCCCCTCAAATTAACCGCTTCATCCAACACTATGGATTTCTTTACGATTGCACCCCTGGCTCGCGGTGGATTCGGAACGCTTATCAATCCAACAACATCCGCAGGAAGCAACAACGCCGGCATAACTACGGCTACGACAACGGCATATAGTCCGGCATATTATTTCTGGTCATTTGGATCGAGATTTGCATGGGATCACTACCCGGGCAGGAAACCATTTCAAGATGAGTTGGCTCCTTATCCGATCGCCCAATTTCTCTTTAACTTCGGCGAATTCTCGAATCTACCAAGTTATGTGTGCAACCCAGTCACTCCGGATCATCCTTATAATCCATCCGGGACTGTGAATTCTGCTTGTGTTCAAGGAGCATACTCTCCAACAACTGATTCCGATTCAGGTCAAACGACTTACAAATTCTTCCCTTCGCGAACACTCATACCGCGGCTGGATATTGAGGCGTTCCTAAAGATGCCCAACTCACCATTTGTGATTGGGGCAAATGCGAATCTGCAGCAGTACACGGTCTTCAGCAAGAAGAACGTTGACTACCTCAATAAGCCAGGAAATGACGTAAGAGTCTTCGTTGGGGTCTCGATCAACTTGTCGTCACTCATTACGAAGCTAGGTGCTCCAACTATTTAAGGATGCCTTTTCCACATTCAGATTGAAGGAAGCAGGCTCTTGGACTCTGCTTCCTTTTCGCCTGACAAGACTCCATACGCTTGTTGAGGATTACAACTTGATTGGGTGGGATCGAGAGGTCAGTTTTTGAGGCTGGCCATGTCGATTACGAAGCGGTATCTTACGTCGCCTTTTAGGAGGCGGTCGTAGGCTTCGTTGATTTGCTGGATGGGGATGAGTTCGATGTCGCTGGTGATGTTGTTGCGGCCGCAGAAGTCGAGCATCTCCTGGGTTTCTGCGATGCCGCCGATGGCTGAGCCGCTGATGCTTTTGCGGCCGAAGATGAGGCCGAAAGCGGCGACGGGGAATGGCTCGTCCGGGGCTCCGACGAGGACCAGGTTGCCGTCGACCTTGATGAGGTTCAGGTAGGCCATGACGTCGTGAGGGGCAGAGACGCAGTCGAGAATGAAGTCAAAGCTGCCGGCGTGCTTCTGCATTTCGTCGGCGTTTTTGGAGATGACGACTTCGTCGGCGCCGAGGCGCTTGCCGTCTGCGACCTTGCTCTCTGAGGTGGTGAACAGGACGGTGTGCGCTCCGAGGGCGTGCGCGAACTTGACGCCCATGTGGCCGAGTCCGCCGAGGCCTACGATTCCGACTTTCTTGCCTGGGCCTACGTTCCAGTGGTGCAGCGGCGAATAGGTGGTGATGCCGGCGCAGAGCAGGGGCGCAACGGCGGCAGGATCGAGGTTGGAGGGAACGCGGAGAACGAAGGATTCATCGACAACGATGGAGTCGGAGTAGCCGCCGTAGGTGACTTTACCGGTGTGCTTGTCGGGGGCGTTGTAGGTGAGGGTGCAGCCTTTTTCGCAGAAGACTTCGAGGCCGCGTTTACATTGCGTGCATTCAAGACACGAGTCGACCAGGCAGCCTACGGCTACCATGTCGCCGGGCTTGAATTTGGTGACAGCGGAACCGACGGAGGTGACGCGGCCGACGATTTCATGGCCGGGAATGCAGGGGTAGACGGTGGGCATGACGCTCTGCCACTCGTTGCGGGCCTGGTGGAGGTCGGAGTGACAGACGCCGCAGAAGAGGATTTCAAAGGCTACGTCCCGGTCGGTGGGGGTGCGGCGTTCGATGGCCAGAGGGGCGAGCGGGGAAGAGGCGGACTGGGCCGCGTAGGATTTCGCGGAGGTGGACATGAATGAAGCTCCTTGAGTCGAGCAGATGGCGATTAGATGAAAGTGCGGATGGGAATGGATTCTTTGATTGCGGGGTGCATCGCGGATTGCGGTAAGGCTCTGGGCCATTGAGGGCCCTCGTCTTTTGGGTATTTGGTGGTGGCAAGGCTAAAGAGGGTTCTTAAAATTCTCCTTTTGG
>Ga0206952_10179_pt2 | contig 17427 bp, 10 predicted proteins | sample Alteio_BWOrgHeat_39_FD_152966 | JGI IMG/M metagenome (GOLD analysis project Ga0206952, IMG submission 152966) | Enriched cells from forest soil in Barre Woods Harvard Forest LTER site, Petersham, Massachusetts, United States -... | ecosystem: Environmental > Terrestrial > Soil > Temperate forest >... | reverse complement strand
GTGAACTTGACCGTACAATTCTTCCGATACAGGAACCAACGCCGCCAACTTATAAGGAACTGGATGCCCGTGATGCGAAAGCGCCTTCACGCTCTGAAATAAAAGCTCCGCAGGGAGCTCCTAATGTAGTAATTGTTTTACTCGATGATATCGGCTTTGGTGCTGCAAGCACTTTTGGAGGTCCTTGTAACATGCCAACACTGGACAGGATTTCAAAACAAGGATTATTGTACAACTGCTTTAATACAACAGCGCTTTGTTCCCCCACACGTGTTGCATTGCTTACAGGCCGTAATCATCATATTAATAATGCAGGTGCTATCATGGAGCTTGCCACTGGTTTCCCCGGCAACACGGGTGTTCGTCCAAACAGCGTTGCACCGCTGGCAGAGATGTTGCGTTTAAATGGTTACAGCACCGCGGCTTTTGGAAAGTATCATGAAACTCCTCCATGGGAGGTTTCTGTTTCCGGTCCTTATGATCGCTGGCCAACACATTCCGGGTTTGATAAATTCTATGGTTTTATAGGCGGTGAAACCAATCAATGGGCTCCGGCGATCTATGACGGAACGGTAAGAGTGGAGCCCCCACATGATCCCAATTATCACTTTACTGTTGATATGACCAACCAGGCAATTAACTGGACACAGGCGCAACACTCGCTTACTCCTGATAAACCATTCTTCATGTATTTTGCCACTGGTGCTTTGCATGCACCACATCATGCGCCCAAAGAATACATTGATAAATACAAGGGCAGATTTGATGAAGGCTGGGATAAACTGCGCGAAGAAACTTTTGCCAAACAAAAGCAACTTGGAGTTATTCCTGCCAATGCACAGCTTACGCCAAGACCAAAAGAAATTCCTTCCTGGGATTCGCAGACACCTGATCAGAAAAGATTGGAAGAAAAACAAATGGAAACCTTCGCAGGTTTTGCTGAACATACAGACTATGAAGTAGGAAGGCTGTACGATGCACTCGACAGTATGGGCGTTTTAAACAATACCGTATTCATTTATATTGTTGGCGATAACGGTGCCAGTGCAGAAGGCGGACCCGAAGGCGCTTACAATGAAATGATGGCTTTAAATGGCATCATTAATACGGCTGATATGATGATGCCGCATATTGACGACTGGGGTGGACCAACCACCTTTCCGCATTATGCTATTGGCTGGGCGCATGCCATGAACACTCCTTTTCAATGGACAAAACAAATTGCTTCTCATTTTGGCGGTGTGCGTAATCCAATGGTAATTTCCTGGCCTGAAAAAATAAAAGCAAAGGGAGAATTGAGAACACAGTTTTGCCATGTTACAGATATAGCACCTACCGTTCTCGAAGCAGCAGGATTGCCATTTCCAAAGATGGTTAACGGAACGGAGCAAACACCTTTTAACGGGGTATCGCTGGTGTATACCTTCAATGACGCGAAAGCAGCATCAAAACATACTACACAGTATTTCGAAATGTTTGGAAACAGAGCCATCTATAGTGACGGATGGATTGCCTGCACCCGGCATTCTATTCCATGGTTAATGGTGAAAAATCCACCTTTGAAAGATGATGTATGGGAATTATATCATGTAGATGAAGATTTCAGCGAAGCAAATGATCTTGCAGCCAAGAATCCGCAAAAGTTAAAAGAATTGCAGGATCTTTTTATGAAGGAAGCAGAAAAAAATCATGTGCTGCCAATAGATGACCGAAGAGCTGAACGGTTCAATGCTGCTATTGCAGGCAGACCCGATATTATGGGTAGCCGCACTTCTCTTACGGTTTATACTGGTATGACCGGGATGACAGAAAATGCATTTATCAATGTAAAGAATTGTCATCATACCATTGATGCTGTTGTTGACCTAAGCAATGCAAATACGAATGGTGTTATTCTTGCACAGGCAGGATTATTTGGCGGATGGTCATTGTATTTCAAAAACGGGAAAGTGCATTATGAATATAATTATTTCGGGGTTGAGAGAACTAATATCGCATCTGCAACAGCAGTATCTGCCGGCAGGCATATTATAAAATATGAGTTTACACCCGACGAAGCAAAGCCCGGCGCAGGGGGTAACTGCACATTGTATGTTGATGGTAAAAAAGCAGCTGAAGGACACATTCCAAAGACGCAGCCTTTTGTGTTTTCTGCTGATGAAGGCACAGATGTAGGTATGGATGGAGAAACAGCAGTGTCGAACGATTACAAACAGGGCGACAACAAATTCACGGGCATCATTGAAAAAATTACTATTGACATTGATCCTTCAAAGCTTAGTAAAGAAGACGAGGAAAAGGTAGAACAGGCAGATCAAGAGGCTGCTGCGGCTGAAGATTAGTCTTCTGTGATAGACTAAAATTGTATAATGTAAAACTTATCAGGATTTTTTGAAACGGAATGATGTGATAAGAGAATTCATCACCATCGCAGGAATGTAAAAATTCAACATCAGAATACGCCTCATAGCTTGGACCAAATACTAAATGATCAGAAACAATAAATCTCATTTTACCTGTTACATTGATCTGGATAAGATATACCCGGTCTATTCCGGAAATAGTAATTTGAAGTAATCAGTCGGTGGCGGAACAGGTTTAATAAAGTCTGTAACATGTTCTGCATAGCCATTGGTAAAAGTTAAAAGGGAGTTACCACTGTTAAACCAGTTACTCCATTCTTTTTGCGCATGGCAAATAGAAGACACTATGCAAATAATAAAAATGATTAGGGTTTTCTTCAAACAACAGTTGTTTTGACGCGGCAAATTTACAATTCTATTTTGGGTATGGTATAATGCTGATATTATTAAATTCAACTCTGAATATTACACATCTTTTCCCGCAGAAATTAAAGTAAAAATTCTTTCATCTTTGCGCAGCAAATTGAAAACACATGGCTAACGAAAAAAAAGCAGCAGTCGGATTTATTTTTATTACATTATTAATTGACACCATGGGATTTGGGTTGATCATTCCCGTATTGCCCAAGCTGATTGCCGAATTGAAAAACATCTCTGTAAACCAGGCAAGTGCTTATGGTGGTTTATTATTATCCACGTATGCGGTTACACAATTTTTATTTGCACCTGTAATCGGCAACTTAAGTGACCGATATGGCCGCAGGCCTGTAATATTATCATCATTGCTCGGCTTTGGTATTGATTATATTATTCTCGCATTGGCGCCAACATTCGGGTGGTTGTTTATTGGTCGTGTTATAGCAGGCATTACAGGCGCCAGCTTTACCACAGGCGCTGCTTATATAGCCGATGTAAGCACACCGGAAACAAGAGCCAAAAATTTTGGAATGATCGGTGCTGCATTCGGGATAGGTTTTATTATTGGCCCGGCATTAGGCGGGTTACTGGCAGGCTGGGGAATAAGAGCGCCTTTTTATGCAGCAGCAGCATTATGTTTATTGAATGCTTTGTATGGTTTTTTTGTACTGCCTGAATCATTAAGCGAAAGCAACCGTCGCGCCTTCAACTGGAAAAAAGCAAACCCTTTTGGTTCATTACAATTTTTACGAAAAACTCCTGCCATTGCCGGTCTTGCACTTTGTTATTTTTTGATCTTTTTAGCGGCACAGGCTGTGCAGGGCAACTGGAGTTTTTTTACGATGTACCGCTTTAACTGGACACCCGGTCTCGTAGGTATTTCTCTTGCCGTAGTAGGTGTGTTGATTGGTGGTGTGCAGGTAGGATTAACAAGAGTATTGAATCCAAAGATCGGGGATGAAAAAAGCATTTACCTCGGGTTGATTTTATATACTATCGGGTTGGTTTTATTTGCTTTTGCTTCTTCCACCTGGATGATGTTTGTATTTCTTATTCCTTACTGCATGGGTGGTGTTGCAGGGCCTTCATTGCAATCAACACTGGCTGGCCATGTTGCGCCCAACCAGCAGGGTGAATTACAAGGCGCATTAACCAGTTTGATGAGTCTTACCACTATTATTGGCCCGCTGCTTATGAATAACCTGTTTACTTTTTTTACCAGCCCAAAAGCACCGTTTCAATTTCCGGGTGTGTCGTTTTTATTGGGCGCGATATTCATGTTGTTGAGTATCGTTATTGTATGGGCTGTTTTAAACAGGGAGAAAAAATTGGCGGCGGGAAGAATTCAGTAGTTGAATATGTATAATGCTATTGACTAAATCATATAAATAAAAAACCGGGAACAATGTCCCGGTTAATGTATAAGGGGCTTAGTTAAAAATCGTTCCTGTCTCTTTAGTCTCTCTCTGCTTTTCTTGCTTCGTTGTTTAAATTGTTGGCGGCTTTTTCTGATTCATTTTCTGCCTTGTTGGCTGCATTGGCAGAGTTGGTTTTTATATCACCAACTGTGTTTTTAATTGCAGCACCGGCTTTATCAAAAATGTTTCCCGTTTCTGCTTTTGCATCGTTAGCGGCCTTGGTCGCTTCATTGTCTGCAGTTCTTGCTTTGTTTTCTGTACTTGTTTTTACATCTTTTACAGTATTTTTTATTGCTGTACCTGCATCATCAACAGTGTCTGCGATTTTATTACCGAGGCTTTCATTTGTGTTTGACATAATTTATTTTTTTAGATTAAAATAATACATGTATGGTAAGACAATTAGTGTGCCACGGCTTTGCCAATATCATCCATTGTTGAATTTCTTTGGTTACTTTATCTCCGTAGTAATTATTTTTATTTGCCTCGATGAATACATCGCATTTCTTTCTTTCAAGAGAAAGAAAGTGACAAATACAATTAGATAAAAAGCATTAAAGAATGAGCAAAAAAAACCTGTTAGCTTTCAAAAACTAACAGGTCTGGTAACCAGGCATTATCTATTTGGAAGCCATTGCTTCTCCATATGAATCATAATATTCTTTGTGTTCACTTATCTTTCCATCCCTGAAAGTAAACACCATTGCCCAGTCACCGGAATAAGCATTACCCGTTTTCTTCGATTTTGCATCCCAATGCCCCAGGGCAACTACTTTGTCGCCTTGCGAAACGTATTCATATATGTCAAAGCCCGGAAAGTCTTTGTTGGCATAAATGTATTTGAAAAAATCTTCCACACCTTTCTTTCCATGATACACACGGGCATACGGAAGAATATCAGTAGGTCCCGGGCAGGTCCATTTAATATCATCTGTAACCAGGTCGAGAATAGCGGGCACATTACCCTGGCCAAATAAATCATATAATTCCTGGGCAATGTCTTTGTTTGTCATTGTTGCAGTTTCCATTTTTGTTTTTTTTAATAGTGAATAATTTTTGCCAAAGTTCTGCTCACTACTGTTGTTGTTGTGAGGACAAACAGTGCGGAATGTTTCACATTCCTGCTAATCATCAGGACAAACTGTGCATCACCAGGATTATTTTGTCTTTTTCTTTAACCTCGCATCTTTTATGGGCTAAGAAGATGATGAGAAACGATACATGGTTAACTTTATAACAATATCAAACTTGTCGTTTCTAAAATCAATATTTACAATTGCCTGTACCTGTCTTTGTCTAACCGTTGCTGCGCAGGTTCCGACGGGCTATGAAACTGTTTCCATTGCACAGGGTTTATCGCAGGGAATGGTGTTTGCTGCATTGCAGGACAAGCAAGGATTTATATGGGTGGCTACAAAAAACGGGTTGAACCGCTATGATGGGTATAACTTTAAAGTCTTTACGAACGATCCTTATGATTCAAATTCCTTAAGCGGCAACACGATTACGGCGCTCTTTGAAGACAGTAAGGTACGGATATGGGCGGGCACCGACAATGCAGGTTTAAATGTGTATGATAGTAAAAGTGCCCGGTTTTACAGAATTCCACATCGCACTACTGACGCCAATAGTTTATCAGGTAGCTGGGTACGCAATTCAATAACAGAAACAAATGACGGCAAAATACTTGTACCAACTGAGCAGGCAGGCTTTAATGTAGTCACGCTTCCCAACGATTTTTTTAAAAAGAAAACAACGCCTGTTATTGTAAGGTTATCACTGCCGGGCAATGAACAGGTGTATGGAATAGGAAAAGACGAAGCGGGAACAATATGGATAAGCAGCTACTCCAATAAAGTATATCGTTTCGATCCGGTCAACAATACATTTCAGTTATTCGATGATTATCGTTTTTACAACAATGGTTATGAAACGGATGATGGGGCAATTTGGATCAACAATAATTTTTTTCTGTGGAATGGAACGGATGTGGTACCATTATTTGATACAACAAAAATAAAACCGGGTAACCTGCTCATGAAGTGCAAAACAGAACCCTGGATAGATTTTCATGAAGAACTTTTTTATTATGATATAAGCAAATGGGTGCCGGGCGAGCCTGTGCAATGGGGTTATGAAAAAAATCTTCCCAATGATTCTAAAATTTTATTTCCTTTTTTAATTGACCGCTCCGGCATGTTATGGACAGGCACAAAAGGATATGGATTGCGTAAATATAATATTGCGTCACGCAGGTTTCGTGCGGAAGCTAATGGATATAGTGTAAGATATATTGTCCCTTCTGTGAATGGTATTTTTTTGGGAGCGTATCCTTATGAATGGAGAGAACTGGTAAATGATTCTGTTGAAAGTAATGCACTCCGGAAGATTGCGCCTGTTGCTGCAATCGATAACTTAGTTATTTCCAAAACCGGTGATTACTGGATAAGGAATGATGATGTAAATGCAAAAGCTGGACTATTGCAGTACCACATCAAAACAGGAACAACAACTGCATTTCCCACTGTTCAGTTTAATCACGGGCAAGGTGATAAGCAGCCTATGATTGAAGACAGCAAGGGTAACATCTGGTTTCCTGCGTTGGGCGGCACATTTACAAGAATAAATGAAGCAACAGGTAACACCGATACATTTAACATCAATACCAATCATACAAGACCAATGCTTTCTTCCGCGATTTGCACAGCGTTATATGAAGACGGAAGCGGCGTGTTCTGGTCGGGAACAGTCGAAGGATTTGCAAGGATTGATTTTACTGATGACAAAAATCATCAGCCAAAAATAAACTGGTATTTTAATAACGCAAATGACCGCAATTCTCTTAACTACAATCATGTTTCCTGTTTTCTTGATGACCCTTTACAACCGAAGAAATACATCTGGATTGCAACGAAAGGCGGCGGGGTTAATAGGTTGAATAAATCAACCGGCGATTTTTTTCATCTTACTTCTAAAGAAGGTTTGCCGAATGATGTGGTGTATGGAATATTGGCAGATAATACAGGTAATATATGGGGCAGCACCAACAAAGGAATATTTTGTGTCTTATCAAAAAAAGATGATACAGGTGATCATTACGAGGTAAGAAATTTCAGCAAAACAGATGGACTGCAGGATGATGAATTTAATACAGGTGCTTTTGCTAAACTACCTAACGGTGATCTTGCATTTGGTGGTGTAAATGGCGTGAATGTTTTTAATCCTGCCGAAGTATTGATGCCGGGTTATTCACCTGCTGTTTTTATTACTGATATATCTGTGAACAGCGAACCGCTTAGCCCGAATGATAAAACAGGAATATTATCTCAATCCATCGAGCTAACAAAAAGCATAACATTAAACTGGTTGCAGGATATTCTTACACTTGAATTCTCTTCTCTTGATTTTACAGCTCCTGCTCAGAATAAATATCGTTACCAGTTAACGGGCGTTGATAAAGATTGGATTGAAAGTGGTAATCGCCGCACCGCAACTTATTTGCATCTGCCGCCGGGTAACTACGATTTCAAAGTGCAGGGCACCAACAGCCAAGGTGTGTGGAGTGATAAAATTACAACACTGCACATTCGTGTATTGCCGCCATGGTGGCGTACATGGTGGGCTTATGTTTTTTTTGCTTTGTTATTGATACTATGCGTATGGGCTTATTTCAGGTTTACCATAAATAGGGCTAAGCTGAAAGCGCAGTTGAATTTTGAACAACTGGAGGCAAAAAGAGTAAAGGAACTTGACACAGTAAAAACACAACTCTACACCAACATCACACATGAATTCAGAACACCGTTAACGATCATATTAGGAATGGCGAAACAAATACAAGATAAGCCCGATGAAAATTTTAATAGCGGTATGGATATGATTATTCGCAACGGGCAAAACCTTTTGAAGCTGGTGAATGAAATGCTTGACCTCTCAAAACTTGAAACAGGAAAAATGTTATTGCAATTGGTGAATGGTGATATGATCAATTTCCTGCATTACATTGTTGAAGCTTTTCATTCCCTCGCAGAGAGCCAGCAAAAACAATTGCATTTTTTATCTGAAATAGATTCGCTGTATGTTGCGTATGACCCCGAGAAGATTCGCCAGGTAGTAGCCAATTTATTATCGAATGCTTTAAAATTCACACCGGCAAAAGGAAATATTTATATATCGGTAAATGAGCAGCCTGTTCACGAACAAACCTATAAAACTAATCTTGTTATTAAAGTAAAAGATACAGGTATTGGAATTCCTGAAGATCATTTGCCGCACATCTTCGACAGGTTTTATCAATCAGATAATAGTTACACAAGAAAGGCAGAAGGAACAGGCATTGGTTTGGCACTGACCAAAGAATTAATCAAATTAATGGAAGGAGAGATCACTGTAAAGAGTCCGCCTCCGGGAAGTAATAAAGGAACTGAATTTATTGTATCACTACCATTAACATTGGTGGAAGATGATGAAATGAATAATGTACTGCCGGTTTTAAAGATTGAATATGCGCCGGCAATTTTACCTGCTGAAAATAAAATAATCATCACACACGATGGCGACTCAGCAAAACCATTAATTCTTTTAGTAGAAGATAATGCTGATGTAGTTGCTTACACTGCGAGCTGTCTTCCGGATTACCGCCTTGCTGTTGGTAAAGACGGAAAAGAAGGTTTTGAAATTGCAAAAGAAATTATACCGGATCTAATTGTAACGGATGTGATGATGCCTTTTGTTGATGGATTTGAATTATGCAAAATGTTGCGTAGTGATGAGCACACCAGCCATATACCGGTTATTATGCTTACCGCGAAAGCAGGTATTGAAAGCAGGCTGAAAGGTTTAAGCACAGGCGCAGATGTATATCTTGAAAAGCCATTTAATAAAGAAGAGCTATTGATCCGCGTAACTAAGCTGCTGGAACTGCGAAAAAATTTGCGACAATATTATTTGAAGAAAGCCGGGCTTGCTGATGTTGCGCCATCGCCGGCATTTTATGCCGCAAACGGTGAGATAGTTTTGAAAGATAACAAAGAAGATGAGTTTGTAAAGCGGGTAAGAGAAGCAGTAGAAGAGCATTTCTCAGATGCCGACTTTACTGTAGAACAATTATGCAAACTTGTTTTTATGAGCCATTCGCAACTGCACCGCAAGCTGGATGCATTAACAGGTTGCGCGCCCAATAAATTTATCCGCATGATACGTTTGAATAAAGCAAAAGAATTATTGAAGGATCCATCAAACAGTATTGGCTCGATCGCTATAGATTGCGGGTATAATGATCCCGGTTATTTTGCCAGAATATTTAAACAGGAACATGGCGTTACGCCACAGGAGTGGAGGATGAAATAAAAAAGCATTTGCAGCTTTTATATCTTCTCTTGTTAAGTGTTAATGTGCAGTCATTTTGTGCAGTATTAGCTGCATTTGTAGAAGCTGGTTTGCATTAATAGCCTTGTTATTAATAATTATTTTAAACGCAAGGAAAAAATATGAAAACTTAATTTCTAATTCTGATTGCATTTGGTTGTATAACAGTAAATGCTTCAGTCAATTCATCTTTATGTGCTAACAGAACTGATGTCGTTATATCTGCTTTCGATGCAGGAGCATATCCATGAAGCCTGATGAGTATAACACCATGATGTGCTTGTTTCAATCGAAAAACTAATTCTCCAAAATCTTGTCTTGTGTTATTGCAATTCTTTTTCTGTATTTGCCAGTGATAAAATAAATTCATCATCTGCTCTGGGATTAGTTTCAAAAATGTAAACAACATCAAAGCCTGCTTTGCGTAATGCATCAACAATAGGTTTGTCCATTCCTTCATCTGCAAGCAGCTTCATATGGCTACAGGATAAATATTTTCTCCTTTGAGAGATTGAGCAGCAAAAGCAAGAGCTGCTTTAATATCTTCTTTAGTTAAATGAGGGTGTGCAATTAAAATATCTTCTTGTGTTTCTCCTGAAGAAAGTTTTTCAAGAATTAGTTCAACCGTTATGCGTGTATTTTTTATAATCGGTTTACCCATCATGATTTTGGGATTCACTTCTATATATTGTTCAATATTCATGTGAGTAATTTACTTGCAAGTTAAGATTTTTATTTGGGGTCTTTCAGTAGCTATCTTGATGCAGCTGATTGATTATATAAACAAAAAAACCGGGAACAATGTCCCGACTTAGTGTATTCAAGGCTAAGTGTTAAATATCGTTTCTATATTCCTGGTCTTTTATATCCCGATCTGCTTTGCGGGCCTCATTGTTTAAATTGTTGGCAGTTTTTTCTGACTCATTTTGTGCAGTATTTGCTGCATTTTTAGAGTTTGTTTTTATATCACCAACTGTGTTTTTAATTGCAGCACCGGCTTTATCAAAAATGTTTCCTGTTTCTGCTTTTGCATCGTTAGCGGCCTTGTTCGCTTCGTTGTCGGCAGTTCTTGCTTTGTTTTCCGTATTTGTTTTTACATCTTTTACAGTATTTTTTATTGCTGTACCTGCATCATCAACGGTATCTGCGATTTTATTGCCAAGGCTTTCATTAGTGTTTGACATAATTTATTTTTTAAGTGAATAAATAATTCATGTATAGTGAGGCAATTAGTGTGCCAATGGCTGAAAGTATTTACCGTTTGGGTGATGCTTTTTTAATTAACAATTAATGTGGTTGCAGGCCTGATTTTTCAACTGTTAAACGCTGTTTAAAATTGTTGAATGAAAGCATTTTTTTGATACCAAGCTTAATCAGAGATTTAAACAGTAACGATGGGTGAATTTTAACAGAAGAAGTTCGTTTATAATTCTAAAACTTATATGCGCGTTGTATTAGACACAAATATTTATAGGCGCGACTTTGCCTTAAACTCAAATGACTTTAAAATTTTTATTGACTATTTGAAAAAAACAAATGCAACTTTAAGCATGCCTCAAATTGTTATAGAAGAACTGTGCTTTTTGTATGATAAGGAGGTTGATAAGTTAAAAAGTGATTTTGAAATTGCATTAAAGAATTATAATCAAACCAGTATTAATGAAAGTTTGATTTTAGTTAAAGATGGAATGAAGCAAAGAATTACTTATAAAGACTTTTTATTTAAGAAATTCGAAATACATTATATAGATGAGCCTAATTACAAGGCTGATTACTTAAAAGAAATTGTGACAAGAGGTATTCAAAAAATTAAACCCTTTTCTGCAAAAGGAGAAGAGTTTAGAGATGCTCTTTTATGGTTAACAATTTTAGATTACATAAAGCAAGACCAATATGATGACAACATTTTTATATCCGCTAACGTAAAAGATTTTGCCGATGAACAGCGAAAAAACTTGCACCCTATTCTCGAAAAAGAATTGAATGAAAATAATTTAAAGCTTGTTTTTTTTACATCACTCCAAGAATTCAATAAAACCTTTTCATTAAAAATTGATTTTATTACTACTGATTGGCTCAATGAGAACTTAGAGTGGAATAGATTGAATCAAGGGGCTTGCAAAGAAGGTAATATTCACTGTACATATTTTTTTGAATTATACGATAAGCGGTCTGTACATAAACAAAATTTAGAGTTTTATGAAATAGAAGCCGCCTACTTGAATGAAAATGTATATAATTTTTACGTTCATGAAATTTCAATTAATAATTACACAGTGGAAATTTTCTTGACGGGGGTTATTACGACTAAGTTTTTCATCGAAGATAAATTGGATTCTGGCTTTATATCCGAAATAATTAGTACCAATTTTTGGACGCAAACAAAGATTGAAATTAGAGGCAAATCTATAGTTAGATATACTGATGAATATTTTGAAGAAGAAAGTGCTTTAGACTTTTATTGACTGCAAAAAGGAAAACTAAATTCCAACACTTTTTTAGTATGCGCGGTAGCAATTCAACTGACCAAAGGCTGCCGGATTGAAGCGAATACCCCGCTGAAGATTTGTGCATCGGCTTTGTGGCGGAGTAGCAGCGTAAAGCCGGAACTGCAACTGATTAATGAGACGAATGATGAGAGCCCCAAACAAAAAAAGTTATAAGTTAAAGGTTATAAGTTGAGAAGAATGAGATTCCCGTTTTCACGGGAATGACGTTTTGAGTGGTTGTGTCTTTGCTTGCAACATCAATGCTCAACTGCTTAAAAAATCAGTAGTACAAAAGCTTAATCAAGGCGAATGAAAAAAAGTGCTGAATATCTTTTTTTCTTGAACTTTCTTTGGTTACTTTATCTCATGCACTATTATTTTCAATTGCCTCGATGAATGCTTCGCATTTCTTTGTATCAAGACAAAGAAAGTGACAAACATGTTAGCATTTATGCAACATAAAAACTCATCAAAAAAGTATCTTTGTACAATGCCCTCTAAACAAGAACAACTACAAAAATTCAACACAGAATATAACCGATTAAATGAACAGCAGAAACGTGCGGTAGATACCATTGAAGGTCCGGTAATGGTGATTGCAGGACCGGGCACGGGCAAAACACAGATACTCTCTGCACGCATCGGCAAGATATTACTGGATACAGATACGCAACCGCAAAATATTCTTTGCCTTACTTACACAGATGCCGGCGTTATTGCCATGCGCAAACGCATTCTTGATTTTATTGGCGCCGATGCTTACAAGGTGAACATTTATACATTTCATGCTTTTTGTAACGATGTGATACAGGATAATCTTGGCTTGTTTGAAAAGAATGCCCTTGACCCGGTGAGCGATTTGCAACGCATAGATTTATTTAAACAACTGATAGATTCATTTCCAAAAGGGCATGCGCTGAAAAGATATCGCGGCGATGTGTATTACGAGATAAACAATTTGCAGAGTTTGTTCAGCACGATGAAGCGTGAAGGCTGGAGCCCAACGTTTATTAATGAACGTATAAGCGCTTATATAAATTCATTGCACCAGCGTGATGAATACATTGCGAAACGTGCAACAGGTAATTTTAAAAAGGGCGATGTGCGTACAGATAAAATTGCTGAAGAAACAGAACGCATGGAAAAGTTGCGGGCTGCGGTAAATGAGTTTGATAATTTTCAGCAGTTGATGCGCAGCAAAAATTTGTATGATTTTGATGACATGATCAATTGGGTGATTAAAGCATTTGAGGAGAACCCGAACTTGTTGTTGCGTTACCAGGAACAGTTCTTATATATTTTGGTGGATGAATACCAGGATACCAGCGGCACACAAAACCGTTTGGTGGAATTGCTGATCAATTACTGGGATAAACCGAATGTGTTTGTGGTGGGTGATGATGACCAGAGTATTTATCGTTTCCAGGGTGCGAATGTGGAGAACATGATGAGCTTTGCGAACAGTTATAAAAATGATTTGCTCACGGTTGTGCTCACGAATAATTACCGGTCGACACAAGGCATACTGAATGTTTCAAAAACAATTATTGATAAGAACAATGAAAGGCTGATAAGAAAGATTGAAGGGTTAAGTAAAGAACTTGTTTCGTCGAACGATACAATAAAACATCTTACACACAAGCCGATAATTTATAATTATGAAACGCAGCGTCATGAAATGATCGGCATTACGCAGCGTGTTGAACAAATTTTAGCCGAAGGCATTGCGCCGAATAAAATTGGTATTATTTATAAAGAGAATAAATATGGTGAAGAGTTGGCGCAATATTTTAAGCTAAAAAAAATTCCGTATTACAGTAAACGCAGTTTGAATATTCTCTGTATTCCGTTTGCAAAAAAGATCATTTCTATATTAAGGTATTTATCGTTTGAGCATGATATTCCGTACAGCGGCGATGAATTGCTGTTCGAAATTTTGCATTATGATTGGTTCAATATTCCGCCAATAGAAATTGCAAGAATTAGTATTGAAGTTGCCGATAAACAATTTAGTGAAAACAAAACTTCTATTCGCAAAGCGTTGTATGAACGCAGCAAGCAACCGGTGCGAGACCTGTTTACGCAAGGCATGAATGAACAGATGAAGAAGGCAACTGAAGCATTGGAAAGTTTAATATCAAAAGCGCCAAATGTTACGCTGCAAGGTTTGTTTGAATGTATTATTCGCGAAGCCGGTGTATTAAATTATATTATCCAAAGCGATGAAAAGATATGGCTGCTGCAAGTGCTAACCGGCCTATTTGATTTTATAAAAGAAGAAACGCATCGCAATCCGAACCTTGATTTAAAACAACTGATTAAGTTGTTTGATTTGATGGAAAGCGAAGGTTTACGATTACCATTAACAGAAATAAGCGGCAATGATAAAGGGGTGAATTTACTAACTGCGCATGGCAGCAAAGGTTTGGAATTTGAATATGTGTTCTTTGTTGGCGTGAATGCAGCAACATGGGAAAAGAAACGCAAGCCGTTTGGTGGTTATAAATTCCCGGATAATATTTTTACATCTGTTGCCACCAGTGATGATGGTTCTGACCAGGAGCTAAGAAGACTTTTTTATGTAGCGTTAACGAGAGCAGAACAACATCTGTTTATCTCTTATTGTTGTTTTAAAAATGATGGAAAGGAATTAGAACCATCCATGTTTATTGCAGAGATTTTGGATATACATGAACTGCAAACAGAGAAAGTTTTTATTGATGCAGATACTGAAGCGGCATTTCAAAGTTTGCAGTTTGAAGTTGAGGTAAAACCGGAGATAGAAAAGATAGAAACAGAATACATCAATAGTTTGCTGGAGCGTTTTGTGATGAACGTTACAGCGCTCAACAATTATTTAAAATGCCCGCTGGAATTTTATTTTAAAAATCTTATTCGCATTCCTTCACCCAAAAATGAGAATACAGAATTTGGTTCAGCAGTGCACTATGCGTTAGAGCAGTTGTTTAGGAAAATGCAAACGGTCGACGGTCAACGGTCGACCGTCAACCGTGAAAATGGTTTTCCATCAAAGGAAGAATTTATAAAAGATTTTGAATGGTTCATGCATCGTCATCGTGAAAGCTTTACCAAAGAACAATTTGCAAGGCGACTGGAATATGGTGAAGATGTTTTAAGTAATTACTACGATAAGTACTTATATGGCTGGAATAAGATTGTTGCTTTAGAAAGAAATATAAAAGGTGTCGTGGTGAATGGTGTTCCGTTAAAAGGCAAACTGGATAAACTTGAATTTAATGGCAAAGAAGTAAACGTTGTTGATTATAAAACGGGCAATCCTGATAATTCAAAAGACAAACTAAAAGCACCGAATCCTGATATTGAAAATGGGGGCGACTACTGGCGACAAGCAGTGTTTTATAAAATTCTTTTAGATAATCATAACAGAGATTGGAAAGCAGTGAGCAGTGAGTTTGATTTCATCGAGCCCAATAATAAAAAAGAATACAAGAAGATAAAGCTGTATATAGAACCTGAAGATATCACCACGGTTAAACAGCAAATAAAAACAGTGTGGGATAAAATACAGTCACATGATTTTTATACTGGTTGCGGCAAACCAGATTGCCATTGGTGCGAATTTGTGAAGACAAATAATATGGCTGTTGAATTACATGAAGCGAATGAAGAAGAAGTATGATAACTTTCTTATTGCACACTTATTAATATTATACTCTTGTTGTTTACGCCGGGAATAAAATCAAGCTCTCTTGTAGTTGCATCGCCGTTGTATAAAAATGCTACTGTCATGTCAGATTGGGCCGGGAGCGTTTGAATACAATCAAAACAGGTTAGTGTTGCAGACAGATCGCAATCAGATGAAATTTCGCTGGCCAGTTGATTTAAGTTTTCATTTGAATATTCTACATCTAATAGTTTTCCTAAAGACTGATCAATCATTGCAACATCATTTTCAGTTAAGCCTTGTTGCAATAAATCACAATTAATAATAGTTTGAGTGCTTGTAGTTTCAGGAAGTTCTTTCTGGCAGCTTAAAACCAAAGGAAGTATTAATAAAAGCAAGTATTTCATAAGCGTTTTTTTAATAGACAATAATTTTAAGAAAACGTTGTGCCGCTTATCATTTTACAGAAGATGAGTACAGGATAATTTATCGGATTATTAGGAGATGATATGAAATAAAGCCATTATGTTTGATTTTTAAAGAACGCCGCTTGAAGAAGTACTATTCTTTTTTTATCCTTATCATCCTCGCCATCATTGAAATCCAGGTTCAAACTTCCTGCGCCAATATCATTCCACCAAGTGGTGGTCCAAGAGATTCATTGCCCCCTGTTTTAATAAAAGCTGCGCCAAAAGATTCAGCGCTTGATTTCAAATCTAAAAAAATAACACTTTCGTTTAATGAATATGTACAGTTAGATCCTCAGTTGCTTCAAAATGTAATCACATCTCCAAATCCTGTTCAATCACCTTACCTTGCCAGCCATTTGCAAACAGTTACCATTACTTTAAAAGATACACTAACGCCAAATACAACCTACTCAATTGATTTTGGCAACGCATTAAAAGATGTAAATGAAGGCAATCCCTATAAAAATTTTACTTATGTTTTTTCTACAGGAAATGCAATAGCAGATGGAAGTTTAAATGGCCAGGTTCAACTGGCGCAAACCGGTACGGCAGATTCAACTTTAATTGTTATACTGCATAAAAATTTAAATGATTCAGCCATAAAAAAAATAAGACCTGATTATTATACACGGCTTGACAGCGGCGGCCACTTCAGATTCCATTTTCTTGAAAGCGGAACATATAATGTTTTTGTTTTGCCAAATGATTATACAAAACGATACGATGACAGCACCAAATTATTTGCTTTTGTAAACGAACCTGTAACTATTGATGGCAATTCTTCCGCATCTTTAATGTTGTATGCATATAATGAATACCCACCCGGAAAAAGTCAAGGTAATTTGGGTGAAGCGCCAGTAAGTTCATCGGCTAATAAAAAGAAAACAGATACTACAATAAGTATAAAGTTTGTTACAAGCCTGCAAAGAAATGAACAGGATTTATTAAGTAACCTTGTAATAAGCTTTCAAAAACCGCTGGCACATTTTGATTCTACAAAAATAAGTTTAAGCGATTCAAATTTTCATGCAATAACAAACTATACCATAACTGCAGACACTTCTTATAAAAATTTTAGTGTGCAATATCCATGGAAAGAAGATGAATATTTTAAACTGATCATTCAAAAAGATGCATTTACTGACAGCACCGGTAAAATGCTTGCTAAAAATGATACGCTTAGTTTTGAAACAAGCAGTGAAAGCGAGTATGGAAGCATCCGTTTACGTTTTACAAATCTTGACTTTACCCGCAATC
>Ga0206952_10182_pt1 | contig 17558 bp, 21 predicted proteins | sample Alteio_BWOrgHeat_39_FD_152966 | JGI IMG/M metagenome (GOLD analysis project Ga0206952, IMG submission 152966) | Enriched cells from forest soil in Barre Woods Harvard Forest LTER site, Petersham, Massachusetts, United States -... | ecosystem: Environmental > Terrestrial > Soil > Temperate forest >... | reverse complement strand
CGCCCTGATCGTTCGCAGCGGTGCTGGGCGAGTTGAAGTTGTAGTAAGACTGGGTGCCGATGGTCGCATTCGGCGCGGGCACATAGTTCTGCAGCAGGGTTAAAGCAATCGGGTTATACGCGGATTGAGGGAGCTGGACATTCCCGGAGGGGAAGCAAGCGTTCCATGGGGTACCGGCCGCGCAGCCGTTGATCGCGAAGGGAATTGGGTTGGTCGAAAGTCCAACCGCGTTATTCTGACCTCCGTTGAAGATGTTGTTATCGCCGCTGAAGTTTCCTGCTATCTGCGAGGGGTTGAAGACCGGGGCATTGGTCGTAGCGCCGACACGATTCCGCAGGCCCTGGTAGCCAAGGAAGAAGAACAGCTTGTTCTTGATGACCGGGCCGCCGAGGGTGGCGCCGTAGAGGTTCTGGTGGAAATCAGGGCGGATCTGCGAAAAGTAGTTTCCGTTATTCAGGAAGGTGTCGCGATAGAACCAGAAGGCGCTGCCGTGAAAGCTGTTCGTACCGGACTTAAGGGTCTGGTTGACGATGGCTCCGCTGTTGCGGGCGTATTCGGGATTCAGGGTACTGGTGACGATGGCTTCTTCCGCCAGTGCATCCGGGTTCACAGAGATGCCCTCGCTCTGCAGCGGGCCATCATTAATGTCTGCGCCATCGAGCAGGTAGGAGTTGCTCTGGGTCTGGCTGCCGTTCGCGGAGAAATTGCCGAAGCGGTCGCTGGACTCTACCGTGCCGGGCTGGAGCTTCTGCAGGCCCGATGCGTCGCGGCCAAGGAGCGGCATGGCGACGATCTGCTGGCTGGTGACGACCTGCTTCAGCTGGGTGTCAGCCGTTTCCACCTGGACGGACGCGGCCTGAACCTGGACCGTCTGCGAGGCTGCGCCAATCTGGAGCTGGGCGCTGATCTCGCGGTTGTCGTTCAGGTGCAGGGTGAGGCCGGAGGATTGGAAGTCCTGAAAGCCTGCGGCGGCAATAGTAATGGTGTAGGGGCCGCCAATCTGCAGCTGCGGCAGGGTGTAGTAGCCCTGGTTGTCGCTAGTTACTGATGTCCTAATACCTGTACTGGTATTAATTGCGGTCACGGTCGCGCTCGGAACGACGGCACCGCTCGTGTCGGTAACCGTGCCGTGGACGGTGGCATAGTTTCCCTGCGCGTACACTTCACCCTGAACTCCGAAGAGAACCAGAAGCAGCAGCATCGCGCCATGTAAGATATTTAGCTTCAATGATTTATCGGTCATTTATTCTCCAACTTTTGCGCTTTAGACTTGACCAGCGGGGCTGGGGGTTTGGAAGTTCCATGCCCGCGCAAACCTGAGGGGTTAATTTCGTAGTAACTACTTTGCAATTTGGAGTCCAATGCGGGAACCGGATCACATCAATACTGGAAACTCTTTATTTATAGTTAGTTACTAAAAATCGAATCGTCATTTACCACTTAATAACGTAATCAAAATATAAAATTTGGAAGAATCTGTTCCAGAGGACATAGGTCGACTGAGCGTTGGCGACGACCGGGTACAATCACGTTCAATGCTCCCCGACGCTGCCATCGCAGAGAACATCAGCCGTATCGAAGAGGAAATCCTCTCCGCTTGCCTTCGCTCCGGCCGGTCTCGGGGCGAGGTGCAGCTGATGGCGGTTTCAAAAACACATCCGGCCGAGGCAATCGCAGCAGGCGTGGCTGCGGGGCTGCGGTTGTTTGGTGAGAACCGTGTGCAGGAGTTTCAGCAGAAGCTGCCTGCTTTGAACCAGTTAGGCATCGATGTCACAGCTGGTGACAAAATGGCGGTCCATTTTATCGGGCATTTGCAATCGAACAAGGCAGCACGGGCGGTGGAGATTTTCTCCAGCATCGATACAGTGGACTCGCTGAAGCTGACACAGAGGCTGGACGAGACGGCGAAGAAGCTGGATCGGCGGCTACCGATTCTGGTGGAGATCAAGTTGAGCGAAGAGGCGGCCAAGACCGGGCTTGGGCCTGAGTCGCATGATCTGGCGGAGTTGCTGGAGTGCTTGCCGGATCTGGGCCATGTCGAGATGCGCGGGCTGATGACGGTGGCTCCGTTTGATGACAATCCAGAGAGGGCGCGAAGCTGCTTTCGACGGCTGCGACTGCTGCGGGAGGAGTTGGCGACGCGGCATCCGCGGCTGGAGTTCGGCGAGCTGTCGATGGGGATGTCAGGGGACTTTGAGATTGCCATCGAGGAAGGGTCGACGCTGGTGCGGATCGGGACGGCGATTTTTGGGGCCAGACCCAGGCCGGCGTGATTCCGCTGCGGGAAACGGCGGCTGGGGTTAGCTTTTCAGTTCGCGTGCAACCGCGGGCCAGCCGTACCGCAATTGTCGGGGTGATGGGAGATGCGCTGAAAGTGACGGTGGCTGCGCCGCCGGTCGAGGGCAAGGCGAATGAGGCGTTGATTCGCTTCTTTGCGGAGTTGTTGGAGGTGCCTCGGTCTTCTGTTGAGATGGTGAGTGGTGGGTCGTCGCGGAATAAGGTTGTGCGGGTTGCCGGGGTGAGTGCGGATGCGATTCGCGCACGGTTGAGAGTTTGAAACCTGCTGGGTTGGGTTTTGCTTTCCCACATCTCTCCGAGATGTGGGGCACCCGTTTTCGTGCTACTGCATAAAAAAAGCAGGTCCTTCGACTGCGCGCTGCGCGCTTTGCTCAGGATGACAAATCTTGATGAACAGCGACTCTCTCCAGATGACTAAGTGAGGGGGTCGGGATCTCGTTGTTTGCTGTTTGGGGCTTTCCTCGTACACTGGCGGTTACGCCTTCTGAAGGAAGAACATGAATCATCTCTACGCCGCGGTGATCGGCGCGATTGTTCTCACTCTACTTGTGGTTTCGCTGACGCGGCTGGGCAAGGTGAAAACCAAGGCCGATTATCTGGTTGCGGGGCGGTCGCTGCCTGCGTTTGTACTGGTTTTTACGCTGTTGTCTTCGTGGATCGGGTCCGGGTCGCTGCTGGGCGGAGCCGAGAATGCCTACAACCATGGATTTGTGGCGCTGTGGCAGGGCGGTGGCGGATGGGCTGGGCTGCTGCTGATCTACTTTATTGCGCCACGGGCGCGACGGTCGGCAAAGTTTACGATTCCTGACCTGCTGGAGGCTCGCTATAACCAGACGGCGCGAGTGCTGGGGGTGATTGCGGTGCTGTTTGCTTATACCGCAATTACCAGCTATCAGCTGATTGGCGGCGGGGATATTCTCAGCCTGATTTTTCCTACGGTGATTACGCCCGACCTGGGCAAGTACATCATTGCGGCGTTTGTCATTGTGTTTACGGCGATTGCGGGCATGTCGTCGATCGCGTATATGGATGTGGTGATCGGGCTGCTGGCTTCGGTCACAATCCTCGGCGCGCTCCCGGTGCTGATGCACTCGGTGGGCGGCTGGAGCGGTTTTCATGCGGCGCTGCCGGCTTCACACTTCACGCCGCTCGGGGACTATTCGTTGATGCAGGCACTGGAGATTTTTCTGCCGACGTGTCTGCTCATGCTGGGCAACCAAGCGATGTACCAGAAGTTCTTTTCGGCGAAATCAGAAAAAGATGCGCGGGTGGCGGTGGTCGGGTGGATTATCGGCACGGTGATTCTGGAGACCGCGATTGTGGTACTGGCGATGCTGGGGCATGTGCGGGCGATGGAGTCGGGCGCGACGCCGTTTCCGCGCGAGATTCTGGCGTTTACGGCGCTGCATAGCCTGCCGGGGCTAATGGGTGCGCTGCTGATGGGCGCGATCTTCGCCAAGATTATTTCTACGGCGAACAGTTTTCTATTCTCGCCGGCGACCAACCTGGTAAATGACATTTTTGTGCGCTACATTGCGCCGGATGCTTCGAACAAACGCATCCTGATTGTTTCGCGGCTGATGGTGGTGCTGCTGGGCATCTGGGCACTCTATCAGTCGCTACATACCGGCTCGGTGCTGAAAAAGACGCTTTATGCCTACACCATTTACTCGGCGGCGCTGACGCCGGTGATTCTGGCAGCGTTCTATTCGAAACGCGCGACTGCGGCGGGTGCGGTAAGTGCGATTGGCGCGGGCACGTTCATTACGGTCTTCTGGGATACGAGCTTCGTGCACAATCATCTGCCGACTGTTCTGGCTCAACGGGATGCGATCTTTCCCGCGCTGATTGTGGCTGTGCTTTGTATGGTTGTCGTGAGTGCTTTCACGAAGCCGCCGCGCAAGGAGCAGGTGGCGATCTTCTTCGGCGAAAAGGCATAAAAAAGAAGGCAGGCGGCCTGGGGTTGAGGTTAGGCCACCTGCCTGTTGGGTTGAGAGCTTGGTTTCGGAGTTGCTCTTCCCACATAAACCTAGTCTGTTCGGAGCGACGCTACACAGCTCCTACTGTCTTGTTCAGAGCGACATGACGTCGCTCTATATTTTGTTCAGGAGCGACATGACGTCGCTCCAGGGTGTCGGGCCCTGGTGCATGGCGTACACCGTGTCCACTAATAAATGCTCGCGCTCGACCGCTTGCCGGACCTCGTGCATCAGCTCGGGGTCGTAGAGGGTCTTGTCGGAATTGATGACAAGCGTGTCGCTGGCGTAGAGCAGGCGACGCTGCGGGAAATAGACCATGTACTGGCGCTCAGTCGATGCGCCGCGCAGCGGGTACAGTTCCATGCGATTCGGGCCGGAGCCAATTTCCATCTTGCCGGATACGAGCTTCCAATTCGGTTTTTTCGGGGAGGGCTGTAAGGCATCGGGATGAAGCTCGTGTGGCGCTGCGATCATTCGGTCGAGCAATGGCTGATTCAGGTCGAGGATGTAGATGGGATCGCCTTGCGCGACATCGAAGCGGATGCCGCCGACATGAGGCCATGAATCGGAAGTAGTGAGAACGGCCTTGATCTTCGCTTCCGGGTATTTCTTTTTTGCTGCTTCAAATAGACCCTCGGTAAATGTGCCAGAGATGGGCGTTTCCAGAATGACGATGCCGTCCGTCTGGTGGATGATCGTCGTATTCCATGAGCTGGCGTATAGATCGATGCCCTCTGCCAACTGCGTGCTCTTGTCGCCGTGGAATGGGCGTTCCCATCCTTTTTGCTGCGCGCTCTGTTGTGCGGCTTTCGCGTCCATGGCGAAATTCTTTTCATCGAGCGGGACATTGAAAGCGATGTCCAAAGCCTGAGCGGAGTTCCAGATCGTTCCGTTGCGTTCGGTGATCAGGTTCGACGGGTAGACGATGCCTTGCGTGTACTTCCAGTTATCCCAGTAGACGCGCTGTTTTACATCGCCCCAGTAGTGCCAGAAGTCGTGGAATTGCTGCGTCGTTTCCACGGCGTCCGGGAGGTGGTTATAGGGGTTGACGAGGACGCGGACGGGGATCTTATTCCAGGTAAAAGCTACTACCGTGTGCGACGTGGAGCGCAGTGTCGCAGGCGCCTCGAAGTGCAGATCGGACATGTGCAGGGCGGTCAGCAGCAGGCGGGATGGGCCGAGGGCCAGAGTTTCGGCTGCGTCGTCAATGTCGGCGAGCGAAGAGGGGGAGTCTCCCTGGGCGGAGTGATAGACGCCTCCGGAGGGCGTGGCGATGAGAGTGACGTCCATCTCGGCTTGATGTGGGTCCGATTCAGGCCAGATGAGATGGTCGTCGATGCGCACGCGCTGACCGATGAGGTCGATGGTGGTCTTGCTGCGTTCGTAGGAGCTGATGAATGGGTCCTGACGGTAGGACTGCTCCGTGAGCGCGGTGTGGGATGCGATGTCGAGTTGCACGTTGTGGATGCCTTCGATCTTCTCCTGTCCACCCATGGCCTGGAGTACGAGTGTGAGGCAGTCTTTCGGCGCGAGGCCGGTGCAGCCGGGTGTTTCGACGGCGCTGGCGTGCGATACGCAGGAAGCCAAGAAAACGAGGATCACCGCTAGCAACACACGAAACGGACGGAACATTCTCTGGGAGGCCCCCTGGTATTGAAGGACAGCGTAGCGGATTCGCTTCTGCCGCCCGACTAAATTGGGACTATATGTGGGAGAGGTGCGATGAACCGTTTCCTGCGTGGTGCGGAAGGCAACCTGCTAGGCTTAACTCGTGGTGGTAGCCGTGCTCACGCTCGATCTTCGCATTGAGAATTCGCATTCGCTCAAGGACCGGCGGCAGGTGGTGCGCAGCTTGAAAGAAAAGCTGCAGCATGGCTTCAACATCTCGGTGGCGGAGATGGATGAGGTCCCGACGTTGCAGTCGGCCAGGATTGGCGTCGCTGCCATTTCCGGGTCACGCGATTATCTGAGCGGGTTGATGAAGCAGGTGGAAGACGCGGCGGTACGCATCAGCAACGATCTGGGCGCGCAGGTGGCGGATTGCTGGTGGGAGTATACGGAGGACTAGTGTACGGATTTCGGTCATACTTTGCGGGTAAACACATCGTTTTCTGCGCAATAGGTGGATGTACTTTTGTGCGAACGCAGGTAACCCTACAGCTGATTACGACAATTCCATACTTTGGAACTAATTTGGGATAGGCGCGGCCGAGGGACCGTACTACAGTTTGATCATTGAGTAGCACTTGGGGGAGGGCTACTGAATTGTGACGCCCGTGGAATAACTTCCACGGGCGTTTTACATTGCGGCTCCTGCCGTTTTCCTTTATCCCGGCCTTTCTCGAAGGCGTTTTGTTTCAATCATCTTTACTACCCAATTACAACTTTTTTCATTTGCTGCTTACTTTTATGCAATCAGGGCCGTCTGGTCTGATATTCTCAATCGTTTAACCAAAGGAAGTTTGAGATGCCAGAACAACGGGCGCGCAAGTATCACCAGGACCGCGTGGCGGAAACGCTGCGTGACGAAATAGGAGCGATGATCGAAGGCGAATTGTCCGATCCGCGGATCAGCTTTGCTTATATCAGCCAGGTTGTGCTGAACCCGGGGGGCAAGTCGGCGCTGATCTATGTGGCCGTAGACGGCGGCCCGAAAGAAGAATCGGACACGATTGAGGGTCTGATGGCGGCGAGAGGCTATATCCGGCATGAGCTGCTGGAGCGCATGGGCGTGCGGCATGTTCCGGAGCTTACGTTCCATATCGACCGCTCGGAGAAGATGAAGTCCCGCATTGATGAGTTGCTGGGGCGGGCGCACAAGCGGCAGAAGAGTGTGGCGGAGTAAGGACAGGGATTTTTTTGAGGTAACGAAAGGTAAAAGCAGATCCTTCCACTTCACTGCGTTCAGTGTCAGGATGACAACTCAGGAGTGGGATGAAGTCAACACAGGCCATGGGAGAGCGGCATACAATCCACGCAGTATTGGAAGTGATCGAGCGCGGCCAGCGGTTTCTGGTCAGCGCTCATGCGCGTCCTGATGGCGATGCGGTGGGATCGATGCTGGCTTGCGCGATGATGCTGGAGCAGTTGGGCAAGCAGGTCGATATGGTTTCCTGCGATCGGGTGCCACTGATCTATCGCACCCTGCCATGTTCTTCGGCAATCCGACAGGTGAGCCGCGTGGAAGGCGAGTATGACGCAGTGATACTGCTCGAATGCGATGGCATTGAACGCTCGCGGCTGCGCGGACTGGAAGGCCGTTTCCTGATCAACATCGATCATCACGTTAGCGGACGAACCTTTGCCCATATCAACTGGATCGACACCGAGGCGTGTGCAGTGGCAGAGATGGTTTACGGACTGGCCCAGGTAGCGGGCGTGCGTATTACGCCAGAAATGGCGGCTTGTTTGTACACGGCTGTACTGACTGACACCGGATCGTTCTGCTACGAGGGGACGGATGCCCACACCTTCGAACTGGCGGCTGAGCTGGTGAGGCATGGTGCGCGATCGGCATCGATTGCGAAAGATGTTTATTTTTCGCATCCGACTTCAAAGATGCTACTTCTCGGCGCGGCTCTATCAAACTTGCATCGCGAGGGGCGCATCGCCTGGATGTGGGTGACGCATGATGACATGGTGCGCACCAGGGCGGCGGAAGAAGATTGTGAAGGACTGGCCAACTATGCGATTGCTATCTCTGGCGTGGATGTGGCTATCTTTCTGCGCGAGTTGAGCAATCACCGGGTGCGGCTTTCGCTGCGCAGCAAGGGCGACGTGAATGTGGCCCGGATTGCCGAGCGCTTTGGCGGAGGCGGGCACCAGCACGCCAGCGGCTGTACGATCGATGGACCTCTGCCGGAAGCGACGGAGATGATTCTCGACGTGGCTCGCCGCACCTTGAGCGCGGCGGTTGATGAAGTCGCTTAGAGCCTGCTATGAACTCCAAGGCATGCGGTGTTGTGGGGAAAATCAGACTGGACACTATCGCGAAATCGAGAAAGATGGGGACCTCGTAATGGAGGACGGCAGCTCAGAGCCTCCTTTTCCCCACAACCCGGCGGGACGGGCCAATTTCCCTTGTCTCTTCGTCACTGCTCGCTAAGATGCACCCGGTATTTGTCGCTCCTCGATACGAGAAAAATTGGCTCCGGTCGCCACATGCCACAGAGTTCATAACGGGCGCTATTGAATCTGATAGCCTTGTCTGCGGAAAGCAATTCTATCCGGAACCTCACAAAGAACGTGGCCATCTCTAAGAGCATCAAGGCGCTACGCATTGACCCCTCGACTGCCATGACGCGCTTCCCTTTTCTGGGAACGACGCTGGAAACTCTGACTCTTTTCCTCTTTACTGCGTTTTTTCTGTTCTACGGACTGGTGCCTATTTTTGGCGGGGACGGCATTGGGCTGGTAGGTGCGGATGAGCCTCGGTACGCGCAGGTGGCGCGGGAGATGCTCAACCGGCACGACTACGTCACGCCGATTCTGTATGGCAAGCCGTGGCTGGAAAAGCCAGCGCTCTACTACTGGCGAGCGATGTTCGCCTTCCGCGAGTTTGGGGTGCATGACTGGTCGGCGCGTATCCCGTCGGCGAGCTTTGCGTTTGTGCTGGTGACGCTGATCTTTCTGCACATGCGGCGGTTTCGTCCCGGGGGACAGCTGGATGCCGCGCTGCTGACGGTATCGTGCGCTGGGATTCTGAGCTTTGCGCGCGGGGCTTCGACGGACATGCAGATGGCGGCCCCGTTCTGCATCGGCATGCTGGGGTGGTATGCCTGGTATGAGACGGACAGCAAGTTCTGGCTGTTCGATCTTTATTTCTTCGTGGGCGCGGCAACGCTGGCCAAGGGGCCGGTTGCTCCATTTCTTGCGCTGGTGATTCTTACGGTATTTGCCGCGATGCGGAAGGAGTGGTCGATTCTGCGGCGAAGCATCTGGTGGCCGGGAATTGTGCTGTACCTGGCAATGGTGCTGCCGTGGTTCATCGCCGTGCAGAAGCGCAACCCTAATTTTCTGCGCGTGTTTTTTCTGGAGCATAACCTGGAGCGCTTTGCCACCAACCGTTTTGAGCACGAGCAGCACTTCTGGTATTACCTGCCGGTGATCGTGCTGAGCATGATGCCCTGGGCGGTGATTGCGATAGCCGCGCTGGTGAATGCGGTGCAGGGTTCGATTGCGGAGTGGCGGGCGCGGCGAGCGAAGTTTCACTACATGGGCTTTCAACGAACGGGCGATGCCTTCCCCGAATTTCTCGTGCTCTGGGCGTTAATTCCGGTTATCTTCTTTTCTTTTTCCGAATCCAAGCTACCCGGCTATGTTTTGCCCTCTGTTCCGCCGCTGATGATTCTTAGCGGCGACTACCTGAATCGCATGCGAGAGCGCGGGCTGAAGCCGTGGCTGCTGATCCTGCATGGTGTGCTGACGGGGGCGCTGACAACGTTGGTGCTGTTGCTGCCGAGGTTGATACAGCACTCGGACCAGATGCCTCCGTCGAATGCGCTCATTGCGGCGGGAGCCACCGGATTTGCGGCAGCGGTCTTTGTTCTCATCACGGTGGCGCGATTTGGCATTCGTCGTCTACGCATTGCGACGATGGTTCCAGTCGTAATTCTGCTGCTTTTCCTCTACGGAGTCGGCCCGTTTTTCGGCTTCGGCCAGATTGCTTCCACCAAGGGCACAGTGCAGTTGATCGATCTGACGTATTCTGCGCGGCCCTTGTCGAAGATTCTGGAACAGATTGCGCCGCCGGATGGTACCGTTGCGGTATATAGGGTCCGCCGCGATGTGGAATACGGCATCTCCTTTTATCGCAATCGGAAAGTAGTGAATTACGAGCAGGAGGGGATTCCAGCGGAACAGCATATCCTCATTGCCCGTGAACCTTATGTTGACGAATTGCGTCAAAAGCTTACCGGCAGGCGATATGAGCCTCTCTTCGTGTATCCTGCTCAAAATCTGGTCATCTATGCGGTAGCTGCGCAACAGTAGACTAGAAAGAAGAGGTCGCTTCCGGGATTTTGTGGCTGCGGAACCTGATTAGGAACCACCACCCTGGACGAGATCGATAAGATCGCAGGTATTCCCGAATGGGTAGAGCGTGAGTTCGGCGTTGCAGTTTGAGATTCTCGACCTGAGGCATTTTTCCGCCAGCAGCCTGCGCCCGGTGCTGGACGAGGAAAGCCGTCTGTGGAGCGATCGGCTGCGATGGGACTATCGAACCTCGGCCGATCTGCTGTTGCAGTACCTTGATTCGCGCGTGTTGCCGGGCTACGTTGCGGTTGAAAATGGGCGCATCTCCGGATACGTCTTTTGCGTGTACGAAGAGCATAAGGCGATTATCGGCGACGTGTTTTCTCTTTCCAGCGCAGCAGCCGACGTGCAAGGCCAGTTGCTGCGGCACCTGATCGAGTTGCTGCGACATTCTCCCGGAATTGATCGCATTGAGTGCCAGTTGCTGCTGCATCCGCACGGTCTGCATGCGGAAATATTTCGTGAGGCGGGATTCAAGCTCTTTCGCCGGCTCTTTATGGAGCTGGACTTATCGCACTTTGAGCCGTCGCCGTCGCGGCCAGCCCTTCCTGAAGGCCTTGCGCTGAGTACCTGGCGGGAGAACGATTTTCATCCGGCGGGATACCTGATTGCCGATGCCTACAGCGGCCATCTCGACAGCTTTATCAACGATCAATACCGCTCGGTGGGCGGCTCGTTGCGCTTCCTGCACAACATTGTTCGCTTCCCCGGATGCGGGCTATTCGATCCTGCTTCCTCGCGAACTCTGACGCGCAAGGCGGATGGTTCGCTGGCGGGTGTGCTTTTGTGCTCCCGCGTGCGCGATGACGTCGGGCATGTGACCCAGGTTTGCGTGGGGAGGGACCAGCGGCGGCTTGGGCTGGGCAGGCGCCTGATCGAAGAATGCGCGGAGAACCTGCGAGGACGCGGCTTTCGCGGACTAACCTTGACCGTTACAGAAGAGAATGCGAACGCAGTCGAGCTTTATCGCCACGTTGGCTTTGTGGAGAAACATTCGTTCGATGCGATGGTGTGGGATCGGTCTTGGCGCTAGACGAATGAGGCTCAAGCTAGCGGCGAATGAACCACATCACCCAGCTGGCGGCGATTACGATTCCGATAAACATTGCCCAGCAGTAGAGACCGTACCGGACCATGGCTTTAGGACTGGTGCGCTGCGTGATTCCGAAAACTACCGAGGCAAACGTCGCAAAGAGCAGCACGGCAGAAAAATGAGAAACAGTTAGCATGAAGGCTTCCTGCCTATGCGAAGATTGTGCGCGTCGACGGCCGAGATGATGTTGAGCAGCCCGGCAACGACGATGAACTTGGTTCCGTAATCGGCGGTTGCGACCTGCACTGCACCGTGCCCCAGGTCCATGACCCGACCGAGAATGTAAAGAGAGCCGCAGCCGATATCTCCAGCGAAGCCCAGCATTTCCAGCACATCGCCCAGATTCGGCTGATAGAGCTTGCCCTGCATCATGACGCCGAGGGTGAACATGCTGGTGATCGAGACGAAGAGCAGCGCTGCGCGGACCCAGTGCTTTGTCAGCGCATGACCGAGACCGGGAACCAGCCAACCGAGAATGAGCGCAGCATATGGCAAGCCGGGAGACTTCTCCTCCAGCTTTGCACTTACCTGAACTTTCGATGCCATCATTTTGACTATACAGCAGGAAGAAACTCCGAGGCGCGTTGCCTTCGCAGGCTGCCGTTCTTCCTTGTGAACACGTACACATGTCAGCGAAGAGCGGCGAAACTTGATATGATGAATGGAGCAGTTCCCACCTCGCAGGCGCGTAGCTCAGTTGGTTAGAGCGCTACCTTGACACGGTAGAGGTCAGGAGTTCGAGTCTCCTCGTGCCTACCATCTTTTCAATTACTTGCGGCATAGCACTTCCCACCTCGACGGGTTTTGTGTCGCAGTTTGTGTCGTAACCCCTCATTTCCGGCCTTTTTGGAACCCGCGCAGACAGAACGTTGACCGCTTCCCGCTTCGCATCCTGCCGGATGTGGCTGTAATGTTCGAGCATCTTCCTGGAGAGATGACCGGCAAGTGCCATGATGGTGCTGTCGCTGGCCTGAGATTCCGCAAGCTCCATGATGGCGTGATGTCGGGGATCGTGGAAGCGCAGACCAGCCAACGGGCTCTTTACTTCGTCGATGGGTGAGCCACAGTCGGCATTCCGGCAGGTTTCGCCGGGCCCCTGACAAGTCCTGCACACGGGACACTGGATTAACTGTGTCATTCTCCGCCATGCCGTCCGCCAGCTTTTCATAGGACGATTTGGGTCGATGTGACCGTGTTCACATGCGGGAAATAGGAAATGCTGCGGCGCTGTCCCGTTGAATCCGTTAGCGCATTCCCGCAGCTCCAGAATAGCGCTGTAGGCGTCCTCGTTCATTGGAATGGATCGCAGGCCCGCGTTCGTCTTGCTGCGTCGTATGGTGAGGCTCTGCCGGAGGAAATCTACATCCCGCCAGCGAAGGTTCTTAATTTCCACTCGGCGCATAGGGACACTCGCTCGCTATCTGGAGCGGAACAAACAGCACCTTGCAAGGTACAAGAGACAGTCCCAGAGTTATTATTCTCGGCACCGGGCGAGCACATGGTTTGAGAAACAATCCTACGACTTTCCCCAGAAAATCGGGATCTTGTCCGTTTCGTCTACCTACATTCCGGGATTTGAGTGCCGCGTGACACTAGGGTTCAACCAGAGGAACCTCCGACGCCACCTGCAGATCAACCAACCAGGTAAGCCGCCGGTCCAACTGGAAGAACAAGGCAGTTTTCTTACCGGAGATCACTTTGCTGAATATCGGCACATACTTCAGGCGCAACTGCCCCACCGATTCCTCAATCCCGATGATCTGCCGGGTCAGCGCCAACGCCTTATCGTCGGTGAGAGTCGAATAATTGGCCGCATAGTCCTTAATAGCCGCAACCTTCGCATCGTTGATCTTGGCGAGCTCTGCTGCGTACTGGTCGTATACGGGCCAGAACTTCGGTGCCGCGGCATCAGTCAGCTGCATATTGGCAGAGATGATCTGCTTCTTATCCGAACGGATATCCTTCCGCAGCAGGGCGATATCCTGATCCACGCTGTTCTGAGCCGAAGTTGCTTGCGCCTGAGCGTGATCCACCGAGACGTTCGTCAAAATCACCATTGCCGCCATGCTCATCGATAGAAGATATTTTCTAATCACAGAACTCCTCCTTATCACTTCCGAGTTGATGCTTAGAAGCCGATCGCGAAACCGATCGATCGGAGACGAATTTTCTGGGGGCCCGGTTTGATATTCATGCCATCGATGGACCGGAACAAACAGCACCCTGCAAGGTACAGAGACAGTCCCAGAGTTATTACTCTCGGCACCGGCGAGCACATGGTTTGAGAAACAATCCTACGACTTTCCCAGAAAATCGGGACCTTGTCGCGTTTCGTCTACCTACGACTTGTTGAGGTCGTCGTCTTTTGAGTACTTGGTGCCCTTAGCTGTGATTTCCAGCGCCAACCCCTTGTCGGTCATTAGATACATCCAGACACCGTCGGAAACTGAGGCCGCACCCTGCATCGCTCCGCCCTTCTCGGGACTGGTTTTGGCAGCAGCTGAGGTCTGCCCTCCGAGCTCCCATCCGGAATTAACAAAGCCATCGAATGCCTTTTGATTGTCGAATATGAATATGACCTTGAACTTCTTGACGCCCATGCCAAGGCCGGCCTGGATCTCAAGCATCTTCATAAAGGTTTCAGCTTTGGTCTGGTTGTTGACGGCAACGCCTTCACCACGGCCAGAGCCGCCAAAAAGGATCTTGATGCCCGTGTTACTAAAAACTGCATATCCGTAACCTTTTTGAACAGCTGCCTGGGCGGAGGGCTGCGCCTTGTAAAGGCGAGCCAGTGTTTGTTGCGCCATCTGGCGGACTTCGGTTCTCTCCTTCTCCTTATCTTTTTCATCGTCGGCGAAGGTGCCTACTGCGAGTAGACAAAATAGTGATGCGATTACGAACCTAGACCCAATAAAGAACCGATTGACTTTCATAGGTCACTCCTTGTAGTTCCTCGGGATCTGTTCACAGGTTGCCGCCCTGCCAATTCCGGAATGAAGAGCATCGATCAGGGAGGATGACCCGTGCAAGCAGCAAAGTTACTGCGCAGAGCCCACATCTGGAACTGTCAAAACGAACAGACTTGATGTTGGCGCAAATGCGCGAACCTTATGATCCTCGCTGGCGCAAAGAGCCTGGAGGACGGGCTGGCAACCTTCGCAAAGCTTATGGATCGTTTTCTAAAACACTATGATGCAATTCGCTCGAAGGAAAACTTCCAAGCGGTTTTGGATGAAATGCCAGAGCCCACGCGGTGGGAAATGACAAAATACGTGCGCCGAAAGGTATGCCACCCGATCACTTTACGTATCCAGCCTTTAGCGCGGCAGGCCGGATGACTTTCGCCTCAGGATCAACGCGGATATCAGCGTGATACCGAGCCCAATCGGAAAGGGATCAATGAACGTCAGCGCTGCGTTAAAGAGTGGGTTTTTGTACAGCTCTTTGTACTTTCTCACCTGCTCAAGTTTTGCCTGAATGGCTGCCGGGCTCGCACCCGAGGCCGTGAGCTTCTCAACCAAGTGAACGCCGTATGCGTCCCAGAAACCAGGGATGAAGTTGTAGTAGATCACTTCCCACGTTACGACATAGAAGATGCAGGAAATCAGAGTAATGGAGAGGCCGACGGCAAGAGCTTTCAAGAAGCTAATCTGGCCATTGCCGATGTTGTCGCGGTAGGTTCGGATGCCGAAAAACACCATCAGGAACGAGAGCACAATGGACGTGTTGCCGATGACCGCGCCCCGGTCAAAGCCAATCCTGTCACCGAACGTCACGAGCGCTATCATTATCAGCGAGGAGACAGCGCCAGAGATCAGCCCGAAGGTGACTACGATCTTTCTCATATTCTCGTAATGTCTTTTATCCGATATTGACCTTTCCTATACGATGTTGGTCCCGTGCTCATACGATTTCAGCGACCGGCTGGGCTAGCCGTCGTCGTCGATGCCATTGGGATTACCACGATAAGGTTATCCCCCGCTCCGGGGTGCGTCATCCCCAGATAATCGAGCTTGGGTTGCGTGTCGAAGCCGATGTCTTTCATTGCCATGTTCGGAGCATAAAACATCAAGTGCGGCGGGAAGATGCCGGTGCCGTGGTCAGGGATGGCGCTCAAGCGGTTCCTGCTCGACATCATGTAGAGGAATCCCGGCTTGCTGGGATACGTGTAGCGGCCTTCCTTATATCCGTTGGCGGCGTCTGCCTTGATGTCTGCCTCCGACTTGCCGCTTGTGCGCAGCTCTTCACCGTGCAGATAGACGGCCAAAAGAGTGCGGCTGCCTTCGGCGTCGAAGCACTGCGGCTCAATCGTCGTTTCTGTGGGCTTTACGAAATGCCGGGTAACAAGACAGCTGAAGCCGTTGGTGCCTTCGCGCGCTTTCTCGTAGCCTTTGGGGCCCAGAACGTAAACTGTGGCCTTACTCGATACCTCGGCCGGAGCTGCGCTCTCAGCCAGTACCATCTGTTGCTCACGTGGCATGGAGGCGTCGTAGACTTTGGGAAGTTCCTGGGCCATTGCTTGAATTGCCGCAGTGCTCGAAAGTACGCCGATCGACAGGGCACCCACCACAAAACGCTTCATCCAGTTCATGGACTTCATATTCGCTCCTTTTCAGCGGCAACATACCGCATCGGGCGGGGTTTCTGTCGTCATCCTTTCAGATGATTTTTGATTCAGGAGAGAAAAATCATCCCTTTGAGTGACCAAATCTTGGGGGGCCCGGGTGGCGCTTGCGCCGGTAAATCAGGGGAGCAGGCCGAATTCTTTGCCGAGTTGCACCGCTTGTGTCCTGCGTTTCGCCCCGAGTTTGTCGAAAACACGGCTGGAATGGGTCCTAACCGTGTTCTGGCTCACAAAAAGCTTCTCGGCGATCTCGCGGTTGCTCAGTCCTTGCGCGATCAGTACGAGGATCTCAAGCTCGCGGCGAGTAATGTGAAGATTCTCTCGTTTGCTCTCGTCCGGGGTGAACGGTTCCCCGGCAGGGACAGAAAGCTCCTTCACAACAATGGTCTGCCGCTTTCCCGTTAGCTTGAGGCCAAGCCAGATGCCAAGAACGGCAAAGGTCGCCGCGATCAGTCCGCCGTAGATTTCAATCGAATGTTCGACTACCAGGAACCGATACTCGGTCCACCTGAGCAGTGCAATCAGGATCCCACCGATCAACCCATACACAAGCACGTGGCGCTTCATACGTTCCAGTAGAATTCGTTACCGAAATTATCGCACCCAGGGGGGTGTAGGTCTTGCTGCTTGCGGAGCAAGATCAACGCTTGACCGGCTTTGCCCGAGTGACCGCCTACACTGACATTAATGCTCAGTAATCGCTGAAATGGCGACAAACCGGGAACTGAGCGGGTTGGTCAACACTTGCGGCGGTCTCTGTTCTCTGGTGTTTAGCTTGTTGTACTAAAAGCGCTCGGGACAAGCGAATCTTGAGAGCAACGGCCTGAGAGATTCCGTTCCGCAACGGTTCGCTTTCGCAAACCAGAAAAGTACCCAGGAGTGCTATCCCCTCAGGCTTAGCATTCGCCGACGGTGGGAATTGATTACACTGAGGCAATCCGGCCGCGTTTGGGACTCGCTTGGCCTTCACAGGCGGCCTTGATTCCGTCGGGATCACGAACGATTGTCGGTCACTGGGCTAGGCCTTCATAAACCGCATGGAGGCCGAGTTCATACAGTAGCGCAGCCCCGTCGGTGCAGGCCCATCGTTGAAGACGTGCCCAAGGTGCCCTTCGCACCGCACGCACTTTACCTCGGTGCGCTCTATTCCCAGAGAATTATCCGGCAACTCGGCAACGTTATCCTTTGCAAGCGGCGCCCAGAAGCTTGGCCAACCCGTGCCCGACTCGAATTTCGTCTGCGAACTGAACAACGCTGTGTCGCAGCAGATACAGCGAAAGATGCCGCGGCCATGCTCATTCAAGCTGACACCTGAGTACGGCATTTCAGTATCTGCCTCGCGGGGCGATGTCGAAGGAGTTCTTGCCCAGCTGCCGACGCCACTCCCCGTCTGACTTCACGATCTTTGCGACAGTCTGCCTGCCGAGGTTCTTTCCATCACTGCTGAAGTTGACGATCGTGACCTCGCCCGGGCTGCCGTGGACCGTCGCGCTCGCCTCGACACCAGGGGACTTTCGCAACGCAAGTACGG
>Ga0206952_10180_pt1 | contig 17766 bp, 11 predicted proteins | sample Alteio_BWOrgHeat_39_FD_152966 | JGI IMG/M metagenome (GOLD analysis project Ga0206952, IMG submission 152966) | Enriched cells from forest soil in Barre Woods Harvard Forest LTER site, Petersham, Massachusetts, United States -... | ecosystem: Environmental > Terrestrial > Soil > Temperate forest >... | reverse complement strand
CGGCGCCTTGCTCTGCTTCGTCTTGAGCCGACCGCTGAAGAACTGCCCCTCGTAGGCCGTCCCGTAGGGCAACATCGCTTCGCCCGTCCAGGACTTCCATTGGAGCCCCATGACTTCACTCGCCCGGGGACCACAGAAGATTCCCACCTGAAGCAAACAGAGATCGTGCATGTCCTCAATGGCGTTGACCAGGCCCAGAATCTGTTCCTGAGTCATCACCGGTTTTTCGACCGGCTTGGTCTGAGGCATTTTCACGTCTTCTCCTGGGTCTTCCTTGAGAAACTTTTGCTTGCGGGCCATCGCGGTGATCGCACGGATATTCAAATAGCATGAGCGAACAACGGACTCGGAATACTGTTCAGCCATTTCGTTCAGCCAGATCTGAATCTGAAAAGAATCGAGCTTGCTCAGCGGAATATCCCCAAACCTTTTGATCAGGTAGCGTTCAATCTGATCGGTGTTGGTTTGCTTGTATGCCGGGCTCCATTTGCCTTGCCGCATCGGAATGTAACGTCCCTTCACAAACCATCGAAACGTCACGGTTTCGTCCCTTTGGACCGCGGGCATTTCTGCGAGCAACCCGCATTCCTTCAGGATCATTTCCCGCAACAACTGCTCTGCCTTCCACTTCGGATTCCCGGCCTTAGGGCAGATTGGGACGTTGCGGTGCTTCCGGACCTCCTTTCCAGCTGAATCCCTGTCCATAGATCGGGTAGACGGTGCCTTTCTGGTACTTCATTGCCATGTAGTTCTCCGCTTTCTGCTTCCGGTCCTGGTCGTGGAGAACAATTCCTTCATGCACGAAAGTTCGGCCCAGTTCTAGTGCAAAGCTTTCGATCTAGAGACGTACAGACGAACCTCCATGACAAGCACCCTTGCGACTGCCGAACAGCGTGCGGTGGGCATAACCGGTCGGGCTGCAGGTACATAGAGGACGCTGATTCTCGGCTGGGTAGCTCGGTCAGAATGGGACTTTGTGAATGGCATCGTGAAACTTTAGAATCCTGTCGTGCGAAAAGGAAGTCCACATGGCAAATAGATACGGAGAAGCCGTACTCATGGCGGCTCGAGATTCTTTCCTCCGGGACAAGTCCGACAAGCGATGGGATAGTGAGATGGAGAAGCTCTATGCGTACTTGCGGTAGGAGGAGTGGGATTGTGTAGGGCCTATTTGAAGGAAATCGACCGGCGAACTAGCCGCAATGGTCGCGTATTGAGGGTCGTCGCCATACTCCGTTAGGAAAGGAACATGACGTGAAACATCTCGTTCTGATTCACGGTCGATCCCAAGAGATGAAAGATGCGGCCACACTTAAGAAATCGTGGGTAGACGCGCTCAGACAAGGCTTCTCAAACGCCGGAGTCTCTACAGACCTCGATGAATCGAGAATTCATTTCCCCTACTATGGAGATTCTCTGATCAATCTCATTGACAAGGTAGTCAATCCCGCCCCCGTCGTAACTAAGGGCCTGAAAGGGCAAATACCCGAACAAATGTTCAAAGCCGCGGTGTTCACGGAAGTGATCAAGAATGCCGTGAGCGAGGCGGAGATCGCAAAAGAACGAACTTCAGGAGAGGCGGAAGCCGCACAGGTTACTGAGAAGGGGCCTCTGAATTGGCGGTGGATTCTTGCCGGATTGCGGGTTATCGATTCGCTAAAAGGCGGCAGTTGGGCGGTCGAGACGTTCACAAACGATGTGTACGCCTATTTGACAGACGACGATGTACGGAACGCTATAGACAAAGGAGTCGGTGCTGCTTTCACGGAGCAACCGACCGTGGTGGTGGCGCACTCGTTGGGCACGATCGTTGCATACGCCATCTTGAAGAGTGATGGCGCTCAACAGTGGAACATCCCGACGTTCATCACACTTGGGTCGCCATTAGCGATCAATGCAGTCTCAGAGCGGATCCGCCCATTAATCAAGCCAGATTGTGTCGGAGATTGGTACAACGGGCGAGATCCTCACGATACTGTAGCTTTGTTTCCTCTTCGTCCGACTCGTTTTCCCGTTCAGTTGACCGGGGCTAAAGACAACCTTGAGAACACTTCGCCCAACCATCACGGCATTGAAAGCTATCTAGCCGATAGAGATGTTGCGCGCTGGATCTATAACGCAATTCGATGAAGCCAGATCAGGATGCCTGGTCCCGGTGGTTGTCTATGAACGGCTACATTTGAGGTCACGATACAACGCAGAAGCGCCCTTGGGTTGGCTCGGGACAACTTTCTTGCCGTATTGGATCATCAGGCCGTACGGAAATTCAGTGAGAAAGTCCCCGCACTAGACGTCATCGACTTTACTCCAGGTAGTTCCCCCGGGAGCAACTGCGCTTCACTGCAGCTCAATAAGACTCACCGCTTCGTCAAGAAGCGTCTGTAGCTCTAAACGTTCAGTTCCAGAGAATCCAGAAATAGGTTCCCCTGGCTCAGGATTTAAAACCCGTTTGACTCCATTTAGTATGTGTTCTGCGTCCCTTCGTCTCTCACTATGAACATATGACATCGCTAGAAATAGCTGGTTCCATAAGCTCCACCAAGGAGAGTCTTCTACGAAACTATTAAGTTGTTCAATCGCATCCTCAAATCGGGCGCTTCGATACAATACGGCTCCAAAAAGATTCCATCCGGCCGCGCTTTGCTTTTGCGACAATTGTGCGGCACGGGTGACGATCTTATTCCACCATCCCTCACCTTCTTCGTCAGACCGTGTGTTCACGTTGTGAGGGCCAACACAACAGGTTCTTATCATTATTCGGGAATTCAAATCTTCCCCTAGGCCACGTTCTTGTGCGAGCTGCTGACATATCTCCTCATAGAATTGATTACGTTTTTGATATACCGCAATCAACGCGATCCAGTGCCAAACCCACATTGGTCGTTTTCCAGAAGTGATCGACTGCTCTAGATCCCTGGAGGCGTTGTCCCACTGATCAACCATTGTGTAGAGCCTCGCACGACTTTCCAGAAACTCCGGTTCGCTAACAAAAGAATCTCTTGTAGCCTGTAAATGGAGCAATGCAGCCTCAAGATGTTTCTGGCGAATCGCATTCTCTGCTCGCCTCAAATGCCATTCACCGATCCCGTACTCTGGAAATGTCGACTTACCAATCGCTTGACGGGACCGCGGAGACGATCGCCACATCTTGAGTGTCCCGTCGGCAGAGGCTGAAAGAAGGGCGCCGCTTGCCGATTCGAAAGCCACGGTGAGAATCTTTGCATCGTGTCCTTTGAGCGTGAGAACTTCACGTCCTTCAAGAACTGCCCAAACTCGAGCAGTTTTGTCCGCGCTTCCGGATGCCAGCCTAGATCCATTGCTACTAAAGGCCAGACTAGTGATTGCTTCTGTGTGGCCCTTTAGTGACGTCAGTCCTGCATCGACCTTCGTGCGATCCCACACTCGTATTGAGGGCGTTGGCCCAGCTGAACCCACGGCGAAATATCTTCCGTCTGGACTGAAGGCAACAGATCCGACTTGCTCTCCACTGCCAGGATATCGAGTCAGTTCGAGCCCGGTACGAACGTCCCAAATTGCGACGAATTCAGAATTCGCTCCGGCTAGGTGTGTGCCGTCAGGAGAAAATGCAATTCTATCTACCGGCTCACCGTTGTAATGAATTTCGAACTGCGTCGACTGGAGCTTATAGTCCCACAGTTTGATCAACTGCCGTTCACGGGCTTCGTTTTCGTCAACGCCACATGTGGCTAGTTGATCCCTTCCAGGCCTAAAAGCGACATCGGAAATATATACAGCATGAGCTTGGATGGAGTAATCGAGTTCAGCACCGGTCGTATCGACAATTCGTAAGATTCCTGTGTTTTCGAAAAGCGACCAACGTACAAAGAGAGCAAGCCGTTCTTTGGAAGGGCTCAAACAGATATGCGAAGACACCGTATCAATGTTTCGATCGAGATGAAGTTTTTTTGCACCTATGCGAGTATCCCTAATGACCACCGTTAGGCCTGCAGACGCATAGACGGTCCCGTCCTGAGACAACCCAGCTCGGACCGAGCTCGCGGTGGAAATGTGATCTACACCGGTTGGGTACGTGAACTTATTGGCCTCGAGACCATATAAATACGTTAGCGAACGTTGTTCAGTTGTAGCATCCCACACACGGACAGTTCTATCCGCACCTGCGGAAAAGAGGCGTTCACAATCGGAGCTAAAGGTAACAGCCGTAACTTCCCCGACGTGGCCGATATAAACAGTCGGAGGTTTTTCTGGCTCTTCAATGTCCCAAAGTTCGATCACGCCCTCTTGACCAGCCGATGCGATTAGTCTTGCGTCCGGAGACACTGCCAACGCCGTAACTCGTTCCGCGTGAGTTCTAATGGTGAATTTAGTTATCCCTGTTAGAGCGTCAAATGCAACGATTTTAGACTCGCTGGCCGTGATCAAGGTTGCACTACCTGGAACGAATGAAAGGCAGGTGAGCTCGCGACCATTAAACGTGCTACATTCCTCTTTGGTCGACAGATTCCATGTCTTCACAAGGCCAATTTTTCCGTCATCTATGAAATTCGGACTTCTCGCGACTGATGCTATCCAGCATCCGTTGGAGCTAAAGGCCAAATTGTGGCAGCGGCGATGTTCGAACTGGGCTGTAGAGTGATAAGTGCTGACATCAAATAAAGTAACGAAACGCCCATCCACTGCAGCGATGCATTCACCTGATGGGTCAAATGAAATGGCAGGTACTCCATCGTTTGCTTGCAGTAGCACCTTTGGTTCGCCGGTCAGAGGCAACTCGAAAGTGACAAGGTCGCCGCGCGAATTCCCCCACTTATTGGCTTTTGCTCCTGCGGCAACATGTGTGCCACTTCGGCTGAAAGTCACAGCAACAATCGGTGCTTCGCCTATTATGATTTCCTTCAGCAATGCGCCATCAAAAGAATCTGACAGCAGCACACGTCCATTGTCTAGGCCGCAGGCAAGGGTTTGTCCATCTGCTGTTACTGCGAGCGAGGTGACAGGCGCCTCAAGTGTGATTCGAAGCAATTCTGAATTGCAGAGTCTCTTTAGGTAGTGCCACTCCCACTGGCGCAATGATTCGTGGCAAAGCGAGAGTGTCTCTTCGGCTCGATCTGGTTGATTCGAAAGCCAATAACGCTCAGCCAGAGCTATGTTCGCGAAATACGAAGCCTGGCGCTCATTTTCGAGCGCCAGGCGAAGTTCACCTTGGATACGGCGGTCATGTTCTCTCTGCTCATCTAATGACTTGTGACTCGATTCAATGAAGTCATTAAGAGTAAGTGTTTGCCCGAGCTCTAGTGCATCGACGCTGGAAAGCCAGTGATTAACTTCAGCAAGTTCGAATTCATCAAGCAGCCCACCCTTTTGCCTCCCGAGCCTGATCCATTCCTCAGCTTTGCCTTGTAGTCGTCTTCTTGTTTGCTCAGCTCCGCGGCGCTCACTGACCCATTGCTGCAGTTGTGGCCAGCCGACGATGAGTGCTTCGTGCGCCAGATCAACCTTCTTTTCCGATTCTCCTTCCTCGCCCGTGACCGTGACCAGACGATTGTCCTCCAGATACCGTAACGTCTGGTCGAACAACTGCTGATCGTCACGCTCGGAGCGCAGGCTCGCTACCAACTGTTGCCGCCTCGTATCCGGTCGTCCTTCCCCGAACTGCACCAGGCGCAGGAAAATTCGTCGAGCGATCACCTTCTGTTCGGCGCTGGGAAAATCATTCAATGTGGCATCGGCCTTATTCGCAATAGCGACAGCCAAGCCGCTTCGACTGCCCGCTCCTAATCGCTCATATGATTCTATGGGCAGGAATCGGCGGGCCATCTCCGCCCATAGCAATCGCATGGTCTCCTGTAACAGAGGCAATGCGCCTGGTTCCTCTGCCGCATCCCTCACCAGCCGCTCCGCCAAGCCGCGCTCTAGGTATACTCCCATCTGCTCGGCGGGCTCCTCAACTGCCTTCCGAAGAGCGGCCCCACGCAGAGGAGCGACTTCCATGCGGTGACTCAAAGCTTCTGTCCATAGATCACTGTTCATCAACTCAGGGTAGAAGTCAGCGCGCATCGTGATCAGCAGCGCGCAGTTATCTACCGATCGCAATGCCTGCAGGGCAGCAATAAACCCGCTCTGCTCCGCTCGTTCTGCTTGACTAAAAAGCTCTTCAAACTGATCTACGGCGAGCAGGAGTCGTTGCGCTGGCGAGGTCGTCGCCAATAGCTTGCCTACCGATGCGATGCTTGCATCACCGTCCAGAACAGTGCCCAGTTCTTGCAGCGGGTGAGCCCCAGGGCGCATCTGCTTCACCTGCCAGAAGCCTTCATCGAAATAGGCACTGCTCTGCAGCTGCGGCAGCAGACCGGCAAAGACCAATGACGATTTCCCGCAGCCAGAAGGCCCGATCACAAACAGTAGCCGCTGATTGCGAAAATGCTGCAGCATCATCCTTATCTCGTTTTCGCGTCCGTAGAAAAATCGAGCATCCTTTGCTTGGAATGGGACCATGCCGGGATAGGGGCAAGAGATGCGCTCCGGCTTTGGCTCCGGCTGGGTCAATAATCGGCGCAAGCGGCCGAGTTCAGCTTCCCAGTTACGCTGTTCCGTGCAATCCAAGCGCACGCGAAAGTCAATGCGCAGAGGCAAGGTACGGTCGCGCTCGCGCAGCAAGGGAATTAAGCGGTTTTGCTGCTCGGCAACAGTGACGAACGAGGCTAGCTGCTCTCCGAAGGCGGACCACTCGTCGGTAAGATAGGCACCACTAAGTACCAGCACCGTAAAACGGCTGTCAGTAACAGCCCGTTCGAACTCGCTGACAATAGCTGCCCCCAGCTGGAAACTCGCCGACCCACTCGTGGGCTGACTGGTAATGACACGTTCCGACGATAGAGCGAGCGTGGGCAGCAGATATCCCTGCACCCAATCCCGATCGGCAGCTGCGAAGGATACGAATATGTCATAGCGGTAGTTAGTTCGTTCTGGCACCATGTCTCAGTCGATCCGGTCTACGACTGCCGATGTGGCAACGGGCTTTGGAGCGCCTGGATTAGTCGCTGCATCTCTCGTTCCACCCTCTGAGAAGACTGAAAATCCAACGAGGAAAGCATGCTGATCCTTACAGGCAAGCGGCTCTGGTCAACAGCTCCAATCCTAATGGGTAGTAGGCGGTAGGTACCTTCTTGAATACCTAGAGTCTGCCCCACAACATTTTCGAAGTCCGCCATATTGTCCGCCATATACGACTCTGATAATACGATCACCGTGCGCTTGGCCTGCGTGATGCCTCGCTCAATGTTCACAACCCGAGCCACCCCGGGCTCTTCAACGTCGCCAGAAACAGCCGTGCGCACGCCGCTTTCCCTCAATTGAGGCAACAGGATCTTCCATACCCAGCTTGAGTCTGGCTCAACGTCAACATAGCTAATATAGGCGTCATAGCGAAAACCTGATTTGTCCCTGTCCACAACTCCCTTCTGTCCACCTTTGTATAGGGCCACGGGGAAATTCTCCTCCACCTCGGCTTTGAAAATGGGGTGCTGGCAAGGCTGATCTTTCGTAACAAGTGGCTGGACAAATTCGAAGAGGTCAAAAATGCGAATCAGCCCATCCTCGCTAGCGATTCCGCCGCGAAGTCCCGATAACAGGTGCGTCGTGAACAGGCTGTTGGAAGCACTAGGTAGCACATAGGAGTACTCTGAACTACGGGACGAAGCCAAAATAACTCGTCCCCTACCGGTCTTCAGGATGTCATAGTAGGTTTCTGGCAATGCCTTCAGCTGAGTGACTGCCGCGTCCTTAGGCTGGCCGACCCCACCCGAATGGCAACAATCAAATATAACAATGACCTTACGAGCTGGAATAGCGCGCAGTGCCATGGTGAATTCGGCTCCAGAGATTGCGGTCTCAGCAAGCGATGTGTCGGAGATGCAAAGCGTATCCACGGGCAAGATGTATTCACCTGCATGAGAACCTGACTCAATCCGACCGCCGTGGCTTGATAGATAGATAAAAACTGTCGAATCTTGATTGCACAACTGAGCCAAATCGGCCAACGACTGTCGGAAAGCAGCTTGCGTGGCCTTTTCATCTAGCAGCAGGTGCACGTTAGCAGATCTATATGCGCAGTGATTTGGATCGGTGAGTAGGTTGTGAACATCCCTGGCATCGTCGAGAACCGTGTTGGGAAGAGCATTGATGTGCTGATAGTTGGCAATGCCCGCGACCAAACCGTACGCATTTTCCATCTTAGTCATCAGATATCCGGTTCTGTCAGATTCATATTCTGGCGGCGCATTGTTTTTGGAAAGCAACTACATTTTGCATTTTGGTGACCCGACTCTAGGAGGATCTCTCTGAGGTAAATTGCTGGTGCTTTCAGTTGAGTTCATGAAGCGCGCTTCTCCAATTGTGGCCGAAACCGCGTCGATTATTCGCAGATAGCAGAATCAATATTCGAGAGCTGACGCGAGAATTCTCTGGAAAGAGGTGGGGACGGTGCAAATGAATCTTTGGACGCCTACAAAAAGGTGCGAAATAGCAGCACGGCAAGGGGCTTATAGTGAATCGTTCTGTCAACGACAAGGTTTCCAGAAGCAGTTGGGCCAGCAGCTTGGCGATCGGTGGCCAAATGTTCTTTGCAACGACTTTGCCGAATTTCCGCCTCACAGGGACCGATGGCTCCTCTTCGCGTCTGTGGACCCCTTTGAAAACATAGGCATTCCAAGGATGAGCCTCGGCTGTTAACCGAAGGGTTGTAGGTTCGAGTCCTACCTGAGGAGCCAATCACATCAACAGCTTAGACTTTAGTCTCCGATTCTTTCGGCGATACCGGGGAGCGCAGCCCTAGCCCAAGCCGTTTTCACATCCATTGTTGTCACCCCTTCGAATTGGCGCTCTGACTGGCCTGTGGGGTTTACCGCTGATCGTGCTGACCGCCACGTCAGAGCCCCTATGGATTCAGACTTCTGCGCCACTGATTAATTACCTCGTGACGATGGAGCTTGAAGTTGGGAAAAGTTGCATCCTTTTAGGGTAAAAATACCAATGCCAAACTATCCAGGCGCCATGTCACGCTGTTGTCAGCTGATAGCTAGAGGCATAGCTATTTCTTATCTGAGCTTCCAGATATAGATTTTCCGACGACCATAAGAACTTCAGAATTTCGACCGAACACATCTTCAAGGGGAATGCCCATGACGCGGAAAAACGCTAAAAGAATCCTGGTTGTACTCTGCATCCTCGGGGTTTATATCGCCGTGCTGGTGATGGGAATTACGGAGAAGAGCCGACGGTCCCTGTATCTGGAGAGTGAGAATGCTTCTCCTGACCATGTGCGCGTTTCTGTGCTCGTGACCAATTTCAATCCGGTCGGGCACGAGCTGACGGCCCAACTGGGCTTCCGTCTTGCCGGAAGTATAGGCACTGATGAAGTAACCCCCGCTGCCGATCTAAAGCTTTTAATCAACAATGTCCGTGGGCAGCAGGAATTTGATTTTCCAAAAGGGAAAAGAATCAACCGAATCGAAGTGACCTTCCCGTTGAATGGGGACTCAAACAGATATCCATTTGACAAACATGAAACAACGCTGCGGCTGCTCATGACTACGCCTGCACAAAAAAGCCACGCACCGGTGTCGATCTTACCGGAACCCGAGCGAAAAGAAGCTCTCGAGTCTGATCAACTGACGGTTGGTTCAGTCGCACTCGAACAAAGGGACACCGTTCCTCTTTCTTTGACACTCTCGGCGGCGATCCCGGGCGCCAAGTTTAACGGAAACATTACGCATAGCGAGGATACCCAGGTCACCGGGATCAAGTTGAGTATGAGACGTGCCAATAACTTGATTTCCGTCTCGATACTGGTAAACACCATGATGACGTGTCTGGCCATGAGCGTATTGTTTATTGTTCTGCGATTTGTCGGCTCAGAGGATAAGCAGGTAGATTTTGTCCCGCTTTCGTTGTCCATTGCGTTGATCTTTGGACTTCCGGCTCTTCGGAATATTCAACCGGGAATTCCACCGGTGGGAGCCTTTTGTGATTACGTCTCTTTCATCTGGGCGGAGCTAATTGTCGCGATTTCGGCGTTAATCGTCGCCTGGGCATGGCTGCTTCGCTCTCTCTCGGAGTCGAAGCACCCGTAACGCGGCTACTCCGGAGAAAACTTCGAAACGAAGTCCTTGCCGGCAAGCGCATCTTTGATCGCGGGGATCAGATCAGTTCCCAGGCGCGACTTAACGACATAGCCCTTACCCCCCGCGGCCTTTGCTGCAGCAAGTATATCCGTGTCTTCATGCACGGTGAGAAATACAATTCTAGCCTTCGACCCTTGCTTTCGCATTTGTTTAGCTGCGTCAATGCCACTCATGACTGGCATCGAAATATCAAGGATGACTACGTCTGGATGCAGTTTATCCTCAGCCTCCACTGCAGCTTTGCCATCAGACGCCGTCCCAACGACGTTGAAGAACGGTTTGAGCATAGGCACAACGGATTCGAGGACGGTGAAATGATCATCGGCTATGAGGACACTCACAAGCTCAAGTTCTCTTTGGTTTTGCACTCTATCAACTCGTCTCGAAGGAACAGAAAACGCTGCCCAGCTCAGGGTCAACATTAGGATGATAGAAGTTGTAACAGCCCACGGCTATTGGTAGAAATGACAGGTCTGGCAGGTTTTTTGCAGATTAGACCGAGATAATCTGATGCCTCACCGCATAGCGGTATAGCTCAGCATTCGTCTTGATTTCGAGTAAATCCATGATTCTGTACTTATGGGCGGCCACCGTTCGCAGGCTGATCGTGAGGATGTCAGCAATTTCCTTCATGGATCGACCCTCAGCCAGTAACTGGATTACCTGGCGTTGGCGCGAGGTCAATTCCCTTGACTTTCCTGCCTCCGAATCGGGACCCCTAAGCAAAGAGGCGACCGCTCCGCCAGTGATTCTCGGCGAAAGATACGATGCACCTTTGAGGACCTCCTGAATAGCCTGCATCAACTCTCGGGACGCAGAATGCTTAAGAAGATATCCGGACGCACCCGCCCGAAATGCTTCCCCGACCAAAGTGCTGTCTTCATTCATCGTGACAATGATGATTTTGGCCCCGGGTAATATTTGCTTGATCTGTCGCGTAGCATCAATGCCGTTTAATTGAGGCATTCCAATATCGATTACGATCACATCGGGCCTGAGAGTATCTGCGGCCTCCAGGAGTGCCATGCCGTCGCTCACAGTTCCCACAACATCATACAAAGGCATCAGCAGGCTCTTGAAGGCTTCGGCTACTAACAGATGATCGTCCGCCAACAATATCTTTACTCGGTTCATGTCATCTCCCCGATGGTCCGTCCTGTGGTATGTTGTTCCGTTTTTCTGGATCGAGTCTCCCCCGTTGCCGAGCCCGCGGGTGCTTCAGCCAGAATTTCTGTACCTTCCATATGCAATGAGCGAATGGCGAGACTCCCTCCAATCAGCCGCAGCCTTTCTCGCATGCTGGCCAGGCCAAGCCCACCGCGGGCTGTTCGTGACCCCGGATCAAAGCCCACGCCCGCATCCACGATTCTTAGCCGGATGGTAGAGGAAGCGCCAGAAAATTCTATGCGCGCCTGTTTGGCGCCACTGTGTTTAACAATATTATTGAGGGCTTCTTGAACGATCCGGAAGAAGCATAGTGCTATATCCGGCGAGATTGTCTCGGGCATGTCGTGGTGTACAAACTCGATCTGAATGTGGTGTTTTCGGGCGGTCTCGTCGCACAGACTTTTCGCTGCGGCGAGTAACCCCACGTATTGAAGCTTGGATGAATGTAGACGATGAGAGAGCCGGTGAATGTCGGACGATAGTTCCGTGATTCTTTCCCAGACCATATGCAGACGGCCGATAACCGTGTGATGGGCCGTGGCCGATGTCTGGCTTAGCTGCTCGACTTCCATTGCGATCAACGCCAGCCGTTGACTGAAATCGTCATGCAGTTCGCGCGCAATTCTACTTCGTTCATCCTCTTGCGCATTGATGAGGCGGCCGCTCAACTCCAGCATGTGTCGCTCGTCCCGCTTTCGCTCCGTTATGTCCATGTGAGTTACGACAGCCCCGCCGGCTTCGCGACGCAGAGGAGTCACCGAAATCAAGAACCAGATGTCTTCGTTGGGCGGAATGCATGAGTATTCAACTTCAAAGTTCTCTCTCTGACCAGACAGAACGGCGGAAATTCCGTCAGCAATTATTTCCGCAAATGGGGATCCAACTTCAGCAAGTTCGCGGCATTTTTTTAGATAATTCATTCCGGTCGAGAAATGCGCTCCAGAGTAGGCGCCTCGAATGTATTCCATATCGATCCACTTCTGGTTCACGCTGAGGATAGCGCCAGCGTGATCAAGTACCGCTACATTGCTGTTCAATGAAACAAGGACAGCATCTTTCAGACTCTCGCTATATTCGAGCACTATGTCCGCCCGCTTCCGAATCAGGGCATTGCTAAACACCTCGGCCACGAGTTTCAGCTGCTGGACCAGTTCCTTCGGCCAGTTGTGCTCCTTAAATGACACGAACGAAAGGCATCCCAATATCGAACCACCTGTCTGCAAGGGAATCAGAGCAGTGAACTTGTACTTTCCCTCCAAAAGAAAAGCGTTCTCTTTCGCAGCCTCAGGAGGACAATCCTGCACGCTTTGGATTACACAATCGTCTCCCTTCAGAAGACTCGACACCAGCCAAGGGAATTGCTCCCGGCCCATTGCTCTTGGAGCAGGAGACACGCCGTCAACACTGGAAGAATGACTCAGAACGAATTGCATCTCGCCGTCGATATGTTCGAAGACGCTGATTCGATCGAGTTCGAGGAAGAGCCGTAATCTTCTCAGACCGGCTGCAATCTCAGCGTCCACTCGCACCGCAGGAAGGCTGCTGAACGTCGCTGACAGCTCAGAAAGCATTGCCTCAAAACGAAGCTCCAACTCAAGGAAATGTTCTGCACGAGCCCGGCGACGCCTTTGTAAAAGCAGATAAAGAATGAAGCTCGTTTGAAGCAAGATAAGAGTGAGGCTGCCAATCATCCACTTCCGGTAGAGTTCCCACACTGACGGCACTCTGAATCTCACAGTGCTGCCAGGGGGCAATGCACTTTCGCGAAGACCGAAACGGTGAAGCTGTCTCCAGTCAAAGATGAATTCAGACGTCGCCTGAATTGGAGGAATATCCGATGGTTTTGCGCCTCCGAGCACTCTCAACGCGATTTGTGCGGCTTGTTTTCCCTGACTCTCAAGACTGATGACAGAGCCGCCGACCGCACCGAAGCCGATGAAATCTTCGGAGAATCCATAAATCGGCGCCGGTGAAGCTTTGGAGAAGGACGGCAACAGGTCTCGGGGGATAAAGACTTGTCCCGTTGCATCGCGCTGGATGCTCAGATAAATGATGATGGTGTCGGGGGATAGTTTGGCGAGTTGTTCTCGAATCACTGAAACTGGAAGATTGTCCCAGTAGTTGAATTGCAATTCAGTCAGTCCGTGTACTGCCTGTCGAAATCCGGCTTCGAGCTGTCGATCCCAGGCGGCAGTTCCACTCAATACAATGACCTGGCGGACTTTTGGCTGCAATCGTCTCGCAACCTCAACCGTGCCCAAAAAATCGAGTGTCAGCCACGTGCCGGTCATATTTACTGGAAGTTTCGTGGTAGCCAAACCGGTTGCTTCCACACAACAAAAAACGATCGGAACTCCCGGCAGAAAACCAGGCAGGATAGTTCCCGGGGAGATGATTAGATCAATCGATTGGTTTTGATATTTGTTGCGAAACCATGCCAGTTGTTCGGCTTGGAACTTTTCATCTGGGAAGAAAGACCTATGAAGATGTTCGTTGTAGAGCTCGATATCGAGCCTATCGCCAAGCACGGCACGAATTCCTCTATCCGCTGCCAGTTCGCCCGGCGTTCTCATCTCTTGCGGATAGACAATAAGTATCCTCTTGTGCTTTTGCTTGGCTTCTGCGGCATCAATAGTGCTGAGAGAAACCAGAACAAATAGGCCCAAGGTAACAACGACACACGTATTGCATAGTCGATTAGCACCCATAACTTTCGGGCCCTATCAGTTGGCACTCACCCTATTCCAAAGTTGACGCGCAGTAAAGAGCAATCTCGCCTTCATGGTTGAGAGTTGGGCTTTGTTGTGAGCCCTATGTGAACGTATGTGTACCGCACCCTGTCAGTTGCTGCGATTGGGATCAGTTGCCGGAGTTGCGAGATGTCCTACTAACCGTTGATCAGACTTTCGTCACAGCGGAGCCAACTTGACTTCTGAGAAACTTGTGACGGTTGAAGTGGTTGCGAGAATCGAGCGTGTCGTATTTGGCGCACGCACCTGACTTTCTTGCTGCAATAAAGCGTTGCAGCCACTCGATCACCACAAAACGCCGCGGACCGGTTGCTCCGGCGGTGGCAGTTCAGTTTCGCCCAACAGTTGCCGCAGATTGATCTCGATGGTCGTCGCGATTGCGGTCATTGGCACATCAAAGATGGTGTTCTCGAAGGGGTTCTCAAGGTCATTCCCGATCTTCTCAAGCGCGAGAAACATGAATCCGACCAACGTCGAACCGAGCGGGGTAAACCATCCCATGGTTTCCACTAGTCCTACCGGCAGCATCAGGCAGTAAATGTGTACGAACAACCTTAGGAAAAGGTTAAACTGCTTAGGCATCGGCGTATTTTTGATTCGCTCCACGCCGCCCTGCGCGTCCATGAGGTCAGCCATGCTGTCGTCGATCGCCTGCCACTCCCATTGGCCCAGCCAGCCACGCTCGCATGCTGCAACCAGCATCGCGCTCATCCGGCATTGCAGCGTCAGAGCCAGGTTTTTTTCGCGGGCAAGTTTCGCCGAGTCCTCGTGCGGCAACAAGTGAGCCACGGCAGCCACCGGGTCAAGCCCTCGTAGCTGCTGGCGAAGCGCGTGAACGTACGCCACCTGATAGAGCACCAGCTGCCGCTGTAAGGCAGCGACTTCCGCTTGCTCAATTGCGGTTGCTTCGGGCGATATGGTCGTTAGTACCTGCCGCGCGAGCGTGCGGCTTTTATTCACGATTGCGCCCCACAGTGTCCGCGCTTCCCACCAACGTGCGTATGCGGAACTGTTCCAGAAGCTCACGACGATGCCGATGGCCACGCCGTAAAATGCCAAAGGCACATTTCGCGAGCCCACCCAGCCCCAGTGAATGACTTTATAGCCGAGCACAATCGCAAAATCCCATCCCAGAAGGACCAGCAGCGACAATCCCAAACCCCGGATCATTGTTGTCAGCTGAGGAATTTTTAGGGAAACAATCATCCTTCGGCTCCGCCGGCCACCGTCACTGGCACAAATTCCCTCTGTCCTCCTTCGGCGATCCGCACCACCCCGGTCCCAATGTCATACACCCAGCCGGATGTCGTCAGCTCGCTGCGCGCCATCGCACCGGCCACGCTTGGGTGAGTCATCAGGTGCACCAACTGCATGAGCACATTTTCTTCTGTCAGGCTCCGAAGCTTTTCGTTCGGGCGGTCGTCCTTGTGCACCATGCTGTCGGCCACCATCAGCGCAGCGTGGCCGTTGTGCAGCCACCTTTTCACGGTCGGCATCTTGTCCGTCGACTCCGGATGCAGAAGTGCCTTCATCGCCCCGCAATCCGAATGTCCACATACCACTACGTGCTTTACCTTAAGCGCTGTCACCGCGTACTCGATCACGGCGGTCACCCCTCCCATCGCTCCGCCGTAAGGAGGCACCATATTGCCGATGTTCCGTGAGACGAAAATTTCCCCTGGTCCCGAACTGGTGATCGCCTCTACGTCGACCCTCGAATCGGCGCAGGCGATGATCAGCGTGTGCGGCGTCTGCGGTGTAGAGGCCGCCCGCTGATAGTGCTCTGAATTCTCCGCATGGACCTCGACCTGGAACTTCCGCACCCCGGCTTTCAGCTTTTCCAAAATAGATTGTTCGCTCATATCGTTTGTCTCTGGTTCACCTTTTTGTGTGCCCAGTCTTTCAGGCAAGTTGTCTCAGATGATGTGTAGGCCCGGTATCCCCCAATGTCGTCCAGTCTAAGGTAGAACTCGCAAATGCGAGTTGGTACCTCTTCCCAGTTGGTCGAGTGGGGCGTTGACAACACTGCGCGATCCAAAAAAAGACGCCACCCATTAAAGCGAAGACCAAGACAATAGTGTCAGCGGGCAGTGAACCGTCGTGATTACAGGTTCAGCAGGAGTGAAGCCGTGGGCAAGCTTCCACTGATCCGGTAGCCAGTTTCGGAATTCGCTGACTCCCGCAGCCGCTTCTTCAGTCATAGAACTGCAAATGCGCAGATTTAGTTCCCGGCAAAACTCGCGCTTTGTTAATTCTTCTCATCGTTCTCTCAGAGAAGGTCATTGTAGGATCAGCGCATCATAGAGCGCGTACAAATTAGATATCGACATTACGGTAACACCTACTACAAGGACTCTAATGTTGCTCCGCTTTGGGAGGCTCCAATAGCGGGATATCTACCGTAATTGGGGAGTGATCGGAGAGCGGTACGTCGGGCGCTTCATTTAACTCCTGAAGCGTCCTACCGAAATGCGGTGCAAATTTATAGCTTCCTCCCGGTTTTTCGGAATCACTGGCGTAGCCTTTGACGAAGAACCAATCCAATTTGTACTGCCCTACCAGCCCTCCATAGGTGCGAGCCATCGCAAACGTATAGCGAAATCCTTTGGTACCACGTTGATTCGAATCACTGAGGGTTCCCCCACGGTTCTCTATGCTTCGGCTGTCCTCGCCGCGAAAATCAAACATATAACCATCTGCAAAATGGAAATCATTCAAGTCGCCAAAGAGTTTCGCCTCCCTATTGCGAGAAAGAATCGGAACATCAAAACCTGTGGGATCGTTTTTACTGCGCATGAAGTTTACTGGCATGAGCAGGATCGTGGGGGCGCCGGTTGACCACTTGATGGCATCTCTGGCCCACGCATGGGGATCCTTGATGCGATCATTGATGACCTTCGACACGGAGGTCGGCGCTGCGTCCGTCGCAGTTGTGTTCATGTCTCCTGCGATGATTACCGGATTCTTAATGTCTTTTGCCCAATCCAGAATCTGCTTCATCTGTTCCCGACGACATTCTGGCTTGGTTTTATTTTCAAGATGTGTTGCGATCACCGTGACGCTTCCCGTGGGTGATTCAGGTATGGCCAGGTCGACAAACATCGCCATGCGGCCCCCACGTCGAACTTCACGTGTGATTCTTTCCATAAAGAGCAAATTGGCGGATGATCGTTTTCCAGCCTCCAGCTGGGAGATCTCCTTTTTCTCGCCTTCATACCAATCGTGGCAGACTGGGAGAGGTCGTACCGTTGCATTTTGAATGGGATACCGGCTCAGAACCGCTGTACCGTGTAATCCCAGGTAGCGGTCCTTATCTGGCTCAAAAGATTTTTGGATATCGGCCTGCACTGCTTGGTCATCCAGTTTTACCTTCTCAATGCCCAGGTTCAGCGGATCGACTTCGAGAAATTCGACGCCGTATGCGTAATTCATGTTAAGCGCTTGCGCCATTTCGTGAGCAACATCTCGGTAGTCGGTGCGGGTGACCCCGTCGTCGACCTCGTTCAGGACAAGCAGATCGGTTGGTTTCAATATCTCGAGCTGTTCCTTGACCACCTTTAATTCGTCGGCGCCTCGACGGCTTCAGACGATACGAATTTCGTCCCGTTATCGAAGCCCCAAGTGCTCTCTTTTTCCGAGCTTGTCCAGGTTTCACAGAATGCAACGCCAGATCAGACGCTCGCAGA
>Ga0206952_10178_pt1 | contig 17987 bp, 20 predicted proteins | sample Alteio_BWOrgHeat_39_FD_152966 | JGI IMG/M metagenome (GOLD analysis project Ga0206952, IMG submission 152966) | Enriched cells from forest soil in Barre Woods Harvard Forest LTER site, Petersham, Massachusetts, United States -... | ecosystem: Environmental > Terrestrial > Soil > Temperate forest >... | reverse complement strand
ATTCTGCGGCGCGACGTTCGACGTGTAGGTAGAGCGTGGGATACAACGGTAGGTTCGTCCCCAGACACGAAATTCCAACGAGGAGAAATCAGATGCGAGTGATGGTGATGGTGAAGGCTACGAAGCAGGCGGAAGCCGGACTGCCGCCGCCGGAAGAGATGAGCGAAATGCTTGCGGAAATGGGGAAGTTCAATGAGGAGTTGGTGAAGGCAGGCGTGCTGCTCGCCGCCGATGGTTTGCAGCCGAGTTCGAAGGGCAAGCGCGTACGCTTTTCCGGAAAAGCGCGGACGGTGATCGATGGGCCATTCTCAGAAACAAAAGAGCTGGTGGCTGGCTTTTGGATCTGGCAAGTGAAGTCTATGGAGGAAGCCGTTGAGTGGGTGAAGCGCTGTCCCGAGCCTTTTCCCGGCATCGAATCTGAGATTGAGATCCGGCCTGTGTATGAGGTGGAAGACTTTGGCGACGTGTCAACGCCTGAGGTTAAGGAGCTTAAGGAGCGGAGAGAACGGCTGCGCGCACAGTTGGCGAAATAATGTTTCCGCAAAGTTTATTTCGAATGTCGATTTCGCAACCCGCCGTTCGATGAGTAAGCAGAGTGGACTCGAAAGAGGCCACAATCCGAAAGAGTGAGGAGTTTGATATGCGATTTCTGTGTTTGTACAGGCCGTCCGAGAAGGAAGGAACTCCGCCAACCCAAGAGGACATGGAGACGATGGGGAAGTTTGTCGAGGAGATGATGAAGAGCGGCAAGCTGCTGGCGACCGAAGGATGCCTGCCGAGTGTGAAAGGCGCCCGAGTGCGGCTTTCCAACGGAAGGTTCAACGTCGTGGACGGGCCATTTACTGAAGCGAAGGAACTGGTGGCAGGATTTGCGCTGTTGCAGACGGAGTCGAAGGAAGAGGCGATTGAACTGACGAAACGATTCCTCAGTGCTGCCGGCGGCGATGGCGAGACGGAGATTCGCCAGGTGTACGATCCGGGCGATCCCGATGTTCCCTGTCCCAGGGAGATGCAGCAGGCAGTGGTGAAGTAAAAGAAGGATTGCGAGAAAAATCTAAAGCGAGGAGCAGTACTATGCAGATCGATCCACATTTGGGCTTTAACGGTAATTGCGAAGAAGCATTTAAGTTCTACGAGAAGACATTTGGCGGCAAGATCGAGTTCAAGATGACGTATGGCGAGTCGCCGATGGCGGCGCAGATCGCACCAGAAGCGCAGAACTACATCATGCATATTGCCATGCGCGTGGGTAACAGGGTGGTGATGGGCGCCGACGCTCCTCCAGAACACCAATCCAAGGCGGAGGGCTTCAACGTTTCCGTCGGGGTGGACAGCGCAGCTGAAGCAGAGAGAGTCTTCAATGCGCTGGCAGAAGGCGGGCAGGTGACTATGCCGCTGGCAGAGACATTCTGGTCGCAGCGCTTCGGGATGGTGACTGACCGCTTTGGCATTCCTTGGATGGTGAATACCAATACTGCGCAACCAGCTTGAGTTGAGCAATCGGGCTCCGTTGCCGCGGAGCCCGATTCTATTCCTTTGCCGACACGTTGTTTCCGGTGCACATGTGCGTTGTGTTGTGGGCAGCGCTGTGTCTGCGAGATGCGCAGCTGTGTGAAATGATTCTGTTGCGGTGGAGGTTGCGGATGCGGTTTGTGATTCTGCGGAAGTCGGATGCGACGATGGAGTCGGATACTCCGGCCAGCCCTGAGCTGATTGAGGCGGTGCGGCAGTACGACGCGGAGATGACGAAGGCGGGCGTACTGGTAGCTGTAGAAAGACTGCAGTCTACTGCGCGAGGCTCGCGGGTGCGGCTGTCAAAGGGCGAATTCTCGACAGTCGACGGGCCGTTTTCGGAGACGAAGGAATTAATTGCAGGTGTCACGGTGGTCGATGTTGCCTCTAGAGAAGAGGCGATCGCCTGGATCAAGCACTGTCCCACGCTCTGCAGCGGCGATGCGGAAGCAGAGTTTGAGATTCGTCCGGTGCTCGACTGCGGCTGAGTTCCGCCGCTTGCACGGCAGACTCAAAGATGATGTGATCGGTAGCTGTGAGCGCTACTGCTATCCACAACACGATTGATGCGGTCTGGAGGATGGAGTCGGCGAAGTTGATTGCCAGGCTCGCGCGCATGGTGCGCGACGTGGGGATCGCAGAGGATCTGGCGCAGGAAGCTCTCGTCGCTGCGCTTGAGCAGTGGCCGCAGTCGGGTGTTCCGGAAAAGCCGGGCGCGTGGCTGATGACGACGGCGAAGCATCGCGCGCTTGATCTGCTGCGGCGCAGGCAGATGCTCGACCGCAAGCATGAAGAGCTTGGGCGCGAGATGGAAGCGCAGGAGCTGACGGTGCCGGATCTCAATGCAGCTCTCGATGATGACATCGGCGATGATCTGCTGCGGCTGATGTTTATTGCCTGCCATCCGGTGCTCTCTTCGGAATCGCGGGTCGCGTTGACGCTGCGGCTGCTGGGTGGCTTGACGACGGATGAGATTGCGCGTGCATTTCTTGTTCCGGAAGCGACGATTGCGCAGCGTATTGTGCGTGCCAAGCGGACGCTGGCGCAGGAGCATATTCCGTATGAAGTTCCGCGCGGGAAAGAGCTGCCGCAGCGGTTGTTGTCGGTGTTGGGCGTAATTTATCTCATCTTTAATGAAGGCTACTCGGCGACGGCGGGCGACGACTGGATGCGGCCTGCGCTGTGCGAAGATGCGTTGCGGCTCGGGCGCATTCTCGCTGAACTTGCTCCCCATGAGGCGGAAGTACATGGGCTGGTGGCGCTGATGGAGATACAGGCATCGCGCTCGGCGGCGCGGACGGGGCCTGAGGGACGGCCGGTGCTGCTGCGCGATCAGGATCGCGCGCGATGGGACAGGCTGCTGATTCGGCGCGGGCTGACGGCGCTAGAGCGTGCGGATGCGCTGGGCGGTGCGCGTGGTCCGTATGCTTTACAAGCGGCGATTGCGTCGTGCCATGCGCGCGCGATGACAGCAGAAGAGACGAACTGGTCGCGCATTGTGGAGCTTTATGACGAGCTTGCGCGGATATTGCCGTCACCGATTGTTGAGTTGAACCGGGCAGTTGCGGTGAGCATGGCTTCTGGTCCGGATGCGGCGCTGGAGCTGGTGGATGCGCTGACGGCCGAGCCTGCATTGAAGGGCTATCATCTGCTGCCCAGCGTGCGCGGTGACTTGCTGGCGAAGCTTGGGCGCTATGACGAGGCGCGGGCTGAGTGCGAACGGGCTGCTGCGATGACGCGCAATGCGCGCGAGCAGGAGCTGTTGCTTGAGCGTGCGCGAGAGTTTGCGGCGCGCTCGACCGCCGTCAATTGATAGCAGTGATGTGCCGGAGCTGCTGCTGAGTTGCTTTCGAGAGAAAACATCAGGAAATTTCAAAAACGCGAACACGGATGATCGAGTGTGCATCCTACCAGTGATTTGAATGTGCTGCGTCGACTCAGCCGCACATTGATTCACGAGAGAGGAAAGTACATGCTGCTGATCATTCTTATTATTTTGGTTCTGGTCTTCGGATTTGGCGGTTATCGGATGGGGCCGGGTATTGGCTATTACGGGGGCGGTGGAATCAGCCTCGTCCTGTTGATTCTCATTGTTCTATTGTTGCTGCACGTGATTTGAAGAAGTTGTCGATCAAATAATCGCGCAGCTCGATGTTGAAGCTGCGCGTGTTTTGTTTCTCATCTTCTGCGTCGGTGTTGTAGTCGACGATATAAGCGCTGCGGGTGGCCGGGTCGATGTTGATCTGGCTGCGGAAGCCGTTCTGCCAGCCGGGATGACCGATCAGGGTAAGATTTCCGTCGGTGTGCACGAAGAAGCTTTCAGCTACGGAATCATGCGCGCCTGCGCGTGAGGGGAAATCTTCGTCGGGCGTGACGGGAAGCACGGGCTTCCACATTTCTTCCAACGAAGATCGTTTGAGGATGGCGTCGTATTCGCTTTGGTGGGAGGGATCGCCGAGCAAGAAGCGGACGTACTTGAGCATGTCCAGCAGCGGCGCGTTTAGGCCGCCGTTGGCGCGGGTGATGCCGGTGTTGAAGTCGAACGGATCTTCAGTCAGCTTGCCGTCCTTCAGGTCCCAGCTATGCGAGCGGTATTTCAGCAGGTGGTTGGGGCTGCGGTCGTAGTAACTGCGGTCCATGCCGAGCGGACGGAAGATGTTCTTCTCCATGTAGACCTCGAACTGATCTCCGGAGATGCGCTCGATGATTTCTCCCAGGAAGACGACGGCGAGGTTGGAGTAGCTGTAGCGCGTGCCGGGCTGGAATTTGATGTCGGTATACGGCAGCATAGCGACGATCTGCGACCACTGCGTAGGCTCGAAGGGCTGCCAGTCCTGATCGCGCCAGGGCCAGGTGGCGTCGCGGAAGCCGCTCGAATGCGACATGGCTTCGCGGATGGTGATGGCAGAGACGGGGCCATAGGTGTCGTGGACGGCGGCCAACTCAGGGATGTATTTGGTGAGCGGATCGTCGAGCGAGAGCAGGCCGCGGTCGCGCAGTTGCATGATGGCGATTCCGGTGAAGGTCTTGGTGACGGAAGCCCAGTGGTAGGTGGTGTTGTCGTCAACGGGATCGGTCACGCTCTGGCGGCCGTAATTGTCGTGCAGTATGACTTTGCCGTTGCGGATAACGATGAGGCTGCTGCCGATGATTCCGTTGCGGCGCAGGCCGGATTCGTAGAAGGATTTGATCTGCTCGGTTGTAGTTTGTGCGGAGAGGGTGGTGGCGAGGCAGACGATGGCGATGATGAGTGGGCGCATCATGTTGCTCGGATTGTATTGGATGGCGCGGTTGCGACCTACGTGAAATCTACTTGCTGTAAAAGCTGTAGGTCGCCGTATAGGGTTGGCGGGATTCTCCAGTGGTACAGCTCTCTTTGGGCGCTGCGCCGCCGTGGGTTTCAGTCCGGCGGATGTAGTTGACGTCGGTGAATTGGCCAGATCCACTGCTGGGCACGGCTTGAATCAATAGCCACGGTACCGAATCTGCGTCGGGCGATGGCTGCGAGGCGATCGCTTTGCCTTTGACTTCACTGCCGTCGGTCAGCTTCCATGTGGGGCCCGCGAAGTGGGTGCCGATCACCGTTCCCTGCGGATCGAGGAGCTTGGCGTCGGGCGCTTTGAGTGTCCACTTGCCATCGGTGCAGGTGTAGATCTGTACACCCTCGCCCTTTGTTTCAAGGAGCAATTCATGTGTGCCGGGCGGCAGATCGATGGGGGATGCCGTCTGCTTTGCGGCAAGCGCGGCGGATGTGATGAGAGCGGCGACGAGAATGAGTGCTCGCATAACGTGACGAGGATAGCAGAGACGTGTGAAGAACGCTTGCTAATCATGAATATGGATTACTGGACTTTTTCGCTCCTGTCCGGCTCAATTAGAAATAAGTCATCGCCCCCAATTCTGCTGCTGGTAAATTTCCCAAGTAGAAAAGTCGAAGGACCCCAGGCAAAGGAATTTGGGCTGAGATCCTTCCATTCCACTTTGAGGTGACTCATGAATGGCAAATTGATTACCGATTGGATCACAGCGATTGGGACTGCAATGAGTGCCATCGCTTCGATCGTGCTGTTCATCGTGGCGATCGTTCAGCTCCGTGGGTTGCGGTATCAGATTGAGCAGGCCGCAAACCAGGAATCCAGACGCAATACACTCGAGGTGATTCAACGTGCGGAAAGCGATGCCGTTATCCAGCAGGCCAGGGCAAGGTTGTGGGTGGCCTCCAACAATGGAACGGACTACACGAAATTGACTGATGCAGACCAGTTTGACGCTATCACGCTGTTGAATTACCTCGAAGGTCTTGCTGTGGGGATATTTCAGAATGTTTATGTAGAAGGAATGGCGCGGGACTATCTACAGGAAGTTGTGCGGAAAGCTGTTAAGGCCTTAATCAAAGGAGAATCCGGTGATGGATGGAAGGCGACCACTGGGCTGTTCCAATGTTCAGATTTTTCGATGCTATGTCAACTTTATGACAGGTGGTTTACTGCGCCATCCCCTCAATATCGCGCTGAGTGAGTGGTTCTAGCCATCGGCATCCTCACTTGCCGTTGTATCTCTGGAAGAGCTCAGGGAATTGCTGCTTGAGCGCGGCGATCTTGGGTCGGTCGCAGACTGCAATATACGGGTTGTCGGGGTTCTTGAGGGCGTAATCCTGGTGGTAGTCTTCACCCGCGTAGAAGGCCTTGAGCGGCACGACCTGCGTCACAATGGGGCGCGAGAAGACGTGCGCGGCGTCAAGCTGCTTGATATAGGCGTCGGCGATGCGGTGTTGGTCCTCGTCGCTGTAGAAGATGACGGAACGATAGGACGGGCCGACGTCATTGCCCTGGCGGTTGAGCTGTGTGGGGTCGTGAGCTACGGAGAAGAATATGCGCAGCAGCTGGCCGTAAGTGATCTTCGAAGGGTCGTAGACGACGCGGACGCTTTCGGCGTGGCCGGTGGTTTCTGTGGTGACGTCGCTGTAGTGCGCGGTAGAGGCAGAGCCTCCCGAGTAGCCTGCGGTGGTGTCGACGACGCCCTTGACGCGCTCAAAGACTGCCTGTGTGCCCCAGAAGCAGCCTCCGGCAAAGACGGCGGTGGCTTTGCCGTGCTTGGCCGCCATAGTCGCGTCGTCCTGCGCGGCGGGGATAGGCGTCGTGCGCGGCGTCTCGATCTGGGCGACGGCTATGGCTATGACTGAAACGACGGCAAGCGCACACAAAAGGCGGCGGATCATGTTGAATTAGAGTGGAAACACCTCGAAAAAGTTACACCCATGTTTTTGACGCCACGCAAGAGCTGTCCCCGCACGGCTGCCCTTAAAATGCGGGTATGCCCAAGGCTCGATCCAAACCGGCCACCCAGGAAGCGATTCAACCGTACTTCAGCAAGGAGGCGGTGAAGTTTCTGCGCGGGTTGAAGCGCAACAACAACCGCGAGTGGTTTGAGGCCCGGCGCCCGATCTTTGAGCGGGAGCTGAAAAAGCCGATGCTGGCGGTGATAGAGCGCGTGACAGACGCGATGGCGGAGTTCGCGCCCGCGCATATGCGTCCGGCGCAGAAAAGCATCATGCGCATCTATCGCGATACCCGTTTTTCCGCCGATAAGACGCCATACAAGACACATGTGTCGGCCTGGTGGACGCGCGTCGGCCTGGAAAAGACCTCGGGCGGTGGATATTACTTCCATTTTTCCCCCACGGAGGTCCTGATTGCGGCGGGAATCTATATGCCGGAGCGCGAGCAGCTGCTGGCGATCCGTATGCAGCTGCTGGAGCGGCATGAGGAGCTGCGGCGTCTTCTGAATGACAAGAAGCTGCGCAAGGTGATGGACGTGGATTTCGATACGGCGGCGCTGACTCGCCCGCCCAAGGGTTTCACGGCGGACCATCCGGGGATTGACCTGATCAAGCAGCAGCAATGGGGAGTGCTGGCGCGGCTGCCGGGGGAGGCGGCGTTCGGGCCGGAGTTAGCAACCGAGATTGTGACGCGCTTCCGGCTGGCGGCGCCGATTGTGGATTTCCTGAACCGTCCCTTCGTGCAGGACGGGGAGAAGAAAAGGCAATATATCTTCAAGCTGATGTAGACGCGCGTCTTTGTGGAGGAATAGACTACCCAACATCCTGAACCCGAAATGCGCGCCAGCCGCGCTGGTCAAGGGATTGGCAGAGGTTTCGCGGGCTCCCATGAGGCGGCCGAAAACGTCGGAAATCCAGAAAAATGGCATAAAAACCTGAAAAAATGGCAGAAAACCTGTGGAAACAGGGCTTTTGCCGTTGACAAAGTTTGCGAAAAGACGCAAGGTAAACGGCGGTAGGCTTTTTCAAACACCCGCATGGATATTGGGTTTTCCGGCTGTTACGCGGCGTGAAAATCCACAGCGGAAAATGGAAAAACCCGCAAGACGCGAAACCAGCAAAGGTTCTGGGAAAGCGAAATAAGAACCAGGAGGATCTACAAAAAAATGGCAACTGGAATGACCAAAACAGCCCTTGTCCGCCACTTGGCGGAGAAGCTCGAACTCACTAACAAGCAGTCGGCTGGATTTCTTGATCTGCTTGCGGAAACGGCGATCAAGGAGACGAAGAAGAACGGGCTCTTTGTAATTCCCGGACTCGGACGCCTGGTAAAGGCAGAGCGCAAGGCTCGCATCGGCCGCAACCCGCAAACCGGCGAACAGATCAAGATCAAGGCGAAGACCGTGGTGAAGTTCCGCGTGGCCAAGGCCGCCAAGGACGTCATCGCACCGCCGAAGAAGTAGTTTAGAAACAAGTCGAGGCGCATTGCGCCGCTCGAATAAAAGGAAACGGATTCGTCCGTTTCCTTTTTTATTTTTGGTGACAGTTGTCATTCCATTTCTGTGACAGAAGTGAATCGCGGGATAAACGTCGCCGGAGTAGAGTCGTGACGTAAGGTAAGGTAAGGAGCCTACTCAGCTTGGCGAAAGTCGATTATGGGATTGACGCGCCCGGAGTCGTTCGCAACCTCGCGCTTTGCGGCGCGGCGTTGTTGATCGTCCGCGTGTTTACAGCAACGATTCGCATCGGGCCGGTGATTATCACCCACTTTGAATGGCCGGGCGCTGCTCTCCTCTGCACGGCCGGTCTGATGCTGCTGTACTCGAAGGTGGGGAAGATGCGGCATCGCGACCGGATGATCAGCATGGCGGCGCTCAAGGGCAATGAGGAAGTGCTGGATGTGGGCACGGGTCGGGGCTTGCTGTTGATCGCCGCGGCGAAGAAGCTGCCTGCGGGCCGTGCGGTCGGCATCGACATCTGGAAAGCCTCAGATCTGAGTGAGAATCTTCGCGAACGCACGCAGAAGAACCTCGCTATTGAGGGTGTGGCTGATCGTTGCGAATTGATAGATGCGCCCGCGGAGAAGATGCAGTTTCAGGATGGCCGCTTCAATGTGGTCTTGTCGAACATGTGCCTGCACAATATTCCCCATAACGAAGAACGCCGCAAGGCCTGCATGGAAATCGTCCGCGTACTGAAGCCGGGAGGGATTGCTGTGATCTCGGACTACAAGAATACGGGAAGCTATGCGCACATCTTCAAAGAAGCGGGATTAGCCGTCAGCAGAAAGTTTTATCTTGCGGATACTTTCTTTCCCGTTTCGATTGTTTGTGCGAGGAAGCCAGCGTGACATCACATCTGATGGATGCTGGCCACATAGGCCTTGATTCCACTGGCTATGATCTGGACGCCAATGCACATGAGAATGAACGACGACAGGCGCATCACGACTGAAGTGCCGGCTGTCCCCAGCAGCCGTTCGGCGGCACTCGCATAGCGGTAGCAGATGTACACGATAAAGCAGACGATTGCGACTCCCAAAAGCGCGGCGATAAGGACTTTGGGAGAAAAAATCGATCCGGTGTGCAACTCCGCCGGCAGATGCGCTCCGAGTGTGATGGCCACCGAGATGGAGCCCGGACCAACTGTGATCGGCAGCGTGTAGGGATAGAAGGCGTGCTCGAGGACATTTTCTTCACTAACGGTTTTTGTGCTGACGCCGCTACTCCCCTGCGCGAGCAGGGTCCAGCCGGTTGCGGCCACTACCAGTCCTCCGCCGATTTGGACGGCATAGATGGAAATGCCGAAGAAGGCGAGAATCTTTACGCCCCAGAGCAGCGAGCAGACAAGCAGAAAAAAACTGTAGATCGCGATTTTTTGTGAGAGCGCAAGTTGGAGGGGACGTTCGATCCCTCCGATCATGTTGATGAAGATGGCCGCGCTGCCGAGCGGGTTGACGATGGGGAAAAGCGCTCCGACGACGAGAGTCGTGGATTCAGCGACGGCAGCGATATCGTGCAGAATGTCAATCATGTTTCTGTGCCTGCGGCAGTATAGCCCGAATGACCAGCGACGCCCCGAAGCAGATGATAACGCACTTGATCAGTAGATATGCGTTGTAGCGCCAGGCGAGGATGGCGAAGCATCCGGTATAGCCGACGTAGTAGCTTTCCGCGAGCAGGCTGGTGAGCCATTGCGGACGCGTCGCCGCTGCCGGCACAGATGCGCGAAGGCTGCGCCACAAACGCGGCACTTTCTGCTTATAAGCGAGATAGGCTTCGCCTTGCTGCACGGCGAGGAAAGCCTCTTCGCCTAGGATGAGACGGTAATAGAAGACAGCCTGCGCGACGAGAAAGAAGATGGCTCCGGTGGGCGGCATCAGGATCGAGATGGCGATCGAGAAGATGAAGGTACCCAGGTAGAGTGGGTTGCGCACGTAGCGGTAAGGCCCGGCGGCGACTACGTCAGTGCCATGCATGGATGTGTCGTGCACGATGGCTGTGCCCAGATAGGCCGTGCCCCAGACGCGCAATCCGGTTCCCTTGATGGCGCAGAAAAGTGCGACGAGCGTGACCACGATGCTTGCATGTTGGAGCGAGAGCCAGTGGGCGCTGGCGAGCGCTCCGGATAATTCGAGCCAGGTGGTCGAGACTCGTCCGGAGCCGCCGAGATAGCGCGCCCAAGGCGCCCAGAAGCCGAGGACATAGAACAGAAATCCGATAACGATACGAAAGCGGAACTCGAACTGCGTTGCCTTCACTGCGCCGCGGCTCCGTTTTGATTCTTGTAGACAACGCCGGATTTCATGACGAACGACACGTTCTGGAGCAGACGAATGTCTTTGAGCGGGTCGCCATTGACGGCGATGATGTCCGCCCATTTGCCGGCTTCGATTGAGCCGATGTGGTTGGTCCAGCTCATAAGATCGGCGGCGTTGAGTGTTGCGGTTTGCAGAGCGGCAAGCGGCGTCATCCCGAACTGGTTTACATACACATCGAGTTCATGCGCGTTCAATCCGTGCGGGTATACAGCGGCGTCGGTGCCGAGAGCGACTTTTACGCCGGCAGCGATGGCCTTTTTTGCGTTGGCTTTTTCGACAGCGCTCACGTCAATCATCTTCTGCTTGTAGAACGGCGGCAGGTTTCCATACTGCTGCATCCAGTCGATTAAATACGCGGTCGGCACGAAATAGTTCCCGTGCTGCTTCATGACCGCGATATCCTCGTCGTTCATGTAGGAGCCGTGCTCGATGGAATCGATGCCCGCTTCGGTTGCCCAGAGAATGCCCTGCGCTCCGTGCGCGTGCGCGGCGACTTTGCGGCCCAGGCGATGCGCATCGGCGACGATGGCTTTCAGTTCTTCGAGCGTGTACTGCGATGCTTGCGGATCGTCTCCTTTGGAGAGGACGCCGCCCGTGGCGCATACCTTGATGAGATCAGCTCCGTATTTGATGGTCTCGCGCACCTTGTGTTGCACCGCCTCGACACCATCTGCTACGCCGTCGGCGGTCTGGTGAAAGTCGAAGGGCAGGAGGTTGTCGTCGCAGTGGCCGCCAGTGATGCCGAGCGCCGGGCCGCTGACCTGCATGTGCGGGCCTTCGACCAGGCCTTCATTGATGGCGTCGCGCAGGTCCACGTCTGCGTAGCCGTCGGCCCCGACGTTGCGGACGGTGGTAAAGCCGGCTTCGAGCGTGACCCTGGCGTTGCGTGCGCCGATGAGCGCGCTTTTGGCGATGCTCGTCGAGAGCTCATGGTAGGGGTCGAAGTTCGTGTCCATCGTAAGGTGCGTGTGTACGTCGACGAGGCCGGGCAGCACGGTCATGCCGTGGAGGTCGATCTCTTTGTCACCGCTTTGCTTCGGAGTGGATGATGTGGGCGCAATCGCGGTAATGCTGTCGCCGGTGACGACAATGGTCTGGTCGGCGGCCTCGTTGCCGGTGTGCACGTCGATGACATGACCGGCGCGGATGAGGGTGCGCGTTGGCGCTGGCTGCGCAGTGAGGGGAAGATTCGGCAGAAGCAGCGCTGGCAGAAGCAGACAGAAAACACGGCGGGCTGTCGTTAGCATGTTTGGCGTCCAGAAGTGAAGTTGTGCGGTAAGTCTAGCAGACAGCGTGGTTTAAGCTCGGAGAATTCCCTATTGCCAAACCATAGAAGATGGCGCATGATACCTATGGCTACACAATAGGAGAGACATGGGAGACAAGACCGACGTTTGGCAGGGAACCCTGGCGCTGATGGTGCTGAAGACACTGGAGACGATGGGGCCGGTCCACGGGTATGGCATCGCGCGGCGCATTGAGCAGACGAGCGGCAATCTGCTGTCGCTGAATTATGGGACGCTCTATCCGGCGCTGCTGAAGCTGGAGCAGGAAGGTTACATTGCTTCGGAGTGGGGGCTGTCGGAGAACAATCGCAAGGCGAAGTTCTACAAGCTGACGCGCGCAGGTAGAAAGCAACTGGAGCGCGAGGCGCAAGACTGGGAGCAGGCCACGGCGATTCTTGCGCGGTTTCTCTCGCCCGCAGAGGAGGTGTGATGAGAAAGCTGCGGGCGTTGTGGATGCGGCTCACAGGACTCTTCGGTTCCGGAAACGCTGACGGAGAATTTTCGGCCGAGCTTGAAAGCCACCTGGCGATGCATGTCGAAGACGGTGTGCGCGGCGGGCTGAGCACGGAGGAAGCGCGGCGGCGGGCGCTGATTCAGCTCGGTGGGCTCGAGCAGGCGAAGATTGCCTATCGTGAGCGCCAGGGGCTGCCATGGTTCGAGACGTTTTGGCAGGATGTTCGCTTTGGCGTGCGCATGCTGGCGAAGAGCCCGGCTTTTACCATCGTCGCAGTTTTGACGCTTGCGCTCGGGATTGGCGCGAATACGGCGCTGTTTTCCGTTGTGAGTGGGGTGCTCCTGAATCCGCTGCCGTATCTGCATGCCGATGAGCTGGTGACGGTGCATGCGAGCAAGCAGAACTTTACCGAAGGATCGATTTCATACCCCAATTTCCGCGACTGGCAGCGGGATAACAAGACGCTGACGGCGCTCGCGGTTTCACGCGGGACGGGTTACAACATGACCGGCATGGGCGATGCGGAAGAGATCCGAGCGGAGCTTGTGTCGTCGGATTTCTTTCCGCTGCTGGGCGTGAAGCCGGTGATCGGGCGGCTGTTCGCTCCGCATGAAGATGAGATTGGACGCGAGCCTCTGGTGATGATCAGCGAGGGATTCTGGGCGCGCAAGTTTGGATCGCGGCCCGATGTCCTGGGCAAGGTATTGACACTCGATGGCCGCAACTACACGATTGTCGGTGTGCTACCGGGAAGTTTTAATCTGGCGATCAACAATTTTCGTTCAGCCGACCTCTATGTGCCTCTCGGGCAGTTTCAAAATCCCGCGCTGAACGATCGCGCCGCCGGGCTTGGCATTCACGGTATTGCAAGGCTTAAGCCCGGTGTGACGCCGGAGCAGGCGCAGGCCGACATGCAGCAGGTTTCCGAACAGCTGGAAAAAGTGTATCCGGAGGAAGACCAGGGGATTCGCGCAAAGGTAGTTCCTTTCCAGTATGCGATGGTGCGCGATGTGAAGCCGCTGCTGCTGATCCTGATGGGCGCGGTGGGCTTTGTACTGCTGATTGCCTGCGTGAATATCGCAAACCTGCTTCTCGTGCGATCGAATGTGCGGGCGCAGGAGTTCGCAGTGCGATCGGCGCTGGGCGCGGGGCGTGCACGGCTGCTGAGGCAGTTGCTTACGGAGAGCTTGATGCTTTCGCTTACTGGCGGACTGCTTGGGCTGGTGCTGGCTTCGTTGGGGACGCGCGTCATTCTTCAGCTACTGCCGCGACAGCTGCCGCGCGCGGCGGAAATTCATATGAGCGGGATGGTGCTCAGTTTCACCCTGCTGGTTTCGCTGGCCGCGGGGACGCTGTTTGGATTGATGCCTTGCTTCAAGGTTTTCCGGCAGAACCTGCAGGACACGCTGAAAGAAGGCGGACGTGGAGCCGGTGGCGCTCGCCATCGAGCGCAGAACTGGCTGGTGGTCTTTCAGATGGCGACGACGCTGGTGTTGCTGGTAGGCGCGGGGTTGATGATTCGCAGCATGGAGAGGCTTTCGGCAGTCGACACGGGGCTTCGGCCGCATGGCGTGCTGATGTTTGGCCTGCAGGCGCCTTCATCGATGGTTGGATCGAGCCCGGAGGCAACGCGCGAGTATCTGCGCGATGCGAATGCGAGAATCGCAGGTGCTCCGGGAGTAGAAGCAGTGTCGTTTTCGTGGGCGGCGTTGCCGATGCAGTCGGATGATGAACAGCTCTTCTGGCTGGATGGCGAGCCGAAGCCACAGAACGAGAACGCGATGCACTGGGGGATCCGGTACATTGTGGAGCCTGGATATCTGAAGACGATGGGGATTCCGCTGCTGAAAGGGCGATTTTTTGCATCGAGCGACGACGAACATGCGCCGCGCGCGGTAGTGATCGATGATGTGTTCGCGCGGAAGTTTTTCGGCAATAACGACCCCATTGGAAAACGCGTTTATCTTGAACAGTTTGAGGATGGTCCGGCCACGGTGATTGGTGTGGTCGGACATGTGAATCAATGGGGGCTGGATAACGACGCGGTCAATCCGTTGCGTGCGGAAGTGTACCAGGCGATGATGCAGTTGCCCCCGCAACAGCTGGGACTTGTGTTGATGGGCATGGACGTAGTGCTGCGCTCGAAGTACAACGCGGACGCGGCTTTTCAGAGCGTTCATAACGTGATTACCGATATGAATCACGAGCAGGTGGTCTACAACCCGCAGACTCTCGACTCGGTGATTGCGGGAACCATCGCTGGGCAGCGCTTCTCGATGATTCTGCTGGCTGCGTTTGCCGGAACGGCTCTGTTGCTGGCGAGTATCGGGATGTATGGAGTTATCTCTTATCTGGTTGCGCAGCATGCGCGCGAGATTGGCGTGCGCATGGCGCTGGGAGCTGATCGCAGAGACGTGTTCCGCTGGGTGCTGACGCGCGGCGGCAGGCTTGCCGTGGTTGGCGCTTCAGTCGGGATTGTCACAGCTCTCGGGCTGACGCAGGTGATGGGCAGCTTCTCAGTGCTGCTCTATGGCGTGCGCGCGTACGACCCGTGGACGATGCTGGGCGTGATTGCCCTGCTCATGCTGGTGGCGCTGGCTGCGTGTTATCTGCCGGCGCGACGGGCTATGCGGATTGATCCGATGCAGGTGCTGCGCACGGAGTGAGTCTACTTGAGGGCCTGGCGCAGTCTTCCTTTTGCTTGTGTGAGTCTTGCTTCGGCATCGGCGCGCGAAAGGCCCAACCGCTGCATGACGATGGCTGTTTTCACTGAGCCGGCTCCGTCGAGCAGAGTCGCGGCTTTGTCTTGAGGCAATTCCGTTAGGGTGGAGATGATTCGGGCGGCACGGTCGCGCAGCTTTACGTTTGTCGGCTGCACATTGACCATGAGGTTGCCGTAAACGTAGCCGAGGCGGACCAGCGATCCGGTTGAGAGCATGTTGAGGACAAGCTTCGTTGCGGTCCCTGCCTTCATGCGCGTTGAGCCGGTGACGACTTCTGGGCCGACTGCAGGGGTGATCGCGATCTCTGCGCGCTGCGCTAGCTGCGAGCCGGGCACGCAGCTGAGACCGATCGTTGCTGCGCCGAGTTTGCGGGCGAAGTCGATGCCACCGAGGACATAGGGCGTGCGTCCGCTGGCGGCGATGCCTACCAAAGCGTCTTTTGCGCTAAATTTGCGGGCATCGAGGTCCGCCTGACCTTGTGTCGCGTCATCTTCTGCGCGTTCCACAGAGCGGCGCAGGGCGACGTCTCCGCCGGCGATCAATCCCTGCACCAGCTCGGGCGGCGTGTTGTAGGTTGGCGGGCACTCCGAGGCGTCGAGGACGCCGAGACGGCCTGAAGTGCCCGCTCCGATGTAGAAGAGGCGGCCGCCGTTGTCGAGGCGGGCTACGATCGCGTCGACGGCTTGCGCGATGTGGTGCAGCTCCTGCTCGACGGCTGTGAGCACGTCGCGGTCGGCAGCGTGCATGACCTTCATCAGGTCGAGCGTCGCGAGCTGATCGAGATTCTCCGTGGCTGGATTGCGTGCTTCGGTTAGAAGCTGGTCGAGCTTTTCCATACTATGAGCTTACTTCGCGACGGCTGCACTGAGGATTGGATGGTCGAGCCCCTGCAGGCTGCGGCCGGGCGCGCCTTCGAGGTCGAAGACGACGACTTCGTTCTCGCCTGACTTGAGCCATGGGGCGGGCACGTAGAGGGTTTTCTGCGGACCGATGTTCCAGACGCGGCCGAGAGCGCGGCCGTTGAGCCAGACTTCTCCCTTGGTGAAGGCGCTGGTGTCGAGGAATGTGTCGGCGGGTTTGTCTACGTTAAATGTGGCGCGGTAGAAGCAGGGGCCTGTGCACGGCGTGTTGCTGTAGTTGAGTTTTTCCGGTGTGAGCATTGGAAGTGGGTAGTTGTCCCATCCAGTAATGGGCTTGCCTGCGAGCGTGACGTCTTTCGTGATGCCTTTACGCTCGCCGCGGATGACTTTGGTGAAGTTTACGCGGCCTGTATTTTCGATAAGGATGTCGAGCCGAGCGTTTTGCGCAGTGATATTGATCGGCAGCGAGTTCTGGTTCAGGCGACGATCCAGAGTGCCGACGAACTTGCCGTCAACGTAAATTTTTGCGTAGTCGTGGAGCTGGTTGAGCACGAGATCGCCGCTGACGGGGCCGGTTAGAGTCGTCCGGTAGAGGATGTAGCCGTAGGCCTGGTCGAGGTCTTCCATCGAAAGCGGCTGTTCGCTGTGCGCGGGCGCCGGTAGATTATCCCAGAGCGATGCTGATTGCGTGAGCTTGAACGAGGGAATGGCGATAGCCGAGTCTAGCGATGGTAAAGGCAGCGGTGCGGCGCCCGTGGCTTTGGCGATGGTATCGCGGAAGAGGAAATACTTGGGCGTTGGGCGTCCGCTTTCATCGAGCGGCGAGTCGTAGTCGTAGCTGGTGACGTCAGGCTCGTAGTTCTTGCCGTCGGAGTTCGCTCCGTTCATCCAGTCGAAGCTGGTTCCTCCGTGAAACATATAAAGGCTGATGGAGTAGCCCTGGCGCAGCGTCCAGTCGAGATCGGCGGCCTGCTGCCTGGCATCGGTTGAGGCGTGCTTTGCGCCCCAGTGATCGAACCATCCATCCCAGTATTCGCTGTTCATGAATGGACCTTCGGGACGTAGCTTCTTGAGTGTTTCAAAGCCTTTTTGCGATTCGCCGGGGCCGAAGTTGATAGCTGCGGGCAGTTCTGGAAGCGATCCGTTGGGGACATGCTCGGGGCCGTCAGCGGTGTACAGCTGGGATCTCGTGAATCCGGCATCGACGAGCATGTGGTGGATCTGCTCCATGTAGGCGTGGTCTTTGTCGAAAGAGCCGTATTCGTTTTCTACCTGCACGAGAATGATGGGGCCGCCGTTCCCAATTTGTAACTGTGACAGTTCCTTACCCAGGCGCATGAACCAGCGCCGTGCGGGCTCAATGAATTTTGGATCACTCGACCGCACAATGGTGCTGTGGTCCTTAAGTAGCCATGCTGGAAAGCCGCCGAATTCCCATTCCGCGCAGGCGTAGGGACCAGGTCGCAGGATGACGTAAAGGCCTTCCTGACGGGCTTCGCGGATGAACTCGGCTACATCGTTGTTGCCGGAGAAGTCGTAGACGCCGGGCTTTGGTTCATGCACGTTCCAGAAGACGTAGGTGGTGATGGTGTTCAGGCCCATGGCCTTTGCCCAGCGCAAGCGGTCGCGCCAATATTCGCGTGGGATGCGCGCGTAGTGCATCTCGCCCGAGATGACTTGAAACGGTTTGCCGTCGAGCGTGAACTGGCCGTTCTCTGCTTTGAAGGTGTGAGCTTCGGCGAAGGCGGCGTGGTTTGCGGCAAAAGTGGAAGCGACTAGAAATAGCAGCGCGGCAGCTAGACGTTTCATCAAACTTGATTTTCTCCGGATGATTACGAAGGGGTAGTGTACAGGGCTGTCTTAACCTGTGGGAATTGGTTCGACGCTCTACAATGGATGCCGGAGCGACTGGAGCAGCTCCTGTATGCCGAAAGTCACACGCTACGTTTGTATCCACGGGCATTTTTATCAGCCGCCGCGCGAGAATCCCTGGCTCGAGCAGGTAGAGACCCAGGATTCAGCGGCCCCTTTTCATGACTGGAATGAGCGCATCA
>Ga0206952_10172_pt1 | contig 18315 bp, 17 predicted proteins | sample Alteio_BWOrgHeat_39_FD_152966 | JGI IMG/M metagenome (GOLD analysis project Ga0206952, IMG submission 152966) | Enriched cells from forest soil in Barre Woods Harvard Forest LTER site, Petersham, Massachusetts, United States -... | ecosystem: Environmental > Terrestrial > Soil > Temperate forest >... | reverse complement strand
CGTTGTGCTCGATCCCACGCAGGGATTCGAGCCCCGCCTGCGGTCCCGGCAATTGGAGGACGGCACCATCGTCACTCCCGCTTTAGAAGATATGTATCCGTTCCTGTCAGCGGAGGAACTCGCGTCGAACCGCTATCCGGAGAGTGAGTAACACAAGATGAATCGAGATATCTTCGAAGACCTATTTGTACTGGAACTCGCCAACAATCACCTCGGCGACGTGGAGCGCGGGATGAAAATCATCTCCGCCTACTCGCAGGTGGTGCGTTTCAACAATGTTCGTGCTGCGATCAAAATCCAACTGCGCGACGTCGAGCGCTTCGTCCACAAGGATTTTCGTGCCCGCACCGACGTTCGCTACATCAAGAAGACCATCGACACCCAGCTTCAGTTTGAAGACGTTCAGCGCATGGTGCGCGCCATTCGCGAGGGCAATTGCATTGCGATGGCCACGCCCTTCGACGAAAAGTCGGTTGACGTTTGCCAGGAGCTCGGCATCCCGATCCTCAAGCTCGCCAGCTCCGACGTGAACGACTGGGTGTTGATCGAGAAAATCGCCACCACCAAGAAGCCTGTCATCGTCTCCACCGGGGGCTCTTCGCTCAAAGATATCGACGACCTCGTCACCTTCTTCGGCAATCGTCACATCCCGCTGGCCATCAATCACTGCGTCTCCATGTACCCGTCGGAGGACCAGGAACTCGAGCTCAACCAGATCGATTTCCTTCGCAACCGCTATCCGCACCACGTCATCGGCTTCTCGACGCACGAATATCACGACTGGACCAACTCGATGCTGATGGCCTACGCCAAAGGCGCACGCACCTTCGAGCGCCATATCGATATCCAAACCGACGGCATGACGGTCAGCCCCTATTGCTCGCTTCCCGAACAAATCGACACCTGGTTCAAGGCCTTCCATAAGGCCAAGGAGATGTGCGGCGCACCCGGTTCGCAGAAACGCATCCCCCCTCAGAAGGAGGTCGCGTATCTTGACTCCCTCGTTCGTGGAGTATACGCAAGCCGCGATCTCCCAGAAGGCCACGTGCTCACGGACGATGACGTTTACCTCGCGGTCCCCCTGCAACGCGGCCAAATATCGTGCCGCGAACTAATGCGCGGCGAAGTCATTCGCACCGCGGTGCAGAAGGACCAGCCAATCATGATCGACAAAATCGACAGCCCCTACGCCAGCATCCCGTCCCTGCGGGCCCTGATCTACAAACGGGGGCTGGAGTAATGGCCGAGTTCCCGCGTCAGGAACTTGAAAAACTGTTGCACTCGGATGCGGTCCAAGGTCTCGCGCTCGCCGAGAATCTTCGCTCCCGATTGACGCGCGGAGAAAAACCCATCATCTTCGGTGCCGGTAAGCTCGGACGCCGCGTACTGCAAGCGCTGAAGGCGAATGGCCTGAATGCGGTGGCATTTGCTGACAACAACGCAGCTCTCTGGGGAACGAACATCGGCGAAGTGCCGGTGCTGTCGCCGCGGGATGCCGTTCAACAGTTCGGAAAGGACGCCGCGCCGATCGTCTCCATTTTTCATCCCTGTTTGAAATCAGACGTCCGCCGCGCCGTCCAACAACTCCAGGACCTCGGCTGCGAAACCACCTTCACGTTTCCTCACCTCTCCTGGATATTTCCTTCCACATTGTTGCCCAATTTTTTCTGGAGTACGCCCCAGTACCTTCGATCGAAAGCCCACGAGCTCACCAAGGTCTTCGATCTCCTTGCAGACGACCAATCCCGGAGGGCGTTCCTGAATGCCCTCCGACTCAGACTACTCGCTGACTTCGAAGCAGCCGACCAGCCCGACACCAGCGCTCAATATTTTTCGGATTTCTACCGCCTCACCCCGTCAGAATATTTCGTAGATTGCGGAGCCTTCGACGGCGACACCGTGCGCGACTTTGTCCGCGTAACTCAAGGATCCTTCCGCCGGATTGTGGCATTCGAAGCCGATCCCCTCAACCTCCAGAATCTCATCCGCAGCATCGATGAGTTGGCCATTCGCGACCGCACTGTCGTCCGCGGCGAGGCCGTTGCCGCACACGATGGTATCGTCAGGTTCTCCGCTGCCGGAAATTCGAGTGCCGCTGTCGTCGCCGATGGCGAAATCGAAGTCCCCGCAGTCGCGATTGACACGGCCCTGGCAGGCGCACCAATCACTCTCCTCAAAATGGATATTGAAGGCGCCGAGTGGGACGCCTTAGCCGGCGCGAGAAAATCGATCGCGGCCAACCGGCCCGTGATGGCCATCTGCGTCTACCACTGCGCGGATGACCTCTGGCGCATTCCGCTGTACTGCCATGCACTCATGCCCGATGCCAAGTTATATTTTCGATCATATAGTGCCGATGGATTCGAACTCGTCTGTTACGCGGTGCCTCCGGAGAGACAACAAGGTTGACGGCATGCCCATAGCACCCAGCTGTTTGATCTGCGACGCCGAGAATCTTTCCAGCCAACGCGGCATGGTCGCACCGTTCCTCGCACAACGCATTTGGGACCGAAAACCGTTTGCTACCACCTTGCTGATTTGCCCCGATTGTGGCTTTCAGTTCTTTAATCCGCGCCTTAGTGAAATGGAAGAGCGGCGTCTTTATCAAGCCTACCGCGGTGCCGACTACCAACAAATGCGTCACGCCACCGAACCCTGGTACACAGAAAAATTGAACAGTTCCCTGTCTTCTCCTCCGACGATGGCAAAGCGAAAGAAGCTTGTCAGTGACGCCTTGGCCGGTAATCTACCATTTGGAAGCATCAGAAACGTCCTGGACTTCGGTGGTGCCCGCGGCGAGTTGATTGATGGTTTGATCCCGGGAGCACAAGGGTTTGTCTACGACATCGGAGACGTACCTCCCCTCCCGCGAATCAAAGTCGTGGCCCTCGGAGACAAACAGCCCTTCGATCTCGTCATTTGCAGCAATGTCTTCGAACACGTCGCGTCCCCACGGCTGCTTTTGCAGCAGATCGTCACTTTTTGTTCGGACGGAACCTTCGTTTTTATCGAAGTGCCGCAAGAATCTCCCGATGAGCTCCCGACAAAGGTGAAACGCGTCGCGCAAGCCGGTATCCTCACGCTTGCACGTCCCCGCACCGCATTGGATGTCCTGCGGTTGCGGACTACAGTTGTTATGCATGAGCATCTGAATTTCTATTCTCCCGAATCCCTACGTCGGCTATTGTTGACTGCTCCGGGTATGAGGATTGTCGCGGAAGGTGGCTACCGGATGGCGGGCTCGTCCCCAACCATCTGGATACTGGCTCAACTAGGCGCTGCCCAACCGCAGGAGAGCGTGTGATGCCATTCATTAGCATCGTCATGAGTTGCTTCAACGAAGAGGAGAATCTCCCCGAGGTCTATGAGCGCGTGACCCGCGTGATGGCGGAGCAACTTCCCCGATACAGCTATGAGATCGTCGTCATCGACAATGCTTCGACCGACCACTCTGTCGATGTGCTGCGAAAGTTATGCTCCGAGGACCATCGGCTGAAGGTCATCGTCAACACCCGGAACTTCGGCCACATTCGTTCTCCTTACTATGTTCTGCGCAATGCCCGTGGGGATGCCGCCATCTTTATGGCCTCCGATCTCCAGGACCCACCCGAACTGATTCCGGACTTCGTGCGCAAGTGGGAAGAGGGCTACAAGATCGTCCTCGCACAAAAGACCAACAGTAAGGAGTCCTACCTCTTCTGGCTGGTAAGAAACGCGTACTACAGTCTCATAACCCGACTCTCGGAAGTGGAACTCGTGAAGAATGCGACCGGCTTCGGCCTCTATGACCACGCCGTGCTCGAATCCCTTCGCGGCATCGACGATCCCTATCCTTATTTTCGCGGCCTTATTTGCGAGTTGGGCTACAGTCGCGCGCTAATTCCCTTTGAGCAGCCCTTGCGCAAACGCGGATTCACCAAGAACAACCTCTACGCCCTGTACGACAACGCCATGCTCGGAATCACCAATCACTCCAAGGTTCCCCTGCGGCTGGCAACGTTCTCCGGCTTCTGTCTCGGCGGCTTCAGTTTCCTCATCGCTGTCACCTATCTCATCTACAAACTTATGTTCTGGAGCCGATTCCAACTCGGCACTGCCCCGGTTATCATTGGCATCTTCTTCTTCGCCTCCGTGCAATTGTTCTTCATCGGCATCCTCGGCGAATATGTCGGCGCCATCCAAACCCAGGTAATGAAGCGGCCGCTCGTCGTTGAGCGCGAGCGCATTAACTTTGAGGAACCCAGGAACGGCGAGCCCTCATGACTGTGAACTCTCCCACCACCGCCGCCGCACCTCCGAAGTGGCTGGGTTCACTCACGTCGCATATTCCTCCCGGGCAATTTCTCCGCTACGTACTCGTCGGTGGCTGGAATACTGTCTTCGGCTACGGCCTGTTCGCGCTGCTCACCGCAATCCTCGACCCACGTATTCCCCACGGATATGTCGTCGCCATCCTCCTTTCAAACCTCATCTCGATCTCCGTGGCGTTTCTTGGATATAAGTGGTTCGTCTTCAAAACGAAAGGCAACTACTTGCGGGAGTGGCTGCGTTGTATCACCGTGTACAGCGGTGGCGTGTTGATGTCGACGATCCTGCTTCCGATCCTGGTATACCTGTTGCGGCACGGCACCAGGCTCGATCGCTCGGCGCCCTATGTCGGCGGCGCCATATTGATGGTCTTCAATGTCCTATACAACTTCCTCGGACATAAGCATTTCTCGTTCCGCCCCCAGGCCCCTGGACCACCCATAGATCAGGCTAGCGCCTGAATCCGGCTGCCACCTCCGCTCGCCGTTTTCCGCATGCCACTGCCCGCATATAGGGGTTTTCTACCAGCGTTTCGCCGCTCCACACCCAGCTTCGCTTGATCGCCCACATACGGTCCGACCGTTCGGCAATCAGCACATCGATCCCGAGGTCCGTACAAAGCTGGTTGGCATCCTCCGTGCGGTAGGCATTACGCCCGTTGAAGGCCTCCAGGATCTTGCGCTGGATGGGCTCACATGCAAATGGATCGCCCCCAAACGGCGTACCGCAATTGCGCAATCCCGCCACCGACTGCTGGCGTGCGTAATAAATGTTCACATCGTAGGCCGGGTTTGTCGGGTTGACCTGGATCACGGCATCCTGTGGCAGCTTGCGGTTCAGCATCTCGAAGCCTGCACGCGCGCGATAGACGTCGCTTCCAATGTCGTCCGAATGCGGCAGCCACGGGGCCTCGTCCACGTAGCTGCTGCGGTCCAGCAGGATGGTGAACGCGCGCAACTCGATGAGCTGATATAGAACTCCGGCGACGCCAACCCACAAGAACACCTGGCAGGCCAATCGCCAACTTCCGCGCCGACCTTTCGCCCTCCAGCGATACACCGTGGGCACCGCCCACAGCAACAGGATGAACTGCGCAAGCAGGATCGACCGGTAACCCAAGTCGTTATTTCCCGTGGTCGACATGAGGAAGCTGCCCACCAGCAAGCTCACTCCACAAATGCAGATCGCCGCCCACTCCCATTTCAACAACGGCCCTTGCCGCCGCCAATATTTCCGCACCTGCGCAAATCCGACCAGCGCAAAGAACCCCAGTTCAACCACGTAGTGCACCGGCAACATCAGGGCCAGGAAAATGTCCTCCAGCCACTGCCACGGTATGTGATTGTCCCCAAAGTTTTCCACCGTCTCCAGCGCCCGTACGTAGAACGTTGCGAAGGTTCCGCCGTAGCCGGGTTGCCGCAGGTCGTGCAGGTATCCCAGCGAGACCACGATCGTCACGATTCCCGTAACCGCAAACATCAACACTTCGGGATACAAGTGCGAACGCAACAACACCAATGTCCAGATGACTAGGAAGATCGCGAACGTGAAGGTCACATACACCGACAGCCCCGCGGCGCTGGCGAATGCCAAACCCGCAATCACTGCCGCTTGCATGCGCTCCCGCTGGGAAGAATTGCGCGGCACCACCCACAGCACGAGGAATCCGATGAAACACGCCACCAATCCGGCAACGTGGTGCGGCACCCACAAGAGCGAATCCAGCCACGAGGTCACCTGCACGCCGTCCCACCACTCCATGTCAGCGAGAATCGTGCGCTGCGCAAGGAAGTACACGATCGTGGGAATCAGGTCCAGTCCCGTCACCGCCAGCAGTGCAATGCCAAGCAGCGACTTGCGTCCAAGGGCAACCGTCTCCTCGCAAAAATGTTTTAGGTACAACGGAATGAGTGCCGCCAGCGCGAATCCCGACCACACCACCCCCGCCAGCGCCGACACCCGCGGAGTCAGCCCAAACATCCTCGCCGGCAGCGCGCAGAGCACATTCCAGTAGTAGTAATAGCGCATCGGAACGAAGTGGCCGGGGTAGAAAAACGGGTTCGCCGGAGGCACGCCGGTACGCAGCGCCGCCGCAGCCAGAGCAGCTCGCAGACACTGATCGAATGCCGCCATCGGCATGTAGAGGCGAGTGCCAAATTGCAGATCGACGAGCGATGCGATGGCGATCACCATCCATCCCGCGAAGATCGCCCCGCCGATCTTCATCTCCCTCGAGAACCGACCGCCACGTTGCCGCCTCGCATCGCGGATCGCCACCACAAGTGCAGCCACCGTAATCGCTGCAAAGAAGACGCAGGCAACTCGCAGCGACAAATACCGCCCGATCAATGTCGCCGCGATCGGCGATATCGCTGTCGAGAGCGTGACGCTCAGCAGCATCCGCTCTGTCCACCCGGCATCGCGAAAGTGAAACAGGTTCAGGCCGTAGCCCGCCAAATACCCCGGTGCGAGGAAAAATGGCAGGAAAGCGATCACGGCTGCCGTGCAGCCCACAACATCGTTCAGGGTAAAGTGCTCTATCGGCAGACGTGGCCTCTTGGCAGCGCGGCGATGGCTTTCGCCCCCAATGTACTACACCATGCTTGGGGCACATCAGGTCTGGGAGGAAAGAGGAACCACGCTCGCAACGGATTGCGGGATCGAACTACCGAACCAGCAGTTCGAGGGTCTCGCGGAAGGCATGCTGCGCCGCCGGCAATGCTCCCACGGCTGCGGTCACGGCAATCAAGGCAACGCACCCGGCAGCGAGGCGGGAAAAAATCTCGCTCGTCCGGCGTTCTGTTGGTAGCACCAGTCGTTCCACTCGCCGTTCGATCATCGCCGTGTGTCGCGGATCGACAAACGCCGTGAACAACATCTTCGGGGCCACCGCGGCCTGACGCGCCAGGATCACCACCGCCGAGGCCAAATTCAGGGCATCGCCCGGAACGCCGCAGGCGGCATCGTCAGCCGCAAATTCAATCGTTTCGTGCAGGCTCTCGTCCATCGACGCCAGCGGCATCAGCCGCGGCGCCAGCGCGCACAGCAGCTTCGTCAAGTTGTGGTTCTGACTGCAGTGCGCTGCTTCGTGCCGCAGCACCGCCCGCAACTCCCGCGCCGAAAGCAGCGACCGCACGAATGTCGAAAGGAAGATTTTCTTATGTACAAGTCCGGCGGCAACCACGATCGGCTTCCCGATCGAGAGTTCGACCACCTGAAGGTTGGAAAATGTATCGCTGCCGACTGCGCTCTGTCCCCACGTCCGCATCTTCGCGGCCGTCCGCAAGCTCAACCACGCGACCCGCGACAACGGCACAACGACTGAGTACAGTCCCAATAGAGCCAGCGCGATCAGCCACGGCCCGGGCAGTTCATGTGTTCCCATCGGCTCGCCGCGGAAATACCCCGGCACCGCCGAGATCGAAGTCAGCACCAGCGCCAGCACCGCCGGCAAGAATCGTAATACGAGATGAGCCAGCACGCCATCCGTCGGTTTCAAGCGCGCTATCAACCGCAATACCTGTTTTCGCCCGAGCCGCACCCCGCCCTCTGCCATCGCCAGCGTTGCCGCGAACGAGGCCAGCGTGTAGAGCACCAGGATCAATAGGTAGCGATCGCTCAATCCTGCCCCTCCTCTTTCAGTTGCCGCCGTTTTTCGCGAATCTCCGCTTCCAGCTTGTTGAGGACAGCAGCATCCTTCGCATCCACGCTCTCAATCAGGAACGAAAGAAGATAATTCTTGGAATGCATCGGGTCCGCCGAGATCCCGTTCACCAACTCGCGCGCAATCTCCCGCTGGACATCCTGTTTTGAGCAGGCCGCCGCATACACAAAGGCCCGTCCCTTCTTCAGGCGCACCAGCAACCCTTTGCGATACAAGCGATCGAGCGTGGTCATGATGGTCGTATACGCCAGCGGGCGATCCATGCGTCCAAGCACCTCGTGGACCGTAGCCTCACCCATGGCCCAAACGTGCTCGAGCACTGAGCACTCCAGCTCACCGAGCGGATGCTGCCGCCCGGTTTTTGCATTCGTAAATAGCCGTGCGAGAAAAGATTGAAACACGCGCACCTCTCCTGCGAATTAGTGGATCATTCTACAGTCATTTACGCCGGATTCCAGCCCCAATTCCAACCCCCATGAACTTATCTTCATCTGCTCAGAAAGATGCACTTGAAATCGCCGTTGTAACGTCTAATCTTCAAGCATCGCTTTATCCCGTCTTCCGGAGGAGATTTGCCCAGCAAAGCCGTCGCTACGCCCCCCAGCTACGCCAACCACGTCAACCCGCAGTGGGTGCGCCTCCTCGACATCCTCGAGATGAATGTCCCGTATGAGAAATGTGTAGGCGCCGAACTCTTCATCGCCGACGGCGACCGCTACCTCGACTTCCTCTCCGGCTACTGCGTCCACAACACCGGCCATAACCACCCCCGCATCGTCGCCGCCCTAATCGACGAACTCGGCCGCAGCGGCCCCAACATGCTTCAAAGCCACGTCCCTGAAATGGCTGGAGAACTCGCAGAGAAACTCTGCGCCCGCGCTGGCGGCGGCCTCACCAAGGTCTTCTTCAACAGCTCCGGAAGCGAAGGCGTGGAAACCGCCATCAAGTTCGCCCGTGCCAAGACCAGGCGCAACGGGCTGCTCTACGCCGAGGATGCCTTCCACGGCCTCACCTGCGGCGCGTTGTCGTTGATGGAGGGAAGCACGTGGGCAAAGGGCTTCGGCCCCATGCTCGCCGACACCAAGGCGGTTCCCTTCGGCGACCTCGACGCCCTCCAAAAGGAGCTCGCCACCAAGAAATACGCCGCCTACATCGTTGAACCGATCCAGTCCGAGGGCGGCATTCGCGTACCCGACGCCACCTACCTCAAGCACGCACAGGAACTCTGCCATGAGTATGGATCGCTCTTCGTCCTCGACGAGGTGCAGACCGGCATGTATCGCACTGGCTCCTTCCTCGCCGGGCATCATTTCGGCGTGCAGCCCGACATGGTCATCCTCGCCAAGGCCCTCAGCGGCGGATTGATCCCGGTCGGTGCTGTCCTCATGACCGACGAAGTCTATGAATCGGTGTACAACACTCTCGCCCGCGCCATCGTGCACACGTCTACCTACAGCGAAAACGGTCTCGCCATGCGCGCCGGGCTGACCACCCTCGAAGTTTTGGAAGACGAAAAACTCGGCGAACGCGCCACCTCGATGGGTGAAGTCCTCCGCAGCCGCCTCCGTGAGACCTTAAGCAAGTACGAGATGGTCAACGCCGTACCCGGCCTCGGTATGCTGAGCGGCATCGAGTTCAAGGCCCCCGCCCAGCTCACCTTGCGCGTGGCCTACGAGGGCTTCCACCGGATCCACCCCGGCCTGTTCGGCCAAATGATCGTGATGCGACTGTTCAAATCGGAGCACTTTCTCACCCAGATTTGCGGTAACAATTTCATGGTCCTGAAGGTCGCGCCCCCGTTAATCGTCACCACCGAGCAACTCGACTCCTTCGTCGCCGCCGTCGACCGTGTTATCGAAGTAGTACATTCCTCCAAAACTTTTTGGGTCGATGCTCTTGCATTGGCCCGGAGAACCATAAATATTTGAACCATCCGCTCGCACCACCGTCTGCCTCGGAGAGTGCAATCGCGCGGAGCGAAGGGATCAGCGTGCGCCTGCTCGTGGTGGAAGACGATCTAGCGATTCAGGAGTTTCTCCGCCGCGCCCTGATCGAGGCCGGTTACCAGGTTGACGTCGCCTCCGATGCCCGCACTGCCGAGTCGCTCGCCTCCGAAGGTATCCACGACAGCCTCATCATCGACCTCGGCCTCCCCGATCTCGACGGTCTGGACCTCATCGCCCACTGCCGCGCCCAGGGTAACACCGCGCCCGTCCTCATTCTCTCTGCCCGCCGCTCCGTCGACGAACGCGTGCGTGGCCTCGAGCAGGGTGGCGACGACTACCTCACCAAGCCCTTCGCTCTATCTGAGTTGCTCGCCCGTCTCCGCAACCTGCTTCGCCGTGCCAGTCCGAGTCAGAAGGAATCCACCCGACTGCGCATCGCCGACCTCGAACTCGATCTCGTGCGCCGCGAAGCCAAGCGCGGGTCCCACATCCTGCAACTCACTCCTCAGGAGTTCTCGCTCTTGGAGTATCTTTGCCGGAACACCGGACGCGTCGTGACGCGTACCATGATCCTCGACCACGTTTGGCGCATGCGCATCGATCCGGCGACAAATGTAGTCGACGTCCACATCTATCGCTTGCGCAGTAAAGTGGATCGCGACGCGCCCCGGCCCTTGATTCATACCATCCGCGGAGTCGGCTATGTTCTCAAGGATTCTTAAATCGCCGAAGAAAACCGCCGCGTGGCGTCTCTCCATCTGGACTACTATTGCCTTCGCCGTCGGCAGCGCCTTGGCCTTCGCCATCTGCTACTACCTGGTTTCTCTCGGCATTCACGAGCGCAGCGACCAATGGCTCGTGGGCGAGGCCGAAACTCTCGCCGAGGTCTCGCAATCCACCCCCCGCGACAATCTCTACCAGCGCGTTATGGAGGAAACCGCCGAGAACGCCGCCCGCGAGATCCCGGGCGAGCGCGACTCCGATAACGACAACGATACTGACAAACGGAACGCCGTCTTCTTTCTCCAGATCGACAATCTCGGCGAACCGCTATGGGCTGGCCCGGCCAACAAACGCGACCAGTTCGTACAGGCCGTCCAAAACTTCCCGCCCGCTCCCACCTCGCCTCAAAGCCTCAGCTCCCCGGCCATCGAGGCTTCCTATCGCGTCGTCGTCCGCGACCTGAAGCCCGCCGGCTCGGGTCGCATCTATCTCGGACTCTCCGATTTTGGCGCCGACGAACTGCTGGAGCGCCTGACCCGCGGCTTCATCGCCGTCTGGATCGGCATGGTGCTCCTCGGCTTCATGATTTCCTACCTCAGCGCCCGCCGCACTCTGCTCCGCGTCGAGCGCATTACCGAAACCGTGTCTCACATCGGCAGCGACGACCTCAGCGCCCGCCTGTCAGACTCTCGCAAATCCGACGAAATCGCTCTGCTCTCCCAGACGTTCAATCGCATGCTCGACCGCATCCAAGCTTCTGTGAATCAACTTCGCACGGTTACGGATTCTGTCGCCCACGACCTGAAAAGTCCCGTCACTTCCATCCGCGGACGCCTCGAAGTCGCCCTTCTGGAGGGCGATCCCGTCGACTGGCGAGACTCCGTCGCCCAAGCCGTCGAGGGTCTCGATCGCCTCTCGCAATTCATTAACACCACCCTCGACCTCGCGGAAGCCCAGGCCGGCGCACTTCACCTCCGCCGCGAGACCGTCGACTTCGCGTCGGTTGTAGAACAGTTCGTGGAGATCTACGCCCCCGCCATGACCGAGCGCCATCACGAAATCGCTGTGCACGCCAGTCAGCCCGTCATGGTGGACGTGGACGTTACACTCACGAATCACATGTTGAGCAATCTGCTCGATAACGAAATGGCCCACCTTCCTCCCGGCTGCAAAATTGAAATCGAAGTCGGAACTCGCGACAATTGCGCCGAGCTTCTAATTCAGGACAACGGTCCCGGCTTCTCCCCGGAGTTGAAGGACCGTGCCTTCGAACGCTTCGTCAAAGGCAAGCAGTCCACCGGACACGGCCTCGGCCTCGCATTCGTCGACGCCGTAGTGCGCGCCCATGGCGGCGAGGTAACGATCAACGACCGTCCCGGAGGGGGCGCCGCCATCTGGCTACGCTTGCCGCTCGCCGCCGAAGTGGTGTCAGCATGAAAATCTCTCGCTTCGTCTCCGCACTGATTTGTGCACTCTGCGCGCTGCCCGCTTTCGCTTCGTGCAATGGCGCGCCCGAAATCGAGAACGGATACCGTCAGATGTACAACCTCGATTTCACTACCGCTCACAGTACCTTCCAGGCGTTCGAACTCGCTCATCCCAACGATCCCCTGGCACACGTCTCCAACGCCGCCGCTTATCTGTTCGCCGAGTTCGATCGCATGCACGTCCTCGAAATGGAGCTCTTCGCGGACAACTCCAAGTTTGAGAAACGCCAGAAAGTCGCGGCCGATCCGGCCACCAAAATCGCTTTTGAAAACGAGCTCTCAAAATCCGACGCCATCGCCACCCAGCGTCTTTCCCAAACACCCAACGACTCTGGAGCCCTCTTCGCGCAGATTCTCGCTAATGGCCTGCGGGGTGACTACGCCGCCCTCGTTGAGAAGCGAAATCTCGCCAGCCTCACTTACATGAAGGCCTCTCGTGGCAAGGCCGAGCAGTTACTCGTCCTCGACCCCAATTGTTACGACGCTTATCTTGCGGTGGGAGTTGAAAACTATCTGTTGGGGCTCAACCCCGCGCCGGTCCGCTGGGTCCTCCGCATGACGGGTGCGCAGACCGACAAGAACGATGGCGTGCAAAAGCTTCACCTGACTGCCGATAAGGGCTATTACCTCGCGCCCTTCGCGCGCCTGTTGTTAGCGGTTGCTGCCGTTCGCGATAAGGATCCGCAGACCGCGAAACGCCTGCTCTCTGGCCTTGCGCAAGAATTTCCCCGCAACCAGCTCTACGCCCTTGAGCTCGCTCGCATTCATTAGGTTTTAGTGGGAGACCTTTTCAGTCCCCGAGATGCTCATCTGCACGGCTTTGTTTACCCGCAAAACGAATGTGCTCGGGTCCTTCATTCCCCAACTCACGAAGGGAATATCAAACTGCGTCTGCATCTGCAGCGCATTGCCGTTCACCTGGGCAGGTACGGTCAACGTGATCTCGTGATCGGCGCCGTGAATGCGAAACGTCCCCTGCACCTGCACTTGTGAATTCCCCGGCAGCGCGAGGTGTCCAATCACTTGCTTTGGTGTAAATGTTGCCTCAGGATATTTTGAACTTTCCAGGATCTCTTTGTGCATCTTGCGGTCGCGCGTCCCATTTCCGCTCTCGCCACTCGCCACATCCACTACCAGCGTCCCACCGGCCACGCCTGTCGCGGGATCGAAGTGCATCGATCCGCTCTTTAGCCGAAATGTCCCATGGACGGTGTGCAGCACATCGCTAAGCGTGAACTCAACCTTGGTGCTCGTTGGATCGAAATCGATCCGTACCTCGCTGGGTGCCTGCGCCAATCCTGCCGCAGAGCTGCCAAGTACCAGTGCGAGAACCCCAATTGCGATTCGCGAGTGCCTTGCAGTCGTCATCGTCCCTTTCTAAGCCTTCAACATCGACCAGCCGAGCGCGAGCGCCCGCTCCAGCCCGAAGTCCCGTACCCGCGATTCGCCCACGTGCACGCTGAGCATCTGCGCAAACAGCTCTGGCCGCGACGCCAGCGCCCGCAGCACCCGATGCCGCAGCCCCGGCCGATTCCCCATCGTCATCATCAGCATCGCCATCCGCCGCGGGTTCCTGCCGATCGCCCGATGTGCGTCCTGATACGGCTGCAACGACCCCGAGCGCATCGCGTCCACCACGGCAACCGCCTGCTGGAATCCCAGCGACATCCCTTCGCCCGTGATCGCATCGACGGATCCAGATGCTTCGCCAACCAGCGCGACATTCCCCGCATAAACCGAGTCCAGTTGCCGCGTCGCGGTAATGGCTCCTTGCGGTCGCGAACTCTCGCGCGCTCCTGCCAATCGCTGCGCCAGCATCGGAAACGCGACAGGAATCTCGCCCAACCGCACATGCGAATCAGCAGTGATCAATGCCACGCAAACTTCGTTTTCCGCTACCGGCGTCACATAAACTTGTCCGCAATCGCTCCAGTAAACCTCAACGCAATCCGTCCACGGAGCGATCGCGAAATGCTGCCGGAATCCATATCTCCGCATCTCCGTGCGCTCACGGCCAATCCCAATCTTCCGACGCACCATCGACGCCTGCCCGTCCGCGCCCACAATCCATCGGCATCCAACGCGTTCGCCATCGATCGTCACGTGATCGCCACCAACGTCAGTCACCCGCGCGCCCCAACGCATCTGCACACCGCCTTCAGCTGCCTTGTCCGTCAGCAATTCGTGCAGCAACGTCCGCCGCACGCCAAAGCCAATGCCTTGCGGAAAGGACGAATCCACCGAAGTCTCGCCTTCAAGAAATCGAATGCCGCGAAACGGAAAGGCCTTCTCCGCCGGCACGGTGACGCCCAGTGCAGCCAACGCGGTCAGCCCATCCGGCATAATCCCTTCGCCGCAGGCCTTATCGATCGGCGGCACCGCATGATCTGCCAGCAGCACCTCAAAACCCGCAGCCCGCGCAGCAATCGCCGTCGCCAGCCCCGCCGGACCCGCGCCGACGACCACTACATCCGTATGCATGGATCCGCTCACCACAGCAGCAACACGAGTTCCGCGCAGAACCCGGGCCCCATTGCCGCCAGCACACTCAACGTCCCCGGCTCAGGACGGTGATGATGCAGTATGTCTTCCAGCACCACCAGTACCGACGCCGACGACAAATTGCCGACTTCGTTCAAGCACTTCCACGACGGCGCCAGCGCTCCCTCCGGCAACTCCAACGCCTCTTCTGTGGCTTCCAGCACCTTCGGCCCACCGGTGTGCATGATCCATGTTCCAATGTCCGACCGCTTCAGGTCGTACTCACCAAGGAACCCATCCACGTCTCCGCGGAGATGTTCGTTCACCATCCGCGGTACGTCTGCCGAGAGAACAATGCGAAATCCCTTCTCGGAAATGTCCCAACCCATCACGTCTTGCGTGTCGGGATAGAACACCGAGCGTGTCGCCAAAACGCGAGGCCCGTGCTGCGCTTTATTTTTTCCGGAGATCACTACCGCTGCCGCGCCATCGCCAAACAAGCCCGACGAAATCAGGTTGGCCACCGACATGTCATCGCGTTGCCATGTCAGCGAGCACAATTCCACCGACAACAAAGCCGCATTGTGATCGGGATAGGCCTTCACATAATCCGCCGCCCGCGCGATTCCCGCGGCCCCCGCCACACAACCCAACCCAAAGATCGGAATCCGCTTGATATTCGGCGAAAGCTTCATGCGGTTCACTAGCCGCGCATCAATCGACGGGCTGGAGATCCCCGTCACCGAGACGAAGAACAGTGCGTCCAACTCCGCCGCTGAAATCCCCGCCCGATGCAGCGCCCGGCACAACGCCTTCTCGCCCAACTCTTCGGCCGCGCGGATCCACGCATTGTTTGCCTGGCCCCACGTCGTCATCTGCTCATACTCGGGAATCGTCAACGCCAGGTGACGATGCTCTACGCCCACCCGCGAATGCAGACGCTCCAACACCTGGGGCTTCGCGAGTTTGTCTGACCAATTCCTGCCTAATGCCGCGAAAATCTCCTGCTGGCTATAACGGTTTGGCGGGAATGCGGTCGCCACCCCAGTGATTCTCATCTGTCCGGAAGTCTCCTGCCCTGCTGTCCTGTGTTAGATGGCTAGTTGTAAGTGTGGAAGCTAGTGAGAGAGCCACAATTAAATCGTCTCTGCTCATGAAAATGACGATTCGTTCATCTCCGCTGAATATGCGGTTGTGATGTATATAAAGACGTTTGAACGATGATTTCGATTCACCGCAACTTTGCGATGATAGTTCTTTTACCGGTTCTAGGGCGCAATAAAAAAAGGCGACACACAAAGGTGTCGCTTTCCCATTTCGGAGTAGATCGTTGAGTCGACGCTATCGCGCTAAGGCTTCTTTTTCATTCGGAGTCTTCTCCGACTTCTGCTTGATCTTCACCGGGTTCAGGAACGTCATCATGTCGCGCAACTCCTCGCCCACATGTTCCAACTGCTGCTCTTGCTCGCTCACCCGCTTACTCTCAAACCAAGGACGCCCATTCTTATTCTCGGAAATCCAGTTCTTCGCAAACGTCCCGTCCTGGATTTCATTCAGCAACTTCCGCATTGCCTTCTTTGTCTCGTCGGTCACAATCCGAGCGCCCGCCACGTAATCGCCGTACTCCGCCGTATCGCTCACCGAGTAGCGCATGTAGTTCAAGCCACCGCGATACATCAGGTCGACAATCAGCTTCAGCTCATGCAGACATTCGAAATACGCCAGCTCCGGTTGATACCCCGCCTCCACCAATGTCTCGAAACCCGCTTTCACCAGCGCCGATGCGCCTCCGCACAGCACGGCCTGCTCGCCGAAGAGATCGGTCTCGGTCTCTTCCGTAAACGTCGTCTCCAACACTCCGGCGCGCGTGCAGCCAATCGCCGCGGCATACGACAGTGCCACTTCCTTCGCCTGCTTGCTCGCGTTCTGGTGGACGGCGAACAGCGCCGGCGTCCCACCACCTTCCGTGAACACTTCACGCACCCGATGCCCCGGGGCCTTCGGCGCCACCATCGACACATCCACCCCCGGGGGCGGATCGATCGTGCCATACCGAATGTTGAACCCGTGCGCAAACATCAGCGTCTTCCCTGGCTTCAAATGTTTCGCAATTTCCTTTTCGTAAATCGACGGCGCTTCCGTATCCGGCGCCAGCACCATGATCACGTCAGCCCACTCCGCCACGTCGGAAACGCTGCCCGTATGCACCCCAGACTTCTCCGCCTTCTCCTTCGACGAACTGCCCGGACGCAATCCCACACGCACCGTAACTCCGCTATCCATCAGGTTCAGCGCATGCGCATGCCCCTGCGAGCCGTAGCCGATTATGCCAACCTTCTTGCCGCGAATGACCGAAAGATCTGCCGATGAGTCGTTATAAACCTTTGCCATAAATCCCCTTCTAATTCGTTAAACCGAGTAAGAAACTCCGCTGTCCTCGTACACCTGCACCGCGTTTGCCTCTTTGTTAAGCGGTGACGTCACACCGCGCCGCATCGCGACGATCCCGGTGCGCACCATCTCCAGCAATCCGTAAGGCTGCAGCACTTCGATCAGCCGGTCGATCTTCTCCTCGTTGCCGGTGATCTCCATAATGATCGAATCCATCGCCAGGTCCACCACCCGCGCCCGAAATACATTTACCAAGTTCAATATGTCAGTCCGCGTCTCCTGCGTGCATGCCACCTTGATCATCGCCAGGTCGCGGTTAATCGACGGCTGGTTGGTAATGTCCTCCACGAGCAGCACGTTCACCAGCTTGTAGAGGTGCGCTTCCAAACGCCGTGCGCCATCCTTGTCGGTATCGACGACGATCGTCATTCGCGAGACGTCCGGCTTCTCCGTGCGCCCCACTGTCAGCGAATCGATGTTGAATGCGCGTCGCCGAAACAGCGATGCCACGCGCGTCAAAACGCCCGGTTTGTTTTCCACGTGCACTACGAATACGTTCAGCATGGCTCCCTTACCTATGTGTCTAAAGCCGTTTCCACGATTGGGCTTGGACGCCGGATCATGTTGTGCAAATCCGCGCCCGCAGGCACCATCGGATAAACCGTGTCTTCCTGCTCCACCTGGAAATCCAGCAAAACCGGCCCTTGATGCTTCCGCGCCGCACGCACCGCCGGCAGCACATCCGCCCTCGTGGTAATCGACGAAGCTTTAATTCCGTAGGCGCTCGCCAGCACGCTGAAATCCGGGCTAAGCAGCGGCGTCGCCTGGTAATTCTTCTCGTAGAAAAACTCCTGCCACTGCCGCACCATTCCCAAAAATCCGTTGTTGATGATCGCGATGTTGATATCGAGCCGCTCCTGGATGATCGTTGCCAACTCGCACATCGTCATCTGGAAGCCGCCATCGCCCACAATCACCCAAACCTCGGCATCAGGCTGCGCCATCTTCGCGCCGATGGCCGCCGGCAGCGCGAATCCCATCGTGCCCAATCCGCCCGACGTAATCAGCGTCCGCGGATCGTCGTGCTTGTAGTACTGCGCCTCCCACATCTGGTGCTGGCCCACGTCGGTCACCACCACGGCCTTGCCATCGGTCTCGCGCCAAATGTCGTTGATCACGTGCGCCGCGTACAGGTGCCCGTTGTCCGGCAGGTTCTGAATGTCCCTCACCGCCGAATCGCCCTTCAGCCGGTCGATGTGCTCGAACCACTCCTTACGCTCCACGGCTTCGATGTGCGGCAGCAGCTCGTGCATCA
>Ga0206952_10171_pt1 | contig 18422 bp, 13 predicted proteins | sample Alteio_BWOrgHeat_39_FD_152966 | JGI IMG/M metagenome (GOLD analysis project Ga0206952, IMG submission 152966) | Enriched cells from forest soil in Barre Woods Harvard Forest LTER site, Petersham, Massachusetts, United States -... | ecosystem: Environmental > Terrestrial > Soil > Temperate forest >... | reverse complement strand
ATAAACGCAAGGCTATCAATGAGGCCGTCACGGCAAAAGTTACCACTGAGGTAGAGGAAAATATCAAAAATGTAACTGCGCTTAATTTCTATGCAGCAGGTAAGGCCTCAGACTTGAAAAGTTTGGGCGCCTGGTGGGCGGCTAAGGGTGCGGATATTGCTGTCATGGATCAATCCTATGAAAATGATGGGGGAGGAAAAGAAGCAAAAAACTATCACCTGAAAAAAGACCTTACGCCCGAACAACTGGATAAACTGCATAAAGCACAAGTCAATTTACATAAAGCGGCCGCGGGTTGGCATCGGTCATTGTCCGATACTAATATTAAGATTGATAATAAAGATACTAACCAAGTAAAAGAAGCCAGCAAAATTGTTGCCGATGCCGTAACAGAAACGATCAATGATCCTAAAAACAAGGAATTGAACAAGGATGCCCTGGCAAACAAATTAGAAATGGCTATTGCTCAACGGTTACAAGAAAATAAACAAGCCATCAATGCGGCGGCCCCTGGCAATACCATCGATGCCATTAATAAAAAGAATGAGCGCGATATATTTGCCGATATCGCCAAGGGATTTGCTGATACCATCAGGAACAATGAAGGCGGGGCATATACGCTGTTACGGAAAGCGCAGAAAGCTCTAATAACCTCGCTTGACCTTCCAAACGGCAAAAACATTGCTGATATTAAATATGACAAAAATGCCGCGACGCCTGCCAACGGCCATTTCGTGGGGGCAGCGAGATTAACCCCGGCTAACGCAGTGCCCAGCACTCAATATCAAATCACTTAAATATCTTACCCAAAAACTCTGCGGCGATTTTCATACCCTCGAGATCAATACTGTGACCCAGGAACGGGCGTGGGTGCGACGCAACGTCAATGCCATGCGACTTTAACGCCTCGGTCGCAGCTTTGAGCGAAGCGAACGGTACGACATCGTCTTCCTGCCCGTGAATCAAACAAATGGGCGGGCGGGCAGTAATCTCTTTCGCCAACTCATCGGGCGCAATCAGCGCGCCGGAGAATCCTACCATTCCGGCCATCGGCGGCACGCGGCGCAACGCTACCTGCAGCCCGACCATCGTGCCTTGCGAAAACCCGACCAGCGCCAGCTTGCTATTCTCCAGCGACAGCGCCTTTAATTGCTCATCGATAAAGTGATTCAAGATCTCCGCTGCAGACCGCACACCTGCCAGCATATGCTGCGGCTGGCGATCCATCAGCGAAAACCATTGGTAGCCATACGGATTCACTTCGCACACATGCGGCGCATTGGGCGCCATGAACTGCGCATCGGGCAGCACGGACGCAAAGGCATCGCCCAGATCAATCAGGTTCGGGCCGTCGGCGCCCCAGCCATGCAGCAAGATGACAAGCTGTTTTGCCTTGCCGCCGGAGCGCGGCTTGCGAATGGGACCGGTGAAAGTAGGGTTCGGGGAAGACATAAAAAAACTGATACGATTATTGTATAGTAAGCGCAACCTCTATATATGAATACTATGACTGTTTCCCCTGAATCCCGCATCCCGAATCCTGAACCTTCGGGCAAAAAATCGCTCTACCTCATCGACGGCTCGGGCTTTATCTTCCGCGCCTATCACGCCCTGCCGCCGCTGACCAATCCCGCCGGTACGCCGGTCGGCGCAGTGTATGGCTTCGTCAACATGGTGCTGAAGCTGATGGAGGGCAACAAAGCCGATTACGTCGCGGTGGTGTTCGACGCGGCGCGCCAGACTTTCCGTAATCGCATTTATGCTGAATACAAGGCGCACCGGCCGCCGGCGCCCGACGATCTGATCCCGCAATTTGCCATCATCCGCGAAGCCACCGACGCGCTGAACCTGCCGCGCATTGAGCTCGCCGATTTCGAGGCCGATGACATCATCGCGACGTACGCCAAACAGGCGCAGGCGCAAGGCATCGATGTCACCATCGTTTCCTCGGACAAGGATTTGATGCAACTCATCGGCGACGGCGTGCATATGTTTGACGCCATGAAGCAGAAAGACATCGGCCCCGAACAGGTGAAGGAAAAATTCGGTGTCGGGCCGGAGAAAGTGCTTGAGGTATTAGCGCTCATCGGCGATTCATCGGATAACGTTCCGGGCGTCCCCGGCATCGGCCCGAAAACCGCCGCGGAACTCATCGGCCAGTTTGGCGATGTGGAGACATTACTGTCGCGGCTTGCCGAAATAAAGCAGCCCAAGCGACGCGAAACTTTGCAGCAGAATGCTGACAACGCGCGCCTCTCAAAAGAACTTATTACGCTCAAAACCGATGTACCGTTGCCGCCGCTTTCGGAGCTAACACTAAGGGTGCCCGATCCGCAAAAGCTCGTCACGTTTTTGCAATCGCACGGCTTTAAAACACTGGTGGCACGGCTGCAGCAGAAATTCGCCATGCCGGTACCACCGCCGTTGGCCGCACAGGTGAAAGAAGAAGTACCAGAAGTCTGCCCACTGCTTTCGCAGCATTACACCATCGTGCGTGATGAAGCAGCGCTTGCGACGTGGATCGCTAAAGCACAACAAAAAGGCTTCGTCGCCTTCGATACGGAGACCACGTCGCTCAATCCCATGCAGGCGGAACTGGTGGGATTTTCACTGAGTGTGGAGGCAGGCCAAGCCTGTTATGTGCCGCTGTTGCACAAGGATTCGGGTGACAGGAGTCAGGATTCAGGTAGCGCGAAACCTAGCACGAATCTTGACCTGTTTTCCCCGAATCCTGAATCCCGAATCCTGGCTCCTGGCCAGCTACCGCTGACCCGCGCTATCGCCCTGATCAAGCTATTGCTCGAAGATGCGAGTGTTCTCAAAATTGGGCATAACATCAAATATGATATGCTGGTGATGTGCCAACATAACATCCGCATCCAGCCCATTGAAGACAGCATGTTGCTGTCGTATGTCCTGCACGCCGGCGAGCACGGCCAGGGCATGGATGAGCTCGCCGAGCGTTATCTGGATTACAAAACCATCTCCTATGATGAAGTCACCGGCACCGGCCGCGAGCGCAAGCGTTTTGATGAAGTTGACATCGAAAAGGCCGGACAATATGCCGCTGAAGATGCCGATATTACGCTTAGGCTCTGGCAGTATTTCAAGCCGCAAGTCGTCAAAGAAAAACTGCTGACGCTGTATGAAACCATCGAGCGGCCGCTGACTACTGTGCTGGGCGACATGGAACATACCGGCATCAAAGTCGACCTGCAGTATCTCTCGACGCTATCGAAAGATTTTGCAACGCGCATGCACGAGTATGAGCAGGACATTTATAAATTGGCCGGCCAGCCGTTCAATATCGGTTCGCCCAAGCAACTCGGCGAAATTTTATTCGATAAATTAAAGTTGGAGGGCGGCAGCAAATCTTCCAAAACCGGTGCGTATACGACCGATAGCGGCGTGCTGGAAGATTTAGCGCCGCAGCATCCGCTACCGGCCAAAGTCCTTGAATGGCGTCAGCTGGCGAAATTAAAGAGCACCTATAGCGATGCGCTCGCCGAGCAAATTGATCCTAAAACCCGACGCGTCCACACCAATTACGCCATGGCGATCGCCTCGACCGGACGCTTGAGCTCCAATGATCCTAATTTGCAAAATATTCCGATCCGCACCGTTGAGGGCAAAAAAATCCGTTGCGCCTTCATCGCTGAAGACGGCTACAAATTATTATCCGCCGATTATTCGCAAATTGAATTGCGCCTGCTCGCACATATGGCCGATATCGCACCGTTGAAAGAAGCTTTCCAACGCGGCGATGATATTCATGCCATCACCGCCAGCCAAATGTTTGGCATGCCTGCAAGCGAAGTAAATGCGGATTTGCGGCGCAGCGCCAAGACGATCAATTTCGGCATTATTTACGGCATCAGCGCGCATGGCTTGAGCCAGCGCCTCGGTATCGGGCGCTCGGAAGCGGCGGCGTATATTGAAAAATATTTCGCGCAATATCCCGGCATCCGCGATTACATGGAAACCTCAAAAGTCTTCGCGCGCGAGCATGGTTATGTGACGACGCTGTTCGGACGGCGCTGCCATGTGCCCGGCATCGCTGACAAAAATCCGGCACGGCGGCAATTTTCCGAACGCGCTGCCATCAATGCACCGCTGCAAGGCACTGCAGCTGATATTATTAAAAAGGCGATGATTACTATAAGTCGGATTCAAGATTCAACATTCAGGATGCTCCTGCAAGTCCACGATGAATTGGTATTCGAAGTAAAAGAAAGCGATGTAGCCGCCAGCGAAATACTGATTAAAAAACATATGGAACAGGCGGCACAACTTTCCGTGCCGCTGACCGTGGAAACCGGCGTCGGCAGCCACTGGGGCGATGCGCATTAACTTATATTACATGAAAAATATACAGCAGAATAATAATGGGGATGGGGATACCTATTAACCATAATAATACGCCACGCATATATTTCCTTTCGTGATACTCCTAATTAACTGAGAAATTATAAGGATTCCACGCCTGCACCTGCCATGGGATATAAAGTTTTCCTTAAAAATTGCGAGACAATGCTGGACTCTCCTTTTGTAAGGCCTATAATCAATCTCTCATAAAATTAAGGAATTCGCCTTGTCACAGGCCGCATTGAAGCAGACGTCGTTTCAAGACAAACTTAAAACCGTCATCATCTCCGGGAAGGAAGTATACCCGATCATCGAGGGCGGCAAAGGCATCGGCGTGACTAATGGGCGCACCTCCGGGTCCTTCGCCGCCGCCGGCGCCGTCGGCACGTTCTCCGGCGTCAATGCCGATACCTATGATGCAACCGGTAAGCTAATTCCCTACACCTACAAAGGCACGACGCGGCGCGACCGCCATGAAGAACTCATTTTCCAAAGCGTGCGCGGCGCCATCCAGCAAGCTAAAATCGCCACCGACCTTGCCATGAACAAAGGCCGCATCCACATGAACGTATTGTGGGAAATGGGCGGCGCCGAACGGATATTAAAAGAAGTTTTAGAAAACGCCCGCGGCCTGATCCATGGCATCACCTGCGGCGCCGGCATGCCCTATCGCCTGGGCGAAATCGCTGAGCATTACGAAGTCTATTATCATCCCATCATCTCTTCGGCGCGCGCCTTCAATGCGCTGTGGAAACGCGCTTATAATAAAACCGCCAAATGGCTGGGCAGCGTGGTGTATGAAGATCCGTGGCTGGCCGGCGGGCATAATGGGCTTTCCAATGCCGAAGATCCGACCAAACCGCAAGACCCTTATCCGCGCGTTGCTGAGCTTCGCAAAACCATGAACAGTTTCGGCCTACAGGAAATGCCCATCATTATGGCCGGCGGTGCCTGGCATTTGAAAGAATGGGAACATTGGCTGGATAACCCGGAGATCGGTCCGATTGCTTTTCAATTCGGCACTCGGCCGATTCTGACGCAGGAAAGTCCGGTGTCCGATGATTGGAAAAAGAAGCTGATGGTGCTGCAGGAAGGCGATGTATTTCTCAATAATTTTAGCCCCACCGGGTTTTATTCCTCGGCAGTCAATAATGATTTCATCAAAGAGTTGCGCATGCGCGGCGAGCGCCAGATCGAATACCGTATGGAACAGGAAGGTTTATTCTCTGAGCCGCTGCCGGTCGGTGCGCGGGGTAGGCCGGTGTTCGTACAACCGGATGATAAAGCGCGCGCCGAAGGCTGGAAGGCGGAAGGTTATACCGAGGCGATGAAAACGCCGGATTCCACGCTGATTTTCGTCACCAAGGAAAAAGAAAACCAGATCCTGGTCGACCAGATTGAATGCATGGGCTGCCTGAGCCATTGCCGATTCTCCAACTGGAAAGACCATGACGATTATACCACCGGTAAAAAAGCCGACCCGCGCAGCTTCTGCATCCAGAAAACCCTGCAGGATATCGTGCATGGCCAGCCGGTCGACAGCCAGCTGATGTTCTCCGGCCATAATGCTTACCGCTTCGTCGCCGATCCGTTTTACGCCGGCGGATTTATCCCCACTGTCAAGCAGTTAGTCGAGCGGATTCTGACGGGGTATTAGTTCTTTTTCTTATCTTCCGGCTTCGCGCCACCGGCCGCGGGCGCTACGTCCTTGGGCGGGGTGCCGGTGAGCGAGGTATTGAACGGTTTTTCCTTGCCGTCCGGACCGTAATATTTGATTTCGGCCTTTTGCAGCAATCCTTCGACATAGGTCTGCACCGCCTTGTTGGCGACTTCATTCTTCAGGCTTTCCTTCATGTCGTCAAAACTGGCGATCTGCAGCGGGCGGCGGTCTTCGACCTGGATGACATGCCAGCCGAAATCGGTCTTCACCGGATCGGAGATTTCGCCTTTCTTCATCTTGAACGCGGCATCGGCAAAGGCCGGCACCATTTTCTCTTTGGTGAACCAGCCCAGCTCGCCACCATTGACGCCTGAGCCTTTATCGGTCGATTTTTCCTTGGCGATCTTTTCGAAGGTGGCGCCTTTATTTTTCTTGAGTTCCTCGGAGATTTTCTTGGCTTCTTCTTCCGTCGGCACCAGAATATGGCGCGCCTTGATTTCTTCCTGTCCCTTGGCCGCCGCTTGTTTCTCGGCATAGGCGGCTTTCAGCTGCTCATCGGTCACCAGATCCTTGGCTTTTTGCTCCATGAACGCCTGCATGACCACCTGTTTTTCAACGGCGGCAACGCGCTTTTTCACGTCTGGATCCTTATCAACGCCGGCCTTTACTGCTTCAGAATAAATCAGTTTCTCAGAGATAACGCCGCGCAGCACGTTCTGGCGGATATTTTCATCAAATGAATTAAAATCGGGCGCCGACCCGCCCGGGAACAGACCTTTCCAGATGTCGATCACTTCCGAATTCTTGACCTCGCCGTCATTGCCCAATTTGATAATGGTGAAATCCTTGCCGGATTCCGCCGGCGCAGCGGCAGTGGGCTTTTCCTTGGCCGCATCAGGCTTGGCATCTTCGGCCAGGGCTGGAAAAGCGGTGAGTGCGGTGGCAGCGAGCAATAAGGCGCGGATCGGCAGTTTCATGGCAATTATCCTTTTCTCTAGGTGATTATTACCGGCTTATGGCATATTATCTAGGCGTTGGCAAGGCTTGCCGTTGACTTACGACCAAGAAATGCCTATCTCTCCCTGTCTATGTTAGGAAATATCGCTAAAAGACTATTCGGCTCGGCCAACGACCGGTTCATTAAAACACTGCAGGCGCAGGTGCAGCGCATTAACGCGCTGGAGCCGCAACTGGAGCGCATGTCGGATGATGAACTCCGCGGCCGCACCCAGTGGCTAAAAGAGCGCTTAAACGGCGGCGAAAAGCTCGACAGCTTACTGGTCGATGCATTTGCCACGGTGCGCGAGGCCGGCAAGCGTGCGCTTAACATGCGCCATTTCGATGTGCAGCTGATCGGCGGCATGGTGCTGCATAAGGGCATGATCGCCGAGATGAAAACCGGCGAAGGCAAAACGCTGGTCTGTACGCTGGCCGCATACCTGAATGCGCTGACCGGCAAAGGCGTGCATGTTGTCACCGTCAATGATTACCTGGCCAAACGTGACTCGGAATGGATGGGCAAACTACATAAATTCTTGGGGCTCACCGTCGGCTGCATCGTGCATGGGCTGGATGATGAAGAGCGCAAGGCGGCCTACGAATGCGACATCACCTACGGCACCAACAACGAGCTCGGCTTCGATTATTTGCGCGACAACATGAAATTCGTGCGTGAGGCGATGGTGCACCGCCCCTTTCATTACGCCGTCGTCGATGAAGTCGATTCGATTTTAATCGACGAGGCGCGCACGCCGCTTATCATCTCCGGCCCGACCGAAGATAATTCCGAGCTCTACAACCAGGCCGACCGCCTCATACAAAACATTGAAAAAGATGATTACGAGAAGGAAGAAAAGCACCGCTCGGTGACTCTGACCGAAAAAGGCGTGCGCCATGTCGAGGAATTGCTTGCGGCCCAGGGCCTGCTCATCGCGGGCACGTCGCTGTATGACATCAACAACGTCGCGCTGGTGCACCATGTCAACCAGGCCCTGCGCGCCCATACGATTTTTACCAAAGATGTCGATTATATTGTTAAGGACAACAAAGTCGTCATCATCGATGAATTCACCGGCCGCATGATGGAAGGACGGCGCTATTCCGACGGGCTGCATCAGGCGCTGGAAGCCAAGGAAGGCGCCAAAATCCAGAATGAGAACCAAACGCTAGCCTCCATCACCTTCCAGAATTATTTCCGCATGTATCCCAAGCTCGCCGGCATGACCGGCACGGCGATGACTGAAGCCGGCGAATTCCGTGATATTTATAAGCTTGAAGTAGTGGATATCCCAACCAATATGGATGTGGTGCGCATCGACCACCACGATGAAATCTACCGCACCGCCACCGAAAAATACCGCGCCGTCATCAAGGAAATCACCGACGCGCACGGGCGCAACCAGCCTATATTGGTGGGCACGGTCAGTATCGAAAAATCGGAATATCTCTCCAAGCTCTTAAAGAAAGAAGGCATCAAGCATCAGGTCTTAAATGCGCGTTATCACGAGCAAGAAGCTTATATCATCGCACAGGCCGGACGTCCCGGTTCGGTGACGATTGCCACCAACATGGCTGGCCGCGGTACTGATATTATGCTCGGCGGCAATCCGGAAATGCGCATCTTGCAGGAAATTGCCGCCGAAGAAGAGGGTGAATCGCGGCAGGCCAAGGAAAAACAAATCTATGCCGAAGTCGCGGATGCCAAGCAGGAGGTCATTGAAGCCGGCGGCTGCTTCGTCATGGGCACCGAGCGGCATGAATCGCGCCGTATCGACAACCAGTTGCGCGGCCGCTCCGGCCGCCAGGGCGATCCCGGCGCCTCGAAATTTTTCCTATCGCTCGAAGACGACCTGATGCGCATCTTCGGCTCAGAGCGCATCGATGGCCTGCTGCAAAAACTCGGCATGAAAGAGGATGAAGCGATTTTCCACCCGTGGATGACGCGTGCCATCGAGCGCGCCCAGCAGAAAGTCGAGCAGCGCAACTACGAAATCCGCAAGAACCTGCTCAAATATGACGACGTGATGAACGATCAGCGCAAGGTGATTTACGAGCAGCGCATCGAGCTGATGGAAGCGACTGACGTCTCTGATACCATCATCGCCATGCGCGAAGAAATCAACCATGACCTGGTGCAACTGTACGTCCCGCCGAAATCCTATCCGGATGCCTGGCAGACCGAGGATTTGGAAAAAGAATTATACCGTATTTATGGGCTGCATCTGCCGGTCGCCGATTGGGCGAAGGAAGAAGGCATCGCCGATGAGGAATTGCTGAAACGCGTCAACGGCGCGACAGGCGATCATTTCGCCGGAAAGGTGGCGCAATATGGCGATCCGATGATGCGCATGGCTGAAAAGCGTATCCTGCTGCAGACGCTCGACCAGCTATGGAAAGACCATTTGTTGTCGCTCGACCATCTGCGTCAGGGCATTCATCTGCGCGGCTACGGCCAGCGCGATCCGCTCAATGAATATAAGCACGAGGCGTTCACGCTATTTGAACAGTTGCTGGCGCAGCTGCGCGAGTTAGTGATAAGCCGCCTCTCGCATCTGGAAATTCACATCGAAGCGCCGCCGATGGCGATGCCCGTCATGCCACAGCGGAAGATGTTTGAAAACCGGCAGGAAACCATCCTGCAGGCGCCGCAAGCCAGTTCACAAAAAATCGGCCGCAATGAGCCCTGCCCCTGCGGCTCCGGCAAGAAATACAAGCATTGCCACGGACAAATAAAATAGCGGAATAATAGATGTCTCACGCCACGGGAAAGAGGGGAATGATCGACCATAGCCCGCTTAGCGTGGGGCGATTTACCTACGGGATAGAGAATATCACGGTGGTAGGTGCCGCCACCAAAACTGCGAATTATAATGCGGCATTAAAAATCGGTTCTTTTTGCGCCTTTGCGGAATCAGTAACTATTTTCCTGGGTGGACATCACCGGACAGACTGGGCCACCACTTTCCCTTTCGGACGTGTTTTTCCCGATGAGTTCGGAGATTTTATCATTAAAGGGCATCCGGCAACACGCGGTGATGTTATCATCGACGATGATGTGTGGATTGCACGCGGCGTAACTATTATGTCCGGCGTGACCATTGGCTGCGGCGCAGCGATTGCGGCGAATGCCCATGTGGTAAAAAACGTGACGCCTTACGAAATAGTGGGAGGTAATCCAGCAAAATTCATCAAAAACCGCTTTAGTGATGAAATCCGGGATTTATTATTGGAATTAAAATGGTGGGATTTGCCTCTCGATGTGATTAAACAAATCATGCATGAATTATCCGCACCGCCGACGGTTGCGGGGTTAAAAGATTTAATCCGGCGCTATAGGGCTGAAAAATAAACGGCCTGCCCAGCCGTAACTTGCAGTAGCGCCGCCTTCGACTGAAATAGGCTACGGCGCGGCAGCCTTCTCTTGCTTTGCAAGCGAAGGCTGGTGGGCCCGGGAAGAGTTGAACTTCCGACCTCACGGTTATCAGCCGTGCGCTCTAACCACCTGAGCTACGAGCCCCAAAAGAGCGACGTTTTTAGGCTTCCTGCAGCGGAAAGTCAAATCAATTGCGGCTTTGGCAATTATCCATAGCTATACAGCCCCTGCCCGTGCCGTTTAAGCCAGTGTTGCGCCTGTTTATACGGCGGAAAAAGCTGCGCTACCACTGCCCAGAAAGCAGGGCCGTGATTGTGCTCCTTTAAATGCGCCGCCTCGTGGCTTACCAAATATTCCAGCACTTCATGCGGCGCCAGAATCAACCGCCAGGAAAACGACAGATTGCCGCTATGGCTGCAACTGCCCCAGCAGGAGCTGTTATCGCGCAGCGAAATTTTTTTGACGCGCTTGCCGATCTGATGGGCTTTGTCATGCGCCAACTTTGTAATTTCCTCCCCCGCTTGCGCTTTCAACCATTCGCGCACGCGCCTCGCCATAAACTCCGCATCGCCCGACACAAGAATAGATGGCAAAGAGCAGATGTCAGAGTGCAAATTATTTTCACTGTCCTTTGCACTTTGATCGCTGACATCTATTTTTACCACTCCCCTGCCACCCACATGCCGTATAATATACTTCTTTCCCAGCACTGGAATGATTTGCCCGTCGCTGAACGGAACATGCTTAGGTTTTTTTGCAATCTGCCGCTCGATCCATTCACAGCGTTCTTGCGCAAAACGTAATCCTTGCCTGAGGCTGGCAGTTGGGGGTAAAGTCAAACTTACTGCATGCGCGAGCGGCTGGTAGCGGATGGTGAAACGCCTGGCGCCGCGCCGCTTGCGGACGATGACGGGTAGTATTTCGCTGCCGATGGTAACGGAGTAATTCATTTTAGAACTATATGCGATTTCCGCCCCAATTCATAGAGCGTCTGCGCTCGCATTTTTTAATGTCGGAAGTTATCGGCCGGCGCATCGCCGTTAAAAAACACGGTCGCGAATTTCAGGCGCTCTGCCCGTTCCATAATGAAAAAACTCCGTCTTTCACCATCAATGATGAAAAGGGCTTCTACCATTGCTTCGGCTGTGGCGCGCATGGCGATGCCATTGAATTCATCCGCAAGTTCGAGCGGCTCTCCTATCCCGAAACCATTGAAACCCTGGCGCGCGAGGCCGGTATTCCGCTGCCGGAGCTGACCCGCGAGGAAGCGCATAAAATCGAACAGGCAAAAACGCATCTCGATGTGCTGGACGCCGCCAGCCAGTGGTTCGAAAAGCAATTGATTGCATCCAGCGGCATGGTAGCGCGCGATTATGTGGAGAAACGCGGGTTGAAATTGGAAACCTTGCGCCAATTCAGGATCGGCTATGCGCCGGATGAGCGCACGGCGCTTTATAATCACCTGAAGACGGCCGGATTTTCTCAAACATTGATGATGGATGCCGGGCTCATCATTACGCCGGAAGATGGGCCGCCTTATGACCGGTTCCGCGGCCGCGTTATGTTTCCCATCCGGAATGCTTCCGGAAAAATCATCGCCTTCGGCGGCCGGCTGATTATCAATACCACTAATAAAAACCTACCCAAATATTTAAACTCGCCGGAGACAGCTTTGTTCAAAAAAGGCGAGGTACTGTATAATCTCGACCTCGCCAAAAAACCGGCACGCGATGGCAATATGGTCGCCGTCATGGAAGGTTATATGGACGTGGTGTCCACCTGGCAATCCGGCGTGAATGTTGCCACTGCTACGCTCGGCACCGCCGTGACGCCAGAGCATTTGCGGCTATTGTGGCAACTGGCGAAAGAGCCGGTGTTATGCCTCGACGGCGATGCCGCCGGCCAGCGCGCCATGCAGCGCGCCGCTGAAATCGCCTTGCCGTTGCTGAAGCCCGGATATTCGTTGCGTTTTGCCATTTTGCCCAAGGGCGATGATCCGGATAGCTTCGTGCAAAAACACGGCAAGGCAGCGTTTGAGAAAATCCTGACCGGCGGGCGGCGTCTCGAAGTGGTGTTATGGGAAGAGGAAAAACGCCTGCATAATCCCAAGGCGCCGGGCAATCTCGCCGTGTTACAAGATAAATGTAAAAAACTTTCCGAGGCGATTGCCGACCCGGCGGTCAAAAATTATTACCGCCATTATTTCAACGGCCACATCGCCTATCACAGCAAACAACTGTGGGAGCAAAATCGCAGCGCCAACAAAAATGAAAAGCCGCGCTCGGCACAGGTGGAGCAAATGGCGGCGCAGAACCATTCAGCGGCGCTCGAAGCCCTGGCGCAGCGGGCGTTATTCATCCTCATCAAATTTCCGGCGCTCTTGCATAAAAGCCGCGTTGAGGAGACCTTGTCACACCTGGCGATCGGCAGCGCCGTGTTAGATATGTTGAGGAATGTCCTGGTCGCGGCGCACCACCATACTGACATTGATAACCATGAGGTCTTCATGGAGTATGTCGAAGAACAAATGCACGGCGACATGCCGGCCAGCCTGCATGATAAACTCGCCCTGCCCTACCCGGATACGTTCACGGCGGAGGATGCATTTACCTTATGGAATGAAACCATCAGCGCTTATGAAGAGGAGCGGGAACTGGCTGTCCTCGAGGAAAGCGTGAAGCAGGACTGGAACGAGGCTAACTGCCAGCGGCTGGTCGAACTCAAACAAAAACGCGCCAGCCGCACCTTTGCCCCCGCCGAGCCGGATGCGGCGTAACGTAATAATCCCTTGAAAAATCCAAAAAATGCCTTATTTCTAGCATGTTTTAACGCCTGCCGGTTGGCGGGCAGGAGAATTATTCATTAATTGTCAATTGGTTATAATGGCATGTGGTGGATGTTCCTAGGCGATAAGAAGAAAGGAAACGCTAGAATGGCGAAAAAAGCGAAGGCAAAGACGTCCAAAACTTCAAAAAAGGCTGCGGCCAAACCGAAGCACAAATCCCCCATAAAAGCCAAAATCAAGACGAAGCCCGTAAAGCCCGTTAGCAAAGCGGTACAAAAACCTGTCTCCAAAATTCCGGCAAAGATGGAGACCAAGTCCGCCAAGGCCATGCCACCCAAAGCCGAAGCCAACAAGAAAATTTCGGCCAAAAAGGAACCCCACAAAAAAAACGGCAGCAGCAAAGAAGAAGTGCAATTGGCTATCGTGCGCAAGCTCATGTCTATGGGTAAGGCGCGTGGCTATATCACCTATGATGAATTAAATGCTGTGCTGCCCGCCGATGAATTCTCGCCCGAGATTATCGACTCGGCCATCAGCGCCTTGGCGCAGGTCGACATTAATGTGGTTGAAGAAGGCACGCCGATGGATCCGGCGGAGGCGCCCGAACAGGTTGATGCCGAGGAAATAGAAAACGTCGGGCGCTCTGACGACCCGGTGCGCATGTATTTGCGCGAAATGGGCAATGTCGAATTATTGTCGCGCGAAGGTGAAATCGAAATTGCCAAGCGCATCGAAGCCGGACGTGAAACTGTCATCAGCGCCCTGTGCGAAAGTCCGCTGGTGATGAAGGAAATCCTGTCCTGGCGTGACGAACTCGATGCCGGTACTATCCTGCTGCGCGACATCATTGACCTTGATGCCACCTATGGACAAGGCAACGAAGCGCCGCCGGCTTTCGTGGATGGTATGTCCGCGCCAGCGGCTGCAATGCCCGCGCCCCTCATTCCGCCGCCGGCCAAAATGGAAGCAGAGATCGCGGAAGAAGAGGAAGAAGACGAATCTGCCGAAAAAATCGATGGCGAAGAAGAAAGAAGCGATAATCAGGAAGGCACGCCTGAAGACGCCGACGAAGAAGATGACGGCTCGGTATCGCTCCTTGCCATGGAAAGCGCATTGAAGCCGCAATTGCTCGAAACGCTTGAGACATTCGCCAAGATTTCCAAAAAAATGCGCGGGCTGCAGGAAAAACGCCTGGCTAAATCATCCGGCGAAGGACGCTACAGCAAGGATGACGAAAAAATCTATCAGAAGCTGCACCGGCAATTGGTCGAGCTGATGATGGGCGTGCGGTTCACTATTTACCGCGTCGAAAGTCTGATTTTAAAACTCTACGACATCAATCGGCGCCTGATGACGCTGGAAGGCAAGCTTCTGCGCTTGGCCGAAGCGCGCAAGATCAACCGCAAGCTGTTTATTGAATCCTATATCGGCCATGAGCTGGAGCCGAACTGGCTTAAAAAAGTAGCGGCGCGGCCGGAAAAAGGCTGGAAGGATTTTGCCACCAAGGACAAAAAAGAAATCGACGAAATTCGCGATGAAATTGCCAAAATGGCCGATGCAGCTGGCCTCGATATCGGCGAATTCAAACGCATGATCATGGCCGTGCAGAAGGGCGAGCGCGAAACCAACCGTGCCAAAAAGGAAATGATCGAAGCCAATCTGCGCCTGGTGATTTCCATTGCTAAAAAATATACCAATCGCGGCCTGCAATTCCTCGACCTCATCCAGGAAGGCAATATCGGCCTGATGAAAGCCGTCGACAAATTCGAATATCGCCGCGGCTATAAGTTTTCGACCTATGCCACCTGGTGGATACGCCAGGCCATTACGCGCTCGATTGCTGACCAGGCGCGCACCATCCGCATTCCGGTGCATATGATCGAAACTATCAACAAAATCGTGCGTACCAGCCGTCAAATGCTGCATGAAATCGGCCGCGAACCAACGCCGGAAGAATTGGCAACGCGATTGGTCATGCCGCTGGATAAAGTGCGCAAGGTCATGAAAATCGCCAAGGAGCCGGTGAGTCTGGAGACGCCGATTGGCGATGAGGAAGATTCGCACCTGGGTGATTTCATCGAGGACAAGAATGCCATCCTGCCGCTCGACGCTGCCATCCAAAGCAATTTGCGCGAGACGACGACGCGGATTTTAGCCAGCCTCACGCCGCGCGAAGAGCGCGTGCTGCGCATGCGCTTCGGCATCGGTATGAACACCGACCATACGCTCGAAGAAGTCGGCCAGCAATTCTCGGTTACCCGCGAGCGCATCCGCCAGATCGAAGCCAAAGCCTTACGCAAACTGAAGCACCCGAGCCGGTCTAGGAAGCTCCGGAGCTTTTTGGATTATTGATTATGACCATCACCACACGCTTACACACCCTCTTCTGCGGCCAGCTGGTCGGTACCGACCAGTTCGGCAATCGCTATTACAAGCGCCGCGGGAAAACGCATGGTGACAGCAGTGCTTATGACAAGCGCAAAAAAGAAACCCGCTGGGTACTTTACAAGGGTATGGCCGAGCCCAGCAAAGTTCCAGCAGAATGGCACGGCTGGCTGCATTATACGCTGGAAAAACCCCCGACCGAGCGTAATATTCCGCATTATGATTGGGAAAAACCGCACCTCCCTAATCTCACCGGCACCAAAGGCGCTTATGTCCCGCCCGGCCATCTGCTCAAAGGCGCCCACCGTGATTCGACGACGGCGGATTATGAGGCGTGGGTGCCCTAAAACAATATCCACATCGTCACCGCCAGCCATGCCACCACATTGGCCAGTTGCAATTTATCCTTGAAGATAATGGCTTCCGGCTCGCCGCCCTGGTGATAAACATAAATCGATTGCAAGTAACGGAACAGCCCGAAAGCAACGAATGCCGTGGTATAGGTCAGTTCAACTTTGCCGGTGGTGCGGACGATCTCAGCGGTATAGATGGCGTAGGTAATCAACGCCGCCCCGCCGCAAATCGTCATTAGCCTGTCAAGCAGGTTGCGGTTGTAATGCTGCAAATTCAGCTTTTTTCGTGCATACTCTTCAAATCCCAACTCATGGTAGCGCTTGCCAAACCCTAAAAACAGCGCCAGCAGGAATGTGGTCAGGATAATCCACGGCGAAATCACCACTTGCAGCGCATAACACCCCATCAGCACGCGCAAAACATAACAGGATGCGACAAAGAAAATATCGATGAGGGCAAACTGCTTCCACCACAACGTATAGCCCAGGTTAAGCCCGACATAAACCGCCGCAGTGGCCAAACAAGCACGTGGCAAAAATGCTAATATTATCCCTCCCGCGGCACTTATTACAACGGCCATCGCTCCCGCATGCCATAACGGCATCTCGCCCGAGGCTAGCGGACGATTCTTTTTGACCGGATGCAGGCGGTCTTCGCTGGCATCGCGCACGTCGTTGACGATATACACCACGCAGGAGATACATAAAAACCCAAGCGCCGCCAGACTGGAAAGAATCCAGCTATGCACATCAAGAAAGCGGTGGGCGAAAAAAAGTGGGGCAAAAACAAAGGCGTTTTTGATCCATTGCTGCGGCCTGAGCAGCCTGAGCCAGGGAGGAATTTTCATGGAACCGCGCTTTTTTATTTCTAAATGGTTTCTTTTTTGCTATTGAATCTTACCAGTAACAAGCAAAAAGGCAATCACGCGGGTCTGCCATGGAAAAAAACGTTCTTGAAACCTTGATGGGCGCCGTCGTCATTATCGTCGCGGCGACGTTCCTGGTCTTTGCCTATGAAGGTAGCCAGATGCACGTCGAAGAGGGCTATAAAATCAGCGGCCGTTTCGGCGATGCGGCTGGCATTTCGTTGGGCAGCGACGTACGCATCGGTGGCGTCAAGGTCGGCGTGGTTTCCGACCTGGGGCTCGATCCTAAAACCTATGAAGCCATCGTCACCATGCAGATTCGCCGGGATATCAAACTACCCAAGGATTCCTCGGCGGCCATTGTCAGCGCCGGACTGCTCGGCGACAAATTCATCGCCATCACGCCAGGCAGTGATGACAAGATGCTGGCTGACGGGGGCAAATTGCAATTCACCCAGTCAGCCGTCAACATTGAGGAATTAATCGGAAAATTCATGTTCAGTGGCGGTGGCGTTGATAAAGATACCAATAAAAAGCCCGCGACGCCGGCAACAGCGGCGCCCGCTCCTGCACCGGCAGCGCAGAAAAAGAACTAAAATAATGTTCTTGCGAATTATCTTAAGTCTTGCAGTGCTATGGGCATGGCCACTCATGGCCGCCGATGCGCCAAAAGCCAAAGCGGCGGCGGTCGATGAAGAAGATGCGACGCCTGATCCCAACACCATCGTTCTGCAGGGGCTTAATAAGGTAACCGGCCATATTTCAAAGCTAGAAGGCCCGATCGGCACGGTGCTGCGTTTCGGCAATCTGGAGATCATTGCCCGCCGCTGCTGGAAATCAAGCCCCGAGGAGCGACCAGAAAATGCCGCACTGCTTGAAATATCCGAATTGAAACCCGGCGAAGCGCCGCAAAAAATTTTCCTGGGCTGGATGTTCTCCTCAAGCCCTGGCCTCTCCGGCCTCGAACATCCGGTTTATGATATCACTGTACTCGCCTGCGAAGCGCGCGAAGATCCGGAGAAGTCGGACAAACCCGAGAAGCCGGCAGAAAAATCCGACAAGAAATAATGATGGTTGACATCAGCGCCGGGCGGTTTAGCCTGAACCTCTATGACTTCCCTGTTACTGAATACAAATCCTGAACTATTGACCGACGAAAAGGCCGAAACGCCTTACCGCGAAGCACCGCACAATATTGAGGCTGAGCAGGCGCTACTGGGTGCACTATTGGTCAATAATGAGGCGTTGTCGCATATCGGCGACCGGCTACATCCAGAGCATTTTTACGAGCCGTTGCACAGCCGCATTTTCGAAGCCATTCATAAATGTCACGATAAAGGACTCATTGCCAATCCGGTTACGCTCAAGCATTATTTTGATCAGGATCAGGCGCTGGCCGACATTGGCGGCGGTGCGTACCTGGCCAAGCTGGCGGCAGCCGCCGTCACGGTCATCAACATCGCCGACTACAGCAAAATGGTGTATGACCTGGCACTTAAGCGCCAATTGATCGGTGTCGGCGAAGAAGTGGTTAACAATGCCTACGAGCACAAAGTCGACAAACCGGCGCTGACCCAGATCGAAGAAGCCGAACAAAAGCTGTTTACCCTGTCGGTCGAAGGCACCGGTGACCGCG
>Ga0206952_10127_pt2 | contig 18493 bp, 18 predicted proteins | sample Alteio_BWOrgHeat_39_FD_152966 | JGI IMG/M metagenome (GOLD analysis project Ga0206952, IMG submission 152966) | Enriched cells from forest soil in Barre Woods Harvard Forest LTER site, Petersham, Massachusetts, United States -... | ecosystem: Environmental > Terrestrial > Soil > Temperate forest >... | reverse complement strand
AGCAAGTCACCGACACCGGCGCCATTGAAAAAGTCATCGCTGAAGTCATGGCCGCCAATGCCGATAAGGTAGCGGAATATCGTTCTGGTAAAGATAAATTATTCGGCTTTTTCGTGGGCCAGGTGATGAAAATGAGCGGTGGCAAGGCCAACCCAGCGGCAGTGAACGAATTATTAAAGAAAATGCTGGCGTAATTGGCACGAGGTTTGCTTTCTCGTTACCCGGAGAAATATACTCTCAAAAAATGGGCCTATGAAACATAATCTTATTCTCATGGCTATAAGCGTGCTCCTCGCGGGCTGTGTAACGGCTAATACAAATGGCGGAGCTGCTTCGTCCGGCACGACTGCCGGAGCTACTCCTGCCACCCCGGCTGCCAGTGGAACCATGCCCGTTCCAACCGCTTCTGCTTCCGTCGGCATGGAGGAACAAGTCAAAGAAGTGGCAGGCGAAGGCTATCAGCATGTCAAAGATACGGCCGTCGCAGCAGGCGAGGTGGTAAAAGCAGAAGCCAGCGAAGCGGGCGAGCACGCAGGTAACCTAGGCGGTGCCATGAAGGAAAATTTCTATTATACCACCGACCATATCGCCGATTGGATAAGGCCGAATACGCCCAAATCGCCGCTACCCATTGCCGCGTCTTATTGCTATCACGTCTATCAGGATATCTTGTGCTACCGCCGACCGATGCCAGGCTGGGAGCATCGCCTGGCCGGTTATCAACCGGAAACTGCCGAGCCGCCATTGCCAGCCATGATGCAGCCGTTACCAAAACACAAGGTGGATTCCAGCCAGTTGCCGGCTAACCGCGTTGCTAATTCGAAGCCGGTATTCACGCAAATGCCGGAAAAGCCAGCCGAGGTAGAAAAACCGGCTGAGGATACCTCAACACCCGCCGCTGCCGCTGCATCTCCCGAGCATGAACAATTACCCGATCCGGCACTAGCTCCGCAATTGTAATTAATCAGATTAAATCTCGGCCGAGCGGCTTGGCTACCCTAGCGTATCAAACGCTCCGCAGGCTGGGCAATGCGCTGTCCAGGTTTTTGCTACATGCCCGCACGCCGAACAGGTCCAGGCGACGGGCGATATTTTTGCCAAACTCGCCTCGAGTTTTTCGGCTTTCCTTTTATGTCCGCTGGCAGCAAATGCTTTTGCAGCAAAAGCGACAGCTGGCGCAAATCGCGGCAAGTCTTTTAAAACCAGCTTGGCGGCCGTCACCGCTGCCTGCTGCTGTTGCTGCTCCAGGCATTGCAATCCCTGCATTAGATGCACAATGCCGCGCCAGCGTTTTCGTCCGGACAAAGTCAACTGTCCTTTGCGTACCGCCTGATCGAGCGTCACGAGCGCTTCCTGCCATTGGCCGAGTCGTGCATGCAGGCTAACGACAGCGACAAAACCTTTGGCATTGACGGCATGCGCCCGCTGCGCCATCTCGAGCGCTTTGGAGAAGAGTTGCTGGCGGCTGGCCGATTCGCTCAAACTGCGCGCCGCGAGATATTCAGTTTCCTCATGCCCCAGCATGTGCTCAAGCAGGTGGCGCGTTTTAGCATCATCGCCCTGGCTACGCGCAATCTGTGCGGAGACCAGCAGGACCAGCGGCGTGCGGCCGAGCAATTTTTGCGCTTTACGCGTATGGGCATCGGCGGTTTCCACTTCGCCGGCGGCTAGTGCCGCAACGCCATGCGTCAGCTGCACAATACCTTGGCGGTAAAATTTAAGCTGGCGCTGCTGCAGCATACGTTCCGGAAATAAGATGATACGGCGCGTGATGCCAAGAAAAAATACGATGACAAACATGCCGACCAGTGCCAGAAGCAATAGGAATGCGAAGCTGGTGTCGATCTGGTAATCAAACCAGTGAATAACCACGCTGCCGGGATTTTCGGCCATCCAGGCGGCGCCGATGCCGAGGGCGGCAATGAAAAAAAGTAACAGGAGCAGGGCAATCATTGTGCAGCGGCGGGCGGTTGCAGTAGCGCCGGTTGCATGGCGGCAAGTGTATCGCGGATACTGAGATAGGCTTGCGCTTTTTTCATCCAGCCAGCGAAAACATTAGTCGCTGCGGGTGATAGCTCCGCCAGCTCATCCAGGCTGCCTTTGATATCGCCGTGATTTAATTTCGTTTCAGCGCGGGCGACGATGGCCTCATCGCTGTTTCCCGGCTGTTCGCCCACTTTGCGGATACGGATCAGCGAATGCAGATGGCTCATTAGGTTGTTGGAGTTGTCCGGCGCTAGCGCTTGCGGCACAGCGGCCTCGAACTGACTCTGCAAGTCAGCCAGCGTGGTAGCATTTTCCCCGGCATAAGGCGTAAGCTGCACCAGCAATGTGAGGAGAGCTACATCATCCTTGGCCAGATCGTTCATTTGTCTCAAAGGTTCGGCAAAGGATTCACCGCGCATGATGGCGTCTTTCAGCGTTCCGAACGCAGCCATCAGCGACAGGCGGCGCAATGCTTTCGCCTGCGTGTCGGCCAATTGTGTCTTGAGTGCCGTTATGTCTTCTTCTTGCTTGTGCAACACTTCTTCAATATGCGCAGCATCGCCTACTTGCGTGGAACGTTCCTGTTTCAATGCATCGAGATTGGTCTGCAGCCCGTCAATCTTCGCTGTAAGCGCACTATCATCATAAGGTTTTGGCGGCGAAGCAGCCGAGTCCTGCAGGACTTTGACTTTGGTTTCCAGATCATCGAGCCGGTGCTGCAGATCGGCAATCTGCGTATCTTTTTCTTTTATCGTTTCCTGGGCAACCGGCGGCGTAGCTTCCGGTTTGGCCGGACTTACCTCACGGGTAACGGGCACAATTTTGTTCGGATCATCGCGATGCGGTAGTAGATGGATGGCGGCCTGCCCAACGAAAATCCAGGCAAGAAACAGTGTACCGAAAATAAATATTGGTTTGCGCAGGAAAGCGTACGGGCTTACCGGTGGCGGAAGAGGGGGGTCGGTATCATCGGACATGAAAAACATTATCCACGCCATCCACCAGAGATGCAAGTGTTGCGTGGCGAGCGACATGGACGGCTTTCCACGCGCTTCCCAATGGCTCGGCAACGGCATCGCTTAAGCAGAAAGCATCTAGGCCGGTGGTGGCTTCTTTCGTCTGGGACTTAGCGAGGAGACTCATGAAAATCTGCGCGGCGCGCGGTGAAAAAAATGTCACGGCGTCGATTTGCCGGCGCTTCAACTGTTCCACCAGCGTATCGGACAACTGCGTTGTCGCCATTGCTTCGTATAGGATGATGCGCTGCACTTCCATGTCTTGCATACTGAGCGCGGCCTCAATGTCGGCGCGCACGTGCTGGCCGGAGGCATAGAGAAAATGCGAGTCGGGGTCGTAACCTTGCACGATGACATCAATCAAACTATCGACATTACCTCCGGCGGTGTCGATGCGCGTGAAGCCGAGCGATTCGGCGGTTTGCGCCGTTGCGTCACCCACACAGAGCAAATACGGATCACGTAATTCGGAAAGTAGCGCCAATGCATGAACGGCGTGGCGGCTGGTGACGATGACCGCGTCCGGCTCATCAAGCAGTGCATTATTTAAAGCCTGGCGCTCGTTATGCAGCAGGATGATTTCGGAGAGCGGCTCATGGATAACGCGGTAGCCGCGTTCCTGCAGCGCTTCGGCGAGCGATTCACCGTCGCCTTTGGGGCGGGTGATAACGATGGTTTCGCCGGTCATAACGTTTCAATAATCACCTGCGCCTGCGCCCAGGGATATTCGTCGGTAAGCGTGACATGGATGGTGATTTTCCTGTCGTCCGGCGTCATGGATTTGAGGCGTTTGAGCGCGCCGCCGGAGAGCTGCATGGTGGGCGCGCCGCTGGGAGCGTTGATGACCTCCATATCGCGCCAGAACACGCCGCTGCGCAAGCCGGTGCCCAGCGCCTTGGCGCAGGCTTCCTTGGCGGCGAAGCGCTTGGCATAGGTGGCGGCGATGACTTTTTTGCCGGCGTTTTTCCGGCTGTGTGCTTTTTTCTGCTCAGTTTTGGTGAAGACGCGGTTTTCAAACCGCATGCCGAAGCGTTGTAACGATTTCTCGATGCGGCGGATATCGATCATGTCATTGCCGAGGCCGATAATCATTTCCGCGCCTCGCGCATTATCTTGCGCATCTTTTGTATGGCTTCTTCCAATCCGACGAACACCGCCTCACCGATCAAAAAATGCCCGATGTTGAGCTCGACGATTTCAGGAATGGCGGCAATCGCCGCGACATTATCGTAATTCAGCCCATGCCCGGCATGTACTTCCATGCCCAGCCCCTGCGCCAGCATGGCTGTTTCCGAGAGCAGGCGGCGTTCCTGCTCGCGCTCCTTGTCGAGCAGGTGACAATATTTGCCGGTGTGTAGCTCGATGGCGCGCGCGCCGATGCGGTGCGCAGCATGCACCTGCTCGTGGCTGGGATTAATGAACAGCGACACGCGGCTGCCATTATATTGCAGCTTGTGTACGTACGGTTTTAATTCTTTCTCCATGCGCAGCGCATCAAGCCCGCCTTCGGTAGTCAGCTCCTGGCGCTTTTCGGGAACGAGGCAGACCGCATGCGGCTTGATCCGAAGCGCGATGGCCAGCATCTCATCAGTCGCAGCCATTTCCAGATTGAGTGGTAGCTTAACCTCATTTTTCAGGCGCTCGATATCATGGTCCTTAATGTGCCGCCGGTCCTCGCGCAGATGCGCGGTGATGCCGTCAGCGCCGGCCTCAGCGGCCAGCTGCGCGGCGCGGATGGGGCAGGGGTGCTCACCGCCGCGCGCATTGCGCAGCGTGGCGACGTGGTCTATATTGATGCCGAGGCGGAGATGGGACATGGATTTATTCTATACAGAATTCAGAATATTGTTACAATATTCGATACGTTATGCAGTTGTAAGAAATGAGGTAAAATAGTGCCACGTGCCTATGTTATTGGTGCGCTGATTCCGCGCGGCGGCACATTTATGGCCTATCATATCGGGCTGATTCTCGCACAGGAATTCGGTTATGAGGTAATGAATGTACAGATCCGTGAACAGCCATTGCCGCCTCAGTTCAAGTACGAATTAATACCTCCCACTATTAATATTGGGCAGATGGAACAATCCATCACCGACGATGATGTTCTGGTTGTTAACCCTTCTTTTTCACATTTTATGTTTGGTCTACGCCTTCCTGGGCGAAAAATTTGTTATGTTCAGGGATTTACTTTCCGGACCCTCGATTGTTACTTTGATTTATATGTATCGGCTAGCACGATAGTTCGGAAGTTTCTCTTTAGTGTTTACGATATCGAAACTCCTATCATCCCCCCTTTTATCCAATTCAATGAACTGCCACAGGTAAAACCATGGCGTGAACGTCCGCAGTCAGTTTTGATGTATATTAAGGCTGGTGAAGAGAATCAGGCTGCTGCTGCATACTTACAACGTGAGATCCGAGCGCGTTTGCCACATATCAAGTTGGGTGTTCTCAAGGATAATGGGCTTCCCTATGCTGAATTTTTGCGCCGTATCGGTGGCGCGCGTTATTTGATCAATGTATCATTGGCCGAAGGATTTGGTTTGATACCACTGGAAGCTATGGCACTTGGTACGTGTGTTACTGGCTTGGACGGACTGGCGGGACAGGATTACATGCATTTTGGCAAAAATAGCATGACATGTACTGGAAAGGATATCCTTCGTATTCCGGAAATATTAGAACAGCTGCTGCGTGATGAGACTTTAGCTGAGAAAATTGCTACGCAGGGTATCGCTGATGCGCAAGTTTATACCCTTGTCGCTTTTCGTCAAGCATGGATAAGCAGGCTACGCGAGTTTCTTAAATGATGAGTAACCTACGTAATGTTATTATTACTGGTATTCCTCGTTCAGGGACGACATTGTTAGCGGCACTAATCGACAGTATTCCAAATGCTGTTGCGCTTAATGAACCGGACTGGCAGAGCCGAAGTCTATTTAATAATAATACCGTGTCCGGAAAGGATTTTGCCGAATGGCTGGTGAGCGATTTTTTAGAAATCCGCCAGAAATTATTAGCGGCAATCCCCATCCCTGAGAGGCGTGGAAAAAAAGGGGAAGCGGTGACTAATTATTATGACAGGAATGGAGGAGAAGTAAGAAATAAGTTTGATATCGTATCGTTTACCAAGACCGGATTAACGCCGGATTTTATGTTAGCGGTAAAACAAGTTGGCCCCTATTTGGGGATATTAGAGCAATTGGTACAACAGAATTATTTTCAGATTATTGCCATTGTACGTCAGCCTGTCGCAGTCATCTCCTCCTGGCGTTCGCTTACTATTCCGCCCAATCGCGGTCAGCTTCCTGGTGCCGTGCATTGGGCAGAGATGCAAGCGTTAACGTACTCTAATTTGCCCTTGTTAGAAAAACAGGTCAAAATGTATGAGTTGATGTGCCAGCGCTTATATAAGCTGCGTAACGACATGATTGTATTGCGGCATGAAGATTTGCTGCAATCGCCTTTGTTATTGGCACAGACAATGAAACTGCCTGAAAGCGCAATATACGACACGTCGCTTATCAGTTCAGAAGCAAGTTATCATGCGAATGAGGATAGCACCCCAATCCGTCAAGCGTTAGAGCGGTATGGCGATTATCTCTTTAGATTTTATCCGAAGTTGATGTAGATTTGGGAATCTAAAAAATACCCTGGAATCTATTATGATTCCAGGGTAATGATTGAATATCTTTAAGTATTGACGCTATTTCATAACAGGCGCGCCATTTTTATCGCAGGTCCAGTTGGTTTTACCATCTCCGGTTTTTCCCGTGCAACTGGTAATGCTATCCCCAAGATTGAGACCTTTTAGTATTTGGAACGATGAGCCACAGGATTCGTTGGGTCCTTGCTTAGCTGGTATATCTGCAGTTACGTTTGTACAAGTACTAGTAACTTCCTTTCCTGCAATCGTCTTACAGTACTTAATCGTTACCGTACATGTGTTGTTTTTGCATAAACTATCGCAGCTTTTGAACTCGTTTTTCGGTTGTGGCGGAACTTTCTTCGTAATAAGCACGGCCTCGGGTTGGTTACCCACCATGGTTTCTGAACAAATATATATCGTCTCACCTCCATCACCGTTAGCATCCATTATAGTTTCTGTCTGGTTAATTTGAAGTGTTTCATCGGGTGTTTTACACGTAAGGTTAGTAGGCGTCGGTATTGGAGTAGGCGTCGGCGTGGGGTAAGGCGGAGGCGTTGGGGTTGGTACTGGCGTCGGAGTAGGATGAGGGGTAGGTATCGGTGCCGGTATCGGCGGTTTGGGTATCGGCGGTATTGTTGGTCTTGTCACCACTATTGCCGGCCTCATAACAGTGAATGCCATTGCCGGTTGCACGCTTGCCATAGCCAGCAGTGCGGCCGTACAGGCTAAAGTAATTATTTTTAAAAGGCTTGTCATGAATTGGTCCCCTTTTCGTTGTTTTGAGGCCCACCAGTAACATTAATAATTACTTAACCTATATGGCCTCTTATCAGCCATTATAGTTAACTAACTTTAAACTTTTGTGACAGATTTGTGAAGGTTGCGTGACAAGTCTATTAATATGACGGGAGTGTGACGTTAATAATTGTAACTCCCTTATCATTCCGGCGAAGGCCGGGATCCACTCGTCTGTTTAAGCAAGCGGAAAAATGGATTCCCGCCTTCGCGGGAATGACAATTATGTCTGATAACGCTCGACGCTCTGCACCACTTCTTTGCTGCGCAGATTGGCGATAATATTATTGAGATGGGGCAGGTCGCGCACCTGGATATCGATCAGGATTTCAAAGAAGTCGATCGAGCGGTTGATGATTTTGAAATTGCTGATATTGCCCATCTCTTTGGCGATGACATTGGTGACGGTGGCCAGCGCCGCCGGTTCATGGCTGACATGCGCACGGATGCGGCCGATATGCGTGGCGTCGCCGTCGCCTTTTTCCCAGGCAACGTCAATCCAGCGTTCCGGCGCGTCGGAATAATTCTCCAGTGTCTCGCAGTCGATGGTGTGGATGGTGATGCCCTTGCCAGTGGTGACGATGCCGACGATGCGGTCGCCGGGGATAGGATGGCAGCAGCCGGCAAAATGAATCGCCATGCCGGGAATGAGTCCTTTGATCGGCATCGGCGCTGAGGTGCCGCTTTCTTTTTTCTTGCGGAATGGCTTGGAAAGGCTCGAGAACAGGCTGGCGCTGGCCGGGCTGATATTTTTTTTCTGGCCGAGGACCACTTCCATTACCTGCTGGCGCGAGATGAGTCCCTCGCCGACTTCGGCGAGCAAATCCTCCACCGTCTTTTTATTGAATGTAGGCAAGTGTGCTTCGACCATCGACTCGACAAATTCTTCGCCTTCCTGTTTGAACATCTTGGTCAATATGGCGCGGCCAAGATTGACATATTCGGTGCGCTGTTGTGTGCGCACGTATTTGCGGATTTCGGATTTTGCTTTGCCGGTAATGACGAAGCGTTCCCAGCTGGGACTCGGCGTTTGCGTTTTGCTGGTGATAATTTCGACCTGGTCGCCGTTTTTCAGCTTAGTGCGCAGCGGCACGATACGGCCGTTGATTTTCGCACCGACGCAGGTATCGCCGACGCCCGAATGCACCGCATAAGCAAAATCAACCGGCGTGGCGCCGCGCGGAAAGGCAAGGATGTCGCCCTTCGGCGAGAAGCAGAACACCTGGTCGTGATACATTTCGAGCTTGGTATTTTCCAGAAATTCTTCCGGATTGGACGATTTCTCCAGGATGTCCAGCAGCTCGCGGATCCAACGGAATTGCTTGCCGTCCTTGATATTCTTGTGCGCCTGCTTATACGCCCAGTGCGCCGCCAGGCCGTATTCGGCGATTTCATCCATGTCGTGCGTGCGGATCTGGATTTCGACGCGCTGCTGGCCTGGGCCGAGCACGGCGGTGTGCAGCGACTGATAGCCGTTGGATTTGGGCGTGGAGATATAATCCTTAAAGCGGCCCGGAATGGTGTGCCACGCGGCGTGGATGACGCCCAGTGCCTGATAACATTGCGACACATCATCGACCACAATACGCAACGCGATAATATCAGAGAGTTGCTCGAAATCCATGTTCTTAGTTTCCATTTTCTTCCAGATCGAAAATGGTTTTTTCTCGCGACCATAAATCTGCGCTTCCAACAGGCCGGCCTCAGTCAACTTCTGCCGAATGGTGGATACGGTTTTTTCCAGCTCAGCGGCGCCTTGTTCGCGCAAAAATGCTAATCGCTTCACAATCGATTCGCGCGCTTCCGGATATAATTCGGCGAATGCTAGATCCTGTAACTCATCTTTTAAATTGCGCATGCCAATGCGTTCGGCCAGCGCCGCATAAATTTCCACCGTTTCGCGCGCGATGCGCTGGCGTTTTTCCGGATTTTTGATGTGCTTCAGGGTTTCCATGTTATGCAGCCGGTCGGCAAGCTTCACCAGCAGCACACGCAAATCTTCCGACATGGCAATGAGAAGCTTACGGAAATTTTCAGCCTGGTTCAGATTTTCCGATTTGCCTTCGAGGCGTGACAATTTGGTGACGCCATCGACGAGACCGCGGATTTCCTTGCCGAAGCTGGCTTCAATATCGTCGAGCGACACTTCGGTGTCCTCAACCGTGTCGTGTAGGAGCGCGGTGACAATGGAAGACGTATCGAGCTTATATTGCGTCAGTTTGTACGCCACTTCGACCGGATGCGAGAAATAGGGGTCGCCGGAGGCGCGTTTCTGTGCGCCGTGCGCTTTCATGGCAAAGACGTAGGCCCGGTTGATGATGTCCTCATCGGCATCCGGGTCGTAGGATTTGACTTTTTCAACCAGCTCGTATTGGCGGATCATGTGATAAGTTTTTCAATATTATAGTTAAAAAATTACTAGCGCTTTCTATTCTATCGGAATGTGCCCTGTGTGTACAGCGTAGCGCAGGTGAAATTCAGCATTGTAGGCGAAGCATATTTAGTTAAATTTCGTTTACATTTTGTCTCAATAACTAGTTGAATTGCTAGCGGTTTTTTGACCCATTACTTAACGATTTTTTAAGCATGCGCGTCTTATTATCGTCATAATCGGAGAAATATGCGCATGTCGAAACGCACTATAATATTGTTTGTTGCCGCAGTTGTTGCAGCATTAACCGCATTATCAATTAAGAACCGCCTGTCACAGGTACCGGCACCGGAACCCATTGCGGTGTCATCGCGTGTACTTATCGCTAAGCATGATCTTTCCCCTGGCAGTTTTGTCCAGCCGGCGCAAGACCTGGACTGGGGTCCGCCGCCATCGGCGCCTGTAGTCCCCGAACCCCCTAAAGACGCAAATGTCGATAATGGTGCCCCACCCCAGCCGAATCCTGCTGAAGCGGCGCCTAAGGAAGCTTACCTATACGAAGGATCGGTAAAAATGTCGGATTTCAATGGTGCCGTCGTGCGCTTGCAGATTCACGCGGGCGATCCGGTACCGGCTTCGTCGCTTATGAAAGCCGGATCAGGCGGATTATTGTCAGCGGTTTTAAACCCCGGCATGCGTGCTGTGTCCGTCAGCGTAGATCCTAATACCAACAATGCCCCCTTTGTTTCCGGTTTCGTATTGCCCGGCGATTATGTCGATCTCATCGTCACCCGCGAAGTCAATCGCACCATCAATAATGGCCGTGAGTCTGAACAGCGTAAGGTCGTATTCAGCAAGATTTTCATCCAGAATGCGCGCGTGCTTGCCGTTGATCAGGCGTTGGATAATCCCGATAACAAAGCCATCGTAGCCAAAACCGTTACAGTCGAAGTGTCACCGACGCAGGCGCAGGAAATTGCTGTGGCTGCGACACTCGGAAAAATTTCCTTATCGCTGCGCAGCGCTGTGAAAGTGGGAACCCTGGCTGATGAGAAAGCGGAAGAGGAGCTGCTCAGGAACGCCAGCGTGTCCGATACTGATATTACTGGCCAGTCGGAAAAAACGCCGGACGTCAGCGAACAGGTGAAAATGTATCGCCCCGTCGAAACCAAAAGCCAAACCCAGAACCTCGAATTTTACAAAACGCATTAGATATACATGAAACATACAACACTGATAACGACCGCCCTCCTGTTAGTCCTCGGTGTGCTGCCTTGTGCGGCCATAGCTGCGACAAGTGGCGGCATGCTGGAGATAGAGGTTCATAAAGGCAAGCGCATCAGCCTGCCGACTTCGGCGACGTCGGTGGTGACCGCGAACTCTGATATTGCTGATGTGCAGGTGGTATCGCCGCGCATACTTTATATTTATGGCAAGGCCATCGGCGAAACCAGCATCTTTGCCGTGGATGCCGATGAAAATACTATTTTTGATACCACCGTCAACGTTACGCATGATATCAGCAGCCTTGATCGTGAAGTAAAACGCATCGCGCCGGATGCGGATATTACCTTCAAGACCGTCGATAATGGTTTAGTCATGGAAGGCAATGCCAGTACCCTTGCTGAGGCAGAGAATATACGCAATGTCGCCGAGACTTTTCTTACTGTAGATTCGAACAATCCGAGTAAGACGCCCCAGAAACTGGTCAATATGATCAAGACCGAAGGCTCTGATCAGGTGATGCTAAAGGTCAAGATCGTCGAAATGGCGCGCAATGATCTTAAAAATATGGGTATTAACCTGCAAAATGTCACCAACAGGGGCAATTTTTCTCTGCAATTACTGCAGGGAAATACCATGAAATTCTTTCCCCCGCCGGGCACCAATACGGATCTTGTCCTAACACCCAATAGCCTTTTAGACCGCGGTGCCAACACGGACACCAATCTTATGTTGAGGTATAACAGCCTCAGCGGCCTTATTGATGCCCTCGAAACGCAAGGCCTGGCGAATATACTGGCAGAACCCAATTTGACTACTACTACAGGCCGGGCAGCCAGCTTCCTTGCCGGCGGCCAGTTCCCCATTCCGACCGTCGGCCAGAACGGGACGGTCACTATTTCCTATCAGCCTTTCGGCGTCAGCCTGAACTTTACGCCGGTGGTCATGGATAAAGATCGTATCAGCCTGACCGTAGCGCCGTCGGTCAGCACGCTGAATTTCAGCAACCCGATCCAGGTATCGGGCATTACTTATCCGATTATCGAAACGCGGCAGGCATCTTCTGTTGTCGAACTGGGTAGCGGTGACAGTTTCATGCTGGCCGGGCTGATTCGCAATGACAGCAGCAATAACATCAATAAATTCCCCGGTCTTGGCGATTTGCCGATACTGGGCGCATTGTTCCGCTCAACGTCCTTCCAGAATAACGAGACGGAACTGGTTATACTGGTAACGCCATACATCGTGCACCCGGTTGCTGAAGCATCGAAGCTGCAAACACCGCTGGACGGCTATACGCCGCCTTCTGATCTGCAACTGCTGATGTATGGCAATCTCTATCAGCAACAGCCGATGACCGGCGCCACACGACCGACATCGCCTCCTCTTGCGTCCTTGCCGAAATTGAACGGCGCCGGCGGATTTATCATGGAATAGGTAGGTTATGAAAAATCTTTTCTCCATTCTTTGCTTGACCAGTACGGCTTTAGTGCTTTCCGCTTGCAATATTCCGATGGGCGCTGAAACGGATATGCAGGGAATGGATCCCAATGAATATTATGCTCAACATCCCATCCAGAACAAGCTGGAGACGCGCCGGCTGTTGCTCGTCGTACATTTCATGCCGGGAGATGGAGCGCTTTCTGACGAAGAAAGAGACAAGCTGCGCGACGGATTGCGTCCGATATCGCCGCCAGCGGTGGATTCGATTATTATCCGGCTGGCGCAAGCTGATAGATATGATCAGGAACGTAAGACCGCTCTTGCCAAGCTGCTGAGCCGAATGGGTTACGGAAAAATGAATATTCAGTTTGAACCGTCAGCTTCTGTGTCGCGCGGTACGGCTTCGATTGACGTTGCCTATCTCGCGGTGGTGCCGCCCGATTGTCCTGACTGGCGTACGTCGCCAGTGACCAGCCACAGTAATATGTGGCAGGGTAATTTCAAATGTTCGCAGGTGGTCAATCTTGGCCTGATGGTGGCCGATCCGCATGATCTGGCACGCGGCACGGGTGATGTACCAATTTCTACCGAACGTTCGTCCAAGTCCATACAGGATTATAATAACAGCAAAGATTTCATGCCGGGTACGCTGACAGCGGGTACTGCCGCCAGCGGTTCCGGTAATGGCAATAGCAGTGGTAGTGGTAGTAATGGCAGCGGCAGCGGTTCTGGTTCTGGCAGCGGCGGCGGTTCTGGCGGCGGGTCGGGTAGCGGTATGGGCGGTGGCGCCAGCCAATAATCAAACGGATTGTAGAAATGAGCGTATATGACTGGGACATCCAACACTTCATCGGGCGATTCATCGGCTAAGCCGCCCTTTCTGGCATTTGTCACCGATGGCGCTGACATCGAAACCCTGAAAACTTTTGCTGGTACGCATCAATGGTCGGAGGGAGGTATCTATCAGGGCGACATCCGCACGGCGGCGCAATTCCTGAAAAGCAATCCTTCGCCGGTATTACTGGTGGTGGAGATTCCTTCTGCCGCCGAAGCGCCGGCATTGCTCGATGCGTTGGCTGACGTCTGCGACCCGGATACCAAAGTCATCACTATCGGTACGGTCAACGAATACAGCTTTTACTGCTGGCTGATGGATCTCGGCATCTTCAGCTATCTTTTGCGTCCACTGACGGTGCAGATGCTGGAAGGGGCTTATCTGAAATCGATAGCGCCGTCGCTATCGGTGGTGTCACGTGAAAAGCAACCGGGTAAAATCATTGCCGTGATGGGTACGCGCGGTGGCGTGGGAACAACAACAATAAGCCTGAACCTGTCCGGCATCATCGCTGAACAATCCGGCAAGCCTACTGCTTTAGTCGATATCGATCCGCAGGAAGGCAGCATTGCGCTGCAGCTGGATATAGAACCCAGCCGCGGCTTACGCGAGGCGCTGGAGAGGCCCGACCGCATCGATTCGCTTTTCATCGAACGTGTCATGACCAAGCCGCTCAAGAACCTGTCGGTGCTCTCTGCCGAAGAATCGCTGCAGGATAGCCTGACCATCCATAACGCTGCCGCCGATGCGCTGCTTAAAGAATTACGCGGCAAATTTTCCGTCATCATACTCGACATGCCACGCTACCTCAATGCCTTCAGCAAGCAATGCCTGAAACAGGCCGATGCCGTTGTGCTGGTGACCGAACTGACGCTGCTTTCCCTGCGCGATGCCATGCGGCTTTCCGACATGATGCGCGAATCGCTTAAAATGAAACCGCCGCTTATCGTTGCCAATCGTATAGGCCTTGCGCCCAAATATGAGATGGAAATTGGCGATTTCGAGCATGGCGTGAACGGCAAAGTAGCGCACCGTATTCCTTTCGCGCCGGAGGTATTCATGCAGGTCAGCAGTGATATCCCTGTCCTCAAGCAAAAGGCGCATGCTGCCGTTAGGTCAATTTCTGCCTTGGCCGAGCAACTCGTGCCGGAAGCTAAAGGCAAGGTAATAATGCCAAAAAAGAATCCTCTCGACGTGTTCACGAAACTGAAACGTAACAAAGAAAATTAGTATGTTTGGGCGCCGCGGCACTGCAGAATCCGTACAGCCATCCGTGCCACCAGCGCCGGTGATACAGAAAGCTGCGCCTCCTTCGCAGCCGGCTGCCGCAACGAATGGCCAGGCGGCTCCGCCAGCTAAGAAAAGTGGCGAACAGCTACTGATGGCCCCAGCGGAAGGAAGCCTCAATGCTCCCGTCGCACCCAGCAAGGTCGATGATCAGTTGGCGGCAACTAAAGACCGCATTTACGCATTGCTCATGGAGCAAATCGATGTCGCCACATCATCGCGCCTGCCGCGCGAGGAGTTGAAACGCCAGATCATCGAACTCATCGGTGAGATCGTGATGGAGCAGAAACTGCCGCTCAGTCAGGTGGAGCAGCAGATGTTGGCCAACCAGATTGTTGATGACATGCTGGGCTTCGGGCCGCTGGAGCCGCTTTTACGTGATGAAGCCATTACCGATATCATGGTCAACGGTCCGTACCAGATTTATGTTGAGCGCAAAGGCAAGCTGGAGATTTCCGACATCAAATTCCGCGACAATAGCCATGTCATGGCAATTGCCACTCGCATCGTCACCGGCGTCGGCCGCCGCGTTGACGAATCGAACCCCATCTGCGACGCGCGCCTGCCCGACGGTAGTCGCGTCAACGTCATCGCACCGCCCTGCGCCATTCGCGGCACCTCAATCTCCATCCGCAAATTCTCGCAGAAAAAAATCACGCTCGACATGATGGCCGCGCAAGGCAATATTTCGGACGCGCTGTGCAAGGTACTGAAAATCTGTGGCGCCATCCGTCTCAATATCATCATTTCCGGGGGTACCGGCTCAGGCAAAACGACACTGCTTAATGCCATCTCGCGCATGATTTCGCATGGCGAGCGCATCGTTACCATTGAAGATGCCGCCGAGTTGCAATTGCAGCAGCCGCACGTTGTGCCGCTGGAAACGCGCCATGCCAACTTAGAGGGCGAGGGCGAGATTTCCATGCGTGACCTGGTGAAAAACGCGCTGCGTATGCGCCCTGACCGCATTATTCTGGGCGAAGTGCGCGGCGGCGAAGCCTTCGATTTATTACAGGCGATGAACACCGGCCACGATGGCTCGATGGGCACCTTACACGCCAATACGCCGCGTGAGGCGCTGACCCGTATGGAAAACCTGATCGGCATGGCCGGCGTCAACTTGCCTTCCAAAGCAGTGCGCACCCAGATCTCCTCCGCCGTCAACCTCATCGTGCAGATCAGTCGTATGCGCGACGGCATGCGCCGCATCACGCATGTCACGGAAATCGTCGGCATGGAAGGCGATGTCATTGTTACACAGGATCTATTCACCTTCGAATTCAAGGGTGAAGACGATAACGGCAAGCTCATCGGCGAATTCAATTCCAGCGGCATTCGTCCGCATTGCTCGGTGCAGGCGGCGTATTTCGGGCTCGATCAGGCGCTGATGGATGCGATGATGAGCGCGTCGTAGTAATATGCTGACCAACATCCTTCTTTTTGTTGCCGTCTTAGGCCTCTTCTGGCTAGTGGCAGGCCAGCTGACCGGGTCAGAAAAGCAACGCATGCGCCAGCGCATTGTGCGCCTGAAGAATCGCAAGGTGGTTACTTCCAAAACGGTGCAGGACATGTCGCTCAGGCGTAAGACCGTCGAAACCAAAGGATTTCTCCATTGGTTAATGAAGCCCTTGCCCGATTTCAAACGCCTGGGCGATCGGTTGGAGCGCGTCGGTAAAAATGTTACGCCCAAGCAATATGCTTTTAGGCGCCTGTTGACCCTGCTGATTATCATGTTCCTCATCTCCGGCGTATTCCATAAATCAATCCTGCTTGGATTTTTTCTAGGCATTATTTTCGGTGTCTGGCTGCCGCTTAAGCTGCTGCAACGGGCGATTAACAAATTGAATAAGAATTTTATCCGCCTGTTTCCCGATGCTATTGACTTGATTGTGCGCGGGCTTCGCTCCGGCCTGCCGGTGTCGGAATCGCTGGTGCTGGTGTCGCACGAGGTGCCGGAACCAGTGGGGGGCGTGTTTGCCAATATTTCTAATACGATGAAGCTGGGCGTAACCATGGAGAAAGCCTTGCAGGAAACAGCACGCAAACTCGATATGACCGAATTCAATTTTTTTACCACCAGCATTATCCTGCAGCGTGAAACCGGCGGCAATTTATCGGAGATCCTGAATAATCTGTCAGAAGTATTGCGCGGACGTTACATTATGCGCATGAAGATTCGCGCCATGTCGTCGGAAGCGCGGATGGCATCGCGCATTGTGGGCGTTTTGCCGTTTCTTGTGATTGGGGCGGTGAGCTTTTTGAGCCCTCATTATCTGACGCCGCTCTATAGTGATCCGGTCGGCGAAATATGGGGAGGTGCAGCGGCAGGACTAATGATATTAGGCTTGTGGATCATGCACCGCATGACGCAGTTTGAAATTTAATGATGAGTCACGCATGGTGATGGGACTTTCCATGGACGATTTTTACACCACGATGGCGGGTGCGACAGCATTCCTGTGCGTGTGGGCAATCGGAAACAGCTTTAGCCAGCGTAACATGACAAGCAGAATTAAGGTTATACAGGAACGGCGGAAGCTGTTGCAAACCGGCCTCAGCGCTCCCAAAAAACGCAGACGTCCTGAGACCAGTGTTAACTTCATGCGCGCCGTGGTAATGAAATTGCAGTTGATTAAAAAGAATCAGATCGGCCAAACCGAGTCCAGACTCATTGAGGCCGGGCTACGCTCCAAAGATGCTATCATTATATTCTCGTTTTTTAATCTCGTGTTGCCGATTGCGCTTACTATCGCCGGATTGGTGGTAACGAAGCTCAATCTTATCTCCAGCGCCAAGTGGCATGCCTTCAACTATATCTGGCCGATGCTGGGTGCCTATCTTGGTTACAAATTGCCGGGCATGTATGTCTCCTATGTGCGTCGTAAGCGTTACTACAATATCCAGAAATCTTTGTCGGATATGCTCGATCTGATGACCATCTGCGCTGAGGCTGGCTTAAGCCTGGCGGCAATGCTCGATCGCGTGTCGCGCGAGCTGGCTATAGCCTATCCTCAGATAGCGGAGGAACTAGGGATGACGTCGGTCGAAATCGGTTTCTTGCCTGACCGCAATCAGGCGCTTTCCAACCTCGCCAAGCGTTGCACGTTGCCGGAGGTGCGCGGCATTGTTAGCGTTTTGATCCAGACAGAAAAATATGGCACGCCGATTGCCCAGGCACTGCGCGTGCTTGCCTCGGAGTTTCGCCAGGCGCGCATGCTGCGTGCCGAACAGAAGGCAGCAGCCTTGCCTGCTAAAATGACTATTCCAATGATTATCGGTACCCTGATACCGCTTTTTATCGTTATTATCGCGCCGGCCATCGTCAATTTATTGAAAACAGTCCATCACTGACCGCTTATCGTTTATGCTGCCCGGGATAGGTAGTATTGGGATCAGGCATCAGGTGGAAAGGAAATAAATTCTCAGCCGGTGATGTCGCTGCATCCGTTCTATCTTCCGGTTTATTCTTGGGTTCGGCAGTAGGAGGTGCCGCCGCAGGGGCCAGGTTTTCCAATTTATTTTCCGGCTTTTTTTCCACCGTAACAACAGGCGGAGGGAGGATTGCAGCAGGAGGAGTGGAAATAACAGGTGTAGCGGTAATCGGAGAGGATAAAATGTCATTAAGAGAGGGGGGAACAGCCCCTGCAGTTACCGCAGGCGATTGTGTTTTAGGTGGGATAGAAGGAGGTACGTCTGAGCTGACTTTAGGCGTTTCCATGCTTGGCGACACAGGTTTTTTATGTTCGCTGGCATATTGCTCATAGAAGCGCAAATTTTCCTCCGCTTCCGCCTGCGACATATCCTGCATGTTAAGTCCCAGCGCTTTTTCCTTATCGCCTTTAATTCCATACGCCAGCGCCAGGTTTTGGCGGACGGTTTTGTTG